>ERZ791868.26-NODE-26-length-159014-cov-7.856560_pt1 | contig 159014 bp, 128 predicted proteins | sample MGYA00510281_ERZ791868 | MGnify/ENA primary metagenome ERZ791868 (study PRJEB30046, sample SAMN00792046) | human gut metagenome | study: EMG produced TPA metagenomics assembly of the A metagenome-wide association study of gut microbiota in type 2... | reverse complement strand
GAGCAGCTGATTTGTAATCAGCAGGTTATCGGTTCGAGTCCGATCATCGGCTTTACTTGAGAAATCAAGTACAAAAATAGGATATCGCGGGATGGAGCAGTCTGGAAGCTCGTCGGGCTCATAACCCGAAGGTCGTAGGTTCAAATCCTACTCCCGCAATTTTATGCCTAGTTAGCTCAGTTGGTAGAGCAGAGGACTGAAAATCCTCGTGTCTCTGGTTCGATTCCGGAACTAGGCATATTTTACGGAGCATTAGCTCAGTCGGTAGAGCACTTGACTTTTAATCAAGTTGTCCGGGGTTCGAATCCCCGATGCTTCACTATGTGGAACCCTTTCGAGGGTTCTTTTTTTGTTCTGCATATCCCAAATTGGTCCACCGGACCAATTTTGATTATGTTTATCTTAAGGTTACGGCGAAAATCTTGCAAAAGAGCAGGAAATGTACTATGCTTTGAAAGAATAAAAGAGAACGGAGGAATCTGTTTATGGCACAAAAAAAGAAAAACAAAAGACGAAGACGCCAGTTTCAGCAGAAAGTGATTTTAAGTGTTCTGCTTGTTATCATTATCGGATTGATTGGCGTGCTTGGATATCAGATGCAGAAGAACGAAAAAAAACAGACGGATGGAAACGCAAGTGCATCCTCTTCGGTTTCGTCATCCTCTCTTGCTGGGGACAGTTCAGAGCCGATATCGGATTCCAGCCAGGAGGAGGAGATTACACCGACGCCTGAGCCGGTACAGCAGATTTCGTCAGATGGTCTGAACAGTCAGCATGCCCTGCTGGTGCGGGAAAGCGATCTGGCTGAGATGATGAATCTGGGCGGAGATGAGAGAATTTATCCGGCGTCGATGACAAAGATTATGACAGCGCTGCTTACCATTGAAAATCTTCCGGATCTGAACGAGACGATTACGGTTCCGGAGGACATCTTCGAGGAACTGACGGCACAGGATGCGTCGGTAGCGGGATTTAATCCGTACGAACAGCCAACGGTTCGTGATCTTCTCTATGGTGTGCTGCTGCCATCCGGCGCAGATGCCTGTGAGACATTGGCGAGAGCAGTCGGCGGATCGGAAGAAGGTTTTGTGGCCATGATGAACCAGAAAGCAGAAGAACTGGGACTTACCAATACGCATTTTGAGAACTGCACGGGACTGCATAACGACAACCATTATTCTACCTGCCGTGATATTGCGGTGCTGATGAGTGAGTGTCTGAAGAGTGATACGTTTCGCGAGATCGTGACGAGGGAGGTTTACACAACGGAGGCTACCGCATCACACCCGGAGGGAATTACGCTGTATGATACGATGCTCCACCGGTTTACCAGCTATGAGATGAGTACGACACTGGAGAACGGGGCAGTCATTGAAGGCGGAAAGACCGGATTTACCGATGAGGCGGGTCAGTGCCTGGTCAGCTTTGCAGAATACGGGGGAGAAGAGTACATACTCGTTACGGCAGAGGCGATGACGGATTCGGGATCTGCGGTGGACAGCATTGCGGATGCGAGTACGGTGTATGGAAGATTACAGTAAATACAGGTGAAAGCGAGAGCTGGAAACGGGAGAAAATTCCCGGTTCCGGCTCTTTTTTTTGCGTGAAGTAAGTCGAGAAAATAAGGTGTGGATAACATTGGGGATGTTTTGCACGGAATGCGCAGAAAAGAATTATGTTTTCCACAAAAGAAAGAAGCGCATGGGAAAAATTGTGGATAACGGAAAGGAAAAATCCGGTTTTTGTGTATAGATCGCGCCGGATGGGAAATACTGCTTACTGTAGAAAAGCAGGAGGAGAGCGAGAAATCGAAAAACGCCTCTGAAATGCTTAAAAAGATATCAGCAGAGGTGGTAAGAACATGAAAAGAGACAAGTTGAGAATCGGCGTGATCACAGCGGCACTGGCAATGATGATTGCAGGCGGAGTGCTGACCTGGCAGCAGGATGCGAGAAACGGTAAGGCAGATCAGGCGAAACAGGGAGAGACGGCACAGCTTACAGAGGACGAAAGCACCGGAACTACAGAACAGCAGACGGAGGAGACGACGGGAGATGCAGACGGAACGCGTGCCGTACAGGATCAGGCAGATGATGTGGAAAACAGTCTGGAACAGGCGCCGGAAATGGAAGCGGCGTGTGAAGAAGAGGCGGTGGGAAATCCAGAAGCAGATGCAGAGACGGCTCAGAATACACCGGAAGAATCAGATGGGAATACAGAAAGACAGGACGCGCAGGCGGTAAACGGAACAGCGGCGGATCAGAACGGAGAAACAGGATCAGGAGAAACAGCGGCGAATGAAGAAACGAGTGCAGCATCCGGAACTGTGGATTCTGCAGAAAATCAGGAAACGGCAGTTGAGACAGCAGGGGCTGCACAGGATCTGATGTTCAGCGAAGCGACAATCATGGAACTGCCGGTTACTGGAACAGTTCTGATTCCGTATAACATGGAAAATACCGTTTATTTCCCGACACTGGATCTTTACCAGTGCAATCCAGGCGTTGTTTTCTCGGCGGCAGAAGGAACTCCGGTTCTGGCGGCAGCGGACGGAGAAGTTGTGAGTGTGGAAAATGATGCAAGAACCGGCCTCACCGTCACCATGAATCTTGGAAATGGATACGAAGCCATCTACGGACAGCTCACAGACGTTTCCCTCGAGGCAGGCCAGAAAGTTCAGAAAGCAGCACGGATCGGAGCAGTTGCAGCACCGACGAAATATTATGTAAAAGAGGGAAGCAATCTTTTCTTTGAGATGAAAAAAGACGGAAAAGCCATTGATCCTATGGTATATCTCCCGGCAATTTCGGAATAAAAAAGAGGACCTGCACGAAATGGGATGCGGGAAAGTATTATAAAGTGTAGGATTCGCAATCGAATCTTTTTTACAGGTTTTGAATACAAAAAAGGCGGCGCAGACCGCGGATGGTAAAATACCGTTTTTCGATTGCTTTTTATAAAAAAGGCTGGCTGAAAACAGTCAGCTTTACATATAACAAACAGGATTGTTTTGATATAGAAAAAGGGTGGAATAAAAGGAAAGTAACCGGTTACAGAAAATGTGAAAGTTTGTCATTTTAGGGGTTTCGTTTTTGAATGTTATCGGTTAAAATAGACGTAGTGGACAGATCCTGAAAACAAGGAGGATTAGAAAAATATGGAGCTTTTATTTATGGACCCGGTGTTCAAAGAAGCAATCTGGGGTGGAACAAAGTTAAGAGACGTATTTGATTACGAAATTCCGAGCGATACAACCGGCGAGTGCTGGGCGATCAGCGGACATGCCAACGGAATGAGCCGTGTGGCAGGCGGAAGATTTGATGGAAAAACATTAGGTGAGCTCTGGAACAAGGAGCCGGAAATTTTCGGAAATTACCCGGGAAGCCAGGTTCCGCTGCTGATCAAGATCATTGATGCAAAAAATGATCTGAGCATCCAGGTTCATCCAGATGATGCTTATGCAGGAGAGCATGAGAATGGATCTCTTGGAAAGACCGAGTGCTGGTACGTGCTGGACTGCGAACCGGGTACAGAAATTGTTATCGGACACAATGCAAAAGACAAGGCAGAAGTGGAGAAAATGATCCGCAATCATGAGTGGAGCGATTTCATCCGCAAAGTGCCGGTACATAAGGGAGATTTCTTCCAGATCAATCCGGGATGCGTACATGCCATCAAAGGCGGCACACTGATTCTGGAGACACAGCAGAGCAGCGATATCACCTATCGTGTATACGATTATGACAGACTGCAGAACGGCAAACCGAGACAACTTCATGTAGAGCAGAGTATCGATGTTATCGAGGCTCCGTTTAAAACGGCAGATATCGATACCTTTACAGAGGAAATCCCGGGCGCGGTACATACCCATTTTGTAACATGCAAGTTCTACTCTGTAGATAAATACGACATCGACGGTGTATTCACCTTGGATGCGAAAAAATATTATACTAATGTAAGTGTAATCGCCGGAGAGGGTACTGTAAACGGTATTCCGGTTAAGAAAGGTACTCACTTTATTATACCGGCTAATTTTAATGGATGCAGATTTGAAGGAAAACTTTCTGTAATCTGCTCAAATCCAGAAGCATAAGAGAGGAGAAAAACACAATGAGACTTGGAGCATTAGAAGCAGGCGGAACAAAGATGGTCTGCGCAATTGGAAACGCAAATGGAGAAATTTATGAGAGAATTTCTATCCCGACCGAGACACCGGAAATTACCGTTCCGAAAATGATTGAGTATTTCAAAGAGAAGGACATTCAGGCACTGGGAATCGGTTGCTTTGGACCGATCGACCTGAACAGAAAATCCGAAACATATGGTTACATTACCACAACTCCCAAATTAGCATGGAAGAACTACAACATCGTAGGCGCTTTCGCAGATGCACTGGACATCCCGGTTGGATTTGATACCGATGTAAACGGTTCTGCACTGGGTGAGGCTACCTGGGGAATCACAAAAGGTCTGGACAACAGCATTTACATCACCATCGGAACGGGCGTTGGAATGGGAATTATTTCCAATGGCAAGCTGTTGCACGGCATGCTTCATCCGGAAGGCGGACACGTTCTGCTGACCAGACATCCGAAAGATACTTACGACGGAAAATGCCCGTATCACAGCAACTGCCTGGAAGGCCTTGCTGCAGGTCCTGCCATTGAAGCACGCTGGGGCAAAAAAGGTATTGAGCTGGCAGACAAAAAAGAGGTATGGGAGCTTGAGGCTTACTATATCGGACAGGCACTTGTAGACTGCATCATGCTGCTCTCCCCGCAGAGAATCGTTTTGGGCGGAGGCGTTATGCATCAGGAGCATATGATGCCGCTCGTAAGAGAAGAAGTAAAGAAACAGCTGAACGGATATCTTGTAACAAAAGAACTTGAGGATCTCGACAGCTACATTGTACTTCCAAGCCTGAACGACAATCAGGGTATCATGGGTGCGCTGAAACTGGCTGTAGATGAGCTGGCAATGCAGTAAAAATAAAAATGAGAAAACCGTTCGGAGAAATCCGGACGGTTTTTTGCTTACAGGAAACTTCGTTGAATTTTCCTGCGAAGCAGGACTCTTTCTTATTTTTTTGATTGCGCCTAAAAGAACCGAGTGTTAAAGTTACATAGAATACAGATGAACAGAAGGAACGGAATTTGAAATGGAACAGGGGAATTTTACATATATTCTGGAATGCAGCGATGGATCTTTTTATACAGGCTGGACCAATAATTTGGAACGCAGAGTAAAGGCACACAATGCTGGAAAAGGAGCGAAATATACAAAGAGCCGCAAACCGGTAAAACTGGTGTATTTTGAAACCTTTTTAACAAAACAGGAGGCTATGCGGAGAGAATGGGAAATTAAGCAGCTTTCGCGGGTAGAAAAATGGAAGCTGATTCAAGCGAAGAAGCAATAAAAATACAAAAACAGACAGCTCAAACAGGCACAACGGTATGCGTAAGCGAGCAGTCTGTTTTTTTGTGTCAAAGCAGGTCAAACATTTTCAAAAGAAAATAGATATTTTGACTTGAAAAATAATTTTATCCTGTTATAATAAAAGAAACGATGACAAGTAGTAATGAAAACTACATAAAGTAGTAATTGAAATACACAGTGTTTCTGACAGGAAAGGAATGAGCAGGATGAAGTATATCAGAAAAAATGGAATCAAGGATCCTGGCAGTGCGATTACACATGGGATTGCGCTGATCCTGGCGGTGGTGGGAACGCTGCCATTACTTTTGAAGGCGGCGCGGGAGCCGGATCATCTGCATGTGGTTGCGATGGCGGTGTTTATGCTGAGTATGATTTTGCTGTATCTGGCGAGCACCGTGTATCACACGTTTGATGTAAATGGGAAGGTAAACCGTCGACTGAAGAAGTTTGATCATATGATGATTTCCGTGCTGATTGCGGGAAGCTACACACCGATCTGCCTGATTGCACTGCATGGACGGACGGGAATTGCACTCTGTGCACTGGTGTGGGCGGCAGCGATTGGCGGGATTCTCGTCAAGGCATTCTGGATCAACTGTCCGAAGTGGTTTTCTTCAGTGCTGTATATCGCAATGGGCTGGCTGTGCGTTCTGGCGTTTCATCCGCTGTTTCTGGCCCTCTCGCGGCCGGCGTTTGGATGGCTGCTGGCCGGCGGAATTATTTATACAGTCGGCGGGGTGATTTACTCCTTAAAAATGCCGGTGTTTAATGCAAAACATAAAAAGTTCGGAACACATGAAATTTTCCATCTGTTTGTGATGGGTGGCAGCTTCTGTCATTTTATTGTGATGTATTATTTTGTGGCGGCGATGCCGGTATAAAAACTTGTTTGAAGATAAAACAGTAATGCAAAAATAAAATACTGCGGAACGTATTTTCGTTATACCCGGGTATTAACATTTATTTGGGAAAACTTTACGCTCCGCAGTACTATTTTTGCATTATTTTTTCTTTTGACGGTATTCACTCGGAGAAATTCCGTAGACTTTTTTGAATACCTGTGTAAAATAAGAAAAATTCGTGTAGCCGATATTCGTTGCAATTACACTGACCGGGAGATTGGTTCCCTCAAGCAGGGAAATCGCAATTTTCAGTTTTTCCTGCACGATATAGTCAGAAAGTGAAATTCCTTTTACCTTTTTGAAAAGCCGGGAGAGGTATTCCGGGTTCATGTATACCTGATGTGCGATTTCGGTGCGGGTAACATTCTGGTGAATATTTTTCTGAATAAAATTTACCACCTGGTCGATCTGTGAAACACCTGGTTCTGCGCTAATTTGAAGGCTTTTTAGATAATCAACGGAAAAATCAAGCAGTTTATGCATCTCTTCTATGGAATGACAGGAGTTGTTCAGGGCGTGAATATCGTATTCTTTTTCAAAAACACCGTGTGCACCGATGTGGTGATGGTTCAGAATCTGATAGAAGAGCTGAAGAAAATCCTGTAAAAAGAGACTGAGCATTTTCTGGTTTACATGGCCGGATTCTTTTTGGCGGAGCAGATAATCATGCATGTCTGCACGGACGGCATCGTAATAACCAGAGGAGAGCATGAAATTCCAGTGGACAAAATCCGGAGGGGTGTAGGGAACCTGGAAAATGCTGGATTTCTGATAAAAAATACCGCTATAGTTTGCCACATTTTCACTGCGCTGTTCCAAAAGCTGCTGTATTTTATCTGGTAGCAGAGGAAAATTTGCAGAATGAGCACAGTAGCATGCTATTTTAAAGTGGAGATACTGTGAAGCGGCTTCCACAAAAGTATGCAAATAAATTTGCACCTGATCTTTTGTAAAATTATCGGTTTCGTATAAAATAAGGGCAAAAACCTGTTCGTGGACATGGCAGAAAAGCAGTTTTTTAGTGAACGGCTCAAACAGCTCGGAAACGACATTCTGCAGGATAGAGCGGAGGAGAGAAAGGTCACGAACTGGATGTGGCGTGTCCTGTTCGAGAATATCAATCAAAGTCAGAACACAGGAACGGCCGGGATCGAGTTTTATGGAGATCGTGTCCAGAAAACTCAGAATATTCTGCGGTTCTGCAGGCTGTTTCTGCAAAAATTCATTTAAAAGCACATCAAGAAGATCCATTTCGCGTTTGCTGAAATAGTTTCCATATTCACTGTAAAATTTTTCCTTTCTTTCCTTTTGAATTTGCAGGACTGCTTTCTGAATGGAAACCTCAATTGCACTGTAGGGAGCGGGCTGAATCAGATAATCGAATCCGCCGAGTTGCAGTGCTTTTTGTGCATAGGAAAAATCTTCATGTGAGGTGAGAAAAATACATTTGATTTCTGGAAAATGCTCCGCAACCCATTCATAAAGTTCAAGACCGCTGCCGAGCGGCATTTCGATATCGCAGGGCATGATATCCACGGAATTGTTTGAAAGAATTTCACGCGCACGGATAATGTCGTTAGCACAGAAAACCTGTCGGATGGAAAGCGCATCCCAGTTGATGCCGGAATGAATACCGGCGACGACATCGGGTTGGTCATCAATAATCAATACATTCATTCGGGATTCCTCCTCTTTCTAGGATAATGAAAACAAATTTTCGTTTGAGAGTAAGCTACTTTTAGTTTCTGAACTGGTATTTGGTTCTTCCTGGATGGGCAGGATAATTTCTGTCAGGGCGCCGGAGGAATTGTTCATACAGATCAGTCCGGCCTGATCACCGTAAAGTAAGGTAAGTCGTTGACGGAGATTGTGTATACCGATGTGCTGTCCGGTTACTGCATCTTCTGTATGTTGCAGAAAGGACTGCAGAAATTCGTCCGGAAATCCGGTTCCGTTATCCTGAATACTGATATTTAAATAATTTCCTTCTTCAGTCTCTGTCAGCTGTACGGAAATGTGTACATTGAGCGGCTGGCTGGAGATTCGCCCATGCTTAAAAGAATTTTCGACGAATGTCTGAATGCAGAGCATGGGAACCGGAAACTTTGAAACAGCGGGATCGGCAGCAATGGTCAGCTCAGAAGAATCTCTTGTGTTTAGCTTCTGAAGTTTATAATAATTCTGTACCTGATTCAGTTCCGTCTGCAGTGGCACAAGACTGCTGTTGTCGCGGAAGGTATAGCGGATATACTGGGAAACATATAAAATCATTTGCTGTGCATCGTTTCCTTTATTCTGTTGAATCATACCGTAAAGAGTTTTCAGGCAGTTCAGATAAAAATGAGGCTTCAACTGAATTTGAAAATATTGCAGCTGAGATTTTTGAATGGTCAGCTTATTTTCATAAGTGCGGATTTTCAGATGGTGAATTTCATCCATCATTCGGTTAAAAGTGGAATTAAAGACGGAAAATTCACGGATAAACTGTGTTTCCTGCAGTTTTGAGTTCAATTTACCGTTTCGAATATTCTCCATGGTAGTGATTGCATCTCTTAATGGAGAAAAGTAAATTTTGATGGCCAAAAAACACATGAACGGAATCAAAAGCAGTGCCAGCACAGAGGCAATGATGGCAAACATCTGTGTCGCATTTAAATAAAACTGGCTTCCCTGGTAAGAGGAAAGGTAAAGCATGGTAATATCAGCATATTTTAAGCGATCCTGTACAACAAAAAAGTTTTCTTTTTGTCCTTTTTTGACGTGGTTATTGTCTTCAGGCGAAAAGGTCAGTTTATTTTCTGTAATGGTTTTAGAAGGATTTAATACGGTTCCGTCATTGGAAAGATAGACGAGTGAACTAGTTTTATGCGTTTGTGTGGCGAGGCGAGATGGAGCCATGACCAGGTCAAAATCTACTAGAGAAACACTGTAGGCATTGGAAAAACCGAGAAGGCGAACCAAAAAGTATTTATCACCGACTTTATCGTAAAACCAGGATTTGGAAGTTGATTCAAAATCAAGGGATTTTACATAATTCTGCATTGTTATTAATTCTTCATAGGAATAGCAGTCCTGATAGGCACAGCGGCAGACATCATTGGGAGCAGAATAAATATAGACAGCACCGAGACATTCTGTCAGAGCAAGCTGTTCCCGTGCTTTATTCACAATGGAGAGTGTATTTAAATGAACATCGAGCGGATCAAGTTTATATTTTAGTTTCTGATAATTCCAGTTCTGAGCCCAGTCCTGTGCCATTGAGGTTTCTATCTGGGAAAGATCTGCTTCTAACTGTTCCTGATAGAGAAACAGAGCATTTCGGTTTGCAGAAGCGATTTCGCGGTTCAGCAGGCGAAGCGAGTAGAAATCAAAAAATATCGTCAGAAATGTAAGCGGAATAAGCATAATAAGGCTTATAAGGGTGAAAAAAATTTTTGATGAGATGTAAAAATTTTTACGAGATAACATAAGAGCCTCCAAGAATATAACAATATAAGAAAAATCGTGTGAGCGTTCCAATTGTTGGAACATGCCATTTATTCTAATATAGATGTCGTGTGTTTTCAAGAAATAAGTATACAGATTCGTTAAAATAACGAAAGTTACAGTGGTATGTCACAATATATAAAGAGAAAGTCACAGATTTTATAGAGAAAGAGATACTTCTTTGATAGGATATAGCTATTCGTAAAACAAAGAAAAGAACAAAGGAGAGAAATGTAATGAATAAGAAAAAAGCAATGACATTTTTACTTGTTTCTGTTATGGCGGGAAGTATGCTGGCAGGTTGCGGAAGCGATGCAAGCTCTGCACAGGGTTCATCTTCTAAGAGCGCAGAAAGTAGCAATAATGACAGCTATACAGTAAAAATTCTGGCACCTGGTGATGCAAGTACAGATGACTGCGCAAAAATTTCTGAAGCAGCAAGCAAAATCACAGAGGAAAAATTCAATACAAAAATTGAAGTAACAAGAGTTGGTTTTGGAAGCTATGATCAGCAGGTAAACCTGACATTGGCATCTTCTGAAAAATTGGATCTGATGTATGAGTATTGTGGAAATGTAACATCTGCAATCAGCAGCGGACAGATCCTTCCAATTACGGATTATCTGGACAGCTATGGCAGCGATATGAAATCTGAGATCAGCGAATCCGACTGGAAATGTGTAACCTTTAACGGCAATATTTATGGTGTTCCGTCCAATAAAGAGAAAGCAACGGGATGGGGATTTGCTATGAATAAAGAGATGGCAGATGCAACCGGAATTGACTATAGTTCTATTAAAACAGAAGAGGAGTTGGAGCCGCTCCTTGAAAAAGTAAAAGAAATGTATCCAGATGTATATCCCATTGTTTCTCATGTGGGTTCCATGAGCCTTATGGCAAATTCAGATGACCTTGGTGGAGACATCGGATCTTTAGAAAGTGTATCTTCTGACAGCACAGAAGTTATTAATTACTACGCAACAGATAAATATATGAACGAAATGAAACTTCGCTATGACTGGGCGCAGAAAGGTCTGATCATGCCGGATGCTTCCACTTCTACTGAAATGGCAAATAGTCTGATTGGTTCTGGTAAAGGTTTTGGACGTTTTACAAATACAAAACCAGGTATCGAGCAGGAGATCGAAAAAGAGTCCGGAAAAGAAATCGTTGTTTTGGATCTGGTAGAACCATATACTACCACAACACGTGTTGACATTGTATGGTATGTTCCGCATAACAGTGATAAACCGGAAAGAGCTGTACAGGTATTAAACGAAATCTACACAAACCCGGATTTGGCAAATATTCTTATCAATGGTCTGGAAGGAACTCATTATGAGTTTACAGACAAAGACAACGGTGTCATCAACTACCCAGACGGTGTAACAGCAAGTAACACAGGTTATACCAGTCTTCCATGGGCTTGGCCGAATGAGGCAATTTCCTATGTATGGGAAGGAAATGATCCGGACATCTGGGATCAGACCCAGGAGTTCAACAACAATGCGGTTGTTTCTCCGGCCAAAGGTTTTGCATGGGACAACACAGATGTACAGAACGAAGTAACTGCATGCGCAAACGTAACTGCCAAATATGGTCCTGCACTGGAGTGCGGTTCCCTGGATCCAGAAACTACCATTCCGAAATTCCTGGATGAGTTGAAAGCAGCAGGAGCAGATACCATCATCGCTGAGAAGCAGAGACAGTTAGATGATTGGCTGGAAGCCAACAAATAATGGAGGCTGGGAAGATGAAAAGAAATTGGGGTAAAATTCGCAGATTTATTCCCATGTATCTGATGCTGCTTCCGGGGCTTGTATACTTATTTATCAATAACTATATGCCTATGGCTGGAATTATCATTGCATTCAAGAAATATAATTACAGTCTGGGAATCTTCAAAAGCCCGTTTACAGGTCTTAAAAACTTTGAGTTTTTGTTTAAGACAAAAGATGCTTGGACAATTACAAGAAATACACTGGGATATAACATTATTTTTATCGTGCTTGGAACAGTCCTTGCAATTGCAGTAGCAATTCTGCTGAATGAGATCCGTTCCACGATGGGAAAGAAAGTATACCAGACCCTAATTCTGGTACCGTTTCTGATTTCTATCGTCGTTGTCAGCTATTTGGTATATGGATTCCTGAGTACAGATGCGGGATTTATTAACAACAGTATTCTGAAACCGATGGGAAAAGAGGCAATTGGATGGTATTCCAATGCGAAATATTGGCCATTCATTTTGATTTTTGTCAATATATGGAAAAACCTGGGATATAACTGCATTATCTATTATGCAACGGTAGTAGGATTGGATGCCAGTCTTTACGAGTCTGCATCTATCGACGGTGCAAACCGCTGGCAGAGAATTGTACATATCACACTACCGGGATTGAAAACAACCATTATCACCTTGACGCTGATGAGTGTAGGACGTATTTTCTATTCAGATTTCGGACTGTTCTATCAGGTACCAATGAACAGCGGACCGTTGATCGATGTGACTAACACCATCGATACTTACGTATATCGTGGATTGATGGAGCTGAATAACATTGGTATGGCATCTGCCGCAGGTCTTTATCAATCACTGGTAGGATTTGCACTGGTACTGATTGCAAACCTGATTGTTCGAAGACTGGACGAAAACAGTGCATTATTCTAAGCGAAGGGAGAGTATGAAAAATGGTTGAAAGAAATAAAAGCTTTCAGATTGCAGCTAATGTGATTATGATCTTACTGTCCGTTATGTGTATCGTCCCGTTTATTCTGCTGATTATGTCATCAATCACCAAAGAGAACATTCTATTAAAATATGGATATTCTTTCTGGCCGCGTGAAATCAGTTTTGATGCATACAAAACACTGCTGGTAGATTCAGGCAGTATTGTAAGAGGTTATATCATTTCCGCACTGGTAACGGTAGTCGGAACCGTGGCAAACCTGACTCTGACAACATTGTTTGCCTATCCACTGTCAAGAAAAGAGCTTCCGGGAAAAGCATTTTTCTCCTTTGTGATTTTCTTTACGATGTTGTTCAACGGTGGCTTGGTACCGTCCTATATGATGTGGACTGGAATCTTTCATATTAAAAATACCATCTGGGCACTGATTGTTCCAAATCTTCTGATGGGAGCTTTCTATGTCATCATGATGAGAACGTATTTCACCACCAACATTCCTGATGCGGTCATCGAGGCTGCAAGAATTGACGGAGCAGGTGAGTGGAGAATTCTGGCAAAAATTGTTCTTCCGATGTCTACGCCGATTATTGCTACACTGGCACTTCTGGTCGGCCTCGGATACTGGAATGACTGGTTGAATGGTCTGTACTATATCAACAACGATAAACTGTACAGTATTCAGGTTCTGCTGAATAAGATGCTTCTGGATGTGCAGTATCTAATGAGCGGTGCTTCAGGAGGAGCATTGACACAAAGCATTACACTTCCGGCAACTGGTATCAAAATGGCCGTTGCAGTTATGGGAGCACTTCCAATTCTGGTTGTGTATCCATTCTTCCAGAAATACTTTGTGAAAGGTATTGTGATTGGAGCTGTAAAGGGCTAATAGAATTCTTATAATAGAAAGCAGACTTTCCAGATACACGCAGGAATGCGTGAGAATGGAAAGTCTGTTTTTTGATGCAACTTTAGTTCAGCTTAATATTTTTAAACAGCGATCCCAGTGTCGTTGTCACTTCCTCTGTCTCCGGGAGTTCGATGGTTTCTTCCTGAATTTCTTCGGCGGCAACGTCGTCGAGTGCCTTCATGGAGAGACTGAGTTTGCCGTCTTTGATGGCAATGACTTTTACTTTGACTTTGTCGCCGACTGCCAGAACTGCGGATGGATGTTTGATTCGTTTGGCGCAGATCTGGGAGATGTGGACGAGGCCGGAGAGGCCGTTTCCGAGGTTGATAAATGCGCCGTATGGCTGCAGGCTTTCAACGGTTCCTTCGGTAACAAGGCCGACTTCTACGTTGGAGATTTTCTCTTTGCGCTCTTCGTCTGCTTTCTCGCGGAGAATTTCGCGGGTGGAGAGAATCAGACGGTCTTTTTCTTTGTCAAGGTCAAAAACCTGAACCTGAATGTCTTTGTTTAAGTATTCATTCAGATCTTCCACGTAGTTCAGGGAGAGTTTGGAAGCCGGGATGAAGCCGCGGATTCCTTCGACGTAAGCGATAACACCGGCGTTTACGATTCCTTTGACTTTTACATCCAGTACGGTTTTCTCTTCTTTGTACTGTGCGAGTTTTTCCCATGCGAGGATATCGTTTGCCTCTGCGCGGGAGAGAAGAATGTTGCCGTGGCCGTCGTCTTTGCGGATCACGGTTGCGGTGATTTCGTCACCGACCTGAACAGCGTCTTTTAAGGAGAAGCCAGGCTCGTTGCTGAAGTCCTCGGCGCGGATGACGCCCTCTGCGTAGTATTTCAGATCGAGAATCACCTCTTTTTCATCTATGGAGATGACGGTTCCGGTGAGCATGTCGCCTTCCTCAATTTTTTTGAAGGAAGCTTCCAGCTCTGCGGAGAAGTCATCCATGGTTAATTGTTCTTCTGACATAATGAAACACCCCTTTTTCGTAAGAATAACAGGAAAACGAGAGGAAAATTGTGGATTTATGAAAAAATCAGGTTCAATTTTGCACGTTTTTCTATCTGTGTTTATCTTAACATAAAAGATTTTCTTTGACCAGATGAAAAAAGGATGGTAATATGTGTGTAGTCGTTACCAAAATTACTGAGACGCGCACTTGCTGCGCGGCTGCAGGAGAAAGTGATTCAGGTGGCCGCCCGGAACTTCGCGGAGCGAATTTGCATGTGCAGGGCGGCGGTTACTGGTCACGAAGTGAGCAGTAACTGTAGTCGTTACAAAAAAAGAAGTAAAACTACCGGGACGAACTTACTGTATACCACAAACATACAGAAGGGAGGAGTACTATTATGAAATCAAATTCAAGAGTTTATGTAATTGGACATAAAAATCCGGATACGGATTCCATTTGTTCGGCGATTGCCTATGCGGATATCAAGAACAGGACAGATAAAACCAAAACCTACATGGCGCGGCGTGCCGGTCAGATCAATGAGGAGACCGAGTATGTACTGAAGCGCTTTGGCGTGCGCGCACCGGGGTATCTGCCGAATGCGGGAACGCAGGTAAAGGAAATTGAAATCCATGAGGTGCCGAGCGTACCGGGCACGATTTCCGTGAAGAAAGCGTATTCCATGATGAAAAACAACAACGTGGTCACACTGCCGATTACTTCGCCGGACAATGATCTGCAGGGCGTGATTACGGTCAGTGATATCGCAGAATCCTATATGGATTCTTATGACAGCCATGTCATGTCACTGGCAAGGACGCAATACCGCAGTATCGCGGATACGTTGGATGGTTCGGTTATTGTCGGAAATGAACATGGTTATTTTATCCGCGGAAAAGTCGTTGTCGGCGCATTCCATCCGGATACGATGGAGAACTACATCGAAAAAGATGACCTTGTCATTCTCGGAAACCGTGCGGAGGACCAGCTCTGTGCAATCGAGATGGATGCAAGCTGCATTATCGTCGGACTTGGCGCAAAGGTGACGAAAACGATTCAGAAATTTGCAGAGGAAAAATGCTGTGTGATCATCAGCAGTCCGCATGACACGTATACGATTGCGCGTCTGATTAACCAGAGTATTCCGGTCAAATATCTGATGCGCAGAAGCAATCTGATCACGTTCAACACCGAAGATTTCCTCGATGATATCAAAGAAGTTATGAAAAATCAGAGACACCGCGATTTCCCGATTCTGAACAAGAAAGGAAAATATGTGGGAACGATTTCCCGTCGGAACCTGATCGGAAATGCAGGAAAGAAACTGATTCTCGTCGATCACAATGAGGAATCACAGGCGGTCGATAACGTCAAAGAGGCGGAGATTCTCGAGATCATCGACCATCATCGTCTGGGATCACTTGAGACGATGGCGCCGGTTATGTTCCGCAATGAGCCGGTGGGCTGCACGGGAACGATTATGTATGAAATTTATAAGGAAAAAGAGCTGGAGATCGCGCCGAACATCGCAGGACTGCTCTGCGCAGCCATCATTTCCGATACGCTGATGTTCCGGTCGCCGACGTGTACGTTTCTTGACAAAGCGGCAGCAGAGGCACTGGCGGACATTGCAGGCATCAGCATTCCGGAGTTTGCATCCGAAATGTTCCGTGCAGGAAGCAACCTGAAAGATAAATCACCGGAAGAAATTTTCTACCAGGATTTCAAAAAATTCATCATGGGCGATGTTACGTTTGGTGTCGGCCAGATTACATCCCTCGATGCGGGCGAGCTGGAATCCATCAAGGAACAGCTTCTGCCGCAGATGGAAAGCGAGTGCGGAAAACACGGCATCGAGATGGTATTCTTTATGCTGACCAATATTATAGAAGAATCTACAGAGCTTCTGTATTATGGAAGCGGGGCAAAGGAAGTCATCGAAAAAGCTTTTGAAGATCTTCCGGTCAACGAGGTCAGCTGCGAGCTGAAGGGTGTTGTATCGAGAAAGAAACAGCTGATTCCGGCATTTATGATGGCGCTGCAGAATCAGTAAAAACAGAAAAAATAAAAAAGCGTGGTTCCGGGCCTGAAAACAGATCCGGGGCACGCTTTTTTCGGTCATAAAAGGGTGAAAAAGAGGAAAGGAAAGAAATAAGAATGGGAAAACAGACATGGAAAGCGGGAAATATGCTGTATCCGCTGCCGGCGGTCATGGTGTCGGTGCGCGGAAAGAACGGGGAGGACAACATCATCACCGTTGCCTGGGCCGGCACGGTGTGTACGAATCCTCCGATGGTATCGATCTCGGTGCGGCCGGAACGCTACAGCTATCAGATGATCAAAGAGAGCGGTGCGTTCGTCATCAACCTGACGACGGAGGACCTCTGCTATGCGACCGACTACTGCGGCGTGCGCTCGGGAAGAGATGTGGATAAGTTCAAAGAGATGAAACTGACGAAAGTCGAGGCGGAGGAGATTTCCGCACCGATGATCGGGGAGTCGCCGGTTAATATCGAGTGTAAAGTGGAGCAGGTGCTCGAACTGGGCTCGCATCACATGTTTCTTGCAAAAGTTGTGGCTGTCCATGCGGATGAGGCATACATGGATGAGCGCGGCCGCTTCGATCTGAACCGCGCGAAACCGATTGTGTATTCCCACGGAGAGTACTTTGGAATCGGGAAAAAGCAGGGAACCTTTGGCTGGAGCGTGAAGAAAAAATCGAAAACACCTAATATAAAAACAAAAAACCGCAGCTAATCTTTATTTTCTAAAGAATCAGCACGCGAAATTTTATAGTACTTTCGGTAAAAATATACAAAATCGACAAAAATACTGGGTAAATATTAGAAAACGCTACAAAATCATGATTTATTAGGAATTTTTTGCGTGAAATATTGCAAAAACCGGATATTTTATGCTATAATATCAACCAATCGTTGACCTTATAAAATTAAGTGATCCGGAGGACGGGAGAATCCACCGGAGACGCGAGAGAGTGCGGAAATGATTTTCTCCACGCTTTAAGGCTGATGAGAACCGCAGATGGATCTTTTAAAGAAATCTTTCTGCACTACATTAAGGGAGAAATTTCAAGGAGGAAACTAACATGTCATACGTAGATGAGGTTATTGAGTCCGTAGTTGCAAAAAACCCAGCTGAGCCGGAATTCCATCAGGCAGTCAAAGAGGTTCTGGAATCTCTTCGCCCTGTTATTGAAGCAAACGAGGAAAAATACAGAAAAGTCGCTCTTCTGGAGAGAATGGTAGAGCCAGAGCGTCAGATCAAATTCCGTGTGCCGTGGGTAGACGATAAAGGACAGGCTCATGTAAACACCGGATATCGTGTACAGTTTAACAGTGCAATCGGACCTTACAAAGGAGGAATCCGTCTGCATCCTTCTGTAAATATTGGTATTATCAAATTCCTGGGATTCGAGCAGGTATTCAAAAACTCACTGACCAGCCTTCCGATCGGCGGAGGTAAAGGTGGTTCTGACTTCGATCCGAAAGGAAAATCTGACAGAGAGATCATGGCATTCTGCCAGAGCTTTATGACAGAGCTTTGCAAATATATCGGCGCAGACACCGACGTACCGGCTGGTGACATCGGAACAGGCGCAAGAGAGATCGGCTTCATGTTCGGACAGTACAAGAGAATCCGCGGCGTATACGAAGGCGTTCTGACTGGTAAAGGTTTAAGCTACGGCGGATCTTTAGCAAGAACAGAGGCTACCGGATACGGACTGCTGTACCTGACCCAGGAGCTGCTGAAACTGAACGGCATCGACATCGCAGGCAAGACCGCTTGTGTATCCGGTTCCGGAAACGTTGCAATCTATGCAATCGAGAAAGCTACTCAGCTTGGTGTGAAAGTTCTCACCTGCTCTGACTCCAACGGATGGGTTTACGATCCAGACGGAATCGATGTAGCTGCATTAAAAGAGATCAAAGAAGTAAATCGTGCCCGTCTGACCGAGTACAAGAAATATCGTCCAAACTCTGAGTACCACGAAGGACGCGGCGTATGGGTTGTAAAAGCAGACCTTGCTCTTCCTTGCGCAACTCAGAACGAGCTGCTGCTTGAGGATGCAAAAGCACTTGTTGAGAACGGATGCACTGCAGTATGCGAGGGCGCTAACATGCCTACTACTCTGGAAGCAACCAAATATCTGCAGGAGCACGGCGTAATCTTCGCACCTGGAAAAGCTGCAAATGCAGGTGGTGTTGCAACATCCGCACTCGAGATGTCCCAGAACTCCGAGCGTCTGTCTTGGACCTTCGATGAAGTTGATGCAAAACTGAAAAATATCATGATCAACATCACACACAACATGGTTGATGCTGCAAAACGTTACGGCCATGAGGGCGACTATGTTATGGGCGCTAACATCGCAGGCTTTGAGAAAGTAGCTGACGCTATGATGGCTCAGGGAATCTGCTAATCTGATTTTGAGAAATCCAAAGGGATCTCCGGTTAAGACCGAGGGTCCCTTTTTGCATAAAAGATAGAAGAAACACAGAAAAATAACGAAAATTACAGTGTACAAAAAACATTACATTTTGCAACGAGACTAGACAGAAGAAATAGACTTTCACGCGGTACCGTGTGAATAAAACGACAGAATATGCGAGTAAGTTGTATTATTATGCATAAATGCAATATACAGGTAAGATAAAAACCTAAGAAAAACGTAAGAAAAAAGATATTTTATGTTCAGAAATAGAGCGTATAGTAAACAAAAATAATGCAAAAATAATGAAAAGCAGAAGTTGACAAGAGCTTGCGCGAGAAATATAATTATTTATGTATTGATAAAGAACTTGTTTGCATTAATATGTAATGAATTTGCATACAGGGAAGAGGAAGAGAAGATGACATTAAAAGATTGCTACATGCAGATGGGAGCAGATTACGAGGAAACCGTTCAGCGGCTTCGCAGTGAATCTCTGATTCAGCGGATCATTTTAAAATTTCCTCAGGATCCGAGCTATCAGGAGCTTTGCCAGGCACTGGCGGACGGAAATATTGAGGTTGCATTCCGTGCAGCTCATACATTAAAAGGCGTGTGCCAGAATCTTGGTTTTAAAAATCTGTACGAGCCAAGCGCCGAGCTGACCGAGCGGTTAAGACCGCTGCAGGAGACCGAGACGGATGATCTGATGCAGAAGGTGACGGAAGAATATAACCGCACCGTAAAAGCGATTGAGGATTTCCAGAACGCTTAAATTGAAGGAAGAAAACAAGGAGACATTGATCTGTGAGATGAGGAACACAGACCGGTGTCTCCTTTTTATGGAATTCTGTACAAGATGCGGGTTGACGGGAAAAAAGAAACATGATAATCTTTTTACATAAAAGCACAGCTTATGAAGAAGACTTGTTTAAAAAGAAAAACTTATAAGTATCTATAAGAAAAAACAAGGACGCTTTGCCGGAAAAATTCCGGCTGTGCAGGGCATATTCCATACCGAAAGGCAAGGCAGCCCAAATCTACAAAAGCAGGAGAAAAGCAATGAAAAAAGAAAAAAGTTCAGCTATGGGAACCCCGTACACCTTTGAAGGACGGATTCCGCTGAAGCAGGCGATTCCGCTTGGATTGCAGCACATAATGGCGATGTTCGTAGGAAACCTTACCCCGCTTCTGATCATCATGGGAGCGTGCGGTCTGACGGCGGATGCGGGCTACGGTGCACTTCGTACGGCTCTTTTGCAGAATGCAATGACAGTAGCCGGTATTGTAACACTGGTACAGATGTTTTCGATTGGACCGATCGGCGGTAAAGTACCGATTGTTATGGGTACATCTTCTGGATTCCTCGGCGTATTCAAGAGCGTGACAGCCGTGCTGGGACAGGGCGCGCTGACGTACGGCGCTATCCTTGGTGCGACAATTGTCGGCGGTCTGTTTGAGGGCGTGCTTGGCGTCTGTTTAAAGCCGCTTCGTAAATTTTTCCCGTCGGTTGTTACCGGCTGCGTCGTTATGGCGATCGGTCTTTCGCTGATTCCGGTTGGAATCAATTATCTCTGCGGCGGTTCCGGAACGAACGATTACGGTTCCATGCAGAATCTGTTCCTTGGAATGGTTGTTCTGATTGTAACGCTCGCATTGAAGCACTTTACAAATCCGAAGGGAATTTTAAGTACTGCTTCGATTCTGATCGGTATTTTAGTCGGCTACGTAGTAGCCATTGTTATGACAATGGTTCTGCCGCATACCGGAACGGCGGTTCTTGAGGATGGAAGCACAGTTTCCTATACATATTCCTGGGTTGTCAATTTCCAGCAGGTAAAAGACGCTTCCTGGTTCGCACTTCCGGGTATTGCAGGTTTTGGAAAACTGGCTGAGGTAAAACCGGTCTTCCGGCTGGAGGCCATTCTTCCGGTTGCAATCATGTTTATTGTAACAACCGTTGAGACGGTTGGTGATATCTGTGCCTGTGTAGAGAGCGGTATGGACCGCGAGGCAACCGATTCGGAGCTTTCCGGCGGTATTATCTGCGATGGTCTTGGATCAAGCTTTGCAGCAGTACTCGGTGTTCTTCCGAATACTTCTTTTGCACAGAATGTCGGCATTATTTCGATGACAAAAATTGTAAACCGTATGGCGCTTTCCTGCGGAGCAGTTTTCCTGATTCTCTGCGGACTCTGCCCGAAGATTGCAGCATTTGTATCCATCATGCCGCAGTCCGTACTGGGCGGTGCGGCCGTTATGATGTTTGCATCGATTCTGGTTTCCGGTATCCAGCTCATCACAAAAGAGCCGATCACAAGTCGTGAGATTACAATCGTTTCCGTTGCACTGGGTCTTGGCTATGGCCTTGGATCTACTGCAGGAGCGATTTCAGAGCTTCCTTATTATATCCAGCTGATTTTCGGCGGTTCCGGTATCGTTCCGGCGGCGGTTACGGCGATTGTGCTGAATATCATTATTCCAAAAGAGAAGAAAAAAGCAGAATAAAGAACAAAAAAAAGAAAAAGAACCTCTTATGTTTCCGGAAAGAAGTATTCCCGGGGAGAGATAAGAGGTTCTTTTTTATTGTGCTGCCCGGCATTCGGAGGGAACTGCCGGTAGAAGGCTCTGCAGGTAAAATGTCTGAAAATACGAGGAATATACAAAATGACGGAAAAAGCACAAAAAATCCGTCAATAGATAAAAGAATAACGAAAAAGAAAAAGTCAAGATTGACTATAAATTTTAAAATAGTGTACAAAATCGACAATATGAATTAAAAAAACGAAATAAATTGTGAAAAATACATAAAAAATGCTTGTCAAAACGGGTGGAAGAGAGGTATAATCATTGCATAAAAAGTGTGACGAAAATGTGAAAGTTTTAGGCAAAACGTATGATTAAAAACAATGGATTCTTCGTAAGCCTGGACAAAAGCAACAACGGAGCACGCAAAAAGAACGTAAATCACAAGGAGGACACCAAATGAAAAAGAAAGTAATTTCTGCATTACTGGCAAGCACCATGATCGTAAGCCTGGTAGCATGTGGCAGCACTGGAGGAGACAGTTCTGACACAAACAGCAAGAGCAGCGGCACAACAGCATCAAGTACGGCAGGCGGCGATGAAGCAAAGGATACCTCATCGGACAGCGGCTCCGGCGATGCAGCAGGTTCTGGTGACTGGGTTGCAGCAGCTGATGAAGCAGATGATGCAGTACCGGGTGAAAATGACGATCGTGCGTTTGCAAAATTTGATCATGTCGTAGAAGTACATTATGGATATCAGATCGACCCGAAGGATACCACACTTCCGGACGGCGATTCCGTAGATAACAACCAGTACACCAGATACCTTCTGGATAACTACAACATCAAAGTTGTCTGCGACTGGACTGCAGGTAATGCATCTGACTTCCAGCAGAAAGTATCTCTGGCAATCGCATCTGCTTCCCTTCCGGATGCAGTCGTTGCACCAACCCGTAACTACCTGGTACAGGCAGCAAGAGCAGATCTTCTTGCAGACCTCTGGCCGGAGTTCAACCAGTACGCATCCAAACAGGTAAAAGAAATCATCGAGACTACCGAAGGACGTGCGATCAACAATGCAACCGTAGACGGAACCTTCTGTGCACTGCCAAACATATCGGTAGATACCGATGGTGTTTACCTGTACTTTATCCGTCAGGACTGGCTGGATCAGTTAGGACTGGAAGTTCCGAAGACCGTAGATGAACTCGGCGAAGTAGCTCAGAAATTTAAAGACGCAGGTCTCAGCCCGGATTATGCAATCGCAGGTATTGATAACGGCGGAAGAACCTACTCCAACTTCCTGAACTCCTCCAACAACGGATACGGTTTCGATGCTGTATATCAGGCATTCAATGCAACACCGGGGTATTTTCTGAAAGATGATTCCGGCGAACTGTACTGGGGAACTACAACAGATGAAATGAAAGAAGCCCTTACCACCTTACATGACTGGTATGAAAAAGGCCTCATCAACCCGGAGGTTGGAACCACAACCAACGGCGACAATGCAAACAATGTTAAGAACGGAACCTGCGGTATCTTCATGGGACCATGGTGGAGCCTTGGATACGGAAACCCGGATTCCTTCCGTAACGATAACAATGCAAACTGGCAGGCATATCCGCTGTACACCAAAGACGGTGAGTGGAATATTCATATGAAAGACGTTGGAACCACTTATACTATGGTAAACAAAAACGCATCGGATGATGTGAAGAAAGCCATTGTTATCATGAACAACGTACTCGTTCGTGATGAGTCTACCTTCGATACTTCTGTAGCAATCGGCTGGTATCCGCTGCGTAACTGTATGGCAGCTACCGATGAGTGCGAGTATGAGTATGATGCACTGATGGGAATCATCAAAGGCGAAGCAAGCGCAGATGATTATCAGCAGGGCGGAAGCAAATTCAACGGTCTGTACAAGAACCTGGCAAACGATGCCGCAACTCTGAAAGACGTTATCTCTGAGGACTATGACGGATCCAGAGATCTGACAGTAACCGATATGGATGTCAACACCAACAACGGACAGTTCAACAGATTCTATGCACTGCTGATTGGTGATCGTCCATACGCAACACTTGAGCCGGATCACAAGATCTATTCTGAACTGTACTACACCATCGACGGAATGGATACCTACTGGACCCAGATTTCTGACCTGGAAGACAAGAGTATCCTTCAGTTCATCACTGGTGCGAAGAGCCTTGACGAGTGGGATCAGTTCTGCACCGACTGGCATGTACAGGGTGGTGATCAGATCCTTGAGCTGGTAAAAGATTACCTGGCTGAGTAACTAATGTAAATGTATGATGTGGAGGGTGGGGTACAGGAAAACCTGTACCCCACTACTTTAAAAGAATGACATCAAAGGAGGAGCTTGCCGTGAAGAAGAAAAAAGGCCGTCTCGGGCTGTCAAATTCCTTTCACTATACGTTAATGGTTCTGCCGGGTTATATCTGGCTGTTTATGTTTTCTATCGTTCCGATGGTTGGTATTGTAATGGCATTCCAGGATTACAATCCGAGCAAAGGATGGTTCGGCTCTCCGTGGGTAGGTTTGAAATGGTTTAAATACCTGACCGTTATCCCGGATGCAAAACGGGCACTTGTCAATACTCTGATTATTGCAATCGCAAAGGTTATTCTGAATATCATCATTCCGCTGGTGTTCGCACTGCTGCTGAATGAGGTAAAGAATATGAAGTTCAAAAAGACGGTTCAGACGATCGTATATCTGCCGCACTTCGTATCCTGGGTTATCCTTGCAAACATCATCACCAATATCCTTGGCGCAAACGGAATTTTCAACACGGTCCGCAGCGCAATGGGTGCAACGGATACCGTTCTTCCGATGACCATGCCTGGCATCTTCCGTCAGTTACTGATCGGAACCGATGTATGGAAAGAGTTCGGTTACAACGCAGTTATTTATCTTGCAGCGCTGACCGGCATCAGCCCGAGCCTTTACGAGGCAGCCGCAATCGACGGCGCAAGCCGCTGGAAACGTGTATGGCACATCACCATCCCGGGACTGGTTCCGACCATCGTTCTTCTGACCACACTGGCAATGGGCAACGTTCTGAATGCAGGTTTCGACCAGGTATTCAACATGTACAACCAGCTGGTTATTGAAACTGGTGATATCATCGATACATACGTATACCGTATTGGTATTACAAACATGCAGTTCTCGCTGGCTACTGCAGCAGGTCTCTTTAAATCTGTTGTCAGCTTCGTGCTGGTTGTTACTTCTTATGTTTGTGCTTACAAGTTTGCTGATTACAAGATTTTCTAAGGAGGGCAGAAATTATGATAGAAAGCAAGAGTTTTGGCAGCAAAGCGTTTAAAGTCATAAATGCTATCATCCTGATTCTCCTGGCATTCAGCTGTTTTTATCCGTTATGGTATACGTTCTGCGTATCTATTTCTTCAAAAGCAGCCGCTGAGGGTGGTCTTGTAACGATTTACCCGATCGGATCAAACGTAAAATCCTACAGCCTGATTATGGGTGATTCCGCATTCTGGAATTCCTTCTGGATTTCCATCAAGCGAGTTGTGATTGGAACCATATGGACCATGGTTGTCCTGATTATGATGTCCTATCCGCTGGCAAAGAGCAAAACAGAGTACAAACCGAGAAATGTCCTGATGTGGATCCTGGTATTCTGTATGCTGTTCAATGGTGGTACCATTCCGTGGTTCATCACCGTTAAAAATTATGGTATGATCGATACGATGGCAGCACTGGTTCTGGCTGGTTCTGTTCCGGTATTCAACGTACTCCTGATGATGAACTTCTTCCGCGGCATCCCGGGAGACCTCGAGGAGGCAGCCCGTGTAGACGGCGCCGGCCCGTGGCGTATCCTGTGGCAGATTGTAGTTCCGTGTTCCAAACCGGTTATCGCAACCATCGTCCTGTTTACATCCGTTGGTTACTGGAACGAGTATTTCCAGGGCCTGGTATTAATGAACAAAGAGACGAACTATCCGTTACAGACCTACATCCGTCAGATCTCCGTTCAGATCCCGGTAGGCGTAACCCTGACTGCAGAGCAGTATCAGCAGTTAGCACAGAACTCCAACAAATCACTGGAGGCAGCAAAGGTATTTATCGCCCTTGTTCCTATGCTGATTGTATATCCGTTCCTGCAGAAATACTTCGTAACCGGTATTACACTGGGAGCAGTAAAAGAATAAGAGAAAACGCAGAAAAAGCGGCTTCTGAATCGAAACAGGAAGCCGCTTTTTTGCGCTTTTTTTCTTGCGTCCGGGGAGAAAACAGCGTAAGATAAAAAGGTATTGAGGTGAAAAACAAAATGTTTCTGGAGGGGATTTTATCATGAAAATACTTACATTCGGAGAACTGATGCTGCGTTTAAAAACACCGGAGCATCTGAAAATACTGCAGGCAGATACCTTTGAAGCCAGTTACGGCGGCGCGGAGGCGAACGTCGCGGTTTCTCTGGCAACACTCGGGAACGATGTTTCCTACGTGACAAAAGTGCCGGAGCACCAGGTCGGACAGGCGGCCATCAATGAAATCCGCCGGTTCGGTGTGGATACGACCCGTGTTCTGCGGGGCGGCGGCCGCGTCGGTATTTACTATTTTGAAAAGGGAACCAACATCCGACCGACGAGCGTGGTTTATGACCGCGCCTACAGCGCGATCGCGATGGCAGAAGCGGAGGAGTTTGACTGGGAAAAACTGCTCGAGGGCGTGGATCTCTTTTATTTCTCCGGTATCACGCCGGCCATCAGCTGCGAGATCGAAAAGACGCTGGAGATCGCTCTTATGCTCTGCAAAGAGAAAAAAATTCAGGTGGTATGTGATCTCAACTACCGCGGAAAAATGTGGTCAGCAAAGGACGCACAGCGCGTCATGCGCCGTCTGATGTCTTACGTGGATGTCTGCATTGCAAATGATGAGGACTTTGAATCATCGCTTGGCATTCCGGCGTATGATGGAGATATGTCGCGCGGCATTGAACAGATCGAGTCTTACAAAGAGGGCATGCTGGAAATTCAGAAACAGTTCCCGAACTGTAAAGCAGTTGCGAGCGTGCTGCGCAATCTCTACACCGTGGAGGACGGCGACTGGATGGGAATTTACCTGAAAGACGGAAAATTCTATGAGAGCCCGGTTCACAAAGTACACAGCTTTGAGGCAGTCGGAGCCGGTGATGCGTTTGGTGCAGGACTGATTCACGCGATGGCGCATGATTTTGCGCCGCAGAGAATCATCGATTTTGCGATTTCTGCAAGCGTCTTAAAGCTGATGATTCAGCACGATGCCAACGTGGTCAGCGAAAAAGAGATTGAGCAGATCATGAAGCAGGGCGGAACAAATCTGCAGAGATAGAGGAAACAAAAAGATTCCGAGAGTACATACAGGACAGCAGGAGGAATAAAACTTGAAGAAACGGAATATTATATTAATAGGAATGCCGGGAGCCGGCAAAAGCAGCGTTGGAGTTATCCTTGCAAAGGCTTTGGGGTATGAGTTTATTGATACGGATCTTGTGATTCAGCATCGGGAGAAACGTCTTCTGCGCGAGATTATTGCAGATGAGGGAAATGAAGGCTTTCTTGCGATTGAGAATGAGGTCAATGCGACTCTGGAAGCCGATGAAAGCGTCATTGCACCGGGCGGCAGCGCCATTTACGGAAAAGAGGCGATGGAGCATTTTAAAGAGATTGGAATAATCGTTTACCTGAAGCTGTCGTATGAGGATCTGGCAAAGCGTCTTGGAAACCTGAAGGGACGCGGCGTTGTGCTGAAAGAGGGTCAGACGCTCAAAGATCTTTACGATGAGAGAAGTAAACTGTATGAACAGTATGCCGAGATTACGGTCGATGAGAGCGGAAAGGATATCCAGGGCACGATTCTGGCACTTCGCGAGCAGATTGGCATGTAAGAAGGAACGGGTGGAATATTCGGAGAATTTTCAAAAACATAATATTACGTAATAATAAGGAAAATGTTCTGAAAGTTAGAAATTACATATAACGTTTCTCTGAATATTCCTGACCGGAAACGGTGGAAAAAAACGGAAATAGTACGGAATATATTAAAATTGATTTACAAAATATTAGATTTGAGTTAAGATAAGGGGAGACTGAAAAATCACTGCGGGGAGCAGTGCGTTTCAGTGAGTCCGGAGTGTGTAAAAAAAACAGCAGAACAGACTTTGAATCGTTATTTCGGATAAAACACACTCATTAAGTTATGAAAAAGAAAATTTGAGGTGAATATATGGAACAGTATGTCATCAGAGGTGGAAATCCTCTTGTGGGCGAAGTGGAAATCGGGGGAGCAAAAAACGCGGCGCTTGCAATTCTTACGGCAGCAACGATGACCGACGAAACGGTTCTGATCGAAAATCTGCCGGATGTCAGCGATATTAATGTACTTCTGGAAGCAATTGCAGAGATCGGAGCCACTGTGGACCGCATCGACCGTCATACCGTGCGGATCAATGCATCGACTATCGGAGATCTGAGCGTTGATTATGAATATATCAAAAAAATCCGTGCGTCTTATTATCTTTTAGGCGCGCTGCTTGGAAAATACAAAAGAGCGGAAGTTCCGCTTCCGGGCGGATGTAACATTGGAAGCCGTCCGATCGACCAGCATTTAAAGGGATTCCGCGCACTCGGTGCTGAGGTAAGCATCCGTCATGGCGCAATCGTGGCAAGTGCGGCAGATCTGCATGGAAGCCACATTTTCCTGGATATGGTTTCCGTTGGAGCCACCATCAACATCATGATGGCAGCTTCGATGGCAAGAGGAAATACAACGATTGAGAATGCAGCGAAAGAGCCGCACGTTGTCGATGTGGCGAACTTCCTGAACAGCATGGGAGCAAACATCAAAGGAGCAGGAACCGACGTGATTCGGATCAAGGGTGTCGATACCCTGCACGGAACCAGCTATGCGGTCGTACCGGATATGATCGAGGCAGGTACGTATATGTTTGCAGCAGCAGCTACAAAGGGCGATGTGCTGATTAAAAACGTGATTCCAAAGCATCTGGAAGCAACAACCGCAAAGCTCGAGGAGATTGGCTGCGACGTAGAAGAGTTTGACGATTCCATCCGTGTGAGCGCAAGCAAACGTCTGGGCAGAACACACGTAAAGACACAGCCGTATCCGGGTTACCCGACCGATATGCAGCCGCAGATTGCGGTTACACTGGCACTGGCAAACGGTACGAGTATTGTAACAGAGAGTATTTTTGAAAATCGTTTTAAATATGCGGATGAGCTGGCACGTATGGGCGCCTGTATTAAAGTAGAAGGCAACACGGCGATCATCGACGGCGTAGAGAAATTTACCGGAGCAGAGGTTTCCGCACCGGATCTTCGCGCCGGAGCAGCACTTGTTATTGCAGGTCTTGCAGCAGAGGGTGTTACCGTGGTGGATGATATTGTATACATTCTGCGCGGATACGAGGACTTCGACGGAAAGCTCCGTGGACTCGGCGCTGAAATTGAGCGTGTGAATAATGCAAAGGACATCCAGAAATTCCGGTTAAGAGCGTAAAAACAGTATAAAACAAATGTTGACAAAAAGGACGGTGCAATAAAAGGTACCGTTCTTTTATTTTACCTTATTGCGAAGAAATTGGCTTAAATTTTACTACTATTATTTTCAAAGCTGAGGCGGTCAGTATTGGTAAAAAAAGATATTTAAAAATATACAAATTTATGATATGTTGAATACGAAAACGTTACCGATTATACATTTTGACTAAAAATAATAAAAACCAGAGAGGGACAATATATGTCTAATAAAGCAGAAACACAATATAATCCACAATGTGGGGAGCGAAGAACAATTTTTTCAGATGAGTATGATTTTCTCACAAAAATTGAATCAGTGTGTGCCAAAGAAGATGGAATACATTTTTTGGTACGTACATGGAAAGACCGTATAGCCACAGTTCGTATTACATTTTTGACACCATCGGTATTCAGATTTGTGATGGTGCCGGAGATGACTGCAAAAAGCCATAGACAGACGGTAGTCGAAGATGTACCTGAATCGGAGTTTGAAACAAAAAATGCAGAATTTACAGAAAATGAAGATCTGTATATATATGAAACAAATCAGTTAAGTCTTCATTTTTCAAAAAACTACTGGGAAATGTCCATCTATCAGAATGGAAAATTATTGACGAAAGAACAGGCTTTTGACACTAATGTCGATAACCGGTGGAAACAGCTTCCAACAGGATTTAGAGTAGATGCATCTGGAAAAAGTATAGCCTCATTTGAGCAGTTTGTATTATTCTCCGATGAGCAATTTTGGGGATTTGGAGAGAAGTTTACACATTTTAATAAACGTGGACAAAGAATAGAGTGTTGGCAAAAAGATGCATTGTCTACTAATACGGAGGATTCATATAAAAGTCATCCGTATTTTACAAGCAGCCGGGGATATTCCGTATTGTTAAATACATTTACGCGTTCATCATTTGATATGGGTGCTTCATCATGGATCAGTTATCAGATGGGCAGTGACGATCCTATTCTGGATTATATTTTCCTGGCAGAAGAAAGCAAAGACTATAAGAAGCTGTTGCAGCAGTATTTGCAGATTACAGGGCAGATACCTATGATTCCACAGTGGGCTTTTGGTTTCTGGATGTCAAAATGCTCTTATATGAGCCGTAAAGAAGTCGAGGATGTTGTTGCTGATGCTGAAAAATTTGGAATAGGTATCGATGTAATTCATATCGATGGCTGGCAGAGGCAGGATATGTCTGGTGTATGGGAATGGGATACAGAACGTTTCCCTGAACCGGAAGAAATGATTAAAGAATTAAATAAAAAGAACATACATTTAAGTCTTTGGAATTATCCGTACTTGCAGGAAGATTCGCCGGCATTTAAGGAACTGGCAGAACGTGGATTTTTTATAAAAAATAAAGAAGGGCATCCTGCAATGTTTAAAGCGACTGCAGATTCAGAGTTTTTGTGTGCTTGCTTTGATTTCACAAATCCGGAATTTCTGGCATGGTATGAGGAACGTGTGAAAAAAATCGTCAGAATGGGTGTATCAGTGATAAAAACAGATTTCTCTGAAGCAGTACCTGAAGATGTTGTATTTTACAATGGCATGAGCGGGCGAGAAGGACATAATCTTCTGACGTATCTGTATGCAAAAAATATTTACACATGGATGAAAGAAATTTGCGACGAACGTGGGGAATTGCCAATGCTTTGGGGACGCAGTGGGTATGTGGGTTCTCATACGATCCCGGCAGCATGGGCAGGAGATTCTTCCAGTGATAAAGCAAGTCACAGTGCAATCCTTCAGGCCGGACTTGGGATGGCTATGTCTGGTGTATCTTTCTGGGGTTATGATCTTGGCGGATTTTATAACACAGGTTATATCGGAAATGAGGAACGTCCGAATATAGAAGATTACCTTTCCTCTGTGCAGATGGGATTGTGGATGCCATTATCCAGAGCGCACGGTAAAACACCGCGGGAACCATGGCAGTATGGAGATATGGCATTAAAAGAAGTAAAAAAATGGATTAACTTCAGACATCGACTTGTGCCATATCTTTATCACACCGCCTGCCAGAGTCATCAGTCTGGTATTCCAATGATTCGTCCGCTTGTGATGGAATATCCGAAAGATCCAATCGCAAAGACACAGAATCTGTCTTATATGCTTGGTGATGCATTGCTTATTTCACCCGGATTTGACAGAGATGAATATGAACTGTATCTTCCGGAAGGCCGGTGGCAGGATATTGAAAGTAAAGAAGTATATGAGGGAATGACATTTGTTCATATAGAAAACAAAGCTTTTGCTGATGGTGGTACATCTCTTCGGGTTTTCCAGAAGGAAGGAACAAGTATACCGTTGTTTGCTCAAAAAGAAGTATTGCATGTGCCTGCACAACTATGGAAACAGGAAGATCTTGAATTTATGACATTTCAAAAAAAGATGTTGATTAGCTATTGTGCACAAAATAGATGCATAAGAATGTGAAAAATGGATAAAAAGAAAAAAGCTGAAATCATAAGAACTGACTTGACAAAAGAGATTTATCTGTGCTATATTCAACTACAGTTGTAGTGTGTAACTCGATTTTTGGAGGCATTAACTATACATAACAGGAATTGTTTATGTGGGTTAGTGTCTCTTTTTTGTACTCTGTTTTAGAAAAAGAGTACAGACCGGCTAAAAAGATGCAAAACCGCAGAAACTCTTCTTGTAAAAAGTATAAACTACACAAGGAGTAAAAAAATGAAGGACAAAATTTTTAGTGTTCTGCAGCGAGTGGGAAGAAGCTTTATGCTCCCGATCGCAATTCTTCCGGTAGCCGGACTTTTACTGGGAATCGGAAGCTCATTTACCAATGCAACCACAATTGAAACGTACGGGCTGACAAGTTTGCTCGGCAACGGCACAATTCTTCATGCGCTGCTGGTGATCATGAACAAAGTAGGAAGTGCGGTGTTTGATAACCTGCCTCTGATTTTTGCAGTAGGTGTTGCAATTGGTATGGCAAAGAAGGAAAAAGAGGTTTCTGCCCTGTCAGCCGTTATTGCATATTTCGTTATGAATACAGCGATTAACGCAATGCTGACTATTACGGGTCAGATTCTGGAAAACGGAGAAATTGCAGAATCCGTTCTGGAAGGAACCATCACTTCTGTCTGCGGTATTCAGTCGCTGCAGATGGGTGTGTTTGGCGGTATTATTGTCGGTCTTGGAGTTGCAGCACTTCATAATCGATTTTACCGGATCCAGCTTCCGAATGCACTTTCTTTCTTTGGAGGTACTCGTTTTGTACCAATTATTTCTACGATCGTCTATATGTTTGTGGGAATTTTAATGTATTTTGTATGGCCGGTTGTACAGAACGGCATTTATGCGCTGGGTGGCCTGGTAACCGGCTCCGGTTATGTCGGAACGCTGATTTTCGGTCTGATTAAGCGAGCACTGATTCCATTTGGTCTGCATCACGTATTCTATATGCCGTTCTGGCAGACAGCAGTCGGAGGTACCATGGAAGTGGCAGGACAGATGGTGCAGGGCGGACAGAATATTTTCTTCGCACAGCTTGCGGATTCTGCGAATGTCGCACATTTCAGTGCAGATGCAACGAGATATTTCTCCGGAGAATTTATTTTTATGATTTTCGGACTTCCGGGAGCGGCACTTGCCATGTACCATTGTGCGAAACCAGAGAAGAAAAAAGCAGCAGGCGGTCTGCTTCTTTCCGCAGCACTTGCGTGTATGGCAACCGGTATCACAGAACCGCTGGAATTCTCTTTCCTGTTTGTTGCACCGGCGTTGTTTGTCGTGCAGGTTATTCTTGCGGGAACAGCTTATATGATCGCACACATCCTGAATATCGCAGTAGGTCTTACCTTTTCCGGCGGACTTCTGGACTTCTTCCTGTTCGGTATTCTGCAGGGAAATGAAAAGACAAGCTGGATGAGGGTGATTCCGGTCGGCATTCTTTATTTCTTCCTGTATTATTTTATCTTCAAATTCATGATTAAAAAGTTTGATTTTAAGACACCGGGTCGTGAGGATGATGATGTGGAAACCAAGCTTTATACGAAAGCAGATGTAAATGCAAGAAAAGAGGCGCAGAACGATGGGGTAGCATCGGAGGATGCCATGAGTGAAGCAATCACAAAAGGTCTTGGCGGAAAGAAAAATATTTCGGATGTGGACTGCTGTGCGACAAGACTGCGCTGTACTGTTCATGATGCAGCGAGAGTCAGCGATGGTATTTTAAAGGCGACAGGGGCATCTGGCGTTGTGCATAAAGGAAATGGTGTACAGGTTATTTACGGACCGAATGTAACTGTGATAAAATCAAATTTAGAGGATTATCTGGAAAAAGCTCCGAATACTTATGCGGAAGCAGAAAATACACCAACCCCAAAAGAGGCGGAACCGACGCAGGAAACAAAAGAACAGAAGGTTGTGGATACGATTACTGTCTGCAGCCCGATAAGCGGACTGGCAGCCGACCTTTCTACTGCGCCGGATGAAGCGTTTGCAGAAAAGATGATGGGAGACGGCGCTGTTGTGACACCGGAAGATCCTTATGTGCGTGCTCCGGAGGACGGAGAAGTCGCGTTTGTTTTTGACACAAAACATGCGATTGGATTTGTAACCGATTCCGGGGTCAGCCTTCTGATTCATGTCGGAATTGATACAGTAAAACTGAACGGAGAGGGATTTGAGGCACTGGTAGAAAGCGGTCAGACCGTGAAAAAAGGTGATCCGATGCTGAAACTGGATCTGGAATATCTGAAAACACATGCGCCGTCGGTTACGTCACCGGTTCTTTGCACAGAGCTGGAGGAGAACCAGAGAATCCGTCTTTTGGCAGACGGACCGGTAAAAGCAGGAGATCCTTTATTTGCGATTGAGATTCTCGCGTAAGCTGTGCCTTAAAAACGGGTGAGAAGAATGTACAGGATAGCAAAAACACTGAACCACAATTCATTTATTGGTGTGGAAGAAGAAAATAACCGGGAATATCTGGTCATGGGGAAAGGAATTGCATTTGGGAAAAAAACGGGACAGCGTGTACAGCCGGGAGACGATGCCCGCATTTATTCCCTGACAGAGATGACGGAGCGAGGAAATGCCAGAACCATTGTACAGGGCGTTTCTCCGCTCAGCCTGGAGCTGGCGAGTGCCGTGCTTGACGAGGCAGAAAAGGAATTTGGAAAAATTGACCGTTCCATCGTCTTTCCAATGGCAGATCATCTGGATTTTGCTGTCCGGCGGATTCAGAACGGTGAGCAGATCAGCAATCCGCTCACCGACGATATCCGTGTGATGTTTTACAAAGAGTATAAAGTTGCTTCCTGTATCAGGGAGCTTTTAAAAGAACGGCTTCAGATCGAAATGGATGAACATGAAATCGGCTATCTTGCACTTCATGTTCATTCGGCAATTGTGGAGGAAAATGTTTCACAGGCCATGGAAGTAGCAAGAGCAGTCCGGGAGAGCATTTCTTTGGTGGAGCATATCACCGGGCATACCATCGATGTGATGTCGTTGTCGTATAACCGTATGATGAACCATATCCGCTATATGGTTGCAAGAGCGGTCAGTGGGGAAAAACTGAAAGTAAATATGAATGACTACATGTCCGTAAAGTTTCCGAAAGCCTTTCAGGCGGCGAAACGAATCTGTGAGGAGATGGAAAAGAGGCTGAAACTTCCGATGGAGGAGATCGAAATTGGATATCTCGCTATGCACATAGAACGGATTATGGACAGAGAAGAAGGAGAATAAAAGCATGAAAACATTTGAATATACCATTAAAGATGAACTGGGAATCCACGCAAGACCGGCAGGAATGCTGGTAAAGGAGGCAAAAAATTTTGCATCGGAATGCACCATCACAAAAGATGGAAAAACGAAAAAACTGACTCAGCTGATGATGCTGATGTCACTTGGTGTAAAGCAGGGAGATACCGTAACCGTTGCAGCAAACGGAGAGGACGAAGATGCAGCGATTGAGACGCTGAAAGCGTTTTTCGAAGCAAATCTGTAAAAAGTACGCTCGGAGGATAAAAAATGCAGTATTTTCAGGGGAAATCCGTATATAAAGGAATTGTTATGGGACCGGTTGCGGTTCTAAAGAAAAATGATTACCAGGTTAAAAGAGCCCGGATTGAAGATCCGGAAGCAGAAGTAAAACGTGTGAAAGAAGCCGTGGAGGTTTCGAAAAAACAGCTTGGCAGACTGTATGACAAGGCAGTCCGGGAAGTTGGAGAGGCAAGTGCGGCGATCTTTGAAGTCCATCAGATGATGCTGGAGGATGAGGACTATCTGGAATCAATGGAGAACATGATCCGGACAGAACTGGTAAATGCAGAATATGCAGCGGCAGCAACTGGCGATAATTTTGCAGAGATGTTTGCAGCTATGGATGATGAATATATGAAAGCTCGTTCCGCAGATGTAAAAGATATTTCCGAACGTCTGGTCCGCAATTTAAGCGGAGAGGGAGATAACGACCTGAGCTCTATGGAACCATCTGTTATAGTGGCAGACGATTTAAGTCCGAGTGAAACTGTACAGATGGACAAAGAAAAAATACTTGCGTTTGTGACTGTACATGGATCTACCAATTCTCATACTGCGATTCTTGCGCGAATGATGAATATTCCGGCGTTAATCGGTGTCCCGATGGATTTAAACGGTCTGAAAACAGGCATGACGGCCGTTGTAGACGGTTTTTCAGGTCAGGTTATCTTTGAGCCGGAGGAGGATGTGCAGAAGGAAACCGAAAAAAGAATGCAGGAAGAAGCAGAGAAACAGAAGCTTCTTGAGGAGTTGAAAGGAAAAGAAAATATTACACCGGATGGCCGTAAGATCAACATCTATGCAAATATCGGCAGTGTTGGTGACCTTGGCTATGTGATGGAAAATGATGCCGGCGGAATCGGACTTTTCCGAAGTGAATTTCTCTATCTTGGAAGAAATGATTTCCCAACGGAGGAAGAACAGTTTCAGGCATATAAACAGGCCGTGCAGACCATGGCAGGCAAAAAAGTGATTATCCGTACGCTGGATATCGGGGCAGATAAGCAGGTAGAATACTTTAATCTTGGAAAAGAAGAAAATCCGGCGCTTGGGTACCGTGCAATCCGGATTTGTCTGAAACAGCCGGAAATTTTTAAAGCGCAGCTTCGCGCATTGTTCCGCGCAGCCGTTTACGGAAACCTTTCTGTCATGTATCCGATGATCACATCAACAGAAGAGGTAGAAAAAATCTACGCAATTGTTGCAGAAGTAGAGGAAGAGCTGAAAAAACAGGAAGTGCAGTATAAAATTCCGGAGCAGGGCATTATGATCGAGACACCGGCTGCCGTGATGATCAGCGACCGTCTGGCGGAAATGGTGGATTTCTTCAGCATCGGAACGAATGACCTGACGCAGTATACCCTGGCGATTGACCGTCAGAATGAGCAGCTGGATGATTTTTACAACCCACACCATGAAGCAGTTCTTCGGATGATTCGCATGGTGGTGGAAAATGCACACAAATGCGGAAAATGGGCAGGAATCTGCGGGGAGCTCGGTGCAGACCTGACATTGACGGAGCAGTTTGTACGAATGGGAGTGGATGAGCTTTCTGTTGCTCCGTCCATGATTCTGAAGCTGCGGAAGGTTGTCCGCGAGATGAAAGCAGAAGAGTAGAAAAAACGATACAGCAGATAAGAAAACTCTCTGTTTTGGAGAGTTTTCTTATCTGTTCACAAATAACAGAAGATACAGCCGAAAAATCAGAAAAAAAGAAAGGATGTTTGGGACAACAGTAAGAAAATGTCTCAAATCCTTTTATTTCCTCTTGACGAATGGCGTATTTTGCGATAGTGTATCAGAGTAGCAAAAAACAAAATCAAAAATTCAGTTGCTTTTCTCTTATTCAGAGTGGTGGAGATACATAGGATCTGTGAAACCACGGCAACCCCCAGACAGAATGGTCTGTACGGGAAGGTGCCAGCCTGAGCGAAATTTTCGAACAATAAGGGGATTTGAACATTACTATTCAGGTCCGCTAAAAATTGCGGATCTTTTTTTACGAAAAAATGTTCAGGGAAAGCCAAAGCCCACGAACGAAAAGCAAAAGAGAAGAGAAGAAAAAAAGGAGAAAAAGAATGGAAAAAAGACTGTTTACTTCTGAGTCTGTAACCGAAGGACATCCGGACAAAATCTGTGATGCCATTTCTGATGCGATTCTGGATGCGCTGCTTGAGCAGGATCCGATGAGCCGCGTAGCTTGCGAAACCTGTACTACAACAGGATACGTTATGGTAATGGGTGAGATTACATCCAACGCACACATTGATTTCCAGCAGGTTGTACGTGATACCGTTCGCGAAATCGGCTACGACCGTGCAAAATACGGATTTGACGCAGATACCTGCGCTGTTGTAACTGCAATTGACAAACAGTCCACCGATATCGCTATGGGTGTAGACAAAGCGCTCGAAGCAAAAGAGAACAATATGAGCGATGAGGAGATCGATGCCATTGGAGCAGGAGATCAGGGAATGATGTTCGGATTCGCAACCAACGAGACCGAAGAGTACATGCCATACCCGATCTACATGGCACACAAACTGGCTCGCCAGCTGACCAAAGTCCGCAAAGACGGTACTTTAACATACCTGCGTCCGGATGGAAAAACACAGGTAACCGTAGAGTACGATGAGAACGGCAAACCGTTCCGTCTTGATGCGGTTGTTCTTTCCACTCAGCATGATCCGGAAGTATCCCAGGAGCAGATTCATGAGGATATCAAAAAATACGTATTCGACGAAATCATTCCGGCAGACATGGTAGATGAGCACACCAAGTTCTTCATCAACCCTACCGGCCGTTTCGTAATCGGCGGACCTCACGGAGATTCCGGTCTGACCGGCCGTAAGATCATCGTAGACACCTACGGCGGATACGCTCGTCACGGCGGCGGAGCTTTCTCTGGAAAAGACTGCACAAAAGTAGACCGTTCTGCAGCTTATGCAGCACGTTACGTAGCAAAGAACATCGTAGCAGCAGGTCTTGCTGATAAATGCGAGGTTCAGCTTTCCTACGCAATCGGTGTCGCTCATCCGACCTCTATCATGATCGACAGCTACGGCACAGGAAAACTGTCCGACAACAAACTGACCGATATCGTTCGCGAGAACTTTGATCTTCGCCCGGCTGGAATCATCAAAATGCTGGATCTGCGCCGTCCGATCTACAAACAGACTTCCGCTTACGGACACTTCGGAAGAAACGATCTGGATCTGCCGTGGGAGAAACTGGACAAGGTAGAAGACCTGAAAAAATACCTTTAAAACACGGTTGTTCGTACGAACCTTGTGTTTATAGAAAGTTTAGAAAGATTCATCTAAGTTAATGAAAAATCCTCAGGCGTTGTGCTATAATAAATTTAGACTGCGTACTGAGGATTTTTTTCTGTCCTGCGGGCGCGGAAAATACGAAATATGTGTTGGAAAACAGGTGAATTTTATATGGAAAAAAAGAAAAAAAGCATGAAATTACGGACGAGAGTCATCATTTCTTTTTTCATCATCATACTGGTTCCGATTGTGATGTGCGCCTTAACGTTTTACTTTTTTGTAGGGTATAAGACGAAGAGCATTGGTGAAAAATATGGTCTCGCAAACGCAACGTATCGAACCATTTCGAACAATACGCTGCTTTTGAATGCGATGACAGCAGAAGAGTACGACGAGGTGGAGAAGACCGCAAAATCGGATACCTCGATGCTGGAAGAAACGGATTATCTCGCCATTCTGAATGCGAGACTGAAGAAAAAACAGTCGTTTATTGCGGTGTGTGAAAACGGAACCATCATTTACAACGGATCGGCAGAGCTGTCGTCGGAGGAACTGGAAAATGAGCTGCCGAAATACGGCGATCCAGGCGCCAATTCCCAAGGCGGTGTTTATTTCCGAAATGAAAAACAGTGGATGGTCAAACAGGTGGACTATGAGAACGTGGACGGAAAAGAATGCAGTGCGTTTATCGTAACCAAGACAGATCAGATTGCGCCGCAGATTACGGGTATGGCAAGAGAACTTGCTGTTGTGACGGTTCTGATTCTGGTGTTCACCAGCCTTGGCCTGAGCCTTTGGATTTACCGCGGTGTGATCGGCCCGCTCGGACAGCTGAAGAAGGCGACGCAGAACATCAAAGACGGAAATCTTGACTTTACCGTGGAGCCGTGTGGTGTGGCAGAGATCAATGATCTCTGCGAGGACTTCGAGGAGATGCGCATCCGGCTGAAAGAGACGGCGGAGGAAAAGGTTGAGTTCGACAAAGAGAATAAAGAGCTGATCAGCAACATTTCGCATGACCTGAAAACGCCGATTAGCGCGGTCAAAGGATATGTGGAGGGCATCATGGACGGTGTGGCGAATACGCCGGAGAAGATGGACCGTTACATCCGCACGATTTACAATAAGGCAAATGAGATGGATCGTCTGATTAATGAGCTGACGTTTTATTCCAAGATTGACACGAACCGTATTCCGTATACGTTTTCAAAAATCCACATCGCAGATTACTTTGATGACTGCGTGGAGGAGCTGAATCTGGAACTTGACGCGCAGCATGTGGATCTGACATACTTTAATTACCTCGAGGACGACCCGGTCGTCATTGCGGATGCGGAGCAGATCAAGCGTGTCATCAATAATATTGTAAGCAATTCCATCAAATATATGGACAAGAGCCATAAGGTCATCAACATCCGTCTGCGCGATGTCGGAGATTTTGTGCAGGTGGAGATTGAGGATAACGGAAAGGGAATTGCGACGAAGGATCTGACGAAGATTTTCGATCGCTTTTATCGCACCGATGCGTCCCGCAACAGCACGAGGGGCGGCAGCGGAATTGGCCTTTCGATTGTGAAGAAAATTCTCGAAGACCACGGCGGAAAAGTGTGGGCCACCAGCAAAGAAGGGGTGGGCACCACGATGTACTTTGTATTAAGAAAATATCAGGAGGTACCTGTTTCATGAGTAAAATACTGATTGTTGAGGATGAGGAATCCATTGCAGATCTGGAGAAAGATTATCTGGAGCTTTCGGGCTTTGAGGTGGAGATTGAAAACCAGGGAGACACCGGTCTTGTACGGGCGATCAAGGAGGATTTTGATCTGCTGATCCTGGATCTGATGCTGCCGGAGGTGGATGGCTTTGAGATCTGCCGCGAAGTGCGTGAAAAGAAGGATATTCCGATTATCATGGTTTCTGCAAAGAAGGATGATATTGATAAAATCCGCGGACTGGGCCTTGGTGCGGATGACTATATGACAAAGCCGTTTTCCCCAAGTGAGCTGGTTGCGCGCGTGAAAGCACATCTGGCACGGTACGAACGTCTGGTCGGAAGCGGCAAGAAGGAAAATGATATCGTGGAGATCCGCGGCATCAAGATTGACAAGACGGCACGCCGCGTGTGGGTGAATGGCGAGGAGAAGCAGTTTACGACAAAAGAATTCGATTTGCTGACCTTCCTTGCGGAGAATCCGAACCGCGTCTTTACAAAAGAGGAGCTGTTCCGGGAGATCTGGGATATGGAGTCGATCGGAGATATTGCGACGGTTACGGTGCATATCAAGAAGATCCGTGAAAAGATTGAGTTTAATACGGCAAAGCCGCAGTATATCGAGACGATCTGGGGCGTTGGATATCGGTTTAAGGCATAAAGAATCTGTGTTTCGGGGAGAGATAAAATGGGAAAAATTTACTATCTGATGGGAAAAAGTGCGTCAGGGAAAGATCATATTTATGAGCATCTGATCCAGGAGACGGCGCTGGATTTAAAACCGTTTGTCCTGTATACAACACGGCCGATCCGGAGCGGGGAGCAGGACGGAAGAGAGTATTTCTTTGTGGATGAAAAACGGCTTTCGGAACTGCGGGAGGCCGGAAAGATTATCGAGGAGCGCATGTATTCGACGGTGCAGGGGCCGTGGTATTATTTTACGGCGGATGACGGGCAGATTGATCTTGTGAAGCATGATTATCTCGGAATCGGGACACTGGAATCGTATCTGAAATTAAAGGCATACTTCGGGGAGCAGGCGATGGTTCCGCTGTATGTCGAGGTGGACGATGGGCTGCGGCTTTCGCGGGCACTGGAACGGGAAAGAAAACAGACAGAGCCGAAATACGCGGAGATGTGCCGGAGATTCCTGGCGGACTGTGAGGATTTTACGGAGGAGAAAATTGCGGAAGCTGGAATTGTCCGCAGATTTTTCAATAATTCTACGCCGGAAGACTGTTTTTCCGAAATTCAGAATTTTGTGGAACAACAGAAAAAGTTGTGATATACTTAATGCAGTATTAGTAAGAAATACAAAAGAACTCCAGGGGGTGATTTTATGCAGGGTTTTCAGAAGGTTGTAGGACATCAGGAAATCATAACGCATTTACAGAATGCCATTTCGATGAATAAAGTATCTCATGCTTATCTTTTTGGCGGAGAGAGTGGATCGGGAAAGAAAATGATGGCTTCACTGTTTGCGATGACGCTTCAGTGCGAGAAGCACGGGGTCGAGCCCTGTATGGAATGCCCGTCCTGTAAAAAGGCACAGAGCCAGAATCATCCGGATATCATTTATGTGAAGCATGAAAAGCCGAACACCATCAGCATCGATGAAATCCGCGAGCAGCTCATTAACGATGTGATGATCAAGCCGTACAGCAGTCCGTACAAGATTTATATCATCGACGAGGCGCAGAAGCTGACACTTCAGGCGCAGAACGCGCTGCTGAAGACGATCGAGGAGCCGCCGGCCTACGCAGTTGTCATGCTTCTGGCAGACAACCCGGATGCGCTGCTTCCGACGATTTCGTCACGCTGCGTGCAGTTAAATTTAAAACCAGTGGGAGACCAGCTTGTGAAAGATTATCTGATGAACGAAATGCATGTGCCGGATTACCAGGCAGAGGTTGATGCGTCCCTGGCGCAGGGAAATATCGGAAAAGCAGAGCGGATTGCCCGTTCTCCGGAATACGAGGAGACGCTGGAAAGTGCACTCCGCATGGCAAAGTACGCCGACAGTATGCCGCTGTATGAAATCGTGGAGACGATCAAAAAACTGACGGCCGAAAAAGACAATATTGATGATTACTTCGATATCTTTTCTTTATGGTTCCGCGATGTTCTGCTCTTTAAGGCGACAAAAGAGGTCGATTCCCTTGTGTTCAAGCAGGAGCTGAATGGAATCCGTGAGAGAGCAAATAAGAGCTCATACGAAGGCCTGGAGAAGATTATAGAGGCGATTCAGAAGGCGAGAGCCCGCCTGAACGCGAATGTTAATTTTGATTTAACCATGGAGCTTATGTTCCTGACAATGAAGGAAAACTGATAGCATGATAACAATTATAGGAGTACGTTTTCGAAACGTAGGAAAAGTATATTATTTCTCGCCGAGAGAGCTGGACATCTGCGTGGGCGACCACGTTATCGTTGAGACGGCGCGCGGCGTAGAGTATGGTTTCGTTGTGCTGGGGCCAAAAGAAGTTGACGATTCCAAGGTGATCCAGCCGTTGAAAGAAGTCATCCGCATTGCAACGCCGAAGGATGATGCGCGGGAGGAGAGCAACCGCAAGAAAGAAAAAGAAGCGTTTGAAATCTGCCAGAAGAAGATCCGGGCGCACAACCTGGAGATGAAGCTGATCGATGCAGAGTATACGTTTGACAATAACAAGATGCTGTTTTACTTTACCGCCGACGGAAGAATTGATTTCCGTGAGCTGGTAAAGGATCTGGCGGCTGTCTTTAAGACGAGAATCGAGCTTCGCCAGATCGGTGTCCGCGATGAGACAAAGATCCTCGGCGGAATCGGCATCTGCGGCAGACCGCTTTGCTGCCATACGTATCTGTCCGAGTTTGCACCGGTTTCGATCAAGATGGCAAAAGAGCAGAACCTGTCCCTGAACCCGACGAAGATTTCGGGTGTCTGCGGACGACTGATGTGTTGCCTGAAAAACGAGCAGGAAACCTATGAATACCTGAACCGCAAGCTGCCGGGTGTCGGCGATATCGTAACGCTGCCGGACGGCATGAAAGGTGAGGTTTCCGGTGTGAATGTGCTTCGTCAGCTCGTAAAAGTGCTGGTGGATGTGAACGATGAGAAGGAAATGCGGGAGTGCCCGGTGGAAGAGCTCAAGTTCAAGCCGAAGCATAAGAAGGAAAAAGGCAAAGAGAAGAAAAAAGACAGAAACAGCTCCGGGGAGCAGGCTTCTTCGGAAGAGGCAAAACAGCCGGAATAAGATTGATTTGGAATGCATTTTGAAAAAGTAAGCGCCGGGTAAAACTGACGCTTCTTTTTGTGTGATGCGGCGCTGGGCAGTCAGCAGGAGGAGGGATTTTCATTGGATAGAAAAGAAGAATTTTTGAAGCCGGGTGAGCGGCTCGATGATCTGCAGAACGGTTACTGGATGATACAAAATCCATCCCTTTTCTGCTATGGCATTGACGCGGTGCTGCTGGCATCCTACGCGAAGGTGAAGCGCGGGGAGCGGGCGATGGATTTCTGCACGGGATCGGGAATTGTGCCGATTCTGCTGAAGGCGAAGACAAACGGAGAGCATTTTTCCGGGCTGGAAATTCAGGAGTACAGTGCCGAGATGGCACAGCGGAGTGTGCGGTACAATCATCTGGAAAATGATGTTGAGATTTTCCAGGGAGATGTGAAGACGGCATCGCAGCAGTTTGGAAAAGAAGTGTTTGATGTGGTAACGTGCAATCCGCCGTACATGACGGGGCAGCACGGGCTGACGAATGCGCTTGAGGCGAAGACGATTGCGCGGCATGAGGTGCTGTGCTCGTTTGATGATATTGCGAAAGAGGCATCGGCGGTTTTAAAGACGAAAGGACGGTTCTATCTGGTGCACCGGCCGTTCCGGCTGGCGGAGATTTTTTCGACGCTGAAAAAATATCATCTGGAACCAAAAAGGATGCAGCTCGTTTATCCGTTTGTGGACAAGGAGCCGAACATGGTGCTGATCGAGGCGATGAAAGGCGGGAATCCGAGAATTACCGTGGAGAAACCGCTGATTGTGTATGAGACGCCGGGCGTGTATACAAAGGACATCCGGGAATTATATGGAGACGGGAGATAAGAACATGGCAGGAAAATTATATTTGTGTGCAACACCAATTGGAAATCTGGAGGACATGACCTTCCGTGCAACCCGCATTCTGCAGGAGGTCGATCTGATCGCGGCGGAGGATACGAGAAACAGCATTAAGCTGCTGAACCATTTTGAGATTCATACGCCGATGACGAGTTACCATGAATACAACAAATACGACAAGGGCCGCGAGCTGGTGCAGAAGCTGCTGGCGGGAACAAATATCGCGCTGATCACGGATGCCGGAACACCGGGAATTTCTGATCCGGGTGAGGAGCTGGTGAAGATGGCGTACGAGGCAGGCATCGAAGTGACAAGCCTGCCGGGCGCATGCGCGTGTGTGACGGCACTGACACTGTCGGGACTTTCGACGAGAAGATTTGTCTTCGAAGCATTTCTTCCGCCGGATAAAAAAGAACATAAACTGGCGCTGGAACGGCTGAAAAACGAGACGCGGACGATGATCGTATACGAGGCGCCGCATCATCTGCTGAAAACGCTGCGGGAGCTGCTGGAGACGCTTGGCAACCGGCGGCTGACACTCTGCCGGGAACTGACCAAGAAACACGAGACGGCATGGCAGACCACGATTGAAGATGCCATCACTCGCTACGAACAGGAAGATCCGAAAGGGGAATGCGTGCTTGTGATTGAAGGCCGAAGCCAGAAAGAAATCGAGGACGAGGCGAAGGCAGCGTTTGAGGAGATTTCGATTGAAGATCATATGAAACGGTATGAAGATCAGGGGATTGCAAGAAAAGAAGCGATGAAACTCGTGGCGAAGGATCGCGGGGTGACGAAGAGGGATATTTATCAGTATCTGCTGGGGAAAGAATCATACAATGATTTTTGATCAGGCCATAGCCCAGTCTTGCGGCTTTTGCCTGCAGGGTGGGGTACAAGTCTTCTCCGCCGAAGGACTGGAAAGGCGTTTCGAGAGCGGAGTCCAGCAGATTGTAATCTCTGACTCCGTCGCTTCCGCCAGTTTGCTGAATCAACTGAGTATGCAGCATGAGAATTTGCTTTTTACTCAGTCTTTTCATTTAGCAAGTACCTCGTATGCTTCTTTGTTTTGTTCCATCAGGCGTTTTGAGATGTTTAACACATCCTCTTCGGATGCAGTGGTTTCCTGCTCGGCTTTGCTGAAGTCGATGACAAGATATCTTGGAATGTTATTTTTCAGAATCACAGCAGAACCGTATTCGTCTACCAGGCGGGCGACTTTGGAAAAATTCTGGTTTGCTTCGGAAATGGAAATTAAAGTTTTTGTGTCGATAGTCATTTTGGGTACCTCCTTAAGACTTTTTTCTATAGTATATATAAATCTTAGGATAAATACAACCTAATTTGCCGTGTTATTTTTTGTTGCTTGCCGCAACGCCAGTTTTTGTCGTATGATAGGCCCATCAAATACGCGGAGGACACAGTTATGCTGAGTGATAACATCAAAATACTGCGAAAGAAAAAAGGATATTCCCAGGAAACGCTGGCGGAGCAGCTGCATGTGGTACGGCAGACGATTTCGAAATGGGAGAAAGGAGTTTCCCATAGTTAAAGATACCGCATCAGACATAACAACGCCACGCTTATATAATATTAAAAGCACGCCCAAATTACTGATTAGTAAAATTGGGGCGTGCTTTCATATTTAACGAGGTGTAACCTTTACCAATGTTGACAAATGATCCTTGTTTTCCTGACGGGTTCTTTTTTTATAGCCCAATTTATCGCATATATATTCGATTTTTTGAGCAAAAATGTCTACGCTCAATTTTGACATATAAAGATTACCGTCATCATCTCTAGAACTTGAATGCCATTGCTGTTCATCGTCTAAAGGATGTTCGGGGCGAAAATCGTAAATGTTAAATATTTTATGCTCAACTTGAGTTATCCATGCTGCGCCAACTTCCATCAATGCACCCCATGAACTTTTCGTATTATGACTTGTAACGAAAATAACATAAATCTTTTGCGTAGAATAACTATCAACAAAGAAATCTCGCAAATAGTCGTATATCCCACTTTTTCCTACGTCGCCTTCTGGGATGCGTGATACTTCATCATCACAGTTTGTATAAATTATATCTTCGGGCGGTACGTTGTTAAATACCAACATATTGTAAATAATATCCGCCAAATCCTTGTCTCGATATGTCTGACTAATTAGCAATTTCTTCTTTTGAGAATCAATAATGCTTTTAATCCCCATATCCGGACTGTTGGTGTTTATTTCATCAGAAAGTATTGCCTCTACTTCATCAGCTTGCTCTGTACTAATACCTAAACGAGAAGAAATTTTTTGAGCTGCTTTCTTAGCGGTGTTTTTTCTGAAAGTATCTACCGACTTTTTAAATGAAGCTTCGTTTTGACGTTGCTGTTCTAGCTTTTTTTCTTCTTTTTTCTTTTTGCCCAAAGACACAAACAAATCTCGCATTTTCAAGATATCAGGCAATAAAGTTTTTCTAACATAATCTAGTACCGCCTGATAGCGAGGATCATCCGTTTTATATCCTTGACGATTGCTTAGAGCCATATCGGGTAACTCCGTCAGTTCAAAAATATCAACATGAAGTTGACCTACGACATAGACTTCATTCAATTTATTTTGTCCAACAACAGGAAGTATATTAAATTCGCCCATTTTTTGGTTGGCATACAGAGAAATAAAATTATCAGGAAAATCCGTTAACTCTACTTTTCTGCCGCGAGTTGATGTATAAGTTCCTATCCATCCTTTGATTTCTACGTTATATGTATGTTCAACACCAGATTTGTCATCCATACTAATGGGCATTGTTGCTAAAGGTTTATTTTTGCGGAGTTCTGCTATTTCATTTCCATATGGCGTCTGGAAAAAATCATTAAGATATGTAAATTCATCCCCTAAAGTAATTAGAGTAGAGAGTTCTGAAATCATTTCCTTATCAAAGTTCTCAATGGTTTCCGCTTCCGTTCCCCGAATTAGGTGAATTTTAAACTTCTCATTTACTAACGGGAATATCTTAAGTAAATTGCGTTTAATTGCCTTTAATGTACTATGAAGTTTGTACTGCGGATTCTGCATAACGACAGAAGTACCGTTGCCAGATACTCTTTCGAAAGAAATTTGCTCGTCAGTGAGCGGCACAAGTAAATTATTGTCGTTTATATGGCGAGATAATACAAACCCTGATTTTTCTCCATTTGAAATCGTCTTTATAAGAACGTTCTCAGAAACCGATAGGGCAGCTAGTTTTCCTACGCCTTTACGCCCCATTTTCTTCCGTTTCATAGGGGTTAGAGATTCGGCATCGGTATTTCTAGAAACCGCGGCAACATTAAGGTATTTCTGGATATCGCCGTCAGCATATGACATTCCTTTGCCGTCATCTTCAACGGTAATATCATCCTTGTTAGCAATGATATATACATTGTGGGCATCTGCATCGTAAGCATTAGCAATTAATTCAGCTAGCACATAATAAATGTTTGTATACAGGCTTGGACCTAATAATTCCAAAATACGGGGATCAATATTAAGTTTGTATTCTTTCTCTTTCATTTGCAATCGTCGCTTTCTTTTGTCTCTTTTTAGGTAAACTTCTAATTATACTTTCTCCAATCACTTCGCCCAAACGAGGCGGAACAGCATTTCCTATATGGCGTGCTATTTTCCTTATCGGAACTTCAACATTGCTAGGCGAAAATTGATAATCAGGAGGAAAAGACTGTAAAATAGCGCCTTCCCGTAAAGTAATCGCCCTGTCCTGTTCTGGATGTCCAAAACGTCCGGTTCCATAACCGATAAATTGTGTGGTGATAGTAGGAGACAAATCATCCCACTTCATTCTACCATATACTGATGCATAAGTTTTTCCGCCTTCTTTTTTATGGCAGTTTAATACTAAACGTTCAGGCCAATCACGCCATGTACCGCCGGGAACGGAATGTTGTATTCGTTCCAAATTGATAGGAGAGAGTGCTGGCGAAATATGAAGCCTATCGTTTTCATTTGCCTCTCCAGCGGAAATTCTCGGTAAGCTACCAATAGCGTCTCTAACTGTCAGATGTTTTTGATGTGTTGCATCAATAAGTTTTATTTCTTTGCGACGCGACGCAAGCAAAATCAACCTTTTTCTCCGTTGCGGTACGCCATAATTTGCGACATTTACAACTTGATAATTTACAATATAATTCAAGCCTTCTAACGTGGAAACAAAATCTTTAAAAACTTTTTCTTTTTCTAATTCTGGCACATTCTCCATTGATACTATGTGGGGACGAGTTTCTTCCACCAACCGCCCAAATTGGTATAGTAATTTCCAGTCTTTATGTTTAGAACGGTTTTGCTTATCTTTTTGATGGCTTGAAAAAGGTTGACATGGCGCACATCCGACGAGTATTTTAACGTCAGCGCCTCGCAAAAGGGCGCGTATTTCTTTTCCTGTGACATCTTCAACGCTTTTATGAATAAATGTGCAGTTGTTGTTGTGAGTATAAGCGTATTCGCAAGAATCATCAATATCAATTCCTGCTACAACTGGAATTCCCGCTTTTTGCAAACCATAGGTAAGCCCGCCTACGCCGCAAAATAAATCAACAGCTTTAATTGTCATCGTTGTGTCCTTTCAGAAGAACGACTCAATATTGACTGAATTTTTTCGACTAATATAGTTTCGTTTCTCTTTTTTAATTCGCATTCCCAAATACGCAGAACTTTCCATCCGCGTGCCTCAAACATGGCAGTCACATCTTTATCGTGCTTCATATTACGCTCGCATTTCTTTTGCCAGTATTCCTTATTTTCTGCCGGGCGTGTATTTCGGCAATCATGACCATGCCAAAAGCAACCGTCTACGAATACTGCAACTTTTTCTTTTAGAAACACAAAATCGGGATGTCCTTTGACCGGATAATTGCGCTTCCATCCAGTAATACCATTCTGTTTAAATATGTCTATCAATCGCAGTTCTGTTGATTTGTTCTTTTTTGATTTAACTTTTCGCATGATTTCAGAGCGTTTTTCATTATTAAAAATATCCGCCATGATAAATCATCTCGCCTCAAACTCAATGCGAAGGCTCGGATCAGTTTCAGCCTCAAGAACAATTTCGTTATAACGACCAATAATATCTGAAAGCGTAGAATTTCTCTTGCTTTCATCAAAAAGGCTATGTTCATATACATTGGACGAAAGGAATTGCTGAATATCCCAAACCTCAACGCGCCCGGCAAGGCCCGCATCTTCCGCAAGATTTAATGCTGTATGTACACGCTCAAAAATTGTAATGATGACAGGATGGCATCCGCCGCGCAAGTTCGCCTTGCATTTTTCAATCAGCAAAGCGCCGGGCATTGTTGTACAATGGATAATCGTGTTGTTTATAACAAAATCGCCGCTTCGTTCAGTTGGCGCGTCCGCAACAGAAGCGCCATGAATCTCAAATGCATTTTCAGGCATAATAAGACATAATTTCGCGGCTACTAAGTGCTGCAAAACCGTTCCCAAATACTGCGTTCCCGGATTTTGTTTCTGACGTTTCTTAGCCTGTTCAAATAGTTCGTCTAAGTTTGCTCCAATAGTTTTGGAAGTATCGGCGGTCAAAACAAACGGCTGATTTCTGAAATATTCTCTAACTTGTTCCGCCCAAAATTCTTCCACGATTGAAAAATCAACAGTTTCTTCTTCGTTCCATGCGTTGAGAAAATCAACGTACTTTATCATTAACCCCATACTTCCGCGACTGGTGCGCCCGCCTTCTGCGGATAATTGTTGTGTAATGCCATGCTCTTTTAATATTTTTTTGAGATTACCGCCGCCAAGTCCAGCAACCTGTCCTTTACTGCTTGTTTGAAAATCGTCTGGATTTAAGGGAAAATCCTTGTTCTGAACAAGTCGAGTAAATTGAACTACTAGCGACAGCGGCCCTTTCGTATAGATATTATTTTCCTCTTGAAATGCTTTTAATCTTTCTTCTGTACTAATCATCGTATACGGCCTCCGCAAGTTTTGTTAGGAAATTTTCTCCTATGAATTGAGCTACCGGCATTGCGACAGCATCTCCCATCGCTTTATAACCATCGTTGTAGCTACCGGGGAGAATAAAACTATCCGGCGCTCCCATCAATCGAGCGGCTTCACGAACAGTCAATAGGCGAGCATGAATCTCATCATTTTTTTTCACAACTAAATACTGTTTGCTACTTCCGCCTTCTGGCGTTCGTAAACAACCGGCAATACCATCGAAGCGCAATTCTAGCTGCTGCTCTCCATGACGTGTTCGGCGATAGCCCGTAGCATAAACCGTGTCATGCTCATTTAGCTTGATCTGGTGCCGTTCTGGAACAAGCGGCAGGACAGTATCTTTATCAAATTTTGTTTCTTCTTCAATAATATCTTTTAATGTGCTGTGGCGGCGCGGAGGTTTCTCCGCTTGCCACCAAATCCATCCGGGTAAAGACCGACCCAAATCAGAGGCAGCTTTATTATGCAGCCAGCAAGGGGCATCTCCGGTCAGATACGCCGGGATTGCATATCCATGTTGCACAGCAATAACAAAAACCCTCGGTCTTGACTGCGGAACAAAATGGGAAGCGTTTAAAACGATAGCTCCACAGTCGTAACCACGCTCCACAAGTGCCATATGGAGAACCCGATAATTATCGCCGCCATTTGTGGAAAGCAAGCCGGTTACATTCTCTAAAGTCAATATTCGTGGCTTTTCTTCCATCTCATCCAACACACGTAGCCATTCCCACACCAATCCGCTTCTGGATGCGTGAATACCGCCTAAAGAACCAGCCAAAGACAAATCCTGGCATGGAAAACTGGCCCAAGATAAATGAGCAAAAGGCAAATCCCTACCATTCACATCTTTTATGTCGCCAAGTTCAAAATGTTCGCAACCAAAATTAGCTTCATATACAGCCGCTTTCTGTTCGCTAATATCGTTAGCCCAAATTGGTGCAAACATACCTTTTAAGCCGTAGGCGACTAAACCGCTTCCGGCAAAGAATTCATGCATTGTCCAAGGCGCGGAGGACAAGTCGATATTTTGTTTTTTATACAGAGTGCGTTGCAGCAAACTTTTTTCCTCCCGTCTTATTTGAAGTTCGTTTGGTATTGGTCGGTTTTTGAGCATTCTCAGGAATAATCCAAATGCGGCTCATACGCATAGCGCCAACAATTCTGTTCTCTTTACAAAGAATTTGAACTTGACGCGGCGTTACGCCCCATTTTTCAGCAGCTTCCTGAACTGTTATATACCCATTCACTTGCGGCACCTCGAACCTGTATTTTGGATTTTGAAAACTGATATAATTATATTCGTTTGAGCGAAATAAAGCAAGGGATTTCAAGAGGATTTCTCGGCCAATTCTACAATAATACTACTCTGCTGATACAACCAGTCCGTAAATTCTTTCGGGCTGGCTGTTCTTTCTTTTACAGCCCGTTTTCTCTGCAACGCTTCTTTCTTGAACGCTTCAAAAGCGGTCAGCATTTCTTCCAGCCGGTCAGCCGGGAAGCCCGCTGTCCTTTTTGCCTTGTTGATCTTGTTGCGCCAGTTCTGGCACTCGTTTTTGTAGAGCAAATCGTAGTTGTTTTCTCTTGCCCTCTCGTCAAACTCCCTCTTGTTTTGAAGTGCCTGCTTCTTTCTGCATTTGTCGTTGCACAGTTCGTACCGCTGGCTTTTTGCGAGGAAGATATGTCCACAGACTTTGCATTTTCGGAAGCACAACCCCCAATCATTCAGCCGGTTCAGATAGTAGGTTATCAGCGGATAGAACGTGGTATAGGCCGCGACACATTCTGTCGTACGCCGGTTGTCCGGATACCAAAGGTCAAGCCGTGTTTCCGCTGCCGGTACGGAGCCGAATATCCGGCTGGAAATATGGAACGGCTGCGGCCTACCGTTATCGCTGTCAAATTGAAGCGGGCTTCTCTGCTGAAAGGTCATGGTAAAGTGACTCATTTTATCCATGAAGCGGTCACAGGCTTCCGCACGTTTCGCCGGTTCCCTTGCCAGCAGATAGCCATTCCAGATACGGAACGCAGCATACATCCGCAGCGGATCGCCGGTATCAAACTTTGTTTTCAGAAATTCCCCTGCGGCCTGCTCTAAGGCTGGCTGCTTCCAGCGGTTTGAGTGCAGGGCATCCCTCAGCGGAGCCAGGCCAAAGCGGTTCCATTCCCCGTCAGGGTCATGTTCAAACTCTGCAAGGAACGTTCCAAGCGGGCGTGTTGTATCGCACAGCACATCCGCATCCATATCCCCCTGTAATCGAAAGCGCACCTGTAATTCTTCCCCAATTAAAATCCGCTCTTTCATTTTCTTCCTGTCCAGCGTCAGGACGAACAAAATCCGGTCATAACACGGCTCATGCCGCACAAATTCCATTTCCATTCTATTTTCCTACCTTTGCTTATGGTAATTTTATAATTCTGTTATATCAGTTACACTCATAGTATCGTAAAAGTATTGTTTCGTCAAGGAGAAGTCGCTATGATAATTGCACATGGTAATTTCGTTCCATGTAGTACCTTGGCAAGTAAATGACCGTCCAAAAGGGATATGACCGGCAGGAGAAGTGACGCATCCGGCGCACCAATGCAAGGAAACGCCGCAGGAATGGGGCAGGATAACGGCTTTTGGGTAGAACGGCAACAGGAAGCAAGAGAATTGATTTTAATATGGGAGGAACTAAATGAGCGATAACAAGAGATTAAAAAATTATGATGATCTTCCGCTGGTGCTGGACGTGGCGGACATCCGGCGCATTATGGGAATTTCCAGAGTGAGCGCCTATGAGCTGGTTCACACCCCCGGTTTTCCGGCGTTCAGAAGCGGCAGGCTGATTAAGGTCAGTAAAAAGGCGTTCTTTGACTGGATGGAAAAGGGTACGGAAACCGTACCGAAAGGCAACAAATGAGCGCATGGTATCTTTCCCTATCTGGAATACTGCCGCCCTTTTCAAAGGCGCATACAGAGGGGAAAAACCTTGAAAATGACACCGAAACGCTACACCAAAACCGTCTATCTGCGTATGTCGGATAGAAACGGGGAAAGGAGCCAATTACGCCGAGAATGAGCAAGAAGCGCCGGTTGGAGTGGTCTTTCTTCTTAAATGACCGCAGCCGTGTCACTTATAACGAGCTATGCCGCAGATGCCGCCGTGACTGCAAGCAGAGCTTCCGGGCAGTCGTGATCGAATGTCCGAAGTATCTTTCCAAGCGTTCCCGCAAAGGAGCGGAAAAAAAGAGGGAAAACGGAGCAGAGCCGGAAACGGCAGAAATCCCTTTGGAACAAAGGGCGCACTTCTATACATAGTCTGACGACCATGTATCGTGCGTCCTGCGGAGCCGCCCCCTGACCGCTGACAGCATCAGCAATCCGGGGGCCTGCGTCACTTCGTTCCGTACAAGGGGCTGCACCCCTTGCGCCGCTAAAGCGGCTATCCCTGCGCACCCGATGAAAAGATACACCCGCTTTGCGTCTGCATCTTTTCATCGGGTTTGATAGACGAATACCGACACCCTGACCGTTATCCATACGGTCATTTTTATTTCAGAGCAAAGGAGTGAGAACATGAGCAAATCTTTGGAAGAATTGCAGAGAGAGTACGAGGAAAACACCGTCAAACTGGAACAGGAAAAACGAAAGTTGCGCCGACTGGAAAACCGAAAATCCTATCTGGACAGCGGTTCCCGCAAACAGCGCAGCCATCGGCTGATTACCCGTGGGGCGGCGATTGAGAGCGTCATGCCGGAAGTGAAGATACTGACCGAGCAGGAATTTTATTCCCTGATGGAGCGCATTGCCGAATGGCAGCCGGTTCAGAACATGGTACGGCTTGCGGTTGAAAATCACAGCCAGCCGCAGGATGGTAACTGACGATGGCGCTTTATCATTTAACGGTCAGCCAGATCAGACGCAGCGCCGGACAGAGCGCCATTGCCGCCGCAGCTTACCGGGCCGGGGAGTGTCTTTACAGTGATTACTACGGCGAGTACAGTGACTACACCCGCAAGGGCGGCGTGATCTGTTCCGAAATTTTGTTGCCGCCCCATGCCCCGCTGGAATACCAGGACCGGGCGACCTTGTGGAATACGGTGGAACAAGTAGAGAAACACAAGAAAGCGCAGCTTGCTTACAGCTTTGATATTGCTTTGCAGAATGAACTTTCGATGGAAGAAAACATTGCGCTGGCGAGGGAGTTTGTGCAGCGCTGTCTGGTGGACAAAGGAATGGTTGCCGATTTTGCCGTCCATGCCCCGGACAAGGAGGACGGAGGCATCCCCAACCCGCACTTCCATGTGATGACGACCATGCGCCCCATCAATCCAGACGGCACATGGGGACAGAAGCAGCGCCGGGAATATGTGCTGGATGATGAGGGAAACCGGGTGCTGGATAGGAACGGCAAGCCCATGTTCAACGCCGTACCCACTACCGACTGGGGCAGCCCGGAAACGCTGGAAGAATGGCGGGAAGCATGGTGCCGGATGGTCAATGAAAAGTTTGCGAAAAAGGGGCTGGATGTTCGTATTGACCACCGCTCCTATGTGCGGCAGGGGATTGACTTGATCCCCACCGTCCATGAGGGGCCGACTGTCCGGCAGATGGAAGCAAAGGGCATCCGTACCGACAAGGGCGAACTGAACCGCTGGATTAAGGCGACTAACCGGCTGATGCTGGACATAAAAAAGAAAATTAAATCCCTGTTCGGCTGGATTTCAGAAGTCAAAGAGGAACTTTCCAAGCCTAAGACACCGAGCCTTGCCGACCTGCTGATCTCCTATTATCAGGACAGAAACGCCGGGGCATGGAGCCAGAAAGCTAAGGGCAAGAACCTGAAAGAATTTGCGGAAGCGGTCAACTACCTGATGGAAAACAAGCTGCTGACGCTGGAAGCGTTGGAATCCCGCCTGTCTGCTGTCAGCACAGAGTTTGACACATTGAGCGACACTATGAAAGCGAAGTCAGCCCGGATGAAAGAATTGCAGGAGTTGATACGGCAGGCCGAGAACTACAAGCGGCTGAAGCCGGTGTATGACGAGCTGAACGGTATCAAGTGGAAAAAACAGCGGGAGAAATTTGAAACCGCCCATGACGCTGATCTGCGGCTGTTTTATACGGCCCGCCGGATTTTGAAAGAGAAGCTGGACAGGAAGCCCATCACCCTGGCCGCATGGAAACAGGAATATGACCGGCTGCAAGCGGAGTATGCCAAGCTGTCCCCGCAGTATAAGCCGCTTCGGGAGGATTTAATGAAAATGCGCCGAGTACAGTACTGCGTTGACCGGGTATTGCAGCGGCGGCAGCCAGAACAGGAAGCGCCGAAAAAGAAACAGGATATAGAACTATGACATTTACGGGAGGAAGCATTTGAATGTGTTTGAAGCGGTGAAGCAGTCCGTCACTACCCGGCAGGCTGCTTCTTACTATGGAATACGGGTAGGGAGAAATGGCATGGCCTGCTGTCCATTTCACAATGACAGAACGCCCAGCATGAAAGTGGACAGCCGCTACTATTGCTTCGGCTGCGGCGCTTCCGGGGATGTGATCGACTTTGCCGCTTCCCTGCATGGTTTGGGAAAACGGGATGCGGCGGTCAGACTGGCAGAGGATTTTTCAATCCCCTATGACGGAGCCATCCGCACACCGGCAGCAAAGAGAACGCCGCCCAAGCCTACGCCGGAGCAGAGGTTACGGCAGGCGGAACAGCATTGCTTCAAAGTGCTATGTGACTATCTGCATCTATTGGAACGCTGGAAAATCGAATATGCTCCACAGCCACAGGATGCCGCCTGGCATCCTCTTTTCGTGGAAGCATTGCAAAAAAACAGCTATGTAGAATATCTGCTGGATATTTTGTTGTTTGGAGAAATGGAAGAAAAAGCGGCGCTGATTGCCGAACAGGGAAAGGAGGTGGTGCGGCTTGAGCAGCGAATTTCAGAACTTACCGCCAGCAGCGCAGGAGGCAGTTATGCGGACGATGGACGCAATGGAACCGGCGCAGACGCAGGAAGAAATCCGGGAAATGCTGGAGGGGACGCAGAAAGGCGGCGTGAAGAACAGCATCAAGAACTGTCTGACAGTGTTCCAGCGTGACCCGCTGCTGCGTGGAGCAGTCAGCTACAACATTCTTTCCGAAAGGGTGGATATTGTGAAGCCGCTGGGATGGGAACGGACCAGCGCCACTCTGACCGATATGGATATGAAATATTTGCTTTTGTATCTGGAAGAACACTACGGACTGACCAGCGAAAAGAAAGTAGAAAATGCAATCCAGATCGTAGCCAATGAAAACCGCTACCATCCTGTCAGGGATTATCTGAACAGTCTGCAATGGGACGGAACCGAGCGCATCCGCTATGCTCTGCATCACTTTCTGGGAGCAGACACGGACGAGTACACCTTTGAAGCCCTGAAACTGTTTATGATGGGAGCCATCCGGCGGGTATTTCAGCCGGGGAGCAAGTTTGAAGTCATGCTCTGTCTGGTAGGCGGTCAGGGAGCCGGAAAATCCACCTTTTTCCGACTGCTTGCAGTTAAGGACGAGTGGTTTTCAGACGATTTGAAAAAGCTGGACGATGAAAACGTGTATCGGAAGCTGCAAGGGCATTGGATTATGGAGATGTCGGAGATGATCGCCACCGCCAACGCCAGAAGTATTGAGGAAATCAAGTCGTTTCTAAGCCGCCAGAAAGAAACCTATAAAGTGCCGTATGAAACCCATCCGGCAGACCGGCTCCGTCAATGCGTGTTTGGAGGAACCACCAACCGGCAGGACTTTCTTCCCCGTGACCGCACCGGCAACCGGCGCTTTATTCCCGTGACCGTGTACCCGGAACGGGCGGAGGTTCACATACTGGACGATGAAGCGGCGGCGAGGACATATATCAGCCAAATGTGGGCGGAAGCCATGACAATCTACCGCAGCGGGAAGTATAAGCTGTCATTCAGCGCGGAAATGAACGCTTACCTGAAAGCCCACCAGCAGGGTTTTATGCAGGAGGACACGCAGGCCGGTATGATTTACGCCTATTTGGAGGACTACACCGGCGACAGGGTATGTTCCAAGCAGATTTATGAGGAAGCGCTGGGAAACTGCAATCCCCCGGCAGAGTGGGAAACACGGGCAATCTGCGAGATTATGAATACCGGCATTGCAAACGGCAGCATACAGGGCTGGACAGCCTACAAAAGCCCTAAGAGATATAAGAAGTACGGTTCACAAAAAGGCTGGGAGCGTGTCAACCAGCCCCCAGCAGACAAGGATGGTTTTCGGGAAATCACAGAGGAAGAAGCCCGGCAGATGGAGCTTCCATTCTGAAAAAGCCCCCGGTTGACAGTTTGGTTGACGTTTCAGTTGACAGGAAAAAGTCTGATATTTCAGGCACTTCTCCTCTTTGTCAACCATGTCAACCAAGAAATCAAAGAAAAAGTAAAATAGAATAATAGAGCGCCTGAGGATTGTTTTCAAAGTCTTTTGTGCCGGTTGACACGGTTTGGTTGACATTGGAGCAGTCTACGCCACACATAGCCTGACATTGCCTTGTCGGGCATATTTCATTTATGGAGGTAAATGCCTATGGTAAAAGCCAAGAGCGAAAATAACACCAACAACAGCGGCACTATGCTTACCGCTGCGGACGGCACCCAGTATTTTGTCATGGGGAAAATTCGTATCAAGGTATCGGAGCATTTTGCAGAGAACGGGAAGCCGCTGAACAGCCTGCTGGAAGATGTAATCCAGCACGCCGCCGCTGCTTCCTGAAAAAAGATAGATTTGTGACTGTCAATCATCCCACGCTTATGATATACTTGTACCAGCGAGTATTGTATAAGCGTGGGTTGTTTCTTTTTAAGGAGGATTTTTGATGAAACAACCATACAATACAACGGTTTATAACACCGCACTTTATTTGAGATTGAGCCGTGACGATGAGCTGCAAGGCGAAAGCGGCAGCATCCAGACACAGCGCATGATGCTTCGGCAGTACGCCGCCGAGCATGGATTGACCGTAGTAGACGAGTATATTGACGATGGATGGAGCGGCACGAACTTCGACAGGCCGAGCTTCCAGAGGATGATCGACGACATCGAGGACGGGAAAATCAACTGCGTTGTGACAAAGGACTTATCCCGCTTAGGCAGAAACTACATTCTGACCGGCCAATACACAGAAATCTACTTCCCAAGCAAAGGCGTCCGCTACATTGCGATCAACGACAATGTGGACACCCTCAACGGAGAAAGCGAGCTTGCCCCATTCCTGAATATCCTGAACGAGATGCACGCCCGCCAGACCAGCAAAAAGGTCAAGGCCGCCATGCGGACACGGTTTGCAAACGGCGCACACTACGGAGCCTACGCCCCGCTGGGTTATATCAAAGACCCGGATAAGACCGGGCATCTTCTGGTTGACACGGAAACAAGGTGGATTATCGAAAAGATCTTTGACCTTGCCGTTCATGGCAGAGGGGCGGCCAGCATCACACGGATTTTGGTGGAAGCAAAAGTACCCACCCCCGGATGGCTGAACTTCCAGAGGTACGGCACTTTCGCCAATATCTATGCCGGAGCGCCGGAGGAAAAAGCCTATGCGTGGACGATAGCGCAGGTCAAAAGCATCTTGAAAGAGGAAACCTACATCGGTCACAGCGTACACAATAAGCAGAGCAACATTTCATTCAAGAACAAGAAAAAGGTACGCAAGCCGAAAGAGGAATGGTATCGTGTGGAGAATACCCACGAAGCGATTATCTCCGAAGATGTGTTCCGACAGGTGCAGGAGCAGATTGCCAGCAGACGCAGACGGCAAAAGGACGGCACAACGCAGATTTTTTCAGGGCTGGTAAAGTGTGCGGACTGCGGCTGGTCGCTGGCATACGGCGAGAATAAGCAGAACAAAACCCCGTATGGCTACTATCATTGCAGCAAGAACGGACAGGGACTGCGCCAATGCTCCATGCACTACATCCGCTATGATGTGCTTTACGCCTATGTCCTCTCCCGCCTGCAATACTGGTCACAGCAGGCCCAGCAGGACGAGGACAAACTTCTGAAAAGGCTGCTCAACGCCAGCGATAAGGAACGCAGCTCTGCGAGGGAGAAACAGGCATCCGAACTGAAAAAAGCCGAGAAGCGAAAAGCAGAGGTTGACGGGCTGTTTGCCAAGATGTACGAGGACTGGGCTGCCGGACGCATTACAGAGTACAACTTCAATATGTTGTCCGAGAAGTATCAGGGCGAACAAAAGGAGCTGGACGAGAAAATCCAGCAGCTTCACGAAGCGATGGAAGCCGTTGCGCAGACCGCCGTTGACGCTGAAAAGTGGGTAGGGCTGATGAGGCAGTATGTCAACCCTACGGAGCTGACCGCCGAACTGCTGAATACGCTGATTGAAAAAATCTTTGTGCATGAAGCGGTTAAGGGCGAGGACGGCAGCCGGGAGCAGGAAGTAGAGATTTTCTATCGCTTTATAGGCAAAATCGACTGACACATCTTTTTTACCCAACAATATCTTTAACTAAGGGAAAATGGGATTTCGGTTCCGGATGCGGTGATGCTGGATCGGATGGCGGAGCTGTTTGAGGTGCCGGTGAGTGTGCTGCTGGGCGGCGGGCTGGAAGTAGAGGAGGAGCAGCCTTCGGAACTGAATGAGATTGCACAGCAGCTTGCGGTCTTAAATGATCAGCTGGTGCAGCAGGCAGTGCGGAGACGGAAAGTGATCCGGTATGCGTTTGTTGGTGTGTTTGCGGCGATCTTTGTTCTGATTGGAGCGGCGATCGGACTTCGGGTGTACACGGAATCACAGCTGCGGGATGAAGCGTCGCTTCGCACGGTTCGTTATGAATGCACGCTCGACGGGGAATCATATGTATATGAAGCTTCCTATAACAGCCAGTATCAGATCCTGTACGAGGGCGGCGATGCCTGGATTTCGAACCATGTGCGGCCGGAGCAGTACGAGGATGTGAATGTGCTGTCGGCGCAGATGCAGGATTACTTCGAAGAAAAAGGCGGAACATGCACGATCATTGACAAAAATCCGTAAAAGTTTTGTATTATTGTATTTTTTTATGGTTTTGGGTATTTTATCTGCCCGGTAATTCCTCTCTTCTGATATAATGGTAACAATGCATTATACTTAGAGGGAGGAATTTTTTTATGTCACAGACACAAACCCGGCGGAGTTCTCAGGTCGATCTGCTTCATGGCCCGATCCTGAAATCTCTGCTGCTTTTTGCCCTGCCGATCATGGCGTCCCGCGTGTTTCAGCAGATTTACAACACGATGGATACCCTGATCGTCGGCTATACACTCGGCGACTCGTCGATTGCGGCGATGGGTGCCTGCTCGTCGATCTATGAGATGATGACCGGATTTACGTTCGGCGTTGGAAACGGTCTTGCGATCGTCACGGCGCGCTGCTTTGGACGGCAGGAGACGGACCGGATGAAAAAATCGGTTGCATCCTGTATCGTCATCGGCGTTGCCGTCACACTGGTAGTTACCATTCTGGCGACGATCTTCATGCATCCGCTGCTGCGCCTACTGAAAACACCGGCGGAGATTCTTGAGGAATCCTACAGCTATATTTCGATTCTCTCGATTTTCCTGTTCGTCATGTTCGCCTACAACCTGTGCTCCGGCCTGCTGCGGGCGATCGGCAACAGCTTCATGCCGCTTGTGTTCCTGATCTTTTCATCGCTGGTGAACATCGTGCTCGATCTGCTGTTTATCCGCACGTTCGGCATGGGTGTCCGGGGTGCCGCGATTGCAACCGTCATTGCACAGGGCATTTCCGTTGTGCTCTGCCTGATTTATATTGTTACGAAAGCGAAAATCCTGCTTCCGGAAAAACGCCACTTCGCGCTGGACCGCGGACTGTACGCAGATCTGCTGGCGCAGGGATTTTCGATGGGATTTATGAGCAGTATCATTTATGTCGGTTCGATCGTTCTGCAGCCGGGCATCAACAGCCTCGGATATGAAACTATCGCCGGACATACCGCTGCGAGAAAGCTGTTTTCGTTCTCCATGATGCCGCTTTCCTCCATGGCGCAGGCCGTCAACACTTACGTTGCACAGAACCGCGGCGCAGACAACTGGGAGCGCGTGCGGAAAGGCATCCGTTACGCTTACATTTTCTGCTTCAGCGTAACCGCGTGCCTGATTGTAATCGTCACCCCGCTTGCACCAACCATGGTACACCTGATCTCTGGTTCATCCGACCCGACCGTCCTCGGAAACGGAGCCCGCTACCTCCGCGTAGCCATCCCGTTTTTCTTCGCCCTTGGTCTTGTCAACTGCAGCCGTCTGGCACTGCAGGCACTCGGAGAGAAAATTCTGCCGTTGCTGTCGAGCTTTATTGAGCTGTTTGGAAAGATTATCTTTGCCATGGTATTCATTCCACGCTACCACTACAGCGCCGTAATCTGGTGCGAACCGATCATCTGGTGCTTCATGGCTGCGGAGCTTGTGATTTCACTGTATCGAAATCCTTATATGAGAAAAGGGAAGACAGGAAACTGATTTTTAAATGAAAAAATTACCGGCCAATGCACGGAAAAATCTGTGTGTTGACCGGTAATTATATATCACATTATATTATTCATAGCAGGCACTGAATGCAGGTCTCATTTCTTCATTTTAAAACACCACCCTTATAATGTTTATTATTATATACGTATAAAACTAAAATATCAATTTTAGAAAGCATTATAAAACGACGGCATAATAAAAATTTGTGGGATTATGGTGTATACTTGAGTTTCGAATCATGGAAAATATAAAGTCAGCATATTTTTATAAAGATCTTTTTAGTCAGGTGATGCAATGAACATTCTATGGAGTTCCATGCTGCTTCTCGGAATCGCATATGGCGCGCTGCAGGGACGGATGCCGGAGGTGACGGATGGGGTGATTCAGGCTTCGAGGGAGGCGGTGGTGCTGGCGGTTTCGCTGGTTGGGGTGACGGGGTTCTGGGCAGGGCTGATGGAGATTGCGAAGAAGGCGGGAGTGATTGACGGGCTGGTGAAACGAATGGGGCCGGTGATGCGGTTTCTGTTTCCGGAAGTGCCGGAAGACCATCCTGCGATGCGGGCGGCGGGGATGAATATGATCTGTAATGTGTTTGGACTCGGCGCGGCTGCGACGCCGCCGGGGCTTGCGGCGATGGAGCGGTTTGAGGAGCTGGAGGAAGAGCGGCGGAAAATGAGAAACCCGGCCGCAGTTCCAGAAGGAACCGCAAACCGGGAAATGTGTACGTTTTTGATTTTAAATATTTCTTCTCTGCAGCTCATCCCCGTCAACATCATTGCGTACCGCAGTCAGTACGGCAGCGTCCACCCAACAGCAATTGTCGGACCGGCGCTTGCTGCGACGGCTGCGAGTACGATTGCGGCGGTGGTGTTTTGCAAAGTGATGGAAAGAATGGGGCGATGATTATTCAGATTACTCAGCCCAGGTGCCGTTTACAAAGACATCGGTCTCGCTTCCGTCTTCGTGAATACCCACGATATGCAGGTCATCCGATCCAACCATAAAGTCAACGTGGATCAGGGAATCGTTGATACCTTTTGCGAGGATTTCTTCATCACTCATATCCATAAATCCGTCCAGCACCTCGGAAAAGCCGGCGCCGGCGGCAACGTGGCAGCATGCGTTCTCGTCGAACAGAGTGTTAAAGAACATCAGACCGGACTGGTTGATCGGGGACTCCTTCGGAACGAGTGCAACCTCGCCGAGCATCGCGGCGCCCTCATCCATCGCGAACATTTTCTTCAGAACCTCTTCGCCCTGTTCTGCGTGGCAGTCGACAACCTTTCCGTCCTTAAAATCAACGGTAAAGTTGTTGATAACCTGGCCGGACCAGCTTAACGGTTTGGTGGAAACGAGGCGGCCTTCACATTTGCCGCGCATCGGGCTGGTGAAAACTTCTTCGGTCGGCATATTCGGGACATAGAAGGTATTGTTCATATGGTTGATATCGCCAGCGCCGCTCCACTTTGCGTCCGGAATCAGTTCAACTGTGAAATCGGTGCCGTTTTTGCTGGTATAATGCAGTTTGCGGAACGCCTGTTCATTCAGCCAGTTGGCTTTTTGGGTCATGCGGTCACAGTGTGCCTGCCAGATTTTTTCAACATCTTCGCCTTCTTTTAAATACAGGCAATCAAAAATAGCATTCCACAGCTTCTCAACCGCAATATCCTCCGGCTCGCCCGGGAATACTTTTCTGGCCCATGCCGGTGACGGAGCGGCAACGATCAGCCACTGATGTTTTCCGTCGAGCTGATCGCGGTATTTTTTCGTTACTTTCCCGCGCATCTGACGGACGGTAGAGAGCAGATCGGCAGAGATGCCGGCAAGCTCATCCGGATCGGAGGAGTCAATGAAAATGCGGACCGGAAGATCTACGGTCATCTGTTTGAGGCGCTCCTCCTCCCAATTCTGAACCGTACCGAGTGTTTCGGCTGTGGCGTACTGATAACTCAGCTTGTTAATCGGACCACACTCCCAGATCAGCTCAACATAGCTTGCACCGGCTTTGTAACACTCTTCCGTGACCATGGTAGCAAGCAGAACCTGATCCACACCGGCCTGCAGACGGACACGCTGTCCTTTCTGTACATTTGCGCCGATTTTTACGATCAGCTTTGCGTATTCTCTTAATTTTGCTTCATTCATGATAAAAAACTCCCTTTTTGTAAAGTTTAAAACTGGAATGGATCGTTAAACGATCCATAGTACGAAACCGGCTCGCCTGCAGTCAGCAGATGGTGTACGTCGCCAACAGTCTGGCAGCGGAAGTACACTTCGCCCGGTTTGCGTTCCTCACTTCCGACGATTGTGACAGAAGTCGGCGCCAGAAACATACCCTGCCAGAGCTGGGTTGGTGTCATATTCAGCAAGTGGGACAGTGCCACGCAGGTAACGCCGAGATGACAGAAGCAGACGATGACAGCCTCGCGGTTCGTCTCATCAGAGGCATGATAGCGATAGCCGTCCCGTACATAGCCGTAGTGTGCAAGCAGCGTATCGAGTCCGTCGGTCACAAAACGGTAATTTTCGTCCATATTTCCGGTTTGCATGATCGGATTTTTCGTCCAGAGATGATTGTCATAGAGATCCCGGTTTGCGTCGAGTACATCCGGCAGAAAATCCCACGGAATCCGGCGCTTCCCGGTTTCCGGGTCAATGACAGGCGCATCAAATTCGCGCAGCCATGGAAGAATTTTGGCTTCGCGATCCGCGTTTTTCAGTGTGAAAGAAGCCGTATCCTTCGCACGTCCGAGCGGCGAGCAGTAAAAATCGGTGACGTTCCATTTCGCCGTTCGCTTCGAAAGCAGCTCAGCCTCACGCCAGCCCTTTTCAGTCAGCGAATCAATCTCATAATTCGGTTCGCCGTGGCGGATAAAGATAATTTTCATAAGAATTCCTTTCTTCGTATGCCACAAATCGTTTGGTTTATGCATCGAAAAGTCAATTTCAGTTCCGAAAAATCTGCGGCAGAGCACAGAACATTCAGAATTGATGTCACTTAGCTTAGTGTATCATAAATTGTCAAACTTGTGTGAGTTTCTGTGGAAAAAGATGTGGCAAATTGGAAGAGGCGTTCGCACGTCTGGTAGGCGGCCTGGGAGGAGTGGTTAAGATTTGAGAGGAGAGTGACAGAGGATGATGCGTTCTGGAAATATTTTTGAACGGGAAGGCAGCAGAGGGCATGGCTGCGATGGAGATGGCACAGAGATTACAGGAGGTGGTGATTATTCTGGTTGGGATAAGATGTATGATCAGGGCAGTATTGAAATAAAGGGGGGATGCCATTTATAAAAAAACAGTAAATTCGTCCACTTAGGACTAGCCGCCGCGGCTGTAGATTGATACAATAAAAGAAATAGGAAATATCGATTTTTTGCATAGGAGGAACACGGCGGCATGGCGGGATATGTGAGTCTTCAGGATGTAACAAAGACCTATCAAATGGGTGAGATTACCATCAAGGCTGCGGATGGGATCAGCTTTGATGTGGAAAAGGGTGAGTTTGTGATTGTTGTTGGACCGAGCGGTGCGGGTAAGACGACGGTGCTGAATATTTTAGGCGGAATGGACACAGCGACTTCAGGAAAGGTGTTGGTGGACGGGGCGGAGATCAGTAAGTACCGCGGCAAGAAGCTGATCCAGTACCGGCGGGAGGATATTGGATTTGTTTTTCAGTTTTATAATCTGATGCAGAACCTGACGGCACTTGAAAACGTGGAGCTGGCGATGCAGATCTGCCGGCATCCGCTGGATGCGTCGGAGGTGCTTGCGGAGGTTGGGCTGGAAGAGAGAATGAATAACTTCCCGGCACAGCTTTCGGGCGGAGAGCAGCAGCGTGTGGCGATTGCGCGTGCGCTGGCGAAGAATCCGAAACTGCTGCTCTGCGATGAGCCGACCGGCGCGCTCGATTATGTGACGGGAAAAGCGATCTTAAAGCTGCTGCAGGATACCTGCCGGGAGAAGGGGATGACGGTCATTGTCATCACTCACAACTCGGCGCTGACACCGATGGCGGACCGCGTGATTAAAATTCGAAACGGAAAAGTGGCGGGCATGAAAACAAATGAGAACCCGACGCCGGTGGAAGAGATAGAATGGTAGGTGGACGATGAGAGCATTTCGAAAAGACTTTATCCGGGAAATCACAAAGAACAAGGGGCGGTTTCTGTCAGTCTTTTTCATCGTGCTTCTTGGCGCGGCGTTTTTCTCGGGCATCCGGTCGGCGGAAGGAGATATGAAAGTCTCAGCGGACCGGTATTATGATGAAGTAAATTATATGGATTTGAAAGTCCTTGGAACGCTGGGGCTGACAGACGATGATCTGGCGGATATCGCGAAGACAGACGGCGTGAAAGCGGTCTACGGCGGAAAGACGGTGGAAGTGCTGCATGACATCGGTGAGAGCGAGCAGGTTGTGAAACTGATCGCGCTGACGGACAGTGTGAATGAACCGCGCGTGGTCAAGGGACGGATGCCAGAGAAAGAGGATGAAATTCTTGTTGATACGCAGTTTCTGAAAAGTTCCGGCTGTGAGATCGGGGATCAGGTAACGTTCACTTCCGGAACGGAGGATCCGCTCTCAGATTCGCTGACCGGGGACACGTTTACGATTGTTGGTTCGGCGACGCTCCCTTATTATATGGATCTGAACCGCGGAACGGGCTCGATTGGAAACGGAAGCATCAACAGTTTTGCACTGCTGCTTCCGGAAGCATTTACCTCGGATCTCTATACAGAGATTTATGTTCAGGCGGACGGCGCGCAGGAAGAGGCGAGCTACAGCGATGCGTATGATGAGACGGTGAAGGCTGTACAGACAAAGATCGAAGCACTCGAGGACGCGGCGTGCGATCGGCGGTATACGGCAGTCAAAACCGAAGGCCAGGAGAAGATCGACGATGCAAAACAGCAGGTCGTTGATGCAGAGCAGAAATTAGCCGATGCCAAAACAGAACTGGATGACGGCGCACAGCAGCTTGCCGACGCGAAAGTGACGATTGCAGACAAAGAGCAGGAACTTCTCGACGGTGAGCAGACGTTAAAGGACAAAGAACAGGAGCTCCTTGAAGGAAAGCAGACGATTGCTGAGAAAGAACAGGAACTCCTTGACGGAAAACAGGCCATTGCAGAAAAAGAGCAGGAACTTCTCAGTGCGAAAGCAACGATCGCCGATAAAGAACAGGAACTGGTATCCGGCAAGGCAACGCTGAAAGACAAAGAGGCAGAACTTGCGAGCGGAAAGGCGACGTTGGAAGCAAAGGCGGCAGAGCTGGAAAGTGGAAAAGCGACGCTGAGTCAGAAAGCGGCAGAACTGGAAAGCGGAAAAACAACGCTGAATCAGAAAGCAGCAGAGCTGGAAAGCGGAAAGGCAGCACTGGAAGCGAAAGCAAAAGAACTTTCTGACGGAAAGACACAGCTCGCAGCGAAAGAAACAGAACTTGCATCTGGTAAAACAGAGTTAGAAGAAAAAATGGCGCAGCTTTCGGCAGCAAAAACTGAGCTGAGTCAGAAACAGACGGAACTGAATGCGGCAAAAGAACAGCTTTCCGTAAAAGAAACAGAATTAAATGCTGCGAAGGAACAGCTTTCCGCCGCGCGTGAGGAACTGGAAAGCAAAAAAGAAGAAACCGCTGCAGGACGCGCACAGTATGAAGCGCAGAAAGCAGCGTACGAGGAGCAGAAAAACCAGTACGAAACAGCAAAGGATCAGTTAGCCCAGCTTGGCGGCCAGCTTTCAGACGTGGAAGCTGCGCAGACAGAAGTGGCAGGGCAGATCGAGGCGATTACGGCTCAGCTTGACGGACTGACAGAAGAAGATGAAGTGTATGCATCCCTGTTGGAACAGAAAACTGCGCTGGAAGCAAAGCAGACAGAGTTAGCACAGCAGCTTTCCACGATGCATGAGCAGAAAACATTTCTGGAACAAAACATCGCAGCGTTTGAGGCAGCCAGCGCTGAAGCAGAGGCTCAGCTTGTAGCAGCAGAGGCACAGATTACAGATGCGGAAAATCAGCTTGCAGCGGCAGATGCGCAGTTAACGGAAAAAGAGCAGGAATGCGCCGCCGGTGAGGACGAGCTTGCTGCTGCAAAAGAAGAACTGGAAAACGGTGAAGCGCAGGTTACAGCCGGTCTTGCGCAGATTGCAGATGGAGAAGCGCAGGCAAGTGCTTACCAGAAACAGCTGGAGGATGGAGAAGCACAGCTCAATGCAGCGAAAGCGCAGATCGAAGAAGGAGAAGCACAGATCGAGGCAAACCGCAGCAAACTGGAAGAGGGCGAAGCACAGCTTGCAGCCGCCAGAGCGCAGATCGCGGATGGCGAGCAGCAGATTGCATCATATCAGCAGACGATTCAGTCGGGCGAGGCTCAGCTTGCGGAAGGAAGAAAGACAATTGCCGACGGAGAAAGCCAGTTGGCGGACGCAAAACAAACGATAAGCAATGGAGAAAGTCAAATTGCAGAAGCGAAACAGTCGATCGCCGACGGCGAAACCCAGTTAGCAGAAGCAAAGCAGACGATCGCCGATGGAGAAAGTCAGCTCGCCGAAGCCAAGCAGACGATTGCCGACGGAGAAACCCAGCTTGCCGACGCGAAACAGGAAATCGCCGACGGAAAAATCTCCCTTGCGGATGCGAAACAGGAAATTGCCGATAAAGAAAAGGAACTTGAGGACGGCAAAGCCGAATATGAAAAAGCAAAAGCCGACGCCGAACCAGAAATCGCGGATGCGAAGCAGGAAATTGCGGACGGTGAGAAAACACTCGCAGACCTGAAAAAACCAACGTGGTACGTCTGGGGACGGAATAAGGTAACGTCAACTGAGAGCTTCGGTCAGGATGCCGGCCGTATCTCGAATATCGGAAAATTCTTCCCGGTTATCTTCTTCCTCGTGGCTGCTCTCGTCAGCCTGACGACGATGACACGAATGATCGAGGAACAGCGTCAGCAGATCGGAACGTTAAAAGCCCTCGGCTATTCCGACGGCGTGATCGCCTTTAAATATTTCGCATACGCGATGCTCTCCACCGTATCCGGCGCTCTCGCGGGCGTGGTGGTTGGAGAAAAAATCCTGCCCTGGGTTATTATGAATGCCTACGGCATGCTGTATACCGGACTCCCGTATTACATGACCCCGCTGAACTGGGAGCAGGGAGGCCTTGCGATTCTGGCGAGTGCAGCCTGCACCGGCGTGGCGACGATCGCGGCATGCTACAAAGAACTCGCCGCAGGTCCGGCAGAGCTGATGCGGCCGGAAGCACCGAAAAACGGCAAACGGATTTTCCTGGAACGCATCGGCGTACTCTGGAAACATCTGAACTTTACGCAGAAATCAACCGTGCGGAATCTGGTGCGGTATAAAAAACGATTCTTCATGACCGTTATCGGAATCGGCGGATGCATGGGTCTGATCCTCGTCGGTTTCGGCCTTCAGGATTCCATCACCGCGATTGCGAAAAACCAGTTCGTCAGCCTCTTCACCTATCAGGCGAATGCTGTGCTGAATTCAGATGTGGATGAATCCGAAAAAGAAGCATTGCAGACCGATCTGGAAAACTACAGCGGCATCGATGAGCTGCTGGAAATGTACTGCCAGAACATCGAACTGCAGACCGACAAAAAGACCGTGGATGCAGTGCTTGAAGTGCCGAAAGAACTGACGAATTTCAATGACTTCTATGCCTTCCGAGACCGGAAAAGCGGAGAAGTTTACGAATTCCCGACCGACGGCGGCGCAGCCATCAGCGAAAAGACAGCAACGATGCTCGGTGTAAAAGCAGGCGACACGGTTCAGCTGAAAAAAGGCGATGATATTGTGGACGTAAAGATTTCGATCATCGTCGAAAACTACGTGCGCCATTACCTGTATCTGGCCCCGGATCTCTACGAGGAGCTGTTCGGCGGAGCGCCGGACTACAACCAGCTTCTGATGAAATATCAGGACACGTCGGGCAATTATGAGACAGCACTCGGAGAAAAAATCATGACGTACGACGGTGTAGCGGCAATCTCGTTCACATCCGACCTGATTGATCAGATTGACAACATGCTTCGTTCCCTCGACATCGTCATCGTGGTGCTGATCGTATCGGCGGGCCTGCTGGCGTTTGTGGTGCTGTACAACCTGAACAACATCAACATCACCGAACGACAGAGAGAGCTGGCAACGCTGAAAGTGCTCGGCTTCTTCGACGGCGAGGTGGCATCGTACGTGTACCGGGAAAACATGGTGCTGACACTGTTCGGCGTTATCGCGGGCATGGGAATTGGAACGTTTTTACATCATTGCGTAATTCAGACCGTCGAGGTCGATATGATGATGTTCGGACGAAACGTGTTCCCGCGGAGCTACGGCTGGAGCGCCCTGATTACCCTGGCGTTTGCTCTGTTCGTCAATTTTATGATGTTCTACCGGTTAAGAAAAATTGATATGATTGAATCGCTGAAAAGCGTGGAGTAAACAACAGAAAAAGGCCGTCCGCGGTGATGCAGAGAATCTGCAGAAACCGTGGGTGGTTTTTTCATTTTGAAAGTGAAATATGAGCCGGAATGCTTGTTTTTTCAGACATTTCGTTGTATAAAAAAAATAAGGGTTTTTATTAGAACAGAATCAAAAAACAAAGAGTAAAGGGGATTTTTACAAATGGGAACAACAGAAACGAAAAAAATGAGAGTCGGCGTTGTCGGCTGCGGAGCGATCAGTGATATTTATCTGACGAACATGATTCATAACTTTGAGAATCTTGAGGTAGCAGCATGCTGCGCAGGCCATCTTGAACATGCGAAAAAGAAAGCAGAGCAGTATGGCATCAAGGGCTGTACCTACGAGGAAATTCTGGCAGACCCGTCGATTGAAATGGTAGTCATTCTGACACCGGCACCGACCCACGAGGGGCTGATCCGTCAGGCACTGGAAGCCGGAAAACACGTTTACACTGAAAAAACAATGACCCTCGCACCGGAAACGGCAGCGAAACTGATCGAGCTGGCAGAGGAGAAACATCTCTATCTCGGTTCCGCACCGGACACCTTCCTTGGATCGGCACTGCAGACCGCAAGAAAAGCGATCGACGACGGGCTGATCGGCGAGGTGACATCTTTCGAAGCATGCGCAAACCGCGATCTTGATTTGCTGGCGAGCATCTTCCGTTTTCTGCGGATGCCGGGCGGCGGTATCTGCTACGATTTCGGTGTTTATTATCTGACCGCCATCGTCAGCCTTTTCGGCCCGGTGGACCGTGTCGTTTCCTCCGTGCGCAACCTTGCGCCGAAGCGCGTCAATGTCGTCCCGGACAGCCCGGAATACGGCCAGGAATTTGACTACAGCAACGAGAGCCAGGCTTTCACGATTCTGGAAATGAAAAACGGCGTGACCGGCACATTCTGTGTCAATGGCGACAGCACCATCAACGATCAGGCGGTATTCACAATTTACGGCAAAAAAGGTATTTTAAAGCTGGTGGACCCGAACAATTTCGGCGGCGATATCGTCTACATTCCGGGCGTGAAGGACTGGACACAGCAGGCAGTTCCGGAAGTGCTGGATTATGGCTTTGCCTACAGCGAAAACAGCCGCGGCCTCGGTCCGTCCGAGATGGCAGAAGCAATTGCAGAGGGCAGACTAAACCGTGCGAATGCCAAAATGGCATACCATGTACTGGATGTGATTGATCAGATTATGAAGAGCGCAAAATCGGGCGCATTTGAGAAGGTTCCGTCCACCTGCGAGAGACCGGCGGCACTGCCGGTACCGGAAAAAGAGCAGTAAAAATAAGGAGTATTTATGGAAATATATAAATTACAGCAATTGCTGTCGGAAATGTCTTTACAGGAAAAAATAGGACAAATGGTGCAGCTGACCGGTGCATATTTTGATAAGGATGCGGTACTGACCGGTGTTGTCGGAGAACAATTACCGCCGGAATGGATAATCCGGTATGCGGGTTCTGTGCTGGGGGTGATTGGCAAAGAAAAAATATATGACATTCAGAGCAAATATATGGAACAACACCCACATCATATTCCTCTTATCTTTATGGCGGATGTGATCCATGGATGCCGGACAATTTTTCCGATTCCGTTGGGACAGGCCTGTTCCTTTCATCCGGAGCTGGTTTCCGAGGCTGCGTCGATAGCTGCCTCGGAAGCCTCTTCTGAAGGGCTTAAAGCAACATTTTCTCCTATGATTGATGTTTCAAGAGATCCGCGTTGGGGAAGAATGATGGAGTCTTTTGGAGAAGACCCGTATATGAACGGAATCATGGGAAAAGCAATGGTAGATGGCTATCAGCAGAAAAGCGATCAGGGAGTAGCAGCGTGCCTGAAGCATTTTGCAGGTTACGGAGCAGTGAATGCAGGGCGGGAATACAATGATGTTGAAATATCCCAACGGACATTTCTGGAGCAGTACGTAAAGCCTTTTTGTATGGCATTAAAGGCAAAGCCTGCTATGGTTATGACTGCATTTCATGCAATAGATAGAAAACCGATCAGTGGAAATAAAAAACTTCTCAGGGAGTTTTTGCGGGATAAAGAAGGTTTTGAGGGAACTGTTATTTCAGACTGGGGATCGATCGGACAGCTGGAAGAACAGGGAGTGGCAGCTGATCTGGAAGAAGCTGCGGTTCAGGCTGCAGAAGCCGGTGTGGATATTGATATGATGAGTCCTGCTTATATGTTTTGGCTGGAAAAGCTGGTGGAAAACGGACAGATTCCGGAATCGCTTATTGATGAGAGTGCATTCCGGGTTCTGATAATGAAAAATCAGCTGGGACTTTTTGAAAATCCGTTTGCAGGACTTGGAAAGAGTGAAAAACTCACCCCGTATCATCGGGCAAAAGCATATGAACTGACCAGCGAAAGCTGCGTCCTTTTAAAAAATGAAAAAATATTGCCTCTGTGCCAGAAACAGAGAGTGATCTGGGCCGGACCTTATGTGACATCAAAAGATTTTTTGAGTCGCTGGTCAATTTTTGGTGAACACGAGGCAGTTGAAACCATAGAGGATATTCTTCAAAAGAAGCAGATAAAGGCGGAATGTATGCCGGGCTGCAGGATGCTTTCGGATGAAGAGTGTAAGATATGGCAGGTGGAACCGGAGTGGTTTGATGAGCCAGGGAATGAACGGTGGCTGGAAACGATAACCGGGGAGGATACGGTTGTATGTGTGTTGGGGGAACATGAGTCTCAGTCGGGAGAAGCGGCCAGCAGAGCGTTTCTGACCCTGCCGGAAGAACAGCAGCTGTTTTTTGAAAAAATAGCAAAGCGCACCAGAAATATTGTAACCGTGGTAATTACAGGAAGACCGCTGGATCTGCGAAGAATATCCGAAAAATCCAGGGCTGTTATTATGGCATGGAGACCCGGAACTATGGGAGCGGAAGCAGTGGTAGACATTGTATACGGAAGAACCAATCCTTCCGGAAAACTGGCTGTAAGTATTCCATGGTGTGTGGGACAGGTGCCGGTGAGCTACTGGGATATAAAAACAGGACATATTTATGATGCCGATCATCCGGAGAACCGTTTCAGCAGCAGATATATGGACATTCCCAATACTCCGTTATATCCGTTTGGCTTTGGACTGTCTTATACAGAATTTAATATTTCGGATATTGAGGTACAGGCAGGACCGGATAAAAGAGTTCATGTACATTGTAAGGTAAGTAATACAGGTAAGGTTGCGGGGGCAGAGGTAGTGCAATGTTATTATGAAACGTTATGTTCATCTGTAGTACGTCCGAGAAAAGAGCTTGTTCGCTTTCAGAGGGTATTCCTGGAACCGGGAGAAAAGAAAACGGTAGATTTCTCTATAGATCGGGAAGAATTTTCTTATTACGATGAAAATATGGAAATCGTCTGCAGCCAGATGAAGCTTCGCATTAGCATTGGAAACAGCAGTGATCATGAATGGGGAAATAGTGTTATATTTGTTTAGCGGGGAGGACACGGCTGGAATGTGTGGAGGCCATGCCGAATTCATAGCCTATTTCTGATAGGATTGCAGGTACATCTGACGGAAGTCGGTAGGGCTTACATTTTTTGATTTCAAAAAGACTCTGTTAAACGTAGAAATACTGTTAAAACCGGATTCGAGCGACACTTCGGTGATCGTGAGATCCGGTTTTTTTAACAGGTTTTCGGCGATATGGAGCCGTTCCCTGGTGACGAAATCCGTGAAGGAGAGGCCGGTGTATGCGCGGAACAGCTTGGAAAAATGGCAGCGGGAGAATCCGGCGACTTTTGATGCTTCTTCCAGGGAAACCGGTTCGGTGCAGTGACTTGAGATCCAGGTACATGCAGCAACCATCTGGCGGTGTACCTGTGCGGAATGGCCTGTTTTTTGCGGTGCGGCAGTTTCGGTCGGCACGGAGAGATTTTCGCCGAGCAGAATAAAAAACTGATATAGCAGAACGCATCCGCGCAGTTCAGAAAAACTGATACCGGAGAGGGAGAGCCTGCGCAGCTCTGTCAGAAATCCGCGAAGCTTTTCGATTTCCGGGAAGTTGTTCTGATTCAGAAGACGGATCTGATAAAAAAGATAAGCAACAGACTGGAAATCCACGCGTTTTTCCAGAAAATCTGCATCGAGCTGAAGCATGATCAGGCGATGTTCTTTGTTGGTTGTGGAAACAGCGTGCAGCTCGCCGGGCCAGATAAAAAGAAGATCACCGGGCTTTAGCGGAAAGGTTTCTCCATTTACTTCATAGATAATGCCGTTATCCTGTGCAAGCACAATTTCGATATAGTGATGCCAGTGCAGACCGAAATAGGCGGGGACATGCGAAATAGAGATATCGTAAACATAGCTGTTAGCAAAATGATTGTTTTCGAAAAAAGAAGTCGAATCGTTTTTCATGGCAAAAGAATCCTCCGTATCTGATAAACGGTATTATACAACAGAAGAGAGAAAAAATATAGAAAAAATCGAAACATCTGGGCAATGATCGGCAATATATAAGTAGTGTTTTACGAGGATCTGTATTATGGTTAAGATATGAAAATTGTGAAGAACGGCAGAAATCGGAAAAAGAGTGATGTGATTTTGGCGAAAATTCACAATAAAAGTTTATGAAAAGTGAAGAAGTGAGAGGTAAGCGAAAAATGCAGATTTATGTAGATGGAAATGCTGTGCGAAGCGGAAATGGGCAGAAGGAATATCCATTTCAGACGATTTCCGAGGCGGCAAAAATTGCAATGCCCGGCGACGAGGTGCTTGTAGCGCCTGGCGTATATCGGGAATATGTAGATCCGGCGAATGCGGGATGTGAGGATGCAAGAATTGTGTACCGTTCTGTGGAACCGGGAAAAGCTGTGATTACCGGTGCGGAAATTGTGGATAACTGGGAGCATTTGGAAGGTGATGTGTGGACAGCGCGCGTTTCAAACGGACTGTTTGGGGATTACAATCCATACACAACTCTGGTCAGCGGCGACTGGTTTATCGCATCCTACACGGCGCACACCGGAGAAGTGTATCTGAATGGAAAATCCATGTATGAGGTGACGAGCCTGGACAAGGTGAAAAAGCCGGAGATCTATAAAAAATCCTGGGATCAGGCATTCACGGTTTACACCTGGTACGTGGAGCAGGATGAAGAGAAGAATGAGACCGTTTTCTATGTGAATTTCCAGGGGAAAAACCCGAATGAGGAAACGGTGGAAATTAATGTGCGCGAGAATTGCTTTTATCCATCGAAGGAGGGCATCGGTTATATCACGCTGTCCGGCTTTGTTGTAAAACAGGCGGCAACCCAGTGGGCTCCGCCGACGGCATATCAGGAAGGAATGGTCGGCCCGCACTGGTCAAAGGGATGGATCATCGAGGATTGTGAAATTTCAGATTCGAAGTGCTCGGGCATTTCACTTGGAAAATACAGACAGCCGAACAATGACAATAAATGGCTCAAATGGAAATTCAAAGATGGCACACAGACGGAGCGTGACTGTATCTGTCAGGCGCAGCGAGAGGGATGGACAAAGGAAAACATCGGAAGCCACATCATCCGCCGGTGCAACATCCACGACTGTGGACAGACGGGTATTGTAGGCCATTTAGGCGGTGTGTTCTCGATTATTGAGGATAACCACATTCACCATATCAATAATAAACAGAACCTTGCGGGTGCGGAGATCGGCGGCATCAAGATGCATGCGGCGATCGATGTGATCATTCGAAGAAACCATTTCCATCATTGTACGAGAGGCCTCTGGCTCGACTGGCAGGCACAGGGCACACGTGTTACGCAGAATCTGTTCCATGACAATACGCTGCCGAACGAGGAGAATGCAAATCCGGAGGGGATGGACGGCATCGGCGAGGATATCTTTATTGAAATTTCCCACGGACCGACGCTGGTGGACAATAACGTACTGCTTTCGGACCGCGCTATAAAGCTGGCAACACAGGGTGTTGCGGTAGTACATAACCTGATCGCGGGATCGTTTACTGCTGTCGGCCGAGGTGTCAACAATGGCTCCGAAAAGCTGCCGTCGCCACGCTACACACCGTACCATGTGCCGCATCGCACAGAGATCAACGGATTTATGACGGTTCTTCACGGTGACTGCCGGTTCTACAATAATATCTTCATCCAGAAGCCGGTTCGTGCGGGAATGGAAGAAATCCGTAAACTGACCGGAGATAATGAGTGGGATGACGGAAATCTGACAGCAGGAACCGCACCGTACAGCGGATATCCGACATTGGAGGAGTACGTGGCAAGATTTGAGGGCTACTGCGGAATGGGTTCCGGAAAGTCACCGGATCTGTATTACGAGAAGCTGCCGGTATGGCTTGGCGGCAACGTTTACTTCAATGGGGCGAAGCCGGCAGAGCAGGAACAGGACGCTGTAGTGGATACCGAGCATGAAATCACCATCGGTGTAAAAGAAGAGAACGGAAAATGGAAACTGGAGACCAATGTTTACGATTATCTGCCGCAGAATGCCTGTGCAGTGATCTCAACGGAGACGCTTGGCATGGCATTTGAGCCGGAGCAGAAATATGAGAATCCGGATGGAACGCCGATCGTGTTCCGATATGACTACTTCGGAAACCGTCAGGGCATTCATCCGCTGCCGGGCCCGTTTGCATCAAAAGAGGCTGCGGAAGAAGCGTTATCATAAAGAAATTCTATAGACCCGCAAAAAAATAGCGTAAAAAATTCAGCGCCGCAGAGAGTGAATGATTGCGTCACAGCCTTTTTTGCAGTGTTTTCAGGTTTTACTATAACAAAAAGGAGTATAGAGAAATGATTTACTATGTCAATAATTCCGCTCCGAAGAATGGAAATGGAACAAAAGAGATGCCGTTCAAGTTCATCAACGATGCGGCAAAAATTGCAAAGGCAGGAGATGAAGTTCTGGTTGCACCTGGTATCTACCACGAATATGTCGATCCGATCAACGGCGGAACCGAGGATGCGAGAATCGTCTATAAGAGTGAGAAGCCGCTCGGCGCAAAGATCACCGGTGCGGAAACGATGAATGACTGGGAGCATTACAAAGATCATGTGTGGGTATGCCGTGTAGACAACGGAGTTTTTGGCAATTATAACCCATACACGACAATGGTCGGCGGTGACTGGTATTTTGCACCGTTGGTACGCCATACCGGCGCGGTTTATCTGAATGACCGCCAGTTATACGAGGCAGAGACGCTCGAGGAGTGTATCAAAGGCGAGGTTTATGCGCCGTCCTGGGAGCCGGAGTGGTCGGTTTACAAATGGTATACCGAGCAGGACAAAGAGAAAAATCAGACGGTCATCTACGCAAACTTCCAGGGTAAAAACCCGACGGAGGAAAAAGTAGAAATCAACGTGCGCCGGAACTGCTTTATGCCATCGAAAACAGGCGTAAATTACATTACGTTCAGTGGATTTGATGTCAGCAAGGCAGCAACGACATGGGCGCCGCCGGCTGCTTATCAGGATGGTATGATCGGTCCGCACTGGTCGAAGGGATGGATTATTGAGGACTGTGAGGTCAGCAACAGCAAGTGCTGCGGTATTTCGCTCGGAAAATATTACGATCCGGAGAACGACCATTACTTTACCAGAAAACACGTAAAAAGCCCGACCCAGATGGAGCGTGATGCTGTGTGCCGCGGCCAGTATCACGGCTGGACGAAGGAGAACATCGGAAGCCATATCATTCGCCGCTGCCACATCCATCACTGTGAGCAGACCGGTATTGTCGGACGGATGGGCGGTGTGTTCAGTATCATTGAGGACAACCACATTCACAACATCAACAATATGCAGCAGCTTGGCGGAGCCGAGATTTCCGGTATCAAGATGCATGCAGCGATCGATGTTGTGATGAGAAGAAATCATATTCATCATTGTACGATGGGCATCTGGTGCGACTGGGAGGCACAGGGAACACGCCTGACCCAGAACCTGCTGCACGACAACTGCCCGCCGGAGGGAACACCAAAGGCAGAGGGCGCAATGATGAGTCAGGATATTTTCATCGAGGTTGGCCATGGTCCGACCCTGATCGATAACAATATTATGCTCTCACCGGTCAGCGTTCGTATGGCGACCGATGGTATTGCCTGCGTACACAATCTGATGCTTGGCTCATTAACTGCAGTTGGCGGCGGAACAGGAGACCGTTACACGCCGTATCACATCCGTCACCGTACCGAGGTTGCCGGATTCATGACATTCCTGCATGGCGATGACCGGTTCTACAACAACATCTTTATCCAGAATTACCCGGTTGAGGAAACAGAAACGGTTGAGGACATGGGCTTCAAGATGGAGGATAACCAGGAGGTCGGAACGCATGTGTTCGACGAGTATCCGACCTATGACGAGTGGATCAGCCACTTTGAGCTGGATAAACCGGCCGACATGAGCAAGCTGGAGCCGTATCACAACAAGTGCCATCTGCCGGTTTGGGTAAACGGAAACGCTTACTTTAACGGAGCAAAGGCGTGTGTGAATGAAAAAGAGAGTCTTATGGATAACGAGAACCAGGTTAAGGTGGAACTTGTGGAAAAAGACGGCCACTATTCCATCAAGACGAACGTGTATGAGTTCCTGAAGGATTTCAGGACGGGAATTATCAACAGTGATATTTTAGGATACGCCTTCGAGCCGGAGCAGAGATTCGAAGATCCGGACGGAAGCACGATTATCTTCGATCAGGACTATCTTGGCGAGCACCGCGGCGTGGCAGCAATGCCGGGACCGTTTGCGGATGGAGCTGAGGCAGAGAAGATTCTGTGGTAGAAGAAATCAGAACTTACCGGTTGATACGAAAAAAACAGGGCGCTGTGCAGGAAATGGCACAGCGCCCTGTTTTGGTAAAAGGAAAGTCAGGATGCCTTTGCAGAATCTTTTGCCGTCGGCATTTTCTCGTATAAGATTTTCAGCATAATCGGTGTTGCAATACTCGAGAAGAGAATCAGCAGAATCACGGCACTGAAGAAATCGCCGGATAAAAAGCCTGCATTCAGACCCTTTTGCGCGACGATCAGACAGACTTCACCACGGGTCATCATACCGACACCGATTTTCAGGCTGTCGCCCCAGGTAAAGCCGCATCCCTTTGACATCAGGCCACAGCCGATAATTTTTGCGGCAAGGCCGACGATGACGAAACAGATGGCAAAGAGTACGAATTTCTCGTTCATGCCGCTGAGCGTTGTTTTGAGTCCGATACTTGCAAAGAAAATCGGTCCGAAAATCATATAGGAGCTGATATCCATTTTTTCTTCGATGTAATCGGAAGAATCGAGGGAACACAGGATAACGCCCGCAACGTATGCACCGGTAATATCGGCGATGCCGAAATATTTTTCGGAAATGTAGGACAGTCCGAAGCAGAGCGCAAGACCCAGAATCGGGAGACGGCGGGTGTGCGGAAATACGGAGTTCATGCGGTTGAACAGCTTAAAGCAGAGAAAACCGAGCACAATCGCAAGGGCAAAAAACAGAATGGTGGAGGCTGCTACTTTCAGCGGATTGGATGTCGGATCTTTAAAACCGATGACAACAGTCAGCACAATGATACCAATGACATCGTCGATGATGGCTGCATTTAAGATGGTTGTTCCAACCTCTGTTTTCAGCTTGCCGAGTTCTTTCAAGGCCTGTACGGTGATGCTGACCGATGTCGCAGTCAGAATAACACCGATAAAAACAGCGTGGTAAAATTCTTCCGTTCCGACAGCAGAGAAGCCATAAAAGCTCATGTATAAGATGGCTCCAAGAACGAGAGGAACAAAAACACCGGCACAGGCGATCAGCAGGGATTTCACTCCGGTGCGGAGCAGATCCTTCAGGCTGGTGCCAAGACCTGCGGAGAACATCAGCAAAATGACACCGATCTCAGCCATCTGTGCGAGAAAGTCAGACTGCTGAACAAGTCCCAGCACACTGGGTCCAAGGACAATACCGGCAATCAGTTCGCCCACAACCTGCGGAGCCTTGCATTTTCTGGCAAGAATACCAAACAATTTTGCGAATACGATAATGATTGCCAGGTCTTTTAAAATGACATACGTATCCATGAAAAAGATACCCCCTTTTATGAAGTTTATGTATGTGTCGGCAGCTTGAAAGAGCAATGCCGGAGTTTGATACGCATACATTTTCAGTATAGCAAAAATTGAGAAAAAATACTATCGGCAAGAAAGAAAAAATAAAGTAAAACGGAAAAATGATGCAGGCGTATGGAACCGTTCTTTTGTAAAACAAAACTGGAAAAGAGGATTGTGAGGGTTATTGTCAGATTAAGAGCAGTGAACGGTAATGGAAAAAGAGATATAGAAAAGAGCATGTAGATATAGTATGATCAAAGCAGCAAATAAATTTTACATGGAGTTCAAAAAGCGGGATCAAAAAAACGAAAGGGGAAAGAAAAAATGAGAGTTGGGAACGTGAAAGAAATTGTATTTTCCAAAGATCCAAAACAGATGAACTGGCTGCGGGAGGATTTCCCATACGCCGAGGTGAAATGCCCGCCGGAGTTTTCGGCTGAGGTGCAGAATGAGAAAGACGGAGATGTGCTGACAACCAAGATTGTGGTTTCTTACAACGGTGCGCATCCGTATTTTACAAATGCCGGAAGTATTGGGGTTTCATTTCCGTTGCAGGACCGCTACACGGACAGTGTGACCTGCCGTGACTATCGATGCCATGCACATGTTTTCTGTGGGGAGAATACCAGTTATATTATGGCGCTCCGCATGGGTGGTGCGGCTCCGCATCTGGGAATGGTGCTCACAAAAGGCAGTCTTTCTGCTTACAGTATTGAGCGCGATCTGAAACTGCAGAGCAATGACAGAGGCTGCTTCTGGCTGCACCCGTCCGCACAGGAATTTGCGCCGGGAGACACGATGACGCTGGAGTGGAAAGTATTTCCGCATCAGGGACGCGAAGATTTCCGGGAGAAATTAAGAGCATTTTCCCAGGTGATTCTGGTGGATGCGGAGCAGTATGTGATTTATCCGGGAGAGACGAGTAAGGTAACCATTGAACCGGTATTTCAGGCAGAAAATGTAACGGTAAACGGAACATCGCTGGAAAAGACGGAAAATGGTGTTTATGAATATCTGTTTGAAAATGAAAAAACAGGGGAGTATGTACTTTCGATCTGTGCCGACGAGGTGAAAACCACCTGCCGTCTTCTCGTGCAGGAGCGGCCGGAAACACTGGCTGCAAAACGGTGTGCGTTTATTGTTGATCACCAGCAGTATCATGGAAAGATCAAAGAACTGCAGGGCGCCTATTTGCCGTATGATAACGAAGAAAAAATTCTCGTCTGCACGCCGGAAAACGATTTCAATGCCGGACGGGAGCGTACCGGTATGGGTGTGCTGATTGCACGGGCACTGCAGCAGAATCTTTTAAAAGACCGGGAAAAAGCGGAGCAGAGTCTTCGTGAGTACCATGCATTCTATCTTCGCGAGCTGGTAAATGCAGCAACAGGTCTTGTTTGCAACTGTTCCGGAAAGGACAACAGCTATTTCCGGCTTTACAACTACCCATGGGCAGTGACATTCTTTCTTGAATGCTGGAAGCTGTGGGGAGAAAAAGAAGATTTGAAGACAGCAGTTCATATCACAGAGAAATTTTATGAACAGGATGGATTCCGTTTTTATCCGATTGAAATGCCGATTGTGATGCTCTGTCAAGAGCTGGAAAAAGCAGGAGAACAGGAGGATCTGAAAACAGTAAGAGATCTGTTCCGACGTCATGCTGATCAACTGATTGAGATTGGAACGGCTTATCCGGCTTCGGAAGTAAATTACGAGCAATCGATCGTACAGCCGGCGGCTGAAGTCATTCTTCAGGTTTATGAAGTGACCGGGGAAGAAAAATACCTGTGCGGAGCCGAGCAGCAGATCGCCGTCCTCGAACTCTTCGACGGCCAGCAGCCGGACTACCATCTGCATGAAATTGCAATCCGTCATTGGGACGGCTACTGGTTCGGAAAACGCAGAGTCTTCGGAGACACTTTCCCGCACTACTGGAGTGCAGAAAACGGTCGAACCTTCAAGCGCTACGCCCGCCTGACCGGAAACGAAGAATATAATATCCGCGGTGAGCATTCCCTGCGCGGCGTGCTGTCCATGTTCTTTGAGGATGGAACAGCGACCTGTGCGTACCTGTATCCGTATTCCGTCAACGGCCAGAAAACCGATTTTGCTGATCCGTATGCCAATGACCAGGATTGGGGATTGTGCATGAATCTGGAATAAAGAATGACCAGAACCTTCAAACTGAAATCATACAGAGTGATTCAGTTTGGAGGTTTTTGGGATTTGCAGAAGATGGATTCCGGCATGGTGTAAGAATAATGATATGATTTTCCTCAATGATGATGTAATAAAACCAGAACCAGACAAAGGATTTGTGAAAATCAAAAGGGTATGGAAACAATCCATACTCTATTTTTTCTTGTCAAAGCGGATATTCGCAATCCGCTTCGCTACTTGCTTGATTCGGTTAAAAAGAGAAATAAAAAACGTTGACGAAAAAAAAGAAATTTGATAAACTGAAAAAATAAAAGGGAGTAGCTAGCCAACCGTGTTCACTTCTTCGTCAGTACAGCTATTGATATTCAATAACTCGGAAAGTGATTAAATAGCGAGACTTTTACTGTAGATGCAGTAGGAGTCTCTTTTTTTATGCCTATAACACCTGCTGCAAAGAATGCAAAAGAAAGAGAGGAAGATACGTATGATGTTACAGGCAGGGATTTTGATAGTGGGTTTCCTTTTTCTGGTAAAAGGAGCAGACTGGTTTGTGGAAGGGTCTGCAAGCATAGCAAGAAAGTTTGGAATTCCCCAGCTGATTATCGGACTTACCATTGTTGCAATGGGAACGAGTATGCCGGAGGCTGCTGTAAGTATTACCGCAGCGATGCAGCAGAACGCAGGAATTACGATAGGAAATGTGGTTGGAAGCAATATTTTGAATATTTTTATTATTCTCGGACTTACGGCATTAATAACAAATGTGGCAATACAAAGGTCTACCTTGTTTTATGAAATACCGTTTATGATGTTTGTTACGGTAGTTTTAATGATATGCGGAATGACAGGAGGAAAAGTAACGTTTGCCGAGGGCATAGTCTTATGGGCACTGTTTCTTGTATATCTTGGCTATTTGTTTGTAATGTCGAAAAAAGGGGAAAATCCGGAAGAGGAGGAAGCGAAAAATTATCCTGTCTGGAAATGTCTTCTTTTGATGGTGGCAGGCGGCGTCCTGGTTGTAAAAGGAAGTGATTTTGCCGTCAGCGGGGCAACCGAGATTGCCCGATACTTTGGAATGAGTGAGCGTTTTATCGGATTGACGATTGTTGCTCTCGGAACATCTCTTCCAGAGCTGGTAACATCTGTGACAGCAGCAAAAAGAGGAAATGCAGGGATTGCAATCGGAAATATTGTCGGAAGCAATATTTTTAACATTTTATTTGTAATTGGAACAGCCGCACTGATCTGTCCTGTGCCATTTGAAACTAAATTTATTGTAGACACAGGAATCGCAATTCTGGCAGGTCTGGTTTTATGGATTGGGACGTACAAGAACAGGGAATTACGGAAAACGTGTGGTGTCGTTATGCTTTTATGCTATGCAGGATATTTTGCATATTTATGTGTGGTATAAGATGAACCATTTTTGATGAAACCATTATTTAAGCACCGACCATTTGGCCGGTGCTTTTGAAGTGCATTCTTCTGGAACATATGCTATAATCTGATCAAAGTAGAGAAAAGCGGAGAGTAGAAATGAAAAAATTACCAGAATCAGAACAGGAAATTATGATGATTATATGGGAATATGAGGAACCTGTCAGTCGATTTCAAGTTGAAGAAAAATTGAATGTAGAGAAAAATGTTGCACCGAGTACCATTTTAACATTGCTTACTCGTTTGGAAAAAAAAGGATTTATTCAAAAAGTGAGGAACGGGAAATCAAATCTTTATGTACCATTAGTAGAAAAAGAAAATTATATAGGCACGGTTGGAAAAAACATGTTAGATAAAATGTTTCAAGGGTCATTAGCAAAATTCGCATCGGCACTGTATGATGGAGAAAAACTTAGCTCAAAAGAGGTTAAGCAATTGCAGGAATTTATTGACAGACAAAAATAGAAAAAGTGGTGTAGAGGATATAGTTACAGATGGCATTTATCATAAAGTGGAATCTTTCAATAGGCATAGTCGCATTTATGGCATATGTTGTACAAAAAATAATGGGGAAAAGGCTCGGTCATTACTGGAGAAAGATAGTCTGGATACTTCTGACACTTAAAATGTGCTTTCCGTTTTGGAGTGTGACAGAGAAATTTCGGCAACATCCTTTTATGATTTCTATGCCGGCATATTATATCGGGGAACAAAATCAAAAGACCGCGATCATGACGAAAATGGGAAATGTTTCAATTCGAGGGTGGATGTCAGGCGAAAAATTTTTGCCATATATATGGATTGCAGGGATGATTTTATGTCTTTTGTTTCACGCAATACAATATAGAATATGGAAAAAAAGAATATTTGCAGAATGTAAAAAGATGCAAAAAAATTCCGTATTAGAAGCTCTAAAAAAAGCAAGCGAAGTTTGTAAAATAAAAAAAACAGAAATATGGGTCTGTGAAAATCAAGATTTTTATTCTCCTATGTTGTTTGGTGTACGAAATACAAAAGTATTGATTCCACAAGAAATGCTGGAAACGGAAAATTACTCCTATGAAGAATGGTATTTGATTTTTTTACATGAATTGACACATCAGAAAAAACACGATTTATGGTATAAAAGGTTTCTTCAAATTATAAGGGATGTTTATTGGTTTTGTATCCCAATGCTGTGGGTGCAAAAAATGGCAAATATAGATATCGAATGTGTCTGTGATGAGACTGTTACAAAACATATGAATCTGACGCAACGGAAAGATTATTGCAATGTTATTTTAAAAGTGGCTTCAAAACAAACGAAAAAAGAATTGTCTGGAGTTGTTTCAATGGTATCAGAAACAGAGATACTGAAAGAACGATTTTACAATGTGTTTTTAGCAAGAAAAAAACTTCGAATATACGTCACTGTTTTTCTTTTTGGAATAATTATTTTGAGTTTTTCGGAAATGCAAATAGCGCGACAAATATGGTCATCATCGCATATAGAAAATTGTCCCAAATGCAAAGCTGCGGTACAAGGAGAAGTGGTTTGGAATGCATGGGAAAATGAAAAAAATGTAGTATGTACACATCAATATGCATGGGGAGATGACTTACAGAAAGCCAGATATGGAGTAGAAAAAATCAGGTGTAATGAATGTGAAAATTTTTTTGAGATAAAGATCAGGCAAGAAAAAATAGTCTGCCATGGGTATAATGATTAATTAGACAAATGTAGAAAAAGATTGACAAAAAGTAGGAAGTATGGTATTTTTGTTATACAAATGTAGAACGTATGTTGACAGGTATAATAAATTTTTAAGGAGAAAAGTATGAAAGCGGTAAAGAAAAAATTTCCATTTTTCTAATGACCTTAATGTTGGCCAGTACATTTTCTGCCAATGTAACAAAAGCGGATGTTATCGAAAGTAAGAATATTTTTGCGTATGAAGAAATTATGCTGTATGCTGCAGTTTGCCCGAGATGTGGAGGAAGAATAACATCGTCAACCGTATGGGGAAGCTGGATAAGCAGTGGTACAGTTACATGTACCCATGGTCACGCATGGGGGACTGATTTGAAGCAGTATAGAACAGGAATAAAAACTACAAAATGTTTAAATTGTAATGCAGGAAATACTGCTAATGTGAAAGAAACAAGAACAATTTGTCACGGATATGATAATTAATGGTTAAAACACAAGGCTGTTGTATGATATGTAAAAAAACAGAAGTCATGCAATAGCCTTGTGCTATATAGAAACATAGGGGGTAGCATAATGATGGGAAAAAGGTTGAAAGAAATTTTTGGTTTGATTCTGATTAACATCACATTAGTCAGTGGGAGCTTAAATGCAGAAACGGTATATGCAGATACGCAAGCCAAGATTGAAATTGAGAAAACGGAAATGCCATTAAAAATTTGTGTTGATGAAGAAAATAAAAAAACGGTACTTCAAATAGTGGCAGCCTGGAAGAAAATATATAAAAATAATGGAGTGGAATTAATGGTAATCCCATCAGGGCAAAAGGCTTCGGAAGAAAAAGTACAGGAGATCCAGAATGAAATTACGACAGGAGAAGGGCCGGATGTATTTTTGGCAGAGGGGCCGAATCCGACCTGGAGTGAGCAAAGAGCAGTTGTTTTTGAGGACCCCAAAAAAGAAATGTATCAGGGAACCTTTCTTTCGTTGAAACCATACATGAAATATTTTGATATAGATATTTTAGAAGAGAGGATTTTGTCTGCAGGTATGGCTAATGAGGAACAAATACTGCTTCCTATGACATACGATTATTTTCTATATGCATTTACAACACAGGATTTACCGGAAAACACAGAAATATCAAGAAACTGGCTGGAATTAGCCAGACAAAAAGAAAAAGCAATTCAACAGATTGTAGGGCAAAGAAGTGGGGTTCAATTTTTTGATACATTTAGTGAGGTAGTTGATTATAAGAAAAAAACACTTCTATATTCGGAAGAGCAGATAAAAAAAGTTTTGGATGAAACAGTAGCATTAAAAACAAGATCATTAGCTTTAAACTGGAAAATAAAAGATACAGGAGTAGTAAGTCTAAATGATTTGGAAGAACTTGGAGGTGAAAAAACAGTTCATACGGTATTTGCAATGCCGAATCAGGAAGGCGGATTCACTGCAAATGTTACACTTTATGCAGGAATTAATAAGAACACAAAGCAACCTTTAAAAGCAGTCTCCTTTTTACAAATGCTATACAGTGAAGAAGTTTTATCAGGAAAAGGAATAGAGTTAGAAGATAGAAGAGAGGCAAGCAATATAAGATTTCCGCAAGGGGTTTCTATTTACAAAAAGGAACTGGAAAAACGAATGCGGAGTCTTTCAAGACAAGATCAAAAACAAATCAAAACGATACAGGAAGAAGTAAAAACCGTTCGATTTTATTCGATATGGGACAGGGAACTTAATTCCTTACTATCTAAGTATGAGGCGCAGGAAGATGAAAAGCAAAAAGAGCATGTCTTTACAGAAACAATACAGAAATGGAAGGAAAAGATACAAAAATGACATAAAAAATCAGTTCTGTGGAGTGAGAGTTGCAAGAAACAGATTTTCCGGAATACTGTGGAACAGTCTGTAAATGAAATCGTTGTTCTATGATATTCAAGGGTGAGAGCTCAAAAAATAGGCTTTTCACCCTTGCTTTAGAGATCAGTTAATGATCTGCGCTGTTTAAATGCTAAGCAACATATATAAAGATGCATATCAAAGAGTATTATTTTTGACAGGAATTTGTCCAATACATGAGACAAAAAACAGTCCAAAAAGTGCAACAAAAAAGTCAAATCAGAACATTTCCTTTCCGCGCAGGATATGCTAAACTTTTTTTATAATGAGAAAAAAGGATGTACGAACAGGGGTTTTTACGTACGGTCCGGAAAGAGGAAACTTCATGAAAAAACAGTATTTCTGCAATCCATTAAACATGGATTACCGTTACCAGTTTATCGAGGATATGAGAAGCGGCGAGGACAAGATTTCCCGCGAGGCCGCCGATCCGTCGATGATTTTATTTCAGGGAAAATATTATATTTTTGCATCCATGACGTTGAGCGTCTGGGTTTCGGAGGATATGGTTCACTGGGAGAGCCACCGTCTGCCGGACAGCCTGCCGCTGTATGACTATGCGCCGGATGTGCGCGTGGTCGGCGATTACGTCTATTTCAGCGCATCCCGCCGCGGCACGATCTGTGATTTTTACCGCACAAAAGATATCCTGAACGGTCCGTTCGAGCGCATCCCGGGAACTTTCGATTTCTGGGATCCGAACCTGTTTCTCGATGATGATGGAAAACTCTATTTTTACTGGGGCTGCAACAACGTGACGCCGATCTGGGGCGTCGAGCTCGACAAAGAGACAATGGTGCCGAAGACCGAGCGGATCGAGCTGATTTACGGAAATCCGGAAAGAATCGGATATGAGCGTGTGGGAGAAAACCATTCCAAAATGCCGCTCAGCGAAGAGGAAGCTGTAGAAAAATTTAAAGAATTTCTGAAAGCACAGGGAAAACCGGTCGATGAACTGACGGAGGAGCAGATTGGATTTGCCAAAATCATGTTCAGCCAGAGACCATTCATCGAGGGCGCATGGATGACGAAGCATGACGGAACCTATTACCTCCAGTATGCCGGCCCGGGAACGGAATACAACGTTTACGGTGACGGTGTTTACGAGAGTGATTCCCCGCTTGGCCCGTTCCGTCTGGCAAAGAACAATCCATATTCCTATAAACCGGGCGGATTCCTGCGCGGTGCAGGCCACGGTTCGACGATGGAAGACCGCTATGGAAACTGGTGGCACACCGCGACGATGCAGATCAGCAAAAACCACGATATGGAGCGCCGCGTCGGCATTTGGCGGGCTGGCTTCGACAAAGATGGTGTCCTGTTCTGCAATCAGCAGTTCGGCGACTGGCCGATGGCGGTGGAGCAGGCAAAAGAAGACCCGTGGGCAGAACCGGAGTGGTATCTCTTAAGCTATCAGAAAGCAATGACGGCATCGTCCTCGGAAGAAGGCAGAGAACCGTCGTTTGCGACAGATGAAAATATCCAGACCTGGTGGCGCGCAGCCGGAAATCAGCCGGGTGAGTGGATTTCGATGGATCTTGGTGAGGTAAAAGATGTCCGCGCCGTACAGATCAATTTTGCAGATGACAAAATCGATGCACCTCTGCCGGGCGAGCGTCAGGGGGAACGATATATCGACCCGAGCCAGCATAAGACCAGATGGCTCCTTGAGGCATCCGCCGATGGCACGAACTATTTTGTATTAGAAGACAAATCCAACGCAGAGACAAACCTGCCGCATGATTTCGTTGTAAAAGAAGAAGGCGTACAGATCCGCTATCTGAAACTCACCGTCTTTGAAGTACCGTACAGCCAGAATCCATGCGTTTCCGGTCTCCGCGTCTTCGGCCTTGGAAACGGCGAAAAACCAACCGAGCCGCAGTACCAGGCAGAGCGCGTTGGAACAATGGATATGCGCATCACCATCGAGCCGCAGGCAGATGCCGTCGGATACAACGTCCTCTGGGGATTTGCGCCGGATAAACTGTATCACAGCTGCATGACCTTTACGGCAGAGCAGAACATCGGTGCACTGGTAGAAGGGGAGACGGTGTATGTGAGAGTGGATGCATTTAATGAGAATGGAATTACCGAAGGAACGAAAGTCATCAAATTATAAAAACGATTCGAACATGGGAAGAATCCTCAGCAGCTGAGAACTACTGAGGGTTCTTTTCGTCTCCATATAATAATACCGAGGCATAAAACACCCCGTTCACGCACCGGAACTGCGCTGTTCCGTGGTATCGTTCGGCTGTGCTCTGCACCGATGAGGTTCCCGTTCCAAAGCCTTCGTGTTTGGTGGAAAGAAAGCATCTGTCTCACCAACCCTGTCTCCAACCAAGACCCCAGACAGCCAGACCGGAAAAGACAATCCATCCACCGGCGACCAGACCTCCTCGGGAAAATGGATCTTCGGTGTAATCGCATCAGGCATTGGAATCGCGGCGGCATACAGGAAAAAGAAAGAAGATAAGCAGGAATCATAAACATAAAATACCGGAACAATGTCAAAAGAAAATGATATTGTTTTGGTATTTTCTTGATAAAGTTCGTGTGGAAGAATATACTATAACTATTAAACAGGAGAAGGAGGAGCAGCAGATTGGGAACCTATTTTAATCCGGATGGGGAAGCGTTTCGAAAGATGATTCAGTCCGAAATTTATGTTGATAAAACAGGGCTGCTGAATTACACGAACAGCGTTCTGAATACGATGCAGGGATACTTATGCATCAGCAGACCGCGTCGTTTTGGAAAATCAATGGCTGCCAATATGCTGGCTGCCTATTACAGTCGTGAGAGCAGGGCGGAGGAACTGTTTTCGGGGTTTAAAATTTCCGAAAGTCCAGATTTTCAGAAGTACGCCAATCAATATAACACGATATTTCTGAATATGCAGGATTTCCTGAGCCAGAGCGGGAATGTCACGGAGATGATTGCATTGCTGCAGAAAAGCGTTCTGTGGGAGCTGCTGGGCGAGTATCCGGATTTTCGATATTTTGACGAGACCAACCTGGCACGGACAATGCAGGATGTGTATCAGCAGACGAAAATACCGTATGTAATCATTATCGATGAATGGGACTGCGTGTTCCGGGAATTTAAAACAGACCGGGAAGCGCAGGAAAAATATCTGGATTTTCTGCGGAATCTGATGAAGGACAAGAGCTATATTCATCTGGCATATATGACAGGAATCCTGCCGATTAAAAAATATGGAACGCATTCTGCTTTAAACATGTTTGATGAATTCTCCATGATCAGCCCGGGACCGCTGGCGGAATATGTAGGGTTTACGGAAGCGGAAGTGAAACAGCTCTGCGAAAAGTATCAGATGGATCTGGAAGAAGTCAAAAATTGGTACGACGGATATTCTTTCGAACAAGTGCCGTCTGTTTACAGCCCGCGATCTGTCGTAAACTGCATGCGCTTCCGCAAAATCGAAAATTACTGGAATCAGACGGAAACATTTGAAGCACTGCAGGTCTATATTGATCTCAACTTCGATGGCCTGAAAGACGACGTACTGAGCATGATCGCCGGCGAAACCGTACCAGTCAATACCGGCAGCTTCACAAACGATATGACGACGTTTCGGACAGAAGATGATGTGTTTACACTGCTGATTCATCTTGGTTATCTGGGATATGACGAGAAAAATAAATGTGTTTTCATTCCGAATGCGGAAGTGCGGGCGGAATATATCAACGCAGTCTCAGTTTCAGATTGGGGTGAGATTTCAAAAGCACTTAAAAACTCAGCAGACACCCTGCAGGCAATCTGGCAAATACGCCCGGAGCAGGTAGCAGAAGGAATCAAAGAGGCACATTTTGAGACGTCAATGCTTCAGTATAATGATGAAAATGCATTAAGTTATACCGTTTCCCTTGCACTTTATGCCGCAAGAAATTTCTATCAGGTATACCGGGAACTGCCGGGCGGAAAAGGATTCGCCGATCTGGTCTTTGTCCCGAGAAAAAAATTCGCAGATAAACCAGCATTGGTTGTAGAACTGAAATGGGATAAATCAGCAGAAGGTGCGATTCAGCAGATCAAGAAAAAAGAATACTGCCGAAGCCTGGAAGAATACCAGGGAAATTTGCTGCTCGTGGCGGTTAATTATGATAAGGCTACGAAAGAGCATGAATGCAGGATAGAAAGATATCAAAAGTAGAATATTGGGAAATTATTGAAGCCCCAGAGTACACAAAAATAAGTGTCTATGGGGCTTCTGTCGTTTATTTCGCTTTCTTCATCTCAAACACCAGCGCAATCGGTGCTGAGCCTCTTCGGTATCCTGCCGGAACGGTGATGCAAAGTCCGCTTTCCACTTCTCTGAAAGCAACCGTTTCCCCATTCTCCACCATGCAGATATCCGAAATCTTCTCTTCTGTATACGGCACGAAAATCTCAGCCTCTACCGATTCCTGCACCGTCGGATACAGCCGGAATACATACACGGAGTCACCCTTCTGTGTGAACGAAAGGTTTCCGCTCTGGTACGGTGCGCAGATGCGGGTTCCGTAGATGGCGTCGCCGTATGTTTTCATCCACTGTCCAAAGCCGTTCAGGCTGTCCCAGGCGTCGACCGGGATACGGCCGTCTGGCTGCGGGCTGACGTTCAGTGCCATGTTTCCGCCTTTGGCAACGATGTTGACAAGCAGGCCGACAAGTTCACGTGGAGATTTGTAGTGATCGCCGTATTCGTACGTAAAGTCTACGCCGAGTGTCAGGCAGCTCTCCCACGGAACACCGAGCGGCTCTTCCGGAATGCAGAGCTCCGGGGTAACGTAGTTCTCATAAGCGCCGCCGATCGTACGGTCAACGGAGAGAACCCATGGCTGAATCTTACGCGCTTCGTCAACGATGTCGCCAAGATCAATATCCTGTCCGTTATGCTCGCACACCCAGCCGGCATCGAACCAGAGAATATCCAGCTTGCCGTAATTCTCGCAGAGCTCCAGCACCTGATTCTTTGTATATTCTTTAAAACGGTTCCACACTTCCGGGTACTCCTTCGGATCGTAGGATGGTCCGCGGGATGTCATGCCGTCTTTTCTAAGCTCCTCATTCCAGTAGTCCGGGCAGTGCCAGTCTGCTTTGGAAAAGTAAGCGCCGATGCCGATGCCTTTCTCACGGAATGCATCAAACATGGATTTCACGATATCCGCATTCTTGTGCTCATGGAACGGGCAGTCCTCTGCGGTTGTCTTATAATCGGTATATTTCGTATCCCAGAGGCAGAATCCGTCGTGATGCTTTGTGGTCAGAATCAGATAGCGGAACCCGCAGTCCTCTGCCATCTGTGCCCACTCCTCCGGCTGGAAGCGGACTGGGTTGAACGAACGGTTCAGATTAAAATACTGTTTTTTGAACGTTTCTCCGTCTGCCCAGTTTACCTGGTGGCGGGACCAGTCAGAATCCTTGTCACTTAATGCCCAGGAAGCAACCATACCCGGCTGGCAGTACAGACCGAAATGCATCATCAGTGCCAGTTTTTGGTCCTGGAACCACTCAAGCTGCTGCAGAATGGCCGGATCGGTCGGACGCACATACGTTTCAGCGGCGCTGTAGTTGTGAACACCCTGGGAAACAATTTCCTGTTCCGGATCAGCGGGTGCTTCATTGCTCCGGATATCAATGGTCGGTTCTGGTGTTCTGTTTTGATCTTCGTGTTCTAAGTTCTCTGTGCTCATAAGAGAGTCTCCTTCTCATCAAGATAAAATTCACACCAATACTCGAAAATACAGCCAGAACCCGTAAAGAACCGGTTTTGGCACTACAATTAAGAAAGAATCCTGCTTTATGGGATTCTTTGGCTGCAGCGGGTTGAAAAAGCGACATAATTCCTCGCTTCCGCAGTGCGATCCTGCCCGGAGGGCTTTTTTCTATAGAAAAAACCGCGGCGACCCGATGACGTGCAGGCGGCCGCGGATCGGACAGGAATCCTGTCCTCGAGATAGTGTGTGTACGGACTCCCGACACCGGGGTATCCGTCTGTGTTGTCTATAGAATACCATATAAATGTTAAAAAGTCACCCTTTAATTTTAAACAAAATGTTCATAAAAAATCGGTAAAAGTGAACAAAAAGGATCGTGGAAAAATCTGAAAAAATAACCCCCACGGGGGCTTGCAGGACGAATTTTAGCGTAGTAAAGTAAAAAAAGAAAAAAACAGAAAACGAAAAGGAGGAGAACATTATGCATATGGCTGATGCGCTGGTTGCGCTTGCAGTGGCTGCAACAATGTATGTCTGTTCCGGCGGAGCAGCTGGTTTTTCTGTAAAAAAAGTACGCCTGGAGAGCGACCCGAAAAAGATCCCAGTGATGGGAGTGATGGGTGCGTTTGTCTTTGCGGCGCAGATGATTAACTTTACAATTCCGGGCACAGGATCGAGTGGTCATCTCTGCGGAGGGATGATGCTGACTGCATTACTCGGACCGTACGCCGCATTTTTAACAATGATCGGTGTGCTGCTGATCCAGTGTCTGCTGTTTGCGGACGGCGGTCTTCTGGCGCTTGGGTGCAACATCTGGAATATGGCGTTTTATGGGTGCTTTCTCGGCTATTTCCTGTTCTGGTGTCCGATGATGAAAAAGGGAATGTCGCGCGGAAAGATTGTAGGTGCTTCCATCCTTGGGTGCGTGGTGACGCTGCAGCTTGGTGCTTTCAGTGTGGCGCTGGAAACACTTGCATCCGGTATTACGGATCTGCCGTTTTCTGTATTTGTGGCAACAATGCAGCCGATTCATCTCGCGATTGGTCTTGTAGAAGGCCTGATTACAGCGGCCGTTCTGCTGTTCGTCTATGAAGCGCGTCCGGAGATGCTTTCGTGCAGCGAAGAAAGGGCAAAGAGCCGCTTTTCTTTCAAGAAGACAATTGCGATTTTAGGCATCGCAGCACTGGTGATCGGCGGAGCTGTTTCTCTTGCGGCATCCTCCAATCCGGATGGACTTGAGTGGTCCATGGAGCGTCTGACTGGCTCGACGGAACTGGAAAACGACGGAACCGGCGCACATGCAACGGCGGAAGAAATTCAGGAAAAAACGGCACTTCTGCCGGACTATGGATTTAAAAATTCCGATTCCACATTTGGAACCAGCTTTTCCGGAATTGCGGGATCCGCAGTCGTTCTTGTTGTCTGTGTCGGTGCATGCTATGCATTCCGCTTCTTTAAAAAGAAAAAGTCATAAGCTGCACGGAACAGGAGAAAAATGAATAAACTTGGCAATGCATTATATGAAATTCATCATATGGACATGCTTGCGGCGAAAGACCAGTGGGTGAACAAAATTCATCCACTGGTTAAACTCGTTTTGACGATTGTTTTTCTGACCGTAACGATGTCCTTTCCAAAGTACGATCTGACCGGCCTGCTGCGCATGGGAATTTATCCGATTGTGCTCTTTATTGTCGGCGAAATTTCGTTAAGCGACAGCATCCGGCGGCTTCGGATTGTTCTGCCGCTTGTCTGCTTTGTGGGGCTGTTTAATCCGATTTTTGACCGTCAGGTAATCGGGTATATTGGTACCGTTCCGCTGACAGCAGGGATGCTTTCCATGGTGACGCTGATGATCAAAGGCATTTACAGCGTACTGGCGGCGTATCTTCTGATTGCGACAACATCCATCGAAAAAATCTGTTATGCACTGCGTCTGCTTCACATCCCTGCCATTCTGGTGACACAGGTGCTGCTGACGTACCGCTATGTTACAGTGCTTCTCGAGGAGGCAAACCGCATGACCCAGGCGTACAGTCTGCGCGCGCCGAATCAGAAGGGTGTTCAGTTCAAGGTATGGGGAACACTGGCCGGCCAGCTGCTTCTGCGCAGCATGGACCGCGCAAATGAGGTGTATGAAAGCATGACTTTGCGCGGCTATCGGGGAGAATTTTACTATACAGCGAAGGAGCCGTGCAAAGCGAAGGACTGGCTGTATCTGGGTGTGTGGCTTGCACTTTTTGCCGTGCTGAAGGTAACGGGATGAAATGCTATGTGGGGAGACATCTATTTGCAACGAGTCGGAAGATGTAGAAAAGCAACCCGGTGCAGTGGCCTGCATGCGGAAGAGGAAAGAATTGTCGGGAGATATCAAAAATGAGCCATATTCACATCAATTTTGAACATGTTAATTATTCTTACGAAAAAACAGTCCCGATTCTGCAGGATATCACATTTACTGCACACGAGAATGACAGCATCGGGCTGATTGGAGCGAATGGTGTCGGGAAATCCACGCTGCTGAAATTGCTGGTCGGGCTGAATCCGGATTACGAAGGCAGTATCCGTGTAGAGGAGATGCCGGTTGTAAAGGAGATGCTTCCGAAGGTGCGCGAGAAAATAGGCTACGTCTTTCAGGATTCGGACAGTCAGCTGTTTATGTCGACGGTATTCGAGGACGTGGCATTTGCACCACGCAATTACGGACTGCTGGAAACAGAAGTGGAACAGCGTGTCAGCCATGCATTGGAACAGATTCATATCGGGCATTTACGGGATAAGCAGATTTATAAGCTGTCGGGCGGTGAGAAAAAGATGGCATCGATCGCCACGATCCTCGCAATGACACCGGATATCATTCTGATGGATGAACCATCGATTGCACTCGATCCAAAAAACCGTAGAACGTTAATTCATATACTGAACGATTTTGAACATCTGAAAATCATCGCATCGCATGATCTTGATATGATTCTGGAAACCTGCAATCGCGTGATTCTGATGGCCGGTGGACGGATTGTCTGCGACGGGGATACGAAAGAAATATTGACAAACAAAGAGCTTCTTGAGGCAAACGGACTGGAACTGCCGTTCTGCCTGCAGAAGCCGGTGTGGTAGAAAAGGCCGAAAAAAACAAAAGAAAACAACACCCGGGGATATCTGAAATCAAAAAATCAGATATTCCCGGTTGTTGTTTTTAAAAAGAATCCGAAGGTCGAATCGGGATTCGGATTTCTGTTACAAATTTTTCTGGATCGCTTGTCATTCCGTTGTCAATTAAGGTGATTTCCTGCGATCGTCTGTCATAAAGATATCTCCAAAGAAAATTTATACAGCAGTACGAATCGGTTTCTTCTTTAAGTACCGAAACACCAGCAGGCAGAGGATAATAGAGGTCAGAGATCCACATGCCGTTGTAATGCCCATCGGGAACAGCGTGTCCGGGAACCAGATGGAAGTCAGATACACACCGGGGATTCTAACAAGCAGAATGGCAATGATATTGTGCAGGAAGGAAAATTCCGACCGTCCGCAGGCACAGAAATAGCCGCTGAAGGTGAAGTGGACTCCAGCAAAAATGCAGTCCCAGATATAACCGCGGATATACTGACCGCCGAGGCGTGCAACCTCCGCATCTGTTGTGAAAAGACCGACCACAGGAACGGAAATAAACTGAATCGTAATAGCGACGATCAGTCCGAAAACGACAGCAATCAGTGCAGCACACCACATGGTCTGTTCGGCACGCTTCTGCTTTCCAGCACCGATGTTCTGCGCGCCGAGCGCCGAAACAGTGGAAAGCATGGAAGATGGAATCAGGAACAGGAAGCTGATGATTTTCTCTACAATACCGACTGCAGCCGCTGCTTCCAGACCGCGCCGGTTAGCGATGATGGTAATGATGATAAAGGCGATCTGAATAAAACCATCCTGCAGGGCGATCGGAACACCGATTTTAAGAATCTGTCCCATCACAGCTGTCTGAGGGGAGAGATCCGACCGGGTAAGACGGATGCCAGTATCACGTTTGCGGATCGCAATCAGTGCCAGAATGACGCTGAGTGTCTGGGAAAGCGTGGTTCCAAGCGCGGCACCGGATGGACCAAGATGCAGGGCGCCCATAAAGAGATAGTCGAGTGCGATATTGGCCGCACATGCGACTGCGATGAAGTACATCGGGCTTTTCGAATCACCAAGTCCACGGAAGATGGAACTGATGATATTATACGCGGTGATGAATGGAATACCAATGAAACAGATCGTCAGATAAGCGACGGTGCCGGAAACGGCTTCGGATGGTGTGGACATCACAAGTACGATCGGCTTTACCAGAAGAAGCAGGATTACCATCAGCACGACGGAAACACCGAGAAATAAAGTGATGGTATTTCCTGTGCAGCGTGATGCCTGCTTTTTATCTTTTGCGCCGACGGCCTGCGCGATGCTGACAGTCGTTCCCATGGCAAGTCCCACGATGATAACGGTAATCATATGCATAACCTGACTGCCGATGGAAACGGCTGTTGTACCGGCCGCACCGTCAAACTGACCGATGATGAAAAGATCTGCCATGCCGTAGAGCGTCTGCAGAAAATACGATAAGAGATAAGGCAGCGAAAAATAGAAAATATTTTTCCAGATACTGCCGGTTGTTAAGTTTCGTTCCATGATAGGGAAACCTCCTGTTGTAGAATGTTACGATTATAGTAAACCCTACAATAATTATAGAGTCAAGAATATAATTTTCTGCACTTTATAAAAATACTTTAGATTTATAAGTTCGAACGTTTTCCGTGTACACTCCTTGACAAATGTTCAAAAAAGAACTATTATACAAAAAAGTTCAAAATAGAACAAATAAGAATATCAAGTTAAAAAAGAAGGTGAAAAAGTATGTTTGATGAACAATGGCAATTTGCAGTGGAGGTAGAACGAAAATACAACCAGTACCGAAAAAAGGTCATGGTGCGTTATGATCTGTCAGCTGCGGAAGTGGATGTTCTGCTGTTTCTTGCGAATAACAGCCAGTTTGATCTTGCAGTGGATATTGTGCGTGTGCGGAAAATGCAGAAATCGCATGTTTCACTGGCAGTGAACAAGCTGTGTGAAAAAGGATACATTCAAAAAGAAACAGATGCGGCGGATCGCAAGAAAGTGCATTTGAAGCTAGAAGAAAGTGCATCAGAAATTATCCGCTTTGGACAGGATTGCCAGAGAGCGTTTGGAGAATCGTTGTTTTCCGGAATTTCCAGAGAAGACAGGGAAGAATTTCTCAGATTATGCGAGCTGATTCGGAGGAACGTGACGGAAAAATAAAAACGCTGAAAGCCAGAGAGAAGAACATAATAGAAAAATAAGACAAAACAAAAACAGAAAGAGGAGGAAAACAGTCATCTGCCCCTAAATGGCAAAGTACAGGAAAAGTGCAACGGATCTAAGCGGATGACAGAAAAACTATGACAATAACACAACTTATCGTATGTATTGTGGCTGGTCTTGGCGCCGGCCTTGGCACGGGACTTGCGGGACTCTCCGCAGCGGCCGTTGTTTCACCGATGCTGATTACCTTTTTACACATGCCGGCTTATCAGGCGATTGGCATTGCGCTGGCATCGGATGTGCTGGCATCAGGAGTAAGTGCCTGGACTTATAAAAAGAATAAAAACATTGATATCCGCCACGGCGTGATTATGCTGATATCTGTTCTGATTTTTACACTGGTCGGCAGCTTCGTATCTTCGCTTGTGCCAAATGGAACCATGGGCGGATTTTCGAAAGTGATGACACTGTTTGTCGGACTGAAATTTATCATCCGTCCGATCATGACGACGAAAGAAGTACAGGCAAACAAATCAGAAAAACAGAAAATCCAGCAGTCGATTCTCTGCGGTGTTGTGATTGGATTTATCTGTGGATTTGTCGGAGCAGGCGGTGGCATGATGCTGCTTCTGGTGCTGACAAGCGTGCTCGGATATGAGCTGAAAACAGCAGTTGGAACGAGCGTCTTTATTATGACCTTTACAGCTCTGACCGGTGCAATCTCTCATTTTTATATCGGCGGCGCGCCGGACATTCCAATTCTGATTGCCTGTGTCATCAGTACCCTGGTCTTTGCACAGATTGGAGCGAAATGGGCCAACGGGGCAAATGTGAAAATGTTGAACCGCGTGACGGGAATTTTGCTTTGTGCGCTGGGAGTGGTGATGTTGTTTTTCTAACTACGTCAGAAAGTGTTTGATAAGAACAGCGTGTATCTCCCCACAAAAAAGATAGGTAAGAACAATCCCAAGGCTGCCGAAATCGAAGCAGATAACACCGCAAGGCAGGAATGGAACAGAACAGCGGATTTGGCTCTCATATCGGGCATTGAAGAAGCAAAGATACTGGAAATCAAGCAGACCGAAATCCACGACAAAGCCGGTCAGTCCATCCGTGAAAACGGTTGGCTTCCAAACCTGTTCCGAGGTATCGTAGGCAAGGCAAAGGAATTTCTGCAAGCCATCATCCGTGAAAAGGATATGCCACCCAAGCCAGTCCTCAATATGGATATGGACGAGTTCCGCACAATGCAGACCCTTATGCTAAAGGTACAGAAACAGGCGAAAGCAATCAAGAAGATACAGGAGGTCACACTCCCGAATCTGCGACAGCAGCTTGCGGAAACAACGGGTATTTTCAAGGGTAAGGAACGAAAAGCTCTGGAAAAACAGATACAGCAGATCGAAGCCGAACTTGATGAAAAACTGGATAAACTCCCCGATATTCTGACCGATGACGGTTATCCTGATGTACAGGCATTTATGAAAACTTACCGCAAAGCAGAGGCTATTGTGACACAGTATAACCAAGACCTTGCAGAATGGGAGCAGGCAGTTAAGAACGGACAGAAACCTGCCGAGAAACAGCACAGACCGCCCGAAAGACAAAGTGTGCGAAACAGGCTCAGACAGCTTCAGGAAGAGGGGAAACAGAACTCTCAGCCGAAGCAGAGAAAGAAATCCCAAGACAGGGACAGATAATCACGACATAGGAAACATCACCGCAGGGCGACCTGCCTTGCGGTCTTACATATATTTTGACAGTAGAACACCCTGCAAGATTTTTACATTTTGCAGGGTGTTTGATAAATACATATAAAAGTTTTCAATAAACACGTATTACTATATCAATATTTTTTGGATAATGTGTAGGTATAGTAGGTGTCAATAATCAAAAGAATTGCTACGATGCCCATTGTCCACCAGAAACAAGAAAAGCCTTTCGTTAAAAAGCATACTATGATTATAATAACCCCGCCTACAATAAATGAAATACCGCCAAAGCGTTGGCTTTTTTTCCACGTTGTTTCATTTTTCATACTCCATACTGTTCTCAGTCCTGCGATTGAGTTCATTCGTAGTTTTGGCATAATATTGCCTAATATAATCATTGCAACACCAAGCAGTCCAAATAAAAGTTGATTAATATCAAGTGCAATTGAAGAAAGATTTTCAATCGAATTGAAATCAGCATACAAGAAATAACCTGTCATAGCGTTAAAAAGTGTAAGAGATACAATTCCTGCCACAATACATACATTTTCGTTGTTACTCCCATTTTCTTCTTGTTTTGAAGAGAATTTAGCCATACCAAGCATAAAGTAGCCAAATAAAACTGTGATCACAGGGAAAATTAATGTTTCGTATTTACTGCCCCAACGTGTTACTTGATTATTAAAATCATAATGAGCTGGAATTCGCTCTGGTAAGAAATGTAAGGCAATCAAAACAACTATCAATGGCAAAAACATAAGACTATAAAAAATGATTTTTTTCTTTTTCATTGTTGACCTCCACGTAATTTACTTATCCACATAATTGTTTCATCAAGGATAGACAAATTTAATTCATAGTAAATAAAATTTTTATATCGAGTTTCGTAAATCAAGTCTGCCTTTTTTAGCTTTGATAAATGATAGGACAATGCCTGTGGTGTCATATCCAATGCGATAGCTAAATCGCCTGAGCTTATTTTTCCTTCCTGTAACTTTAGCAGAATTTTTCGACGAGTATCGTCTGCTAAAGCAGCTAACACTTCATTTATAGCCAATCTTCCACGCCCTAATCTATTTCAAATAATTTTTAAATAGATTATATCAGTTTAGCATTTGTTTTTCAATGGCTATTTCAAAATATTTTTAAATAGCAAAACAAGAAATACCGTCAATGGTCTTGATGAACAGTGCAAACACTGCCATTGACGGTATTTCTTTATTTTGCTTATGAGCAGACAAGGGCAGTAAGCCAAAAGCTGGCTTACCGCCCTAATTCTTACTATGCGTAGATAATCTCGTTGTAAATGATTTCTCTAACTCTGGACTGAATTTCATTCATTTTCTGCACCCACAACATAGCATTGTCGGCTTTCAGTTGTTCGGTAACATTTTCCTGCTCTGCAATTTGCTTTGTCAGCAGGAGCAAGCGTTCCTGTGCCTGTTTGTCAATGTCGGCAAGGTAAGAGTTCAATGTACCCTCAATAAGCATTGTAGTGTAAAGGAGGTGTTTATGTTCCTTTAGGTACTGCTTGTGGCGTTGTCCCCACAGTCCGATAGGCTGCGTTTCTTCTTCGGAAAGTATCAGACAAGGGATATAATAATCGTCCTGCAATTCATACCATTGACTTTGAACCGGAACCACGCCCCAATCAGGGTGGAACGATTGGGATTGATGTTGGAATCAAAACATTCTATTCTGACAGTAACGGAAATACCGTATCGAATCCAAAATATCTGGAACGCGCGATGCAAAAACTTGTAAGAGAACAGCGCAGACTTTCCCGAAAACAGAAAGATTCCCATAACCGCAATAAGCAGCGGATCCGGGTTGCCCGGGTACATGAGAAAGTAACGGATCAAAGGAATGATTTCCTGCAGAAGCAGTCAACGATGCTGGTGCGTGAAAACCAAACCATCTGCATCGAAGACCTGCATGTGAAGGGAATGATCCGGAATCATAAACTGGCAAAATCCATAGCCAGTGTTTCGTGGGCAAAGTTTTTTGAAATGCTGGAATACAAAGCTGCCTGGTATGGAAATGAAATCCGCAGAGTGCCAACCATGTATCCGAGCAGCCAGACCTGCAGTGCATGCGGATATCAGAATCCGCTGGTGAAAAATCTGCACATTCGTATCTGGGAGTGTCCAATCTGTCATGCAGTTCATGACCGGGATACGAATGCAGGCATCAATATTTTAAAGAAAGGACTGCAGGTGCAGTCTGCATGAAGATAAAAAACTGTACCGCAGGGCATGCGGGAACAGGATAAATATAGCTTGTGGACACTGTGTAAGACATTGCAGTACCGTAAGGTATTTGCCAATGCAGTAGTGGAAGAAACAAGAATCCCCCTGCTTTAGCTGTGGGAAGTGTCAAAAAACTATAGATTTTACGCAGATAATCCCAAAATCAGAAAATGGTGTACAACTGGATGAAAAATAAATCAGGATCTCATCGCCCCATCCACAGAAAGAATTTCTCCGGTTACATACGAAGCCATATCGCTTGCCAGGAAGAGGAAAGCGTTTGCAATGTCTTCTGCCTCACCAATTCTTCGAAGAGGAATGCGGTTGATGAGTGGATCGATCATTTCTTTTGGAAGTGCGGCAACCATATCGGTACGGGTGATGCCAGGCGCAACCGCGTTTACACGGATATGGAAAGGACCAAGTTCCCGTGCGAGGGACCAGGTCAGACCGTTGACCGCATATTTACTGGATGGATAGGCAACGCCGCCCGGCTGGCCGCAGATGCTGACCATTGAGCTGGTATTTAAAATACAGCCGCCGCCCTGTTCTTTCATAATAGCAACGGTTGGAAGGATGCCGTTCATCATGGCGTTGACATTTAGATCCATGACACTGGCAAAGCGCTCTGCGGTATACTTGTCAATTGGTGTACTGTCTGAGACACCGGCGTTGTTCACAAGAATATCGATTTTGCCGTATTTTTCTTTGACTTTGTTGATCTCATCTACCATGGCAGCTGCATCGGTCAGCTTTGGCCATGCACCGGAAACTTCCCAGTCCGGGTTTTCTTCTTTTAAAGATGCAACCGCTTTTGCAACGGTCTCTTCCCGGGATCCGAACAGGACGACTTTCGCGCCGTTCTGCAGAAATTTGTGCACAATGGCATAGCCGATTCCTCTGGTTCCGCCGGTAACAATTGCAACTTTATCTTTTAACATCATACCATTCACCCGATCCCGTTTTTTTTATATCAATGAAAACTGATTATGCAGGCTGTAGTTTTTATTTTTTTAACGATTCGGAGAAAAATGAATTTTGCATGAAAAATCATTTGACTCTGAATGACGATTCGTTTTGGAGAATACAAAAAACGGGATATTTCCTTTCTCTTAAATTTTGTTGCAAATCTTTTCCTTTATTATACGGGATATCGTTGGTGGACAGTCAATGCAAATTTTTTCAGAAATAAACAGCATTCTTTTCTCAAAAGCAGAAGATTTCTATGGAAAAAGAGAATTGTTACGTGGCTTTTTGAGGGAAAACAGGATATAATAGGAAACAAAAGTATACACCAGGTGTATGCTTTTATAAAATCAAAACGAAAAAAGCGGAAAAACAGAAAGAAAAAGAGTGAAAAAAAAGAGAAACAGTCAGAATGCGGGGGAATGACTGGACAAAAGGAAAAACGGGGTGCAACAATGAGAATTCAGGAAGTAATCAAAAAAACAGGATTGTCCAGGAGGACGGTTTATTATTATATCGATCAGAAGATGATCTCGCCTGTTGTTGATGAACATAACGGTTACCATGATTTTTCAGAAGCAGATATTCAAAAACTTTTTATCATCCGCAAGCTGCGCGAGGCAGGACTTTCACTGGCGGATATCCGCGCGATTCTTCACAAGCCGCGCACAACACCATTTTATCTGCATAAACAGCTGAATGCACTCCAGTCGCAGATGCTTACCATTCAGCAGACGATCAGCGAAATGGATCGTCTGAGCGGACAGCTTCCTGTGTGCCAGTCGCTTGAACAGCTTGCGGGGATGCTTGCAGATACCGATTTTTGCCCGGAGGATCCTACCCGGAATCAGATGGAATCCCGGGATGCCCGGCTGCTGGCACAGTATTTGTGGATGGCATATCTGGATACGCCGGTTACGGAATATCAGCAGTTTTTGTGGCAGAAAATCACACAGCATACGATTGAGCACGCAGGTACGGATTTGAAAATGATGTCCCGTTATTTACAGTACATTTCTCCGGAGCAGATTGATGCGACGAATATCAACCAGTATCTGCGCAATCAGAAAATTATCTCTCTGACGGAGGAAGATTATCCGGGTTTTATGGAAGAGCTGAAAGTTTCTTTGCTTGCGTTTGCGGTAGATCCAGTACAGCAGGAAAAATGGCGTCTTCTTTATCAGCCGGTGATCCATCCGACGGCGTTGTTCTGTGTATCCGTGAGCGGATGGATGCGGGAATTTCATCCGGCATACCGCCGCTATTATGAAAACACGCACACCTGCTGCCGGATGCTGAAAGATTTTATGGACAGTGATGAGGGAGCAGCGCTGAATGCGACACTGCGGGAGGCGTTCCAGGGAAATTGTGATGTGCGTACAGGATATTACGGAGAACTGGAAGTGGCGGCAACATTCCATAAAAGTATTTATGCATTGCTGCCGCCAGAGAAGATCCGAAAATTTCTGGAAGAAAATTCAGATGAAAAATGATCTGGTTTTAGGATTCTGTTTTTATCATTCGAAGCGAGGATGCCCGGGGAACAAGTGTCACCGGCAGTACAATTTTTTCCGGTTCCGCCGCAGGGTTTTCCAGTGTGGAAAGGAGAATCCGGCTGGCTTCCCGTCCGATGCTTTCAAAGTCCTGATGAATAGAGGTAATTTCAAGACTCCGGCTGAGACTCGTGTCATCAAAACCACAGAGGCAGAGATCTTCCGGAATCCTAAGGCCAATGGTACGGCAGGCGAGAAAGATGAGTTCGGCAACCTGATCATTTTCTGCGAGAAGTGCAGTAATTCCATTTTGCCGCAGGGTAAGGAGCTGCTGTTGAAAAGGTGTGATTTCTGTTGAAAGGGCATCTTCTGTAGAAAGTGCATGTGGCCAGGTGATAAGCTGCCGGGAATCGGGCATGATTCCGGCGGCTTTTATTTCGTGCAAAAATCCGCCGAAACGATCACGGACCGACGAGGTTTCGGAAAGGGGAGCTGTTGTGAAAAAGGCGATGTTGCGATGCCCTTGTTCCAGAAGGTGGCGGGTGAGCTGCCGTCCGCCATCGTAATTGTCGCAGACAACATTGTTTAAATACGGACAGTCGGTCTGCTTGTCGATGATGACAACCGGGCGGTTTGCAAACAGGAAATCGTTTAACTGTTCCAGGTGGATATTGTCACGCTTGGGATAGTAGACAAGTCCGGCGATATTCTGAGAACGGAGCAGTTCCAGTGTGGCACGTTCCTTCGGAGAGGAAGAGCCGGTGATATGAATGCTTAAAAAGTATCCTTTTTCCGCCAGTGCGGCACTTAAGGAACCAATCGTTTCCGAAATGTTTCCCTGTGTTGTGGCAAAGGGAAGCAGCAGGGAAACCATTTTTGATTTGCTGTCGGTTTCTGATGCGGAGGAGGAAACCGGTGGGATTTTCTGCGAGACAAAGCTTCCAACGCCGCGTTTTCGATACAGGATTCCCTGCTGTTCCAGATCTTCAATCGCCCGCTTTGCTGTGATGCGGCTTACCTCATATTGCTCCGAGAGCATTTTTTCCGTGCAGAACACGGCATCGGAAGAAAACTGTCCGGTGCGGATGCGCTCTAAAAGAGCTTCTTTGATGATTTCATATTTGGGTTTCGTTATTCTTTTATTTCTATCCATGTCTATAAAATTCCTCAAATAGTATGATTGGTGACAACTGTATTTGTAAAAGTGTGATATCGACTTGCTTTGTATTATAATCTCGGGAAAAAGATAAGTCAAACTAAAAATAATATATCAAATAAAAAGAAAATGATATAAAATCATGGAAAAACGTAGAAATACTTGACAGAAGCATTGCGTTTTTTTATGATATGATATATCAAATCAACACGGCAATACAGGAACAAGACTTAATATAGAAAGAGTTTTAAGTTTGAAAATCATTTTTATAACAGGAGGAAACACATCATGAAAACAACTGTTCATATTATTTCCCATTCCCACTGGGACAGAGAGTGGTATCAGTCTTTTGAAAAACACAGAATGAAACTGATTGAGCTGGTAGACAATATTTTGGAAAAAGCAGAGAACGATCCGGAATTTGGCGGATTTTTCCTGGATGGACAGACGATTGCCCTGGACGATTACCTGGAAGTGCGCCCGGAAAAACGCGAGCAGGTGGAAAAATGCGTCCGTGAAGGAAAAATCCAGACTGGCCCGTGGTACATTCTGCAGGATGAGTTTCTGACCAGCGGTGAGGCATGTGTCCGCAATCTTCAGGTCGGCATGCAGGAAGCAGCGCGTTACGGAGCGATCGGAAATGTCGGTTATTTCCCGGATGCATTCGGAAATGCGGGACAGATGCCGCAGGTGCTGAAGCAGGCGGGCATGGATGCGGTTGTGTTCGGACGCGGCGTAAAACCGATCGGACCGAATAATGAGGTAACCGGAGGACAGTATGAGTCCACGTATTCCGAAATGATGTGGGCATCCCCGGACGGAACGAAACTGCCGGGTATTCTGTTTGCAAACTGGTATAACAACGGAGTGGAGATTCCGGTGGATGAGGTAGAAGCAAAAGTTTACTGGGACAAAAAACTGGCCGATGCGAGAAAATTTGCGGCAACACATCAGCTTCTGATGATGAACGGATGCGACCATCAGCCATTGCAGAAGGACATTACCGAGGCAATCCGTGTCGCACGGAAACTGTACCCGGACATTGAATTTATTCATTCGGATTTCAAAACCTATGTAAAGGCAATGGAAAAAGAAATTTCCGAGAATTTCTCTACGGTAAAAGGCGAGCTGACAAGCCAGGAAACAGACGGAAGATGGACACTGGCAAACACCGCTTCTTCCTGGATGGGACTGAAAGTGGACAACCGTGCCGGCGAAACAGCGCTGGAGCGGAAAGCAGAACCGGCGGCAGCCATGGCAGAGGTGCTTGGCAAAGCATACCCGGAAGACCAGATGATTTACAGCTGGAAAAAGCTGATGCAGAATCATCCGCATGACAGCATCTGCGGCTGCAGCGTCGATGAAGTAAATGAAGAAATGAAAACCCGCTTTGCGAAGAGCAGACAGGTAGCGGATGCGATTTACGATGAGAGTGTAGAATATCTGACCGATCAGGTGAATACCGCGGCACTTCCTAGAAACAGCGAAAAGATTCCGTTCGTTGTATGGAATACTTCTGGCACCGCGAAAAAACAGGTCATTGCAAAAGAACTGCACCTGTTCCGCGATTACAATCTGTTTGTATGGGATGGTTATGAGGCGGCCGAGGCTGTAGAAATGCCAAATCTGGTGCTTCGCGATGCAAACGGAAATGCAGTTCCGGCAAAAATCGAAAATGCAGGAATTTCCTTCGGGTACGATCTGCCGGATGACCGGTTCCGTCAGCCATATATGGCAAAGAAGGTGCTGGTAACGTTTGAGGCAGAAGTTCCGGCGATGGGATATGCAACATATTATCTGGAGCAGGCAGAGCCGGATCAGAACCAGGAAACCTCTGCAGATTTTGCGAATGAGCGTGTTCTGGAAAATGAAAACCTGAAAGTTACGGTCAATGAGGACGGTTCCTACCAGATTCTGAATAAGGAAACCGGAAGAACGTATGAAAATCTGGGATTCTATGAAGATACCGGAGATATGGGAAATGAATATATTTATATTCAGGACTCTGGAAAACAGACAGTCACAACGAAAGGCATGAAAGCTGAGATTCGCTGTGTGGAGAAAAATGCATTCCGCACGGTAGTTGAGATCTGTCACGAAATGATGATTCCGTCCGGTATGGGAGAGGAACTGCAGAGACAGCGTGAGATGTGTATTGACCCATATACGCGTGTGGCAAACCGTTCGAAGGAACTGGTTCCGATGGAAGTAAAGACGGTTCTGACACTGGAAAAATCGGGAAAAGGTCTGCGTGTCGCAACGACGATCTGTAATCAGGCAAAGGATCACAGAGTCCGCGTTGTAATGCCGACGGGTCTGAATACGTCTACGCATCTGGCAGATTCTGCCTTTGAGGTTGTGAAGAGAAATAACCGTCATAATGGTACCTGGACGAATCCTTGCGGATGTGAAAGACAGCAGTGTTTTGCTGCAATGGAAGATGAGACAAATGGTCTTCTTGTGGCAAACCGCGGATTGTATGAATATGAGGTTCTGGCGGATGAGGAGAATGCGATTGCGGTAACGCTGCTTCGTTCCGTTGCGGAGATGGGTGACTGGGGTTATTTCCCGACGCCAAAGGCGCAGCAGATCGGAACGTTTACCCTGGAGTTTGAAGTTGTGCCGTATGCAGCCGGTAAGACGGGCGAGGCATTTACCGAGGGTTACGCATTCCAGCAGGATCTGACAGCAGCACAGGCCGGTCTTTCAAAGGCATGGCTCAGAAAGCCGGGTCAGGTAAAACCGGAACTCGTATCGGGCGAGATGCCGCTGGAAATGAGCTTCCTCCGCTTTGAAGGGGAAGGAATTCATCTGACGGCGTTTAAGAAGGGACTTGCAAAGGACGATCTGTTTGTGCGGTTTGTGAACAATATGCCGCAGGATGAGGTACTTTCCTTCCGAAAGGAGAGCTGGATGAAAGAGGTTTACCGCAGTAATGTAGTGGAAGAGAAGGGTGAGGTACTTTGCCCGGATGAGAACGGGGTGTATCATGTGACACTCCGGGAGTTTGAGATTGCGACGTTTGGGGTTGTGAAATAACGGCTGGCGCGTGAGCTGGGAGTGAGAACGGGAGGAAAGTCTGGATCCGCCTGAAGGGCGGATCGGCGCAAGATGGTTGAAAAGAATAGGATGGAAAAAGCAAGAATGTGCTGGACTTTAAAGGGGACAAGTTATATGCTGGAAATATGAGAAAAATTTCCAAAGGAGGGTTTTTAAGATGCAGAAATGGACGAGCAGGATTGAGACCCCGATCAAGGCAGAGCTGATTTGTTATGATGTGAATGGAATTCATATTGTGTTTGGGGTGACGGAAGAGAATCAGCTGAAGCTGTTTCATTTTTCACATGCACCGTTTGACGCGGAGAATCTTTGCCGGAAGCCGGATGGAGTGTGGATGATGGAAGGAATGCGGGAAGCTCAGATTAAGGAGAGCTTCCAGCTGGTGCAGGTGAATTTTTCGGGGTATAACCGGCCGTATGAGAAGCATGGAAATAAGTATATTGTGACGGCTCCGGGATTTATGCTGAAGTTTGATTCCATTTCCGAGGAGAGAAATGAGAAGGGTGATGTGCTGCGGATTGTGCAGTCGGACGATGTGACAGGTGCGAAGGTGGAGTCTGTGATGCAGTTTTTTGATGGGATTCCGGTTGCGAGAATGTACAATACAGTGACGAACGAAGGAAAGGAAGACCAGACACTGGAGTACATTTCGAGTTTTAGTTACTGGGGTATTGAGAAGGAACAGAAAGAGGGAATTCCGAAGTTTGTCAGCTCGGATGACAAGATGTCGATGGTTGTGGTTCACAATGGATGGCAGAAGGAGCTGACGGTGAAGAAGTACCGGTTTGCAGATCTTGGCATGGCGCAGACGCAGCCGCATAATTATCAGAGAACTTCGAAGACGATTGAGATTACGAATACGGGCAACTGGTCGGCGAAGGAATATGTGCCGATGGGATATATTGGAAACAGTGCGGCAGATTCGAGTCTGTTTTTTGAGATTGACCACAGTGGTTCCTGGCATTATGAGATCGGAGATCAGAACTGCCATTTTTATCTGGCGGTGAGCGGTCCGACAGAGATTCAGTCACACTGGTCGAAGAATCTGAAGCCGGGAGATTCCTTTACAACGGTTCCGGTGGCTGTCGGCGTAGGTCATGATGATTTCGAGGAAGCGATTGGTACTTTGACGAAGTACCGCAGAAAGATCCGCCGTCCGAACAAAGATAATGAAAATCTGCCGGTTATTTTCAATGATTATATGAATTGTCTGTTTGGAGATCCGACCACAGAAAAAGAGTTCCCGCTGGTGGATGCGGCAGAGAAGGCCGGATGTGAGTATTTTGTCATTGATGCCGGCTGGTATGCGGACGGCAACTGGTGGGACAGTGTCGGTGAGTGGCAGGAGAGTAAAAAGCGCTTTCCGAATGGAGTGCGTGAGGTGACGGATTATATTCGTTCGAAGGGCATGATTCCTGGTGTCTGGCTGGAGCTGGAGGTTATGGGTATCAACTGTAAGAAGGCTTCCATTCTGCCGGATGAGTGCTTCTTCCTGCGCCACGGCAAGCGTGTGTATGACAGAAGCCGTTATCAGCTGGATTTCCGTCATCCGCTTGTGATTGAGCATGTGACCGAAGTCATCGACCGTGTGGTACGGGACTACGGTGTCGGCTATATCAAGATGGACTACAATATTGAGCCTGGTATTGGCACGGAAGTGGATGCGGACAGTTTTGGAGACGGTCTTCTGGAGCATGAGAGAGCGTATCTGGCATGGCTGGATGGCATCTACAAAAAGTATCCGGATCTTGTCATTGAGAACTGCTCGAGCGGCGGTCTTCGGATGGACTATGCGATGCTGGCGCGAAACAGCATTCAGTCGACGAGCGATCAGGAGGATTACCGCAATTATGCGACGATCTCGGCGAATGCAGCCATCGGCGTGACGCCGGAGCAGGCGGCGATCTGGTCATATCCGCTGCGGGACGGCACAAAAGAGGAAGTTATTTTCAATATGGTTAATGCGCTGCTGCTTCGTATTCACCAAAGCGGCCATCTCGCAGAAATTTCGCCGGAGCGGTTTGAACTTGTAAAAGAGGGAATTGACTGCTACAAAGAGATCCGCAGCGGCATCAAGGACGGCGTTCCGTTCTGGCCGATGGGATGGGCAGACAATGAAGAAAAACACCTCGCAGCCGGAATCCGTGTGCCGGGAGATGTAATTTATCTTGGTGTGTGGAGACGCGGCGGAGAGGCTGATTTTGAAGTTCCGCTGAACCGAGCATTCCCAGGGAAAGAGCTGGAGGTTTCCTGCGTTTACCCGAAAGCATGCGGTGATGTGTTCCATTACGATGACTACAGCAAGACGCTGCAGATTCACTTCCCGGAGACGTATATGGCGCGTCTGTTTCAGATTAAAGTGAAATAAAATTACATAAATCCCCGCCCGCGGAATAAATTGTATCGGAGTGTATCTGATAGGATTTTTCTGGGGAGGGGATTTTTTGCGTTTTCTTTCGGCGCTTTCAGATCTGATGGTTCCCGTGCTGATTTTTTACGTGGTCGGACTGGGGCTTTTGATGAAACAGGATGTGTTCGGCGATTTTCTGAACGGGGCGAAGGACGGCATGCGGACAGTGATCGGTATTGTGCCGACTCTGATCGGGCTGATGGCAGCGGTCGGTGTTCTGCGGTCATCGGGATTTCTGGAGGAATTTGGAAAACTGCTTGGAACCGTGCTGGAACCGGCGGGAATCCCGTCTGCGCTGGTACCGCTCGGTGTTGTGCGTCTCTTTTCCAACAGCGCGGCGGTGGGTCTTCTGCTGGATCTCTACAAAGAGGCGGGCTGTGACTCCTTTGCCGGACGGGCGGCTTCGATTATGATGTCGTGCACGGAGACGGTTTTTTATACGATGGCGGTCTATTTCGGAGCGGTCCACATCAAAAAAACGCGGTATACACTGGCGGGTGCATTGCTCTCTTCCCTGGTCGGAATGGCGGTCAGTATTGCCCTGGCAAAGGGAGTGTAAGGATTTTTTCTAATCATACCAGTGAAATGTGTTGACATTTCCATCCAACTGGAATAAGATGGAACCAACTTAAAACATACAAACTCAATAGGAAATAAGGAAATAGAGAAAAGAGCGCAAAAGTAAGGAGGAAATCAACGATGGCAAAGGTATATGACAGCATTCTGGATCTTGTAGGAAAAACTCCGCTGGTAGAACTGAAACGAATTGAAGAAAAAGAAGGACTGCAGGCGAAACTGATCGCAAAAGTAGAATCCTTCAATCCGGCAGGAAGCGTCAAAGACCGTATTGCAAAAGCGATGATTGAGGATGCTGAAGCAAAAGGTCTCTTAAAAGAAGGTTCCGTTATCATTGAGCCGACTTCCGGAAACACCGGAATCGGACTGGCAGCGGCAGCAACCGTAAAAGGCTATCGCATGATCCTTACCATGCCGGAGACAATGAGTGTGGAGCGCCGCAATATTGTAAAAGCATACGGCGCAGAAGTTGTTCTGACCGATGGAACGAAGGGAATGAAGGGTGCAATCGAGAAAGCCGATGAGCTTGCCAAAGAGATTCCGAACAGCTTTATCGCAGGCCAGTTTGTGAACCCGGCAAACCCGGCAACCCACAAAAAGACAACAGGACCGGAGATCTGGGAAGACACCGACGGAGAGGTTGATATCTTTGTTGCAGGTGTCGGCACCGGCGGAACCATCACCGGAACGGGTGAATATTTAAAAGAGAAAAAACCGGAAGTAAAAATCGTAGCAGTAGAACCGGCATCCTCCCCGGTACTGTCCGACGGCGTTTCCGGACCGCACAAAATCCAGGGAATTGGCGCAGGCTTTGTGCCGGATACCCTGAACACCAGCATTTACGATGAAATCATCAAAGTAGAAAATGAGGACGCTTTCGAGACCGGAAGATATCTGGCAGCCGAGGAAGCGATTCTCGCAGGAATTTCCTCCGGAGCAGCTCTGTATGCAGCAATCCAGCTCGCAAAACGAGAGGAAAATAAAGGCAAAACCATCGTTGTGCTCCTGCCGGATAACGGAGACAGATACTATTCCACAGCCCTGTTTGCCAAATAAAAGGGAACAGCTTCAGATTTTAAAATAATAGATATCAGCGAACACTGCCATCCGCGGCATTTTCTCTCCACCGCGAATGGCAGTTTCGCATATTAATTTATACCAGAAAGGGAACTTTACTTATGACATTACAACAGCTTCGCTACGTAATTCGGGCCGCAGATTCCAGATCCATGAATGAGGCGGCAAAGGCACTCTATATTTCACAGCCGAGTCTCTCCGGAGCAATCAAGGAGCTGGAAAAAGAGATTGGAATTGAGCTGTTCAAGCGCAGCAGCCACGGAACAGTACTGACCCCGGAGGGCGAGGAGTTTCTGGGTTACGCACGTCAGGTCACAGACCAGTATCAGCTTCTCGAGAACCGCTATATTTATCGCACCAAGGGAAAGAAAAAATTCAGCGTGTCGATGCAGCATTACAGTTTTGCCGTAAAGGCGTTTGTGGAGCTGGTGAAGCAGTTTGGTATGGATGAGTATGAGTTTGCGGTTTATGAGACGAGAACGTACGATGTGCTGATGGATGTAAAAAACTTCAAGAGTGAGCTTGGGATTTTGTATCGGAATGACTTTAATGCGAAGGTGCTGAACAAGCTGCTGAAGGATAATAACCTCGAGTTTCACGACCTGTTTTCCTGCGGAACGTACGTCTATCTATGGAAAGATCATCCGCTTGCGGATCAGGCGGAGATCACCATGGAGGAGCTGAAGGAATATCCATGCCTGTCATTTGATCAGGGAAGCAACAATTCGTTCTTCCTGGCAGAGGAAGTGCTTTCGACGTATGAATATAAGAGAATCATTAAGGCAAATGACCGTGCGACCATGCTGAATCTGATGGTCGGACTGAATGGTTATACGCTTTGCTCCGGCATTATCTGTGAGGAATTAAACGGCAGTGACTACCGCGCTGTGCCGCTTCACGCGGAGGAAAACATGATGATCGGTTATATTTCTAGGAAGGGTATGTCGATCAGCGCACTGGGACAGCAGTATTTGGAAGAAATTCGGAAATATAAGGAGCTTGTGCTGTAAAAAAGGAGAAACAAGAAGACTTTAACCGAATCAAGTAAGTCCCCTGCTTCCATTGCGAAAAGCAATAAGCAGTGGGTGGGGACTTGCTTGTATCAGGAGTGGTACAAGCCACTCCTGATAAGCTGCGAAGCAGCTATTCGGTTATGAGCAAGTAGCGAAGCGGATTGCGAATATCCGCTTTGACTCTCTGGAGTGTGTTTGAAAAAGGCTTTTCGCAAGCTGCGAGTCCCATCTTGTGGGAGATGAATTGCATTTGTTATCTTGTTTTATGCAGCATGATTGGATATAGAAATTTCAGAAGAAAAAATATTGGCGATAAAGAATAGCTATAGGAAAACCCTATAACCAGCCATCAATTTTCTATATTGGACAAAGCAGAAGACTGTCGCTATAATAATCCTTGTAAACAGATAGGAAATATCACCAAAACGAGAGGAAGCGAAGTGAATGAGAGCAGTTTTCGCAGAGAATCGAATTGTGATCTATGATGTCATGTGTTGCAGTGTAAGCAGATAAAACCGAAAGAAAACGGAGCCGCATTGCAGCATGGACAAAACAAGATGGCAACCGGTTCCGATAAATAATAGAAAATCGAACATGAAAAGAAATAGAAAAACGAAAAACAGAACAGGAGAATACAATCATGAGCAAAAAAACAAGAGCAGAAAGAAATCTTAAATTTGAAACCTTACAGCTTCACGTAGGACAGGAAAATCCGGATCCGGCAACCGGAGCAAGAGCAGTGCCGATCTATCAGACCTCTTCTTTCGTATTCAACAACTCCGATCACGCAGCAGCAAGATTCGGACTCCAGGATGCAGGAAACATCTACGGCCGTCTGACCAACCCGACCGAGGACGTTTTCGAGCAGAGAATGGCAGCACTGGAGGGCGGCGTTGCGGCACTTGCAGTAGCTTCCGGAGCAGCAGCTATCAACTACACCATCATCAACCTGGCACAGAAAGGCGACCATATCGTATCTGCAAAGAACATTTACGGTGGTTCCTACAACCTTCTGGCACACACCCTTCCACAGTACGGCATCAGCACCACATTTGTTGATGTATTCGATCTGGATGAGGTTCGCGCAGCCGTTCAGGAGAACACAAAAGCAATCTACATCGAGACGCTTGGAAACCCGAACTCCGATGTGGTAGATATCGAAGCACTCGCAAAAATCGCACATGAGAATAAAATCCCGCTGGTTGTAGACAACACCTTCGCAACTCCGTATCTGGTTCGCCCGATCGAGTACGGCGCAGATATCGTTGTACATTCCGCAACCAAATTTATCGGCGGTCACGGAACTACCCTTGGCGGTGTGATCGTAGACAGCGGTAAATTCGACTGGGAGGGATCCGGCAAATTCGCATCCCTGACCGAGCCAAACCCGAGCTACCACGGCATCAGCTTTACAAAAGCAGTTGGACCTGCTGCATTCGTTACAAAAGTACGTGCGATCCTTCTTCGTGATACAGGAGCAACTCTTTCTCCGTTCAATTCCTTCCTGCTTCTGCAGGGACTTGAGACACTGTCTCTCCGTGTAGAGCGTCATGTAGAGAACGCGCTGAAGGTTGTAAAATATCTGGAGAGCCAGCCACAGGTAGAAAAAGTACATCATCCGTCTGTATCCGATGATCCGGAGCAGCAGGCACTGTACGCAAAATACTTCCCGAACGGCGGCGGTTCCATCTTCACCTTCGAAATCAAAGGTGATGCACAGAAAGCAAAAGATTTCATCGACAATCTGGAGCTGTTCTCCCTGCTGGCTAACGTTGCCGATGTAAAATCTCTGGTGATCCATCCGGCAACCACTACACACAGCCAGTGCACCGAGGAAGAACTGCTGGATCAGGGAATCAAACCAAACACCATCCGTCTTTCCATCGGTACCGAGAACATCGACGATATCATCGAGGATCTGGATGAGGCATTTGAGGCAGTTCAGTAAAAAGGATACAAAGTAAAAGAGAATATAAAAAAGCATACAAAAAAAAGAAGCGTGTTTGAAAAAACAAACATGCTTCTTTTTTGGGCTTAGATAAACCGCATGGGAAATTATGATGCCAGAGCGTATTATGAATCGAATGCCAGTGCCAGTACATGACGCTGTTTGCACCGGAGGCAAGATGGCTGTAAGCCTGCTGGCGGAGCTGGCCCTTGTATGGCATCCATCCTGGAAATTCCTGTGCCTCGGTTTCCATAACAAGATAGTTGTCGTTTTTCAGAGAACGAATCATATCACCGCCAAAAGCGATTTCCGCACCGGTCAGATCGTCCTGGATCGGATGGTAAATATCGGTTCCGGCGATCGTCAGACATTTTACCAGCTATTTTTGTTTTTGCCTGCTATTAACCATAGGTCTGTCTCATGCTGCGTCAGCGTTACGCCGCTGGCATGTTTGAAAGCACCAGAAGCGTGTTTTTATACGGGATTTTGAATAAAAAAGACAAATGATTTCAGCGTCTGTGCAGAGATATTTCCCGGCTTTTTTGATGCTTTCATTTTGAGCGGATACGCGGCACCGATCACAAGAGGCGGTGCGTCGCGCAGAGGAACGGCGGTGACGTTTGGGTGGTGGAACAATGCAAAGTTACTCCCGGCAAACAGGCTTAAGGCTTCGCCGACTTCCACGGAGCTTATCATGGATTCCAGGCGGGCAGTGCGCAGGATGTGCGGCTTTTGGTCTGCCTTTTCAAATAGTTGCATACAGAGCTGATAAATCGAGGTATAGGGATGCATAAGAATCAGAGGTTCTCTGGCAATGTCAGCGATTGTCAGGGAAGATTTTTCTGCAAGCGGATGATCGATGGGGAGCATCACACAGAGACGATCCTTTGCGAGAGGTACAAAGTGATATTTCTGCGGTGAAATCATGGAATCCCGTGCAATGACAAGATCAAAACGACCGGACTGCAGACCGTCCATCAGCTCGTTTTCTTCACACTCTTCCAGCATCAGTTCAACCTCCGGATGCGTATGTGCGAAAGCGCGGATGCGGGAGGTGAGATGATACTGCGTCAGAAACGGAAGAGAGCCGACGCGGAGCGGCTGGCGTTCCGACTCTTTAAAGTGGCGCATTTTCTGCAGCATCTGATGATACTGGCGGGAGAGCTCTGAGGCTTCCTGGCAGAACAGCTTGCCTGCCGGAGTCAGAACCGCCTGGCGGCGGGTGCGGTCGAAGAGGGTGAGATTCAGTTCGGATTCCAGCTTCTGGATCTGCTTCGAGAGCGTGGACTGTGCGATATGAAGATTTTCTGCAGCTTCTAAAAAAGTGTCGCATCGGACGGTCATCAGAAAAAAGTCGATCTGTTCCATGGTCATAAGAGAGAACCTCCTTTTGAAAATCATTCCATTTCATTCATTCCATTCTGGAAACAATTGTACCACAGATCGAATTGATTCCACAAAGGTTTCTTTTTAAAATAAAAAAGGATAAAACATGCAGCAGGGAAAGTGGATGGAGAGGATCCGATGGATTTGCTGGCTGAATGGAGTACAAAAAAGAACATTCTATGAGATAGTTTTGATTTGGGGAATAAGGAGAATGATTATGGCTGAAAAAGTAAGAGATCTGCGCAGTGCGCTGGAACGATTGAAAAATATGCCGGGACAGCTTGCCGAGACGGATGTTGCAGTTGATCCGATGGCGGAGCTTGCCGGAGTTTACCGCTATGTCGGCGCGGGCGGAACGGTAAAACGTCCGACGAAAGAAGGACCGGCAATGATTTTCCGCAATATCAAAGGCCACCCGGACGCAAGTGTTGCGATCGGTGTCCTGGCGAGCCGGAAGCGTGTGGCTGCACTTCTGGACTGTGAGCCGGAGAATCTTGGGAAAATGCTGTATCACAGCGTGGAAAAGCCGGTTGCACCGGTGGAATTTCAGGGTGCGCCGCCGTGTCAGGAGGTTGTGCATCTGGCGACGGATCCCGATTTTGATCTGAACCGCCTCGTCCCGGCACCGACCAACACGCCGGATGACGCAGGCCCGTACATCACGCTTGGCATGTGTTACGCTTCTCACCCGGATACCGGGCTGCACGATGTGACGATTCACCGTCTCTGTATTCAGGGAAAAGACGAACTTTCGATTTTCTTCACGCCGGGTGCACGCCATATCGGCGCGATGGCAGACCGTGCGGAGGAGCTTGGCCAGAAACTGCCGATTTCCATCAGCATCGGCGTCGATCCTGCGATTGAGATCGGTTCCTGCTTTGAGCCGCCGACAACACCGCTTGGTTACGATGAGCTTTCGGTTGCAGGTGCGCTGCGGAAAGAGCCGGTGGAACTGTGCCATTGCGTTTCGGTAAATGAGATGGCAATTGCGAATGCAGAGTATGTGATCGAGGGCGAGGTTATCCCGGGCGTGCGTGTGCAGGAAGATCAGAACAGCCACACCGGTTACGCCATGCCGGAATTTCCGGGTTATACCGGTCCGGCGAGCGATCAGTGCCGCCTGATTAAAGTAAAAGCGGTAACACACCGGCGAAATCCGATCATGCAGACCTGCATCGGACCAAGCGAGGAACATGTTTCCATGGCGGGCATTCCGACGGAAGCGAGTATCTATGGCATGGTAGAAAAAGCAATGCCGGGACGACTCCGGAATGTGTACTGTGGTTCTGCGGGCGGCGGAAAATATATGGCTGTTCTTCAATTTAAAAAGCTTGGTCCAAGTGATGAGGGAAGACAGCGTCAGGCGGCGCTGCTGGCTTTTTCTGCATTCAGTGAACTGAAACATGTATTTCTCGTGGATGAGGACGTGGACTGCTTCGATATGAACGATGTCCTTTGGGCAATGAACACACGATTCCAGGGCGATGCGGATATCATCACGATCCCAGGTGTCCGGTGTCATCCGCTCGATCCGTCAAACGATCCGACGTGTTCGCCATCGATCCGCGATCACGGAATTGCATGCAAGACAATTTTTGACTGTACCGTGCCGTATGATCAGAAGAAAAGATTTGTGCGGGCGAGGTTTCTGGAAGTTGATCCGAAACACTGGCTGGACGAGGAATAAAAGCATGTTTTGCAAAAAAATGTTATATTGTGTTCTAAAAAGTATATTTTGTCAAAAAAGGAGAGTAGCCTGGTATGCTGAAATTTGAGAAAAACGATTATACAATAGAAGAAGTAACACTGTGTGGCGAGACGATCCGGTTTCGGGCGTTCCGCGACCTGATTTATGTGGAAAAACCGGTTAATGAAGAGTTTCAGAAGATGAATCTTTTTGTGCCGGAATGCTATTATGAGGGAGCATCCCTGCATGGCTATGATTTAGGGAGCGCGCCGGTTTTCATGCCGAATACGGTCGGCGGCTACATGCCGGGTCCGGCGGATGAGCCTGGAACGAATCCATTTTTACAGGGCAGACCCAACACGATTTTTCGTGCACTGCAGCACGGCTATGTTGTGGCATCCCCGGCAATCCGCGGCAGAGTGCAGAAGGGGGCAGATGGCCGGTACAACGGAAAAGCACCATCCTGCGTGGTTGATTATAAAGCAGCCGTGCGATATCTCCACTTTTTCGCGGATGAGCTGCCTGGCGATGCGAGCAAAATTATCACCAATGGAACGAGTGCCGGAGGTGCGCTGTCATCCCTGATGGGAAGCACGGGAAATCACCCGGACTATGAGCCGTATCTGCAGGCACTTGGCGCGGCGGATGCCGGAGATAACGTGTTTGCGGCTTCCTGCTACTGCCCAATCACAAACCTTGAACACGCAGACATGGCGTATGAATGGGAATTTTGCGGAGTAAATGATTTTCACCGTGCCAACATGAAAATGGATGAGGGCGGCCGCCCGGTTTTCACACCGGTGGATGGCGAGATGACGAAAGAACAGATCCTTGTTTCGGCAGAGGAAAAAGCAATGTTTCCGGCATATGTAAACAGCCTTGGATTGAAGGATGAAAACGGAGATCCACTGACACTTGATGCAGACGGAGAAGGATCCCTGAAGGAATATGTAAAACGCGTTGTGATGGAATCTGCGCAGAGAGCGTCTGACCAGGGTGTGGATTTATCAGATAAACCATGGCTGATCGTCGAGAACGGCAAAGTGCAGGGCATGGATTTTACCGCTTATGTCAAAGACATCACCCGGATGAAAACGGCACCTGCTTTTGATGCGCTGGATCTGGAAAGCCCGGAGAATGATCTGTTTGGAAACGAGACGACAAACTGCCGTCACTTCACGGAATACAGCACAGCACACACGAAAGCACAGGGCGCGTGTGCGGAAGCAGAAGTTGTGAAAATGATGAATCCAATGGAATACATTATGGACGAAAAAGCAGAAAAAGCACAGCATTTCCGCATCCGCCACGGCGAGTGCGACCGCGACACCTCTCTGGTGATCTCGGCGATGCTGGTATTAAAACTTCGTGAGGCAGGCTGTGAGGTGGATTACCATTCCCCATGGAATACACCGCATGCGGGCGACTACGATCTCGACGAGTTATTCGCATGGATTGACGGAATCTGTGGATAAAAGGAAGGAACGAGACGGATGGCTGTGGAAAAACGGATTGTAGTTGGCGCTTCCGGGGCGAGTGGAATGCCGCTGCTGATGAAGTGCCTTGAAATTCTGCGGGATAGTGAGGAATACCGTTCCCTTCTGGTGATGAGCCGCAGTGCAAAGCTGACGCTGGAACAGGAGACAGACTGGAGTGTTTCGCAGGTGGAAGCGCTGGCAGATGAAGTACTCGAGCAGGACAACATCGGTGCAGGCCCGGCGAGCGGGTCGTACCGGACGGAAGGCATGGTGATTGTGCCGTGCAGCATGAAAACAGCGGCAGGAATTGTAAGCGGATACACCGACAATCTGCTGCTGCGTGCGGCGGATGTGACGATCAAGGAGAAACGCCCGCTTGTACTGGCAGCACGGGAGACACCGATGAGTGAAATTCATCTGCGGAATCTGTACGAACTGTCGAGATTGTCAAATGTATGGATTGTTCCGCCGATGATGACCTTTTATCAGAAACCGGAGTCCATCGACGATATGGTGACACATCTTGCGGCCAAACTGCTTTCGCCGTTCGGCGTGGAAGTAAAGGAGTACCGGAGATGGAAAGAATGCTGACAAAAAAGGCAACAGCCGCAGGATGCACGATGGAAGTGACGGTAATGAAGCTCGGTGAGGACTTTCAGATCTGTCTCGCCGGAGGAGAAAAGCCGCATATCGGCTGTGTGGTGCAGGCCGTACCACGAGAATCGCTGACCGGAGACGGGAGCTGGAGTGCGACTTCCTCGGTGTGGAACCGCACCGGACATAAAGATGAGGTACTGTGCCGGATGCTGGCGGAAAAAATCTGTTGTGCCTGCCGTACCGTGACCGTCTGCACCGGTGGCGTGCATATCAATGAAATTACCGGAGAGCAGATCCGGGAGATTGTGGATGCGGTAGAGAAGATGGGAGAAGAGATTGCGCAGGATTTGAGATGATAAGTAAGCATGGAAAGCGGATAAAAAGTCATTGCATTTTTCGGACATGCTTTGGGTTTGTGTTATATTTCCTATTGAATATGTAGAGAATATGGAATAAAATAAAAGAAGGTATTTTTATCATGACATATATTCGGAGGAAATAAAATGAAAGTTTCGACAAGAGGACGGTATGCGCTTCGTCTGATGCTGGATCTGGCACTCAACAATACCGGCGAACCGGTGCGTTTGAAAGATGTGGCAAAGCGGCAGGAGATTTCGGAAAAATATCTGGAACAGATCATCTCGATTTTGAATAAAGCTGGTTTCGTAAAAAGTGTGCGCGGCCCGGCGGGCGGTTATTCCCTGAAACGAAAGCCGGAAGAATATACCGTGGGCATGATCCTGCGTCTGACCGAGGGCAGCCTTGCGCCGGTGGACTGTGTAGAAGACGGCGCCGACTGCGGCAGGGAAGATCAGTGCGTTACGGTGATGCTCTGGAAAAAACTGAACGATGCCATCAACAGTGTGGTGGACAATATTACGCTGGCAGATCTGGTGGAATGGCAGATGCAGAAGTCGAATGAGTATGTGATCTGACGGCAGACAGAATAAGCGATAACGTCCAATGAGGGAACAGAAGAGGGAAAATGGTGAAAACATCATTTTCCTCTTTTTTACCGGTAAAAATCTGGGAGCACGGCATTTACAAGCAAAAAAAAATTTGTTAAGATAAAAAACAGGGCGCATTTGGAGAAGAAAAAAATCAGGATGCGCAAAAGTGAAGAAAATAAAAGATAAGGAGTTTCCCCTTATGAAAAAACAACAGGAAAGCCTTAAAAATATGGTATATCAGGCCATTTTGAACGGCATTTTTACCGATGAATATAAACCCAATCAAATTATCAACGAGCAGGAGCTGGTACAGAAATTCGGCTGCAGCAAGACGCCAATCCGTGAAGCACTGGTGACGCTCTGCAACGAGGGAATTCTCCACAGCTTCCCGCGCTTCGGCTACCAGGTTGTCAGCGTGTCCCGCGAAGAGGCACAGAATATTCTGGATTTCCGCCTTGTTCTCGAGGGCGGATATCTTCGTCAGTCGATCGGACATATCACCGAAGAAAATCTGGCGGAGCTTGCCGAGATTGATGAGAGATGCAAACAGAGCACCGACAGCGTATGGGATCACTGGGAGGCAAATACAGCATTCCATCTGAAGCTGATTTCCTTCTCCGGCAACGCTTACGCATATCAGGAGCTTGAACGCACCATGAACGTCTTAAAACGCGCTTACGCCCAGTTTTACTGGCAGACCTGGTCCAACGTAAACCCGGCACTGGACATTGCGCATCATAACGATATTATGCAGAGCATCCGGGAGAAAGATCTGGAGAAGACGCAGAATTATCTGAAAGAGGATCTGGCGGATTTTTGTGGGTAAGAAATGAAACAGAGTGCATAGGAACGAAAAATTCCAATACACTCTGTTTTTTTGCGCGCTGGAGACCTTTTTCAGGCACGCTCCAGGGCTCGTGATTATCCATGAAAATGCCTCTCCCGATACTGCTGCGGTGTCACCCCGCTGCTTTTCTTGAACTGCCGGTAAAAGTAGGAAACGTTTGCGATTCCGATCTGGTCACAGATTTGCTGGGGGGAGAAGCTTGTGGTGGCAAGCAGGCGTTTTGCGGCTGCCATGCGTTCATCCATGATGTAGCTGCTGAGCGATGCTCCTGCCTTCGTGCTGAAAATGTGGGACAGGTAGTCCGGGTTCATGTGGATTTCCTCGGCGATGGAGGTGCGGCCCAGTTCAGGATCGGAAAGATGCGAACGGATATAGTCCTTGATGACGCTGATCGGGTCCGAGGTATCGGTGGAGAGGTGCTCTTCCATATTCAGCCGCTCCTTCTCATACCATGCATTTTTCTTCACCTCCTGCACAGCCGCCGCCAGCTTTTCCATAAGCTGATCCGGGTCGATTGGCTTTAACAGGTAGGAGAAAATATGTAAATTCAGCGCTTCCTGCGCATAATCAAATCGCTGATGGCCGGTCAGAACGAGTACGATGGGATGAAAATCGTTCTCATGAAGCCATTCCACTAACTGCAGACCGGTTTCGCGCGGCATTTCAATGTCAGTCAAAAGAATATCAATATCCTGGGAACCCTCAAAAATTCGTTTTGCCTGGCTGGCACTGTAGGCAGGAAACGCCTGCTCAATCCCGAGCGCCGACCAGTCTGTCGTTTCGATAATGTTTTTCACAATATAATATTCATCATCCACTACTAAAATGTTCATTGTAAAAGCCCTGTTCCTTTCTTCCGTTTCGCATGGATTTGAATCGTTACAAAAAGCAAGCCGAAAGCCTTTTTCAAACAAGCTTTAGCTCTCGTTTCTTTTGCCGGGGACCTGAGGTGTGTCGGAAGCATGTGAAAAAAGAGGTTCCGATGTTTCAATTTTGCTTTCCGGCGGATTGCCATCCTCCCGGTATGGAATGTATGGAATCGTAACCTCTGATCTTGCACCCCATCCGGGTTCGTTGGAAAAATGCGCATGGGCTTTTTCTCCATAAACAAGATAAAGCCGTTTGAGCAGATTGTAGGTTCCGATTTTTTTTCCATCAAAGTCATGAACCTGCTGGGAAACTGGCCGGTTCAGGTATTCCAGATCCTCTTCAAAATAACCACTGCCGGAGTCGAGATGAGTGAGAACCACATATTTTTCACCATTGCGCTCCACAAGGCTGCCGGTGATACGGACACGGAGCTCTTCGCCCATGATCATGTTGTGCTTGATGGTATTTTCTGTAAACATCAGCAGAATGATCGGAAAAACAGAAGCATTCCTGCATTTCTCATCCACATGGATTTCCCAGTTCAGACAGCCTGGAAACCGCAGTTCTGTCATCTCCAGAAAATTTTCTACGTATTTCAGTTCTTCTTTCAAAGGAACGGCTGTCTTATCCTGCAGGGTGTACCGCAAATGATTCGAAAGTGTGCGGACGAATTCATTTGTGAGCCGCCTTCCTTCTTCCGTGAATGGCATTGATGCGATTGCGGAGAGACAGTTGATCAGAGAGTGCGGCGCTACCTGGGATTTCAGATACTGAATCTCCAGTGCCTTCAGATTTAATTTATCCTCATAAACATTGATTTTTAACTTCTCAATTCGATTCATCAGCTTATTCAGTGTTTCACCGATTTCCAGAACCTCCTCACACCGCTCATTGGAAAGATCCGGGTGCGGCACCTGTTGTTCCTCTTTGACCTGTGATGCCATTTTCCGGATCAGATCAAGAGGCTTTGAAATCAGGTGTTCATAGGAAACGGTCCATAAAAGAGAAACCACGAAAATCAGCAGAGCACCCCCGAGCAGAAGCTTGAGCATATTGTAAATAGGAGTGTTGACTTCTTCGGAGGGGATGAGTGCATTTAAGGAGCAGGTAGAAGAAGGAAGCTTTTCAGCGACCTGTAAATATTGTATACCGTCCTTTCCGCGGATCCGATGAGGTTTCTGGGTAGAAAAGTCGGTAGACAGTTTAAAATCGGACCAGCTTTCGTTGTCGTATGGAATACCATTTTCATCAGCAAACAGAAAAATGGTATTTGAATCATCAAATGGAGCATTCAGTTCATCCAGACGGATCCAGGCACCAAGATAGCCATGGAGATCATTGATAATTCGGATCAGATAGGTATGGCGTTCCAGCTCTATATAATACCAACTCTTGAAGTTGAGAGCGGAGGCGTCCTCTCCCGACTGACGTAAAAGCTTTTTCATGTAGGAACTACAGTCATTGGAGCCCCCATTTTTATAGCGGCAGACAAAATGGTCGTTTGCTTTTCCATAAACAAACATACCGTCAATGTCTGTCATGTAACTTAAAGTATTATCCAAAAGCCTGGAGGCTTTAATCTGGGAAATCACTGCGTTTGGGTTGTTTTTGGAAGTGATCGTATCGACAACATCAGTATTGTTATTAGCGAATTCCCAGAGACAGTTTTCAGCAGTTTCCATACTCTTATTTAACTGCTGGACATAAAGATCCATTGTCTGATGAATTCCCTGGTAGGTTTCATGCTGAAGCTGTTTGGAAATATAAAAAATTAAAAACAGCAATAAAATACTGAACATTATTAAAATACGCATCCAATACCAAAATGCTTTTTTCTTTAGGGAATATATTTTGTGTTTGTGCATAGTGTGGTCAAAAAAATTGAAGTTTAGTGAAAAAGTACGATGTTTTGATGAATTCAAGAAGGATGCCTCCGTAATTATATATAATTTGCACATAGATTCTAAGAAAAGTGCAATAAAACCTAAGCAATGTGAATTGCTAAAAAGTTTATTAAAATTATATAATAACAACAGTTGATAGTCAAAGCAATTTTGTTCGAACATACTTGCAACGACAAAAAAACGAGAAAACAAAGAGGAAACGAGGAGGAAAAACATGGCATCTTTAAAAAAAGCCCATGCATCATCCGGGAGCAGCCACAGCAAAGCAGCAAAATTCAAACGATACCTTCCGCTGTATCTGATGTTCCTTCCAGGCGCGATCTATCTGCTCATTAACAATTATATTCCGATGGCAGGCATTATCGTAGCATTTAAGAAGTACAATGCCCGTTTGGGAATCTGGAAGAGCCCGTTCTGCGGACTGGCGAACTTTGAATTTCTGTTTGCATCATCGGATGCATGGACTATTACAAGAAATACGTTACTTTACAATCTGGCGTTTATTGTTCTGAACACGGTAGTCGGAATTATTTTTGCAATCTTTATCTGCGATACGTTTAATAAAAAATTAAAGAAAATTTATCAGAGTGCAATCTTGTTTCCATATCTGATGTCGGCTGTTATTCTTGGCTACATTGTATATGCATTTTTAAGTCAGAGTACAGGTATTGTAAACAATTCGATTTTAAGTGCACTTGGAAAAGATGCTGTGAACTGGTATGCAGAACCGAAATACTGGCCGTTCATTCTGATTTTTGTAAATACCTGGAAGGGTGTAGGATATGGATGTCTGATATACATATCTACCATCAATGGCATTGATCCGTCTCTGTATGAGGCAGCTTCTCTGGATGGCGCAACCAAATGGCAGCAGATCAAAAACATTACGCTTCCATTCCTGAAACCAACCGTAATCACCCTGACATTGATGAGTGTCGGCCGTATCTTCTATTCCGATTTCGGTCTGTTCTATCAGGTACCACGTGATTCAGGACTTCTGTACTCGGCAACCAATGTTATTGATACCTACGTATACCGCGGCCTGATGAAATCCGGAAATGTCGGAATGTCTGCAGCAGCCGGCTTCTATCAGTCCATCATCGGATTTATCATTGTCCTTACCGCAAACGGAATCGTACGTAAAGTCAGCAAAGAAAACGCAATGTTCTAAGGAGATCACGTATGAAAGAAAAACCATTTTCCAAATATCAGATTTTAGCAAACGCTGTCATGATTATCTGGACGCTTGCCATTATCTTACCGTTTATTCTGTTATTTATGTCTTCTATTACAGATGAAAACACACTGGTAGCGAATGGATACTCCTTCTTTCCGAAGAAGTTCTCCCTCGCGTCCTATTCCTACATCATCAAATCCGGAGGTCAGATTTTGAAGGCCTATGGAGTAAGTATTGGTGTCACGGTAGTCGGAACTCTGTTGAATGTCCTTCTGTCTGCTCTGATGGCCTATCCTTTGTCAGTAAAAAATCTTCCGGGCAGAAATGTGATGATGTTCTTCGTGTTCTTTACCATGCTGTTCAACGGCGGTATCGTTCCATCTTACATTATGTGGACAGGTACCTTCCATATCAAAGATACGATTTTTGCACAGCTGCTTCCAAACTTCCTGCTTTCTGCATGGAATGTTATGATGATTCGAACTTATTTTACCACAAGCATTCCGGATGGATTATACGAGGCGGCAGAGATTGACGGTGCAAGCCAGTTTACCATCTTCTGGAAAATCGTACTTCCGCTTGGAAAACCGATCTTGGTAACAATGGGCACCTTTGCAGGCCTTGCTTACTGGAATGACTGGACCAATGGTCTGTACTATATCGTTAAGAATACAGGTCTGTACAACGTACAGAACCTTCTGAACCAGATGGTACAGAATATTCAGTTCCTGACACAGAGCTCCAACTCGAATGTGACAGCAGCTGCATCGACCATTCCGGCAACGGGAATCCAGATGGCAATTGCATTCGTAGCAATTCTGCCGATTATGCTGATTTTCCCGTCTTTCCAGAAATATTATGCAAAAGGTATCGCTCTTGGCGCAGTCAAAGGCTGATACAGATGGAATGAATCATTAGCAGCGAAAAGGGCTGCTTCGTGATAAACTTATTTTAAGGAGGAATTTTCATATGAAAAGAAAAATGCTTGCTGCTTTTCTGGCAGCGACAATGGTGGGCGGCCTGCTTGTCGGCTGCGGAAACAGTGGAGACACTTCCGGCTCATCCAAGAGCTCTTCTGGAACAACATCAACAGCATCGGCATCTGGCGAGGTAGATGCTTCCGTAACAAAAACAGAGCTTGGTGAGTACACGGAAGAAAATCCTTATCATCTCGTGTTTGCCTTCGTCGAGTTCTACGAGCAGGATGACGCAGCACGTACCGCAGTGCAGGATGCATTGAATGAATACATGATTCCGAAATATCATATTGAAGTGGAATTTCTTCCATTGCAGTATGCAGAATATCAGCAGACGATTCAGCTGATGATTTCCGGTGGTGATGAGCTGGATGTTATGCCAATTTATTACAGCAATGCTTCCAGTTGGATTGCAATGAATGGTATTGTCGATATGAACCAGTATATGGATACTCCGGAGGGACAGGCTATTAAAGATGTGCTTGGTGAAGCAAATGCAACGGTAGGTTCCATGAATGGTATTCTGTTCGGTTTTCCGGCACAGAAGGAATCGGTTGAACTTGGTGGTCTGACTATGAGAGCAGATATCTGTGATGAACTTGGTATCGCAGAGGAATACGGACTGGAGCTGAATCAGGATGAATACACCGGAAAAGTGTATGACTGGTCTGTTGCAACTGAAATTTTCAAGAAAGTAAAAGAAGCACATCCGGAAATGACACCTCTGTATCTGCAGGGAAGTGCAAGCCCGATGAGACGTCTTGCATTTTTCGACGAGTTAGCGGATCAGTTCGGTGTTCTGGACTGGGAGGCTGATCATGACTCCACAACCGTAGTGAATGAGTTTGAAACCGATACTTACAAAGAAGCAGTAACCCAGCTGGCGGAATGGTTTGATGCAGGATACATTTATCCGGATGCGTTGACGGATACACAGGGATCTGCAGTTATGATGAAAGCCGGAAATACGTTCTCTTATATGTCAGCAATTAAACCGGGCTATCTTGTTGAGGCAAAGGCATCTACAGGAACAGACTGCTATGCAATGTATTTTGGACAGGATGTAGAAGGTGGATATTCAACTACAAACGTAAGTTTTTATGATACTGGTATCGCAACCAACAGTGCGGATCCGGAAATGGCCTTTAAGTTTATCTCCGCGCTGTATACAGATCCGGAGGTTATGAATCTGTGGCAGAATGGTATTCAGGATGTAAACTATAAAGTTTTGGATGATGGTACTGCTTATTATGTAGATGGTGAAGATGCTTCTAACTTTAAATATCATCAGAATACAGGATGGTTTATGGGCAATCAGTTTAACACATACGTATGGAATGATGGTTCCAAGGATGCAAATTATTGGGATAAACTGCAGCACCATAACGACTGGGCACAGTATTCACCGGCATACGGATTTATGTGGGATTCTTCTGAATACTCTACACAGATCACAGCTCTGCAGAATGCACTGAATACGTATCGTCCAGCACTTGAGACAGGCTCTGTCGGAGTTGCTGGTGTAGAAGAAACACTCCAGAAACTGAATGATGCGCTGTATGCAGCCGGACTGCAGACTGTTATGGATGCAAAACAGGAGCAGCTGGATAAATGGCTGGATGAAAACGGAGGAGCTACAGAAACTCCGCAGTCTAACCTTGATACGATTGCAGCAGCAAAAGAAGCAAACTAACGAAAGATCAACATTAGGTATAATTAGATCTAAGGCAAATCCGCCCGGAAACCGTAAAGCTGTGCGGTCTTCGGGCGGATTGCTTTGTATGTTTTTGGCTTTTACAGCAGAAAGGATTTACTATGAAAAAAATGAATTACACATTTTCCGTGCCGGACAACAAACGCGTGCGTATGATTGTCAGCACAGACTGCAAAAATGAGGCGGACGACCAGTTCGCACTGGCACATCACCTGATGACACCGATGTTTATTCTGAAAGGCATCGTTCCGTGTCACTTCAACATGTTCTCCCGCGATTACGGCGATGGCCACACAGCACAGGCGAGCATGGACGAGGTCAATAAAGTGCTGGATCTGATGGATCGGCAGGGCGTATGCCCGGTCTGCAAAGGATCGGAATTTCCGATGAAGGACGAGCAGACTCCGGCCGTGTCGGATGGCGCAAAGCTGATCGCCGAAGAAGCCATGAAAGATGATCCGCATCCGCTGTTCATCGCCTGCCAGGGAGCACTGACCGACGTTGCCTCCGCACTTCTGATGAAACCGGAAATCGCAGACCGCATGACCGCCATCTGGATCGGCGGAGCACCGTATCCGGAAGGGGGAGAAGAGTTCAACCTCCGCCAGGATATCGCAGCTGCAAACGTTGTGATGAAATCCGGCATGAAGGTATGGCAGGTTCCGTCTACCGTATACAAGAAAGTAACAGTTTCTCTTGCCGAGCTGCAGCTTAATGTTCAGCCATGTGGAGAAATTGGAAATTATCTGTATCAGCAGATGGTAGACTTTAACAACACCTTCTATCAGTTTCAGGAATGGCCGCACGGCGAAATCTGGGGCCTTGGCGATTCTCCGACAGTGGGACTTCTGCTGGCAGAAGTACAGCGTACCGATCTCTATGAAATGGTAGAAGCGCCGGAAATCAGCTATGAGGACATGAGCTATCACTTCACCGGAAAGAACCGCAAAATCCGCGTTTACCATGATCCGAATGCGGAGCTGACGTTGAGAGACTTCTTTGCAAAGTTGAAACTGAATTATGGGATGTGACAGGGACTGCTAATCAAAATCAGAGCCTGTTTGAAAAAAGCTTTCCACAAGATGTGTGTCACAATTTATCGGAAATTTTGTTCGACAGAGGGCGTCGCAGCGGGTTTTTGTATGGACAGAAAGAGCAATATAAAAACAGCCATCTGTGCAAGTTTGTCCAGATGGCTGTCTATCGTAATACTTTCGTTATTTACACACTTCGTCAATATCCACACGGTCGATCATAATATTCAGGATCTCCGTATCGGTATCTTTCATGCCGACTCTTCCGATGTATCCCATACTCTTGATCGTATCCTCGACATCTTCCCGCACGATACCTTCGCCCGGCTGGAAACTTCTGTGATGCTGGCCCATGTAGTGGGCGAGAATAGCAGCGTCAACAGCGGATGCAATTTTCGCCGCACAGGAGGATTTTGCGCCGTCGCAGACAATACCGCCGACGTTTCCAATGGTGTTGACGATCGTCAGACTGACATCTTCATAAGTTCCGCCAGAAAGATAGGTAATGGCGGCACCGGCTCCACAGCCTGCGCTGACGGCGCCGCAGTAAGCGGAAAGACTTCCAATATATTTTTTCTGATGAACCGCAATCAGGTTGCTGACAACGAGTGCGCGGTACAGTTTTTCCTGGGAAACGTTCCATTCTTTTGCAAACTCAATGACAGGAAGGGAAACGGTCATGCCCTGGTTTCCGCTGCCGGAATTGATGACGACCGGAAGAGAGCAGCCGCTCATACGCGCATCGGAGCCTGCCGCTGCACGGGCGCGGGCGCGGATTTTTACGTCATTGCCGTATTCATTCAGCAGCGTGCGGCCAACCTGTGCACCGTATGGATGACGGAGACCTTCATCGGAAATGGCAGAGTTCATGGTGATCTGACGGTCAAGAATTTCTTTGATGTCTTCGATCTTCACAGTATCGGCAAATTCAAGAATATCCTTGACATTCAGCACACTTTTATCAACGTATTCAGGGGAATCCTCATGAGCCGCAATCTGATAAAGTATCTCACCATCTTTTACGATGCGTGAAATCAGAGTATGACGGTTTACAATTGTTACTTCTGCACTGTGCTCTCCGGCAATGACTTTTGCAACAATGTAGAGATTTTCTACGCCTTCTTTTAAAGTACAGGTACAGAATCCCTGCTGTACCAGCTTTTTTGTATTTTCAATATCTGCTTCGGTCACATCTTCAAGTACTTCAAGTTCACGTTCGGCACAGCCTCCGACGACGCCAAGCGTTGCCGCAACATCAATTCCCTTCAGGCCATTGGAGTTTGGAACTTTAACACCCTTTACGTTTTTGATGATGTTTCCACTGCAGCAAAGCTCGATCGATTCCGGCATCTGTCCGAGTACTTCGCGTGCTTTTGCTGCCGCATATGCAATGGCAATCGGCTCTGTACAGCCAAGCGCCGGAACAAGCTCGTTTTTTAAAATCTTTACATAACTGTCATATAATTTCTGATCCATGAAAATTCTCCTGTATAGTTTTTTATGCGTTATCAACTGGTAAATCTTGCATTTCTTTCTGATTATACTATTGATATATCACTGATAATATCAGATGTCAAGTAGAGAATTGCAATTTGTGAATTAACATCATGCATTGACGCAGAAAAGAAAAGATGATACGATAAAAACAGTAAAATACTGAAATCGGAGGTAATCATTGGAGAATAGCAAAACTGTAACATTTTCACTTGGTGGAATGATTTTCGAATATGATGAGAAAAAGAATAAAATTAATATAGAAAAACATGGAATTTCATTTAAAAGTGCTGCCCGTGTATTTTTTGATTATGATCGAATAGAATATTATGATGAGGAAAATAGTAATGTTGAAGATCGATATGATATCATAGGTGATTTATCTGCAGGGACAGCGCAAATAGAGCGTAATACAGAGATTATGATCGGAAATATAAAAAGTGATGATGTTTTGTTTGTAGTGTATACGGAAAGAATACGGAAAAATGAAAATGGGGCAGAAATAGATGTGACAAGATTAATCTCCGCAAGATATGCAACCAATTTTGAAAGGGGGCTTTATTATGGTAAATACTAAAGAAATGACAGAAAGCCTGATAAAAGAACTCGCTTTTTCAGAAGAAGAATTAAGGGAACTAAAAGCAGCAAAAGAAAAACCTATTGTATTTGATGAAGATTGTCCGGAAACGACTCCAGAACGGGCGCTAAAATTTCGACGGGTAAATCCGCCGAGGGGAGCAGGCAAAAAAAGAGCATAAAAATTTGTGATCTCCGTAAAACCAGAAAATCCTAGTTTTACGGAGATCTTTTCAGAATAAATTGTATTTTCCTTTAAAGTGTCCTATACTGAAAAGTAGCAAAAATACACACCACCCTTTCATTTGGAGGATTTTTATGCAGAAGATTACGTTTCGAAAATTAGCTGGAGAAAAATATATTTACCCGGAACTGCAGGGACACTTTATCGAGTTTCTTGGCTCCTGTATTTATGATGGAATCTGGGTTGGAGAGGATTCGGAGATTCCGAATTATCATGGAATCCGAAAAGACCTTGTTGATGCATTTCAGAAGCTGCACCCGCCGGTGATCCGCTGGCCGGGCGGATGTTTTGCGGATGTATATCACTGGCGGAACGGCATAGGTCCGCGGGAGCAGCGGCCGGTTACATACAATGAAAACTTCGGTACTTTCGAGACGGATCCCAATCAGTTCGGTACGCACGAGATGATGGAATTCTGCGAGATGATCGGCGCGAAGCCATGGTTTAATATCAATATGATGACCGGCTCTCCATCCGAGATGCGAGAGTGGATGGAGTACTGTAACCGCAAAGAGCCGACGGCACTTTCGCAGGAACGAAAAACAAACGGCCATGAAAAACCGTTCGAGATTGAATACTGGGGTATCGGAAATGAAGTATGGGACGGCGGCGGAAAAATGACGCCGCAGATGTATGCGAACGAATACCGGAAATTCAGTTCCTCCTGTCCGTCGTTTGGAGGCGGCGATCAGACATTTTCCATGAAATGCATCGCCAGCGGCCCGGATGGAAATAAGCCGAAAGAACGTGCTGCGTGGACAAAAGATTTCTTTAAGGAAATGGGAAAATACCGGATGCCGTCTCTCTATGGCTACGATCTCCATTTTTACAACTGGAATCTGAAGCAGCTCCAGACCGAGAAGAAATTTGATGAGAAACAGTGGTATGATGTGATCAATGGATGCAAAGAGCTGGAAAATGTCATTCACGAGCAGCGCCGCCTGATAGACGCTGGTCTTGAGGCACTTCCGAAACCGGAGGGTCCGTTCCAGGCGGCACCGAGAAAATGTGAACTGATTGTCGGTGAGTGGGGCAACTGGCACAGCAGTGCATTTAATGCGCGCCCGGCGCTGTATCAGCAGTGTACGATGCGCGATGCCGTTACAACTGCACTGACGCTCGACATCTTCCACCGCAATACCGGGGATGTGCGCATGGCATGTGTGGCACAGTCTGTCAATGTCCTGAATTCCCTGTTCCTGACGGATGGTGAGCATTGTATTCTGACACCAAACTACGATGTGTTCGATATGTATCAGGTGCATCAGGGTGCGTATACGCTTGGCTTTGAGGAAAAGAACAAAGATCCTGAGGTCTGCATCTTTGCTTCGATCAAAAATGATGATATCTACGTCAACCTCGTAAATACAAGCTACAGCGAATCAAAGAAAATCGAATTGAAATTCAAACAGTGTCCGGAATTTGTTGAGGCCAAAACACTGTACTCCAAAGATCCGCAGAACTACAATGATGCGAAACATCCGAACCGAGTCCGCTGCAAAGAAGGAAAAGCACCTGCACGGGAAAAAGACTCCTTCCAGATTGCACTGCCGGCGGCTTCGGTCAGCGTTTATCATTTCAGAAAAACAGAAACAGAAAAGTAATACATACAAAACGGGCCGCCCCGGGGAAAAGGATTGTTCCCACAGGGCGGCTCATTTCTATTACAAAAACAATTCAATCACAAACACCACGGCACAGCATACCACCGAAACCTGAAACAGGCTTGCACCGAACCATGCGGCTGCGATGCCGACGACAAGCGCGAGTGCGCCGGAAACAGGGCTCTGTGTTGCATGGACAATCGCCGGGAAGGTCATGACTGACAGCGTCACGTATGGAACGTAGTACAGAAACGACTGAATAAACTGATTTTTAATCGGCTTCCGGATCAGCGTCAGCGGCAGAATCCGGATTGTGTAGGAAACCAGAGCCATGACGGCGATATAGATATAATTATTGTACATCAGCATTTTCCTCCTCTGTCTTTACCGGGAACAGGATAGCTCCGGCGCAGGAAATCAGAACGGTGAGCAGAATCGTTCTGGTTCCGTCGGAGAGAGTGGAGATGCCCGGGAGATAGCTGCAGATAAAGCTTAAGAAAAAGCTGACGGCAACAAGACCCGCTACCACACGGCTCTTTCGCGCCGGGGGAATGATGATTGCAAGGAACATGCCGTACAGCGCCACGCTTAAGGCACTGACAGCGCGCAGCGGCAGCAGATTTCCGGCAATAATACCAAGAGCCGTGCCGATCGACCACGCGGGAGCAGCGACGAGAATGGCACCGTATGTATAATACGGATTCAGCCAGCCCGGGCGCGCGATTGTGATGCCAAACAGTTCATCCGTTACATCGTAACCAATGAGAAAACGGTGGAAAAACGGCGTGTCCGGCGAAAAGCGCTGGGCAAGCGCACAGCTCATCAGAAGATACCGCGCATTGGCGATGAGCGTAATGATAGCGACCTGCAGATAGCCTGCGTTGGCGGCAATCAGTGTAAAGGCAGCGTATTCTCCGGCGGAAGCATTGTTGAAAAGACTGGCGAGAAAGCCCTGAAAAGGACTAAGACCTGCCTTACGCGCTGCAATGCCGAGCGAAAACGAGACCGCAAAATAGCCAAGCCCGATCGGAATGCCATCGCGGATTCCGTTGACCAGAACCTGGCGGGAAAATGAATAAGATCTTTGTGAACTCATAAAAAGCTACTTCCTTTTCCTTCGCAGAAGCTAGAGCATGTCTGAAAAAATCATTTCCGCAATCTGAGATTCGCAGCTTACGAAAAGTTTTTTTCAGACATGCTCTGGCATCTGGCAAAAATGTTGGGGTCAAGAGATCAAAAATCCTCTTGCAAGCGAGCTTGCACCGGCTTTTTGATCTTTTGCCCTGATATCTGATGAAAATTATAGCAAGTTTCGACAGGTTCGTAAACTCTTATTTTGTTCTTGTTCGTTTCACGCAGCCATTGCTTACGCCTGCGTTTCTAAGTCTGTTGAACTGAATTGTATAAAATTATGTACAAAAACAGAAGATAACGCTTGAAAATAGAAGAAAAATCCATTAATATCTATGTATACAAAAAACATTACCGAAGGTGGTGCCTACGATGAAACTGCGTGCGCTTGCAAAAATAAATCTTGGTCTTGATGTGACCGGAAAAAGAGAGGATGGTTACCATGAAGTCCGCATGGTAATGCAGACGATCCAGATGTACGATCAGCTGGAAATAAAGGAGAGCAAAGAACCCGGAATAAGGCTTACAACCAATCTGCCGTTCCTTCCGTGTAATGACGGAAATCTCGTATACAAAGCGGCAAAGATTCTGATGGATGAATTCGATATCCGTCAGGGTGTCGATATGAACCTGACAAAATTTATCCCGGTAGCGGCCGGCATGGCGGGCGGAAGCTCGGATGCGGCAGCAGCACTGGTAGGAATTAACCGCATGTTTCAGCTTGGTCTGACAAAACGCCAGCTGATGGAGCGGGGTGTGCAGATCGGAGCGGATGTTCCGTACTGTGTGATGCGCGGTACGGCGCTGGCAGAAGGAATCGGCGAAAAGCTGACATCCCTTCCCGGCGTACCGATGTGCTACGTGCTGATCGGAAAACCGGGCATCAATGTTTCGACGAAATTTGTCTATGGAAACCTGCATCTTGACGAGGTGACGGAGCATCCGGATATCGATGGCATGGTACAGGCGATCCGGAATCACGATCTGTACGGCATCACGGACCGCATGGGAAATGTGCTGGAATCCGTGACGTGTCCGGCGTATCCGGTGATCGATGAGATCAAGGCACAGATGATGAAAAACGGTGCGGTCAATGCGATGATGAGCGGCAGCGGCCCGACCGTATTCGGCATTTTTGACGATCCGGACAAGGCAGAATTTGCCCGCGATCAGTTAAAAATAAGCGGACTGTCGAAACAGACATTCCTGACTACAGTATCAAAACCGGGAGGTACAAAGTATGGCAAAAAATGAGTTAGACCTGCAGATGGAGGATTATCAGTACCTTCCGCTCCGCGATGTCGTGTTCCGCACGCTGCGCCAGGCGATTCTGCGCGGGGAGTTAAAGCCGGGTGAACGGCTGATGGAGATCCGGCTGGCAAATCAGCTCGGCGTTTCGCGTACCCCGATCCGCGAGGCGATCCGTATGCTGGAGCTGGACGGCCTTGTGATCATGGTGCCGCGGAAGGGTGCGCAGGTAGCACAGATTACGGAAAAAGACCTGAACGATGTGCTGGAGGTGCGGCTTGGACTGGAGGAGCTGGCGGTAAAACTGGCGTGTCAGCGGATTACAGAGAGCGAACTGCAGAAGCTTTATCAGGCATCGCGCAGCTTTGAACAAATGCTGGAGACAACAGAGACGGATGATCTGCAGAAGCTTGCACAGGCAGATGTGGCATTCCATGATGTGATTTATCAGGCGACGAACAACGAACGTCTGATTCAGCTGCTGAACAATCTGCGGGAGCAAATGTACCGTTACCGGATTGAATATTTAAAGGATGTAAAATCCCGACGTTCCCTGGTCGAGGAGCACGATGCTCTCTATGAACGTATGAAAAATCGGGATCTTGCAGGCGCACAGAAGATGATCCGCGAGCATATCGAGCGACAGCAGGAGAGTATTATGCAGACCGTACATCACCAGAGCATGACGGGTGTAGAAGAAAAATAAAAGCGTATAAAATTTCGAAAAAGGAACATTCTGTTACAGAGTAAAAAAATCGTGACAGAATGTTTTTTTATGGAATTTTGCAGAGTATATTTCTCCAGATGGTTTTTCGGAAGCTTTCAAAAGGAGGAGAAGGAGGGACGCAGGCATGGAAGAAGAGAAGACGCAGATTTCACTCACACTGGCGGAAAATGAAAGCGTGATCCGTACATGGTGTGAAAATTGCGATGATATTCAGATCCGCCCGATGAAACTCGGCAAAACGGGCGGAACCGGTGCGCTGCTGATCTACGTAGAAGTGGCGGTGAGCTGCGTTATGTTGAAGGATTCCGTGATCGGGAAGCTGTTGAACCGTCTGATGGAGGTTCCCGAGGCAGATATCCCGGGGGTTCTCTCGGAAAATCAGCTCGGAATTTCGGACACGCTGGAATTTGACACCCTCGAGGATGCCTTTGCCTCGATGCTGGCGGGAAACGCCGTTCTCTTTGTGGACGGTTACGACTGCGCCGTCAAAATCGGTTCGAAGGGATATCCAAATATGGGAGTCCAGAAAGCCGAGTCCGAGAAAGTGCTGCGCGGCTCAAACGAGGGCTTTTCCGATTCCGTCAAAACCAACACGGCACTCGTCCGCAAGCGTCTGCGGACCACCGATCTGAAAGTGGAGGAGATACATTTTGGTGCGCGTTCTGATACGGTTCTGGCTCTGGTGTATGAGAAAGAGCTGATTTATCCGAAATTTCTGGAAGAGGTAAAACAGCAGATTGCCGGCTGGGAGGTGGACGGCGTTTTTGACAGCGGCATGGTCGAGCAGCTCTGCGAACCGCAGTGGAAATCGCCGTTCCCGCGCTTCGAGACGACCGAACGGCCGGACCGCGCGGCGATGGAGATTCTGGACGGAAGAATCCTGCTTTTATGTGATAATTCCCCGGTCGGGATTCTCTTCCCGGCATCATTTGACAGCTTTTTAAAGGTCAGTGAGGACCGGTATCATCATTTTCTGATCGTCTCATTTGAGCGGCTGCTGCGGTATGCGGCGGTCTTTCTCACCCTGTGGATTTCGGGCGGATACCTGGCTGTCACGGGCTTTCACACACAGGTGCTTCCGACCAAACTCCTGCTGGCGTTCGCCGAAGCGCGGAAAGGCGTTCCGTTCCCCGGCATTCTGGAAATTCTTCTGATGGAATTTGCTTTTGAACTGATCCGCGAGGCCGGTGTGCGCATGCCGGGGCCGCTTGGCGGGACGATCGGAATTGTGGGCGGGCTGATCATCGGAGATGCAGCGGTTTCCGCCAATCTGGTGAGCCCGATGACCGTCGTTGTGGTTGCGGTTTCGGCGCTCTGTTCGCTGGCGATTCCGAACGAAGAGTTCGGTGCGCCGTTCCGGCTGCTGAAATTCGGCTTCATTTTGCTCGGCGGATGGCTCGGCATTTTCGGCATGGCGCTCGGCACGTTTCTTCTCGCAGGTCATCTCGCCGGGCTTATGAGTTTTGGTATTCCCTATCTGATGCCGTTTGTCGGGAAAGGACTTGCGGGCTACCATGCGCCGAAGGATTCCGTATGGCGGCCGCCGCTGCATCAGATGCGGGAGCGGCCGGTCTTTACAAAGCGCGATCAGAGAGTGCGGCTGCGGAAAAACAGAAAAGCTGCGGAGCCGGAAGAAAAACAGGAAAGGGGAGAGTGACGCATGTTTTCGGAAAATGACAGAATTTCACAGCGCCAGATGGAACGCCAGATCGTGCTCGTTCTGCTCTGCCCGGCGTTCTGGCAGCTCGCGGCGTACGGCGCATCGGACGGCCTGCCCGGTATGGCAGGGATTTTCGTTGGATATGGGCTGCTGGCGGTGTGGTGCATTTATCTCGTGCGCCTTGGCGGGCTTTACTGCCGCCTGGAAAGCGTGATGGGAAAGGCTGGGAAACTCCTTCTGGCAGTGATGTATCTGTGTTATCTGCTTTTCCTCGGCGGAACACTGCTTCGCAGAATGGCGGAGCTTGCCGCCGCGTATCTGACAGCGGGTGTACCGCAGGAGCTCTGCGGACTGTTTCTGCTCGCGGCAGCCGGGTTTGGTGTCGGCAGTGAAGTACAGAAAAGAGGACGGCTGGCGGAAGCACTCTATCCGTGGATTGTGGGCGGGATTTTGATTCTGCTTCTGCTGACGGTTCCGCAGATGCATTTTTCCTCGTTTGAGGATGCCTGGGAGACAGCAAAGTCTGTTGAAATTGTGGATAACGGAATACTTTTTGGGTGGAATGTGTGGAGAACACTGGAAAATGGAACACCGATTGCGCTGCTGCCGTTTTTACTGGGGCATGTGCAGAAAGAGCACAGGAGTGTCATTCTTCCGGTGACGCAGAGTATCTGGAAAACGGGGCTTCTTGTAATTGCAGGAAGCATGGCGCTGCTCGGCGTTTTCGGCCGGCGCGGCACGGCTGCGGCGCAGGACCCGCTCTTACTGTTAATGGCAGGAACGAGCCTGCCGGGTGGATTTCTGGAGCGGTTTGATATTCTGTGGATGGCATTTCTTTTGATGGGACTGCTGTTCACACTGGGAAGTCTGCTGTTTTACGTATCGCTGATCGGAGAGAAGACGGGACTGTGGAAACCGCAGAATCTCTATGTACGGATCGGTACAGTGCTTTTTATATGGCTGCTGTCATGCGCGGAAAGCGGCTGGTCGGTCCGATACGGTTACTTTCCGTTTTTCCTTGCCATCACGGTGCTGCTCGGCTTCTGCCAGAAGCATATGAAAAAACTGCGGCTTGTGTGTCTGGCGCTGGGCAGTATGATTTTCCTGTCATCCTGCGGGGCAGTAGAGCCGGAAAAGCGGTTGTATCCACTGGCGGTTGCCTTTGATTATATGTCGGAAGAGGCGACTGCGCCGGAAAACAGTGAAACTGGGGAAGAAACCGGGACGGCGGTCAGTGAGAGCGGCGGAGAAAAGGAGACGGCTGGCGGTAAATGGCGCGTCTGGTATGCGCCTGCGAATCTTGCGGTGGTGACCGGCCAGGGAAAGGATGAGCAGGAGGAGGGAACCGACGAGGACCCCGCATCGCTGTTCTTTGAAGCGGAGACGTTTGAGGAGATTGCGCAGCAATATGACAGCACAGAGGAATATGATCTCGACACCGGACACGTCCAGGCGATTGTATTTTCCGATGCACTGCTCAGTGACCGGGGACGGATGGAAGAACTGTTGAAGTACCTGGAACAGGACCGTGCGCTTGGGCACAGTGCCTATCTGTTTCACGCAGAAAAACCAGAAGATATCATGGAGCAGAACGGAAAACAGGTGGAGTCCGTCGGTGAGTACCTGTGCGGAATTTATGACAACCGGGTGAAAAGAAAAGAGGCGGTGACACTGGCGGACTTGTGCTATGCGTGGGAAAACGAAAGGAGCATTCTGTGGATTCCGAAAGCGCCGTAAAAGGTTTAAAGTGTATGGAATATCGGAGCGGGCAGTGAGTGTCTGTGTATAAAAGTTTTGAAATCCGGCAAAACTGGAAAAAAACAGGAGGCAGCATATGAATGAGAAAAAAGTACAGAGCCGGAAACGGAATCAAAATCAGACACAGAAGAAATCCAGGGACAGGCAGGCGCAGCCCCGAAATACATTTGGGAACCAGCATAGAAGTCAATTCCAGGCGGCATTTCAAATTTTCTGCCGCCGCTGGCTCCCCGTCTGCATTGCGGCGCTGATCCTTTCCGGAACCGCCAATCTTCTCCGCGAGTCCCGTCTGCAGCAGGAAGTCGCTGCAAAGATCGTGCGCTTTCACGTAAGAGCCAACAGCGACTGCGCCTCCGACCAGCAGATCAAGCTTCAGGTACGCGATGCCGTTGCCGAAGAACTGCAGACGATCCTGCACGGAGCCGAAACAAAAGCAGAAACCGAAGAAATCCTGCGTGAAAACGAGCCCTCCATCCGTGCCGCCGCCCTTCAGACGCTGCGCGCAGGAGGCAGTACTGACGATATCACCGTAACGTACGGAAAAGCCAGTTTTGAGGAAAAAGAAACGGGCAATTATATTCTCCCCGCCGGAACGTACGACGCTCTTCAGATCAACATCGGCAGAGCCAAAGGGCATAACTGGTGGTGCATGCTGTATCCGTCCATCTGCTTTTCGGATGCCCTGCGCCCCGTAAACGAGGACGGCGAAAGTGCAGAAAAAGTCGAAAAAAGCCGGATTCCGCTGCAGAATCTGTTGAGTGACGCCGCCTACCGCGAAATCCTGAAAAGTGACCGGATTTCGTTCCGGTTTTTCTGGCGTTAAGCGGATTTTTCGAAAGACTTTCAAGAGAAATGATTGCAATATTCCTCCATTCGGGTTAAAATAATGTATCAGCGACCTATTTTAACCAGGGTCGTGAAATGAAAAAAGAAATGTAAAAATTCAGATATATAATATAGAAATGAACCCCATTCGGCATGACAAAAAAGTAATGCCGGATGAAAAATGGAGGAAAGTATGAAAGCAGACAGACAGGCGCCGATTGGCGTCTTTGATTCCGGTGTCGGCGGACTGACCGTAGTGCGTGAGATTATGCGAAACCTGCCCGACGAACGAATCGTATATTTTGGAGATACCGCGCGTGTGCCGTACGGTTCCAAATCGAAAAATACCGTCATCCGTTATTCCCGCCAGATCGTACACTTTCTGGAAACCCAGCAGGTCAAGGCAATCGTCATCGCCTGCAACACCGCAAGTGCGCTGGCACTCGATACGATCGAAAAAGAGATTGATCTCCCGATCATCGGCGTGGTAAAACCGGGCGCACAGATGGCCGTCGAGACGACGCAGAACAAGCGTGTCGGCGTCATCGCAACCGAGAGCACTATTCAGAGCGGCCTCTACCAGCAGCTTATTACCGAGGCAGATCCGGCGATCACCGTTTACGGAAAACCGTGTCCGCTGTTCGTGCCGCTCGTGGAAGAGGGCTGGACAAAAGATCCGATCACCGAGGAAGTGGCGCGCCGCTATCTGGCAGAGATTCTGGATAAAGACATCGACACGCTGATTATGGGATGCACCCACTATCCGCTGCTGCGTTCTCTGCTGCGGAAAGTAGTCGGAGAAAAAGTAACACTCGTCAACCCGGCATACGAAACCTCACAGGCACTGTGCAGACTGCTGCGGGAGCTGGATCTGGAGAATCCTGGAAACGATGAGCTGGGCCGTCAGAAATACCAGTTCTTCGCAAGCGACGGCGTGGAGCGGTTCAATGCCTTCGCACATTCCGTTCTGCCGGAGCAGATCAGCGATACGAAACAGGTACAGATTGAAAACTATTAAAAACGACATACAGAAAAGAGAGAGGAACACCAGAAAAGGATGGAAAAAGACGTACTCATCAGCATCCGCGGACTGCAGTATCTGATGGATGAGGAATCCGGCGAACAAGAACCGGTGGAGGTTATGACGACGGGTTCGTACTACAAGAAAAACGGCCATCACTTTCTGATCTACGACGAGGCAACCGAAGGCTTTGACATGATGACGCACAACATGATCAAATTTACGGAAAACGCCCTCGAGGTGCGCAAACGCGGCCTCATTGATGTCCATATGATTTTTGAGGAGGATAAAAAGAACATTTCGTTTTATCACACGCCATATGGCATGATCAACATGGGAGTTGCGGCGACGAAGGTCAGAATGAAAGAGACGCCGGATCAGATTTTACTGAAGGCAGAATACGCGCTCGACATCAACGACAGCTACGTGGGGGACTGCGTAATCGATATCGAGGTAAGACCGCGGGAAGGCGGAAAACTGAATTTATAAAAAAATACCCGGGAAGAATGAAAATCATTCAACTCGGGTATTTTCGCGAGCAACGAGCCAAAGTCCGGGCTTGCACGAGACCTTGGCGACTGCCGCGAAAGCAAAAAGAAACACGCAAAGCGTGTTTCTTTTTGTTTCAGATGAAATTTTATTTCTCCTCGCCGCGTGCCTTGCGGAGCATTTTCTGCCAGAAGCCGTTTTTCTTTGCCGGCTGCTCTAACGAACCGCGGATGCCGCGAACTCCGGTGATGTAGATACCGCTTACGGTAGCCTTGACTTCTTTTTTCACCGGGATCTGATCGAAGATAGCAGCGTCGCAGATCAGGGTCATGATTCTCGGACCGACTTTTGCTTTGACGATCGGCAGTTTTGCGCGACGCATCATTTTCGGTGTCTGGTCAATGACCATCTGTGGGAGTCCGGAATCTTTCATGCGAAGCTTTTTCTTATCTATGATCAACATGGAGACAGTCTGTTTCATGGCCTCCATTTGTTCCTGCTGTGCGGCCTGTTTTGTCTGTGCTTTTTTACCGAAGTAATACAGCAGACCAAGGATGACAGCGATGACAGCTAATACGATTAATACGATAATCCAGGGTTTCATCCCTCTATTCCTCCTCTGCAAAAAATAATGTGGGCATCGGAACATACAATGCCAGTCTATGAACATTCTAACATTGATTTCGGCAAAACGCAAACACATTTTAGCGCAATCCAGGCGATTTTACGGTTGAAAATCATAAGAATTTCTAAAATCGGAGCCCCAGCCTTTTTTTTACCAGACAAGTATGGTAAAATGAGATTTACAACGCGCCGGGAACGGCGTAGTATGGAGGAAAATTCAAGAATGAAAAGAAAAGCAGCAGTCATGCTTCTGCTCATGACACTGGGAGCAGCCAGTGTGAGCGGATGTGGAAAAAACAATACAACAAGCAGCAGTTCCGTATCAAGCGCAAGCAGCACAAGCGCTTCCTCAGCATCCGATGCGTCGAGCGCAGGCAGCACATCGTCCGACAGCACAGCTTCTGAGGAATACGCTTCCCCGAGTGATGTAGACGGGATTCCGGTTGTCGATGAGGAAGTTGATCCTGCAGAGTGTGTAACGCTTGGAGATTACAAAAAGCTCACACTGGAAAAGAAAGTAGAGCAGGTAACGGATGATGACGTACAGACGGCCATTATGGCAGAGACAGCTGTCACCATGGACGATCCGGATGCCACCGTACAAAAAGGCGACACCGCCGATATTGCCTATGTTGGCAAAGTTGATGGCAAGGAGTTTGACGGCGGAAGCAGCGATTCCTACAATCTGGTGATCGGATCCGGTACCTTCATCGATGGATTTGAGGATGGTGTCATTGGAATGAAAACAGGGGAGACAAAGGATCTGAACCTGAAATTCCCTGACAGCTATCAGAGTACCGATCTGGCAGGAAAAGATGTTGTGTTTACCGTTACGGTAAATGCGTTTACCCGCCCGGCAGAAAACATTGATGGATGGGAACTCGACGATGCATGGGTAGCAGAGAATACAGATTACAGTACTGTGGAGGAATACCGTGCCGGAAAACGCGCAGAGCTGGAGGCTGCAAATGAGACGACAGCGGAAAATAATCTGCAGAATGACGCGATGCAGCAGGTGGCAGACGGCTGTACGTTTCACAAAATTCCGAAATCCTATATCACCCTTGGCGAAGAAGATTACGATAAACGGTATACCTCTTATCTTCAGAATTACGGCATTTCCCTGGACGACTATCTGGAGCAGTATGCGGACAGAGCGACCTACAATCAGGAGAAAGCAACGTATGCAGGAACGATGGCAAAAAGTGCCCTCCTTCTGGATGCCGTAAAAGAGGCAGAAGGCTGGACAACAGATGACCAGGATTACCAGCAGATCTTAAACGATGAGGCAGCCAATGCCAATATGTCGCAGGAAGATTTCCTGAAGGCAGCCAATGACTATTACGGGGAAGATACGGTAGTGCGCAACATCATGATGGAGCGCATGATCAATATGGTTCTCGATAATGCAACGGTCAATACTGTGACTGTGGATGCAGACGGAAATACAGTAGAATAAAAAGAGAAATCACCCCGGAAAACAGGATAAAAATTTCTGTTTTCCGGGGTGATTTAACCGAATCAAGTAAGTCCCCTGCTTCCATTGCGAAAAGCAATAAGCAGTGGGTGGGGACTTGCTTGTATCAGGAGGAGTGCAAGCTCCTTCTGATAAACTGCGGAGCAGTTATTCAGTTATGAGCAAGTAGCGAAGCGGATTGCGAATATCCGCTTCGCATGTGGGAAACGAATTGTGTTCGTTACGCCATGATTTTGCGGAACAGATCCTTTAGATCTTCTACGCTTGCATCCTTCGGGTTGCCCGGTGCGCAGGCATCTGCGTGTGCGGAATCTGCAAGGAACTGCAGATCTTCTTCTTTGACTGCCTCGAGAACAGATGGGATTCCAACGTCTGCGGACAGCTTCTTAACAGCATCAATCGCTGCTTTTCTATACTCTTCCTGAGACATTTCGTCTACACCTGTAACGCCCATGGCACGTGCGATTTCGCGGTATTTCTCACCGGTGCACTCCTGGTTGTATTCCATAACGATCGGAAGCATCATGGCACATGCAACACCGTGTGGGGTATCATAAACAGCACCAAGGGTGTGTGCCATGGAGTGAGCGATTCCAAGACCTACGTTGGAGAAGCCCATACCTGCGATGTACTGGCCAAGAGCCATTCCTTCGCGTCCCTCTTTGGTGTTTGCGACAGCACCGCGCAGAGATTTGGAGATGAGTTCGATGGCTTTCAGATGGAACATATCGGTCATTTCCCATGCAGCTTTTGTGGTGTAACCCTCGATTGCGTGGGTCAGAGCGTCCATACCGGTAGAAGCGGTCAGTCCTTTTGGCATGGAGGACATCATATCCGGGTCAACAACTGCGATGATCGGCATATCGTGTGGGTCAACGCATACGAATTTACGTTTTCTCTCTACGTCGGTGATAACGTAGTTGATGGTAACCTCTGCAGCAGTACCGGCTGTAGTCGGAACGGCGATGATCGGTACACACGGATTTTTGGTCGGTGCGGTGCCCTCAAGGCTTCTGACATCCTCAAACTCCGGGTTTGCGATGATGATACCGATGGCTTTGGAGGTATCCATAGAAGAGCCGCCGCCGATGGCGATCAGATAGTCAGCGCCGGATGCCTTGAAAGCTTCTACGCCGTGTTTTACGTTTTCGATGGTCGGGTTTGGCTTGATATCGCTGTAAAGCTCATAGTCGAGTCCGTTTGCGGTCAGAATATCGGTTACTTTGGAAGTAACGTTGAATTTAATCAGATCCGGGTCAGAGCATACGAAAGCTTTCTTGAAGCCGTGTGCCTTTGCTTCATTTGCGATCTCGGCAATAGCGCCTGCTCCGTGATAAGAGGTTGCATTTAAATTAATACGATTTGCCATGATTGAAAAACTCCCTTCTAAAATGAATAAATGGTTTTACTGAACTTGTTATTATATTAACAAATACGGAAGGGAAAAAGAAAGTGACAGAAGAAGCGAAGTGTAACACTTTAAAAAAAATCGCCATTGTGACAAAAACAACAGAACAAAATTTGTGAAAAATAACCAGAGCGTGTCTGAAAAACCATTTCCGCAATCTGCAAGCCCCACTTTGACACGCGCTCTAAGAGAGCAGCTGCAGATTCCGGAATAGTTTTTTTAAGTCTTCCGGCATTGCCCGGACGAGAAGAGCGGCAAACTCGGAAGGTGTCAGATCCATGCCGGTAAGCACCCATTTTACGGTCATGGTGATGGAACCCTGACAGTACATTTCGAGAAGAAAATGCATTTCCGGTGAAACCGGACTGCCGCTTTTTTCGTGAATCAGATTTTCGTAGAACGCGAGAATCAGGTCAAAATCGTGCTCACGCAGAGAATTCTGCTTGTCGTAGCGGAAGGCAGCGGCGAAAAAAGCTTTTTCTTTCTGAATATAGGTAAATTTCTTTTCCAGACTGTCAAAAACGGTTGTTCCGCGGCCCATATGTTCGAAGGATTTCGTCAGTAATTTATCAAAGTACCAGTTGATCAGATCGTATTTGTCGAGAAAATTACGATAGAAGGTCTGGCGGGTAACACCGCAGATTTCACAGATCTGGCGCACGGTGATCTCTTCGACAGGGGTTGATTTCATGCACTCCTTCATGGATTCGGCAAGACGGTATTTTGTTTTTTCTCCTTTGGGAGCAGATACGGTGGAATGGATCATCCGGGCAGTTTCCTTTCGTTTCGAAAATTATAACTATGCAGAGTTATGCATACATTATAACGCGAATCAGAAGAAATAAAAAGCCCTGAACATGTTTCCAGGATGAAAGCGAGAAACATGCCAAGGGCGTTATTGTTATTTTCTTTTGTTTACGGCCTGTCCGACACAGTAGCATACAGCGGCAACAACCATGCCGTTGATGGAAGCGATGCCCCAGTGTAAGAGGTTCGCAACAATGGCACCGAGAATGACACCGGCAACCGCAAACCAGTCTACGGTTTTAAGCTTCGGCTGATCGGTTTCAAAGTCCTTTTTGTTCATGAAGTAGGCGAGCACCAGAATCATGCCGACCGGCGGCAGGGTACAATTCAGAATGTTGAGCCAGCCGCAGAAGTTGTAGTACAGCCATACGGAGGCAACCGTTCCGATGATACCGGAAAGGAGAACCATCGGTTTTTTCCTCTGATGGAAGATGTTGGCAAGACCAAGACCTGCGGTGTACAGAGCGTTGTCATTTGTAGTCCAGATATTAAGACCGAGAACGAGAACAGCCAGGTAGAACAGGTTCAGGCGGACCATAACCTCAAAAATATCGTTTCCGCCGACAAAGATGGAAGAAACGGCACCGAAGAAGAACATCAGGGAGTTTCCGATGAAGAAGGCCACAACCGTGGTGATGGCACCCGCTTTTCCGTCCTTTGCAAAACGTGCGAAGTTCGGGGTTGCGGTTCCGCCGGAAACGAAGGAGCCGATGACAAGACCGGCACCGCCGATGATAGTCAGAGATCCGCTGGATTTGGCAAACTGATCGATGATCGTTCCGTCGCCTCTCATTACGGCCATGACCATGGCGATCGTTCCGAGAATGGCAACACTTGGTACAGCGATATAGCTGACGATGGTCAGAGATTCAATACCAAAATAGGCAGAGGCGGTCATGCAGACGCCGGCAAGAATAACAAGTCCCCACTGTGCCGCAGTGCTTCCGCCGAGCAACTCCTTGGAAACCGGAATTGCAAACATGGCAAGACCGACACCAAACCATCCGATCTGCGTAAAGCTGGTCATGGCTGACGGCAGATAGGAACCTTTTTCGCCAAAGGCTCTCTGGGACAAAAGATCAAGTGACAGACCGGTTTTTGCACCGACGTAGCCGAGCAGACCGGTATAAATACCAAGAATGATTCCACCAAGGATCAGTGATCCCAAAAAGCCCCAGAAATCGAGGCCGTCAGCGAGCTGCTGGCCGACCCACATGCTTGCCGAGAAGAAGGTGAAGCCAAGCATGATCATAAACATGGTTACTACATTTTTCCGGGCAGAAGCCGGAACCGCGCTGTCCGCGAAGTCAACATCTTTTACTTTCTTTTCTTTTTCCATAATATCTCCTGAAAACTGTGATTACGGTTCGCCGAAATTCAGCGAACCGTAAGAAATGGTTTTTTGTTACAGCATGTATTTGCGAAGTGCTGCGGTAAACTCTTCAATTCGTTCAGCCGCAATTTCTTTCAGGGTAGCATCGCCAAGGCTTGCAATATAGCCTTTTTCCTGGCGGTACAGCCATTTGGTCACACGTTCATCGATTTCTTCGTAGTGATTGATGTGAATCCACTCTTCGTAGGATGCGCCAAGCGGGCAGCCGAGCTTCTCCTCGAGCAGTCTGGTGAAGTCGATCCGGTCGGCTCTCTCCAGCATTTTATTCCAGAAATCGAGAACCTCCTCGACATGCTCATGGATTTCATAGCGTCTTGCACCGCCATCGTAGATGATGCATTTTTCAAACAGCGGATCGCGCATGGAAAGCGTTTCTCTTCGGAACTCCGGTGCAATGATACCGTCTTTCCAGTAGAAATCGACATCCGGCAGATTGATTCCAGATACGCCCCTGTCCTGATAGGTGCTGAAGATTCCTTCGTAATATACGGTGATAAAGCCTTCAAACTCCGGCCAGAACTCGCGGATTTCTTTTGTGAGACGTTCCAGAATTTTGATTCCGGTTGTGCCGCCGATCGTAAAGATGATAATGTTGCGAAGGGAAGCACCGTGCTCACGGTAGAAATCGGTTACGTAGCGCAGGCAGTGGATCAGCGTTTCACCCGTTGCGATGATATCGCCGATCAGAAGTGTACTTCCCGGAACCATCGTCAGCTTGCTGTATTTGATTTCCAGCCCTGCGATTTCTTCCTCTTTAAAGACGCGCTCACTTGACAGAAAGCTGATGTCATGCACACGAATGTGCTCACGGTAGCAGCTTTCCTCCAGCGGATAATTCAAAGCGCCGCGCAGGATGGAAAGGATGTTGGCTGCGGTTACCTTTCCCTGCTCTTTAAAATAATAAAGCATCTGTGAGGTAGACGGAATCAGGCAGTGATAAACCTCATATCCGACAACCTCCGGTGTGTTCAGAAGCTTTCTTGTCTCTGCTTCGGAAACGACATAGTATTCGTTCTCATAATCGCCGCCTGCGAGGCGATAGCAGTCCACGCCCTGTTCCGAAAACTCCGGCACCAGTTTTACTTCATTCCATTTTTCCATTCAAAAGTTCCTCCCGGTTTTCCCTCTTTGGTAAACATGTTATAAACTTTTAACAGTGTAAGGGGTAGCAACCTGATTGTCAAGGGAAAAGGCGAATTTACATGATTTTCTTACCGAAGAAGGGAATGCGCCGCGAGAAAAGGAATTTTACCGGGTTTTGCCTTCTCCGGAAAAATATTCCTTTGTAAGCTCCACAACCTTGCCCGAAAGCAGGAAGAGCGCAATCAGGTTTGGGATCGCCATGAGACCGTTGAAGGTCTCGGCAATGCTCCACATCAGGCCGAGGTTTGCGGTGGCGCCAAGGATGGCAACCAGCGCATAGGCGGCCATAAAATATTTTGTGATTCTTTCGGAGAATAAAAACTCGATGCAGCGTGCACCGTAAAGTCCCCATCCGAGAATCGTGGAAAAGGCGAAGCAGCACATCGCGAACGCGGTGAGCAGCGAAACCCAGTTTCCGTATGTAAGGGTAAAACCGCTGATGGTCAGCTCTGCGCCGGCAGCCTGTCCGTAGGTGATGGAAGTACCGCTGCAGAGAATAACAAGTGCAGTTAAGGTACAAATCACGATCGTATCAGTAAATACCTCAAAGATACCGAACATACCCTGTTTGACCGGCTTTTTTGTGTCGGCACAGGCGTGCGCGATCGAACCGGTACCAAGACCTGCCTCGTTTGAGAAAATACCGCGGGACACACCTTTTTTTACACTCATAAGCATGCTTCCGACGATACCGCCTGTAACGGCGGAGGGACGGAAGGCGCCCTCAAGGATCGAAACGAAAACAGACGGAATCCGGTTGAGGTTCAGCAAAATTACACCGATGGCAAGGACAATATAAAACAGAGCCATAAACGGAACGAGCTTTTCTGTTACCTGTGCGATCCGTTTGACACCGCCGAGCAGGATCAGCGCTACGAGTGCCGCAATGATGATACCCTGAATCAGGTTGGAGGTCGGGATCGCGTCCTTTGAGATCACATGGTAATTCATCAGTGCGGAGTTGACTGCGGTTGTGATGGTGTTGACCTGCGTTGCATTTCCGGTTCCGAACACAGTCAGTACACCGAAAGCAGCGAAAAGATAGGCCAGAAAATGCCATTTTTTGCTGAGACCGTTTTTGATGTAATACATCGGTCCGCCGACGAGTTCCCCGTTGGCATTTTTCTCGTGATAGAAAACAGCCAGTGTTACCTCGGCAAATTTCGTACACATGCCGAGCAGAGCGGAAACCCACATCCAGAATACGGCACCGGGTCCGCCGATGGCGATAGCGCCGGCAACACCGGCAATATTACCGGTACCGACCGTGGCGGCAAGTGCTGTACAGACCGCCTGGAACGGTGTAATTGCGCCATCGGAAGCATCTCGTTTGCGGAACATTCTTCCGAGCGTTGTGCGGATCGCATACGGGAATTTTCGAATCTGGAGAAAACGGGTGCGCAGACTCAGGTAAAGACCGACACCGAAAATACAGATCATAGCCGGAACACCCCAGATAAAATTGTTCACGGCATTGTTGATGGTTTCAATCAGTTGGAGCATAGATACCTCTTTCTTTTTCATAAGCAGAAGCACTTTCTTGGAAGATCAGTGCTTTCATAAAGTAACACAATGCAAAAAGTATATCATCTCAGACGAGATTTGCAAGTTTTTTTCGAGAAAAAACGCGAACCCCCAAATTTTTTGCGATTCCGGAAAGATATATTTTCTCTAGCCTTATGGGTTTACCATGAGCCAGGCGGTTTTTTCCGTTTTCTTCCAGTTTTTGTGAAGGAATGCAGCGAAATATGATAGAATAGAAAAAAAACAGAAAAGAGGATTATTGCCATGTTTCAGGTAATTGATATGCACTGCGACACCATCCCGGCGCTGCAGTGGAAGGAAAAACAGGAGCATCTTGCGGATGCGGATCTTCAGATCAATCTGGATAAGCTGGAAAAGGGCGGCAGCCTCTGCCAGTGCTTTTCTTTGTTTACGTTCCTGAAGGGACTGAAAGACGAAACGCCGTTTGAGCATGTGAGAAAGCTGGCTGATCTCTGGAAATCAGAGGTGGAACGGTATCCGGACCGCATTTGTCAGATCAAAACGTATGCGGATCTGATGCAGGTACAGAAGGAAGGAAAAATAGGCGCGGTGATGACCGTCGAAGAGGGTGGTGTTTACGAGGGAAGTATTGAAAAACTGCATACGATGTACGATCTCGGCGTGCGGATTTCCACACTGACCTGGAACTTCCCGAATGAACTCGGATTCCCAAACCCGGCGCAGGAAGAGGGAAAGCCATATCTTCCGGATCTTGAAAACGGGCTGACGCCGACCGGTATTACCTTTGTCGAGGAGATGGAGCGGCTCGGCATAGTGATCGATTTATCACACTTAAATGATGCCGGAATCCGCGACGTTTTTGCACATACGAGAGGTCCGGTCATTGCATCTCATTCCAATGCGCGCGGTGCGTGCTTCCATCTGCGAAACCTTTCAGATGAAATGATTCGTCAGCTCGCAGAGCGTGGCGGCGTCACCGGTATCAATTTCTGTCCGTCGTTTCTGCGCGAGGAGCCGGCGGCGAAAAAGGCATCGACGATGGATATGGTACGCCATATGAAATATCTGCGCAACGTCGGCGGCATCGACATCATCGGCCTTGGAACCGATTTTGACGGTTTCAGTGGTGAAACGGATGTGCCGGACACCGCGCATATGCAGCATCTCGCAGATGTGATGAGCCACGACGGTTTCACCGATGAAGAGATCGAGAAGGTCTTTTCCAAGAATGTACTTCGGGTGTTTAGAGAATGCTGGAAATAAAACTACAGCTCCGGTGATGCCGCCAGAAGCTCCTTTGTATAATCATTCTGCGGATGCGCAAACAGTTCTTCCGTCTCCGCGTTCTCCACAATCCGGCCTTCTTTCATCACGAGAACCCGGTCGCACATCTGATAGATCACGTTGAGGTCATGCGAGATAAAGAGAATCGAGAGCTGAAGCTCCTCCTGAAGCTGAACCATCAGCTCCATGATCTGCTTTTGAATCGTCACATCGAGAGCGGAAACCGGTTCGTCGGCAAGGATCAGGCGTGAGCCCTGGATCAGTGCGGCCGCGATGCTGACTCTCTGGCGCTGGCCGCCGGAGAGCTCATGCGGGCGGCGTTTCAGGTGCTCTGCGGAGAGGCCGACTCTTTCGGCCATCGCAAGAACCCGTTTTTTTCGTTCTTCTTTTGGAACCTTCTGCATCCGAAGCGGCTCCTCTAAAATCCAGGAGATTTTCTTCGCAGGATTCAGGGAAGAAAATGGATCCTGGAAAATCATCTGCGGATGGTCGACCTGCGAAAATATTTCGCCTTCATCTGGGCGGATAAATCCTAAGATCACTTTGGAGAGTGTCGATTTTCCGCATCCGCTCTCTCCGACGAGACCGAGAATTTCATTTTCATGAAGCTCGAAAGAGATATCATGAAGCACCGTTTTTCTCTGCTTTCCCTCCTGATAGGAGGCAGAAATATGGCTGACTTTCAGAATGTTGTTTGGACTGATTTCTTCCATGGGTTATTCCTCCTTTTCCGCAGGCGGAGCAGCTTTTTTGTCAGAGCCTGTCGGCCATTGAGCTGTTGGAGCGATTTTGATTCGCTTTCGCAGCGATGTTCGTCGGTTCGGAATTGCATCGAGCAGGCGGCGGGTGTAGTCTTCCCTCGGGTGGAAAAAGACATCGTTTACACTGCCGGATTCCACAATCGTCCCATGATTCATGACGATGACCCGGTCACAGAGCGAACGGATGACGCCGAGGTCGTGTGAGATAAAAAGAATCGCCGTGTGATGGCGTTCATTGATTTTTTTCAGCAGCTTTAAGATCTGCGACTGAATCGTCACATCAAGAGCTGTTGTCGGCTCGTCTGCAATCAGAAGCTTCGGTTCTGTAATAAGCGCCGCAGCGATCATCACCCTCTGGCGCTGACCGCCGGAGAGCTGGTGAGGGTATTTTTTGCAAAGCTTTTCCGGGTCGGGAAGCTCGACCTCATGCATTATAGCAAGAACCTTTTCATGACGTTCTGCCGGTGTGCAGCTCTCATGAATCAGCAGTCCCTCTGCAATCTGTTCTTCGATGGCCAGAACCGGATTTAAAGAGGTCATCGGCTCCTGAAAAATCATACTGATTTCTTTTCCACGGATGCGCTGCAGATCCTGGCTGGAAGCGTGTGTAACGGAAGAACCTTCGTAAAGAATTTCTCCACCGGATACGGCGGAATTTTCCTTTAAAAGCTGCAGAATGGAGAGTGCTGTCTGCGTTTTGCCGGAACCGGATTCCCCGACAATGCCAAGCGTCTCACCTTCTTCTAAGGAAAAGGAGATGCCTTTTACCACTTCGGTCGGTGGCGTGGTATCGTAAAATGCAATTTTTAAGTCACGTACATCGAGAAGTGCCATATCAGTTACCGCCTTTCTTCTGTAATCCGTCGCCGAGGAGCGATACGCCAAGCGCCAGTAAAATGACGGCAAGACCGGGGAAAACAGAGCCCCAGGGAGCAGTCATCAGATACGTCTGGGATTCTGAGAGCATCCGTCCAAGCGAGGCATCGGGCGGCTGGACACCGATGCCGAGAAAGCTCATGCCGGCCTCGGAGAGAACGGCGTTGTTGAAACCGATTGCTGCCATCGAAAGAAGGGACGGGACCGTATTTGGCAGGATATGTACAAATATGATCCGAAGATGGGAAACACCCATCAGACGGGCACTTTTGACATAGTCCATATCTTTGCGTGCGAGAAATTCGCTTCTGGTGATACGTGCAAAGCTCGGAATGAATACGATACCGAGTGCAAGGATCACGTTGTATTTGCCGGGACCCAGCAGCGCGATAAATACCAGCGCCAGCAGGATTCCCGGAAAGGAAACAATGACATCGTTTATGCGCATCAGGATTTCGTCAATCCATCCGCCAAAATACCCGGTGAACGCACCGACAAGAACACCAATGGTTCCGCCGAGTAGCAGAGTAGCGAAAGCGACGAAGAAGGTTGTACCGGTTCCTTTTAAGACGCGGCTGAAAATATCGCGTCCAAAGTGATCGCAGCCGAACGGGTGCGACAGAGAGGGAGCAGCAAACTTGGCTGCGCCGTTCATTGCATCCGGGTCGTACGGTGTATAGAAAAAGCCGATCAGAAGAAACAGAAGCATAAAAGCGGTGAGAACAGCTCCGATGATCAGCGTGAGATTGCGTTTCTTTTTCATAATGAAAACCCTTTCCTTTGTCGTGGGCGGCTCCCCATGACCTTTCGGTCGCGGGAGCTGATGATCGAAAGCTCCCGTCAGTCTTTTACGCGGATACGCGGATCAATTCTGCCATACAGCAGATCTACCACGAAATTGATGATAATAATGAGGGCGGCGATCAGTACAAGGATGCCCTGAACCACGGGGTAATCGCGGTTGGAGATCGAAGTGATCAGAAGATTGCCCATGCCCGGAATCGAAAAAACCTGTTCCAGAATAATGCTGTTTGCTACAATATCTGCGATTGTCATGCCCCAGAAGGTCAGTACCGGAATCAGGGCGTTTTTCAGCACATGGTGATACATAACACGGCGTGTACTGTTTCCGCGGGAATAGGCGGTGCGCACATAGTCGGCATCGAGCTGCGAGAGCACAGAGCTGCGCAGCATTTTGACAGCCATGGAACAGCGCGGAAGTGCAATGGCGGCAGACGGTGCAACAAGATAACCGATAAAACCGGAAAAATTTTCAGAAATCGGCACATAGGCGCCCGGCTGAAACCATTTGAGAATCAGACCGAAAAGATACGTGATCAGAATACCGATGAAAAATCCCGGCACAGACATGATCACCTGATTGATCGTCATGATCAGCCGGTCCAGATGGCCTCCGGCGTGCTGTGCTGTGAAAATGCCGATGGGAATCGAGACAACAAGGATCATCAGGAATGCGATAACGGTGATAGCGATGGTAATCGGAACTTTATCGCGGATCAGTTCTCCGACCGGCATCGAGTACGAATACGAGGTGCCGAGATCTCCATGAAAAAAGCCGGTTACCCACGAAGCATACCGTTCCAGAACCGGCCGATCCAGGCCCATTTCCTTCTGCAGAGCCTCAATCCGCTCCGGCGTCGCCTCCGTTCCAAGCTGCGATTTTGCCGCATCTCCGGGTATGACGGAAAAGGCAAAGAACGATAAAAAGGATACAAGAAGCAGCGTAAGAAGGAGAGAGCCGAATTTCTTTGCAATGTATTTCATGAATGGAAATTCCTCCTTGTGTAATGTAGGATACTCCGGGAATTTTTCCCGGCTTATAAAAGCAGGCACAGAAAAGCTTCGGGCGTATCGGCTGAAGGTTTTCGTGCACGTCATTTTTATTGTAGACAATGCAGGTGTAAATAGCAAGATAAAATTGGAATATCTCGAATTACAGAATAACAGGAAAAGGCCTCTTGCATAACCGGTGTGGATGATGCAAAAAGCCTTTGATAAATTGCCTTCGATAAATCCCCTGTTTAGTTTTCCATTTCCCGTCCGAGATACGTTGCCGCTACCTGGAGGAGCTTTTTTTCCGTGTCGCCCGGCAGGGACTCCCTGTCTTTGCCGCAGAGAATGACCGAACCGATGGCATCACCGGAGGAGAGAATCGGAAAAATGAGCTCCGGCAGAGGAGTAGTATTGTCTGTGTTTTCCAAAATTGAAAAATAAGCCTTTTCACCGGGACGCGCAAGTACTGTTTTCCGGTTCAGAATCGCTTCCTCCAGCCGGCTGCTGATGGACTTGCCAAGATAATTTTTCTGTTCCGGCCCGTTTGCCGCTACAATCTGTTCCTGATCCGAAACACAAACGAGACATCCGGTCACCGTTGAAATCGATTTTGTAAACCCTGCTGCGCATTCCGCCAGCTCTTCGATCGGTGAGTATTTCTTCAGGATAATCTCACCCTCCCGTCCGGTATAAATTTCCATGGCCTGTCCCTCCCGGATCCGCATCGTGCGCCGGATTTCCTTGGGAACTACCACACGCCCCAGATCATCAATCCTTCGAACAATTCCCGTCGCTTTCATATGAAAAATTCCTCCTGTTTCCGCAATGTACTTTCCATAATTTGTGCTGTATGGGTAGTATGTGGAAAAACAGGTGGAATTATGCATGGAAAAAAGAAACAGTATTTCCGCTGTTTGCAGCAATTTCGGAAAAAATACAGTGGAACAGCAGTGGTTAGTCTGGTTGCTCCTTTTACAGAAGACTGCGGTCTTTTCCGAGATAGAACAAAGCGATCGTATCCGGTCCGACGTGGCTTCCGGTGCAGTAATCGTAGGAAGTATTGATAAATTCACGCACCTTCACTCTTTTCTGGATTTCTTCCATCATATAAAGAGATTCCTCATAGGCATCTGCATGTGCGATTCCGACGATCTGGTTTTCCGGGTCTTCGATCGTTTCACAGAAAAGACGAATCAGTTCATTTAAAACGGCCTTGCGTCCGCGGACATTCTTATAAGAAACGATATAGCCATCTTCATTTCCACGCAGAATCGGTTTGATTTTCAGCATATTTCCGACCACAGCGACACTTCCCTTGATTCTTCCGGTGCGGGAAAGATATTTCAGATCGCCGACGGTGAAAATGCCGTTCATTTTGCCGACGTAGGTTTCCAGAAGATCTGCCGCTTCGTCTACGTTCATGCCCCGATCGCGCATTTCGCTGGCATAGATGGCGAGGATGCCCTGTGCAAGAGAGGCATTCAGGGAATCGACGAGGCGGATTTTACGTTTTCCGCCGTATTCCTCAAGAAGCTCCTCGGCAGCAAGTCTTGCGGAGTTATAAGTTCCGCTGATGTTTTTGCTTAAGGAAAGATAGATGACATCCTGATCTGCCTCAAGAGCGGTGCGGAACGCATCCGCAAAATTTGCGGTGCTGATCAGTCCGGTCTTGATTTCACAGCCGGTGCGCATGGCATTGTAATATTCTTTTCCTTTTGAAAGCTCCTCTTCCGGTGACAGATCTGGGTCGAAGCAGACCAGCTCTTTTCCATTCACAAGATTGACGAAAGAAACGACATGGATATCGTATTTTTTCGCAGTAACAGCAGGCAGATTTGCCGCTGAATCAACAAAAACCTGAAACATAAATAAAATTCTCCTTTGTAGTGTAAATGTCCCCCAAAATGATGTAACTTTTGATAAGCATTGTAGCACATTGTATCACCAAAGAAGAGAGATTTCAATGGAAGATAGACAACATACTACAAAGGAGTGTGTCGACAAGTTGATTCCTGAAATCATCTGTTTTCGGAAGAAATTTGACCAGGTATCAATGCATAGTAATAATGACCAAAAACGGCAGACGTATTTTTAGTAAAAACGGCTTTCGAAATAAAAATAAAATCGTTTTATCTATAAATGAGCAAGTTCGTGATTTTGCATAAAAGAAAGACACCTTGATTCTTGATGTTGTATAATGAAAGTGACGAAACAAACATTTGCAACATTTACGAAAGAAGGTGCCTCTTGCAAATACTATACATCATTCTTTATTCATATACAACCAGCTTAAGCAATTAAGGATAGAGTAAACTTACTGTCAGTTGGAGAGTTGCAGAAGATTCCCTGCTATGAACTTGACCAGATTGTTTTCTCATAGTCTACTTCTCCCACAGTGTTTTGGTAGCATTTCGTATTTGCTGAAGGTACATGAAAGTGTTCTCCTGTTAAATAATATTCTGTAAGTTATTTTCTATAGATATCCGCTGATAGTAGGTATCTATGATATCCTGTAAAGTAATCG
>ERZ791868.25-NODE-25-length-168708-cov-5.140478_pt1 | contig 168708 bp, 288 predicted proteins | sample MGYA00510281_ERZ791868 | MGnify/ENA primary metagenome ERZ791868 (study PRJEB30046, sample SAMN00792046) | human gut metagenome | study: EMG produced TPA metagenomics assembly of the A metagenome-wide association study of gut microbiota in type 2... | reverse complement strand
CTAGAGGATCAGTGACTTTGCCCTTTTGAGGATCAACTGGATTGCCCTGGGACATAGAGAAAACCTTGTTGGGGATATTATAACCTCAGATTTTCTCCATGTCAACTATCCCACTACTCTAACTTCTGCATAATACATACCTGAATTAAGAGCTTCAGAATGGTTGTCGACATAAATATCAACGCATCCACTCGGCACTCCACGATCTTCTACAGTGTAGATCTGACCGTTAATTTCTACTTCAGTTCCAAACGGTAAATCAGCCATGGCAACTGTTCTGCCAGCTACAGGATATGCACCAGATGCCGTTGGACTGCCAGCCCAAGAACCATTGCAGCTTACGCATCCACAATAGTGAGTAATTCGATATGTACCGAGACTATATCCAGAATACGATGTCGTTACTGGTGATGACTCAATTGATTGGGATTGTAGAATGGGTTCAGGAACTAGAGGTACATCAGAAAGATATTCGTTGGACATATAGAACATCTGATCATCAATCTTTACTTTTGCCCAGTTGTTATCTGTAATTTCTAAAACCTCTACAGAAGATCCATACGGTAAAGCTCCGATTTTCTTTGTGTTAGTGGAATTTCCAACACGATAATTAAGACCGATGGTAGGTTCAACATATTTAGTCTCTGCATTAGCCAATGTTGGGGTGAGTAAAACGGTTAGTAGAGTTACAGTAGTTGCTAGTTTTTTCTTAAAATTATTCAATGGTTTAGACCTCCTGACTTTCATATACTTGTACTTCTTTAGCAAGCTCTGCTGTTAGTTCACCTTCATAGGTAAATTCCACTGGTTTATTTAGAGCTAGTGAAAAGATACCCATAATTGATTTGGCGTCAACAACATATCTTCCAGATACAAGTGTTGCATCTCCAGGATAGTTGCTGACTGTCATAACAAACGCTTTTACTTTATCAACGTTATCAAGAATGATTTGTTTTTGTAGTTTCATTGTTTTGTTCTCCTTTGCATAATTTATATTTTGCAACAATACCCACATGAGGCATTGGTACATTCATACCATTCTTCCCATCCAGCTCCCATATATTCATATTTTTGGAACTGAGGAAGCATAATTGATCCGCAGCGTGGACAAGTTAATATTCTCTCATCCACTGCTGCACATTGAGCATCCCATGCCCAGTTTTCTTCTCTGTATTGTAGATCGTCGTCCATATTAGTTTTTACCTGTACTTCCAAAGCCGCCACGACTTTTGCCGCTTAGTTCTTTAACAGTTTCGAAATGAATTTCTGGCTGTTTCTTCATAATACGGAACTGACAGATACGATCGTTTTTATGGATAACTGTATCTTCCATAGCAATAGCTGGATATCTCCAACAGTCCTGTGGCCCACAGAACATGTTGTCAATGACCGCTTGGTGGTTACTTTGGATAATTTTAAAATTCTTATATGTACTGCTACGTGGTACAATATGAGCTTCATATCCATCAGGAAGTTTCATTCCAACACCAAGAGAAATAAGTCTAAATTCACCTTTTTTGATGTGAACATCTTCTGCAGCTCTTAAATCAATCCAATCACCATTCTGAATTGGTGCAATCGGTTCAATGTCTGCAAAGTATTTAATTTTAATTGTTTCTGTATCCATAGTATTATTCTCCTCTTCTTTTGTTTTCTTTAGGATTTTTTGGTTCACCATAGTTTTCATAATACGATTAATTTTTCTATCAATCTCTTTTACAATCTTGTTATTACCATATTCTCTGTTGTAATAAGGAATATAGAGCTGATTATGATCTGAGTCGAACACTTGATAGAATACGTCCTGTTCTTCAATATCAATATATAGACGAAACTCAATCGTATCTTTATATACACTCCTTCGATAACAACCAAAGGCGAATCCATTCTTTCTGAGCTTATTATTTGAGAGATCTGTTACTAATTCATAATTGTTTAAGTCAAGCATACAGATACCTCCTTGCTTAGATATTTGAGAAAATCATCCCATTGTTTCTCAGAATGGATAAATTCCTTACCCTTAAGCATTTTTTTACGCATCAGTTTTTTAATTGGCTCAGGCTTATATTGTTTCATTTTCTGCATATGCTCAAAGATATAATTGGATGTAGCACGAGATATGATAAGAAATTTATCTTTTGGGACATCTTTTACAACCTGTTTATACTGTTCAAGATCAGATTCTGGTATTTCATATTTTTGTTTTGGGAGATTTCTAGTTGAGAATGGTGAAATATCTGCTCCATATGTGAATGCCTTAAGAAGTGTTGCAATATAAGAAAGGTCTTTTGGATGAAAATGAAATTCAATTTCTTCATCATTTTCCATGATATGTTTTACTGTTCCTTCTGACAATAGTTGAGGATAAAGTTCTTCGTATGGGATTTTATCTTCAATTTGAAGTTTATCTAACGCAATTGTTCTGAGAATGTTGTGACCCCTTCCAATTGATGGAATGTAAGCTACAAGATCATTTCTGCCATAATAATAGATTTGATTACCATATTGACACTTGATATAGATATCATCTGTATCAAGATTTCCTTTATCGTCTCGTGGAAAATCATTTGTATCATGATCTAGATTAGCCATTAGACGATATGTTCCTTTGTATTTCATTAGTGGACTTGGCGTAATATCACCTCCTAGTATTCTTCGTACAGTGTTTCGTTGCTAACTGGGATTTTATTCTTTTCAGCTTGTTTAACTGCTTTAAGAGCTTCTTTTCGATCAAAGAAGATCGTCTTGCCAATATTATCATAGCTGAAAAGATATGCTATTTTAGTACGTTTTTCCATGCCACAGAACCATCTGTTTTCTTCATTAATAGTACGAATTTTAAGCTCGTATACATCGTATAAGCCCAATGTTGGCATAATTCTGGCGTAGTATAAAATGTCATTTTTATGTAGTTGTTGTGTCATTTGTTATCCTCGTATAAAATAATTTTATTTTGAGCAAGAGTTTTTTGCACATCAATTACTCGTTGATTGGATGACCCACACCAATGTAAAGAGACATCACGTAGTTCTTTTTTATACCGACCGTCAACAATGACATCACATAAAGAGATTAGTTTTCTTGTTTGTTTCAGACGTTTATCTCTTTCTGGATTAAAATCACCAGTTATAACAGGCCAGATTAATTGTTCAAATTTGTAGCCTGTGTATAACCATATCGTTTTATTCGGATATTGTTTTTTGATTTTTTGTGTAATATCTAATACAGTTTCAATATTAGATTCAAACATTGGATCTCCACCACTCCAAGTAATGCCACTAATATAGTCTTTTGATATTTGATCCATAACTTCTTGTTCTGCATCATTATTAAATTCAATGCCACCGTGTGGATTCCAGGTTTGAGGATTTTGGCATTCTGAACAATGATGGCTACATCCAGACACCCACACAACAACTCTTAGTCCGTCTCCATTATTTTGGTCTGGATATGTAATATTGTGATAATTCATATTTCTCCTAACAGGGCTGGAAATAATACATCCAGCCCATATAATATTTAATGATTACATGCTTACCCTGTCCTTGATTTCTGCATTCTTTGCTTCGTTATAGCGAGTTTGACCGTGAACTCTTGTAAATCCTAAGTACCCGTTCATTCTGTCGATCTTTGTAATCATTTTACTTCCACATTTTGGACAAGTATCCATTTCTACTTGCTGGTATCCACAATCTTCACAATAACACATTGCAAGATTTACACCTTCATAGAACCCTTTATCCATTGCTCTAAGTACAAGTGTTTTAATTGCCTGTTTGTTATAGCCAAGATTATATCTACAGTATTGAATTTTCCCACCGTTAAACAGATTCCAGAATCTTCCTTCCTTATCTTGTTTTTCAATCGGATTCATATCTTCTGATACATGGCAATGGAAACTATTGCTTACATATTCTTTGTCGGATACGTTTTCAATAATCCCATAAATTTTACGGAATTGCTCTACCTGCAAACCACAAAGTGACTCTGCGGGCGTACCGTAAATTGCATATAAAATATGGTCTTCTTCCTTGATTCTGTTTGTGTAATCATTGATATACTGCATGACCTCTAAGACAAATTGCCCATCTTCTCTAATAGATTTTCCATTATAAAGTCTCTGAAGTTCATTCAGTGCAGTGATACCATAACTCATTGTCATTGGAGGAAGAATAGATTTAATTTTATCATCTGGATTTAGATGTCCACCTAAAAAACCACCTTCACAGAAAGCAACCGGATTAACACTGGCATGAAGCTCTCCAATGTAATCATAGGTTCTTTTATGTAATCCACGAACAAGTTCAAGATAGTAATCTAATACTTCATAAAAATCTTTTGACTCTCTACGAGCTTTTGCAAGAATCATTGGAAGATGCAAGGAAACAACCCCAAGATTAAATCTTCCTTTAAAAATTGGTGTATCATTTTCATCTGCTGGATGCATACCACCACGTTCATACCATGGACTAAGAAAAGCCCTACACCCCATAGGACTAACCACTTTTTTATATTTTTTATACATTTCTGCTACATATCCATCGCCAGTTAAAGATAACCAATCCGGATACATAGTTTTTGCGCTGCAATCAATTCCTGCATTAAACACATCTGCACTCGGATATTTATCCGATCCATCACCATGCAATTCTTTGTCATATAGAAATACGATTTTAGGGAACAATACAGGACGTTTAAATCCTTTTTTACCCTGTCCGTCCTTATGTACATTAAGAAGCGTAATTGCAGCCATTTTGCCGAATTTAGACGTAGCAAGACCAATAGTTATCGTAACGAATGGATAATCCCCTCGACTCGAAGAAACCGAGTTCAATTTATATTCAATTCCTTGCCAACCTTGTTCAAAGTCACGATGTACTTTATTGGTTGCATATTTATCTGCTATATCATTGAGTAAATCATTATCGAATTCTGAATCTACACAAAAAGATATGTCTTTAAATTCATCAAAATATTTTCTATATGATTTTTCTGCATATGGTTCAAGAATCTTATCTGCTTCTGGAACGGTAAAACCACCATATTGTTGCGCTGCTGTTGATAAAATAATATCTCCCATAACATCAAAAGCCGTATCCAAATAGTTTGGCTCATTATACCAAATGTTACCCATTTCAAAACCGTTTTTCATAACATCCCCTACGTTAAAAAGGCAACAATTAATCGTATCGAGTCGAGCAGACCTATCATGGATATAAATATATCCATCTTTTGCTGCTTGTTTTTCTGCATATGTTAAAAAGAATTTTTTATATAATTCACTATTCAGCTCGTTGAAAATCAGGCTTCGCTTCGTTGCAACAAGGGCGCTGTCTGTGTTGGCATTGCTCTTGTCTCCGATGTAGCGGATGGACTGGCTACGCTCATATACTTTATCCATCATATGTACAAAATCTTTTTTGTAATTCCGATATTCTTTATACATTTTGGCTACTTTTGGGTAGTCTTCTTCCAATACAGCTTCGACGATATTATGCATATCATAAATTTCGATGCTTGTATCATCATCGTAGTTTTCTTCGATTTCTTCCCAAACATCATTCAGGATTTTTTCATAGTCTTGATTACTTAGTTCAACCATTGCTCTTCTTGCAGCTTTATTGCAAGCATCAATGATTTTTTGCTCTTGATATTCTTCAATTGTTCCATCTTTCTTTACTACTCTCATTTCTCCACCTCCTCATGAATTTCTTCTTTCTTCCAAGTGTAATTGCAGCAGTTATTCATTTGCTCCAATTCTTCATCAGCACTCTTGGAAATTTTACACAACGACATTACAGTTGTGCAAAACCCAATCCCAAGAACTGCTCCAAGTACCACATAAAGTACACTCATTATTAGTTACCTCCTACCTTTTGATATATCCTTGACCACCATCTCTGCATTTAATACAGATATGGCTACAAGGCGATTCACTGTAATTTGATTGTCTTGTTACAGCTTCAATGATATATTCTCTGTCTTGTCCTTCGATTTCTACAGTAATAAAATCATCTCCCATTTGTTTTAGTGTACGGCATAGCTCGCCGCTTGTTCCAATATACAATGTCTAATTTTCTTCCTTTCATAATAGTAAATGTGCAATATCCGTCCAATTCATTAACCTCTTTCCAGCCCAATCTTTATTCCAACTATAAATATCCCCAAAACAATATTTTTCTTGAGCATTACTTGTTTCTAACATATGTACCGAATCATCAATAAGAATGCCATCGCTCATATCTATATGTGATTTATCTTTGTATTTTTTCATATTTACACCAATAAATTCTGGATAGAAAAGATACTGATTAATCCACTGTTCTTTTTGTTTTAAGTTTGGAGAATAACCCATGCTAACAATTTTTACCTGATATACTTTTCCAAGTTCATCAACAATTTCATGTGCATCTGGCATAAATTCCAGTTCATAAAAGAATCGTGGTGTGTTAAAGTATGTATTAATGTATTCCTTAGATGTACAGGTCAATTCTTTAAAATCATATGAGTTAATCTCCCACCAATTAACATGATGGAATTTCTTATAATATTCAAAGTCTTCGTTGTATAGGGACACAATCGTTTTGATCGTGTCCACTAGCGTATTATCGAAGTCAATATAGATCGTTTTAATATCTGGTCTATACATTGTTTTTATTCAAATCCTTTCGAATAATGTTTATCATTTTTTCTACAGAAGTTTCCAATGACCTGTCATTGAGAATACGATAATCAATTAGATTAGATTTTTCAAAATTGCTGAACGAATCATTTTCTGCAGCATAGTTCTGTTTCCATGAATCATAGTCACCACGTTTCTTTGCACGTTCTTCTGCAGTTGTATATGGGGTTGTAATATAGATAGATACTAGACGGACATCTATATCTCTTGTTTTGAGTTTAAGTGTATATAATCCGACTGGATCAATGATATAGAAATTAGAATTTAAGATTTGCTCTTTTGTTGCAAAACTGCAATATCCAACTCGATCTGTATATGCCACCATGTTTGGTTTATATTTTTCAACGTCATCAGGTGAAATAAAAATATGATCTGAATTATCAACTGTTTCGCCTGGTCGTATAGATCTGGTTGTATAAGATTTAAGAACCGTCATATTTAATTTCTTAGCAGCTTCTTTGGCAATAGAGGATTTGCCAGAAGAAGTTCTGCCAAGGATACAATATAGTGTGTGCAAAAGGAATCACTCCTCTCCATGTAAACTGTAGAAGTATTCGTTATATAAATCATATCTTTTCTGAATATTTAGCCAATCCATTTCTTTGTTGTTCTCTCTGAGCCATTTCTGAAAACGGGAAAAGAATCCACACTGTGTAAATTCAGGGCATCCTGCTCTATAAATACAATTTGGAACAAGAATATTTGATTCGAGTGGATGATTTTTATGTAATTCAATCTTAAAATCTTCCGCCAATTCTTTTGCTTCATCAGTTGCTGCTCCACATAATCTTTTTCTCCAAGAATCAATAACATTTTGCATATTTGCATATCCATCAAAATTAACAGGCGCATCTTGTGGTTTTCCTGATCTTGGAATATCATCTTTTAATCTATCATCTCGTTGAGTACTAATAAATTTTTCAAACTTATGTCTGCTCCATTCTGTACTAACCCAGTATGGAATTTTTTTCCACGACCAATCAAATTCAAGTAATCTAATTGGCGAATGTTCAGACACAAGTAGTTTACTCATCCATTTTTCTGTGGCATCTTTGTCAGTAAACTCTTTGTTATCTGTAGTTCTGCAATGATTTTTCACTCGTTTCCAGTCATCATTAATCCAATTAAAAATTGTTATTCCCATTTTTATACCTCCCATAATGTCATATCATTTTTAAAATTATCAAGAACTTTTTCATCATCTGTTAAAATCTCTACATACGCAGGTGCGTCAATCGCAACGCTTAGTACACCCATCAGAGATTTAGCATCAAGAACAAGTCTTCCGTGAATATAATTGATATCCCAATCTTTATATTCTCCACATTTAGCTACGAATAAACTTGCATTGTTTACTGTTTTAAGACAGATTTTAATTTTGCGATCATTCATATTTTTCACCTTCTTTCTTAGCTGATGTATTCTAGGAATTCATCTTCACTCATAATTTTTACACCAAGGCTCTTTGCTTTCGTATTTTTACTTGACGTAGAATTAACATCATTATTGATCAATGCAGTAACCTTCTTCGAAATCGATCCAGATACTTTTCCACCTAGAGATTCAATCTTCTCTTTGAGTGCATCTCGATTCTCGAAATGTTTCAAACTACCGGTAACAACAAATGTTTGTCCCGTCAAATCTTTTCCGCTACTTGTTTTGAGAGATACTTTCTTTGGCGTTTCGAATGTAAATTCTTTACCAAGTTCCCACACGTTACTACATTCTCTATTGAAATATTCATCAAGTGAATTAATAATAGAATCTCCAATGCCAGGAATATGAGAAAAGAATTTTGCACCTGGATGCGTCATATCTCGTACAAAACTTTCGAATTGATAATCTTCCGCCTCGGCAATAACTTTACTTGCTGTTTTGCCAACAAGAGGAATTGATAATGCATATAAAAATCTATCCAGTGTGGTATTTCTGCTCTTTTCAATTGAATCAAATAGTTTGGAAACTGATTTCGAACCAAACCCATCAAGAGTTTTCATTTGTTTTTCATGTGTATTTAGATAATAGATATCTTGGATAGAATTTAACCATCCTAAAGAAATGAATTTTTGAATTGTTGCTTCAGATAAACCATCAATATTTAGAGCATTTCTACTGACTGCATGAGTTAGTTTACCAAGAAGTTTACCCTTGCATTCAGGATTTATACACCATAGGACTTCTGAATCATTTTCTTTAATGATCTTTGTTGACTCGCCGCATACTGGACACCTATTTGGTACATGGATAAAAGATTTTTTCATATCTTCTTCGAATCCATCTGATACAAATTCTTCTGCCCAACGTAACTGCGGAATTATGAGATTCGCCTTAAATACACCGATTTTTTGACCTTTAAATGGATGCGGCATTAATTCTCTCATTACAGAAATGTTATGCAAAGAAGCTCTTTCTACAGTACTACCTTCAATTTCCACAGGTTCAAATACTGCAGTCGGTGTTAAAACACCCGTCTTGCCCATTGTGAATTCGATATCTTTCAATGTGGTTTCTACGGAATCGTTTTTTACTTTAAACGCGACACCATTCCGGTTGTGATGTTCTGTACTGCCAAGAGATTTACCGTATTCTACATCTTCAAATTTAAATACAACTCCGTCTTGAGGAAGATGTTTTTCAGCAGCAAGACTAATAAAATTATCAATTTTACATTGTAGCTCTTCATTTTGATAATACTTTAAACCTAATACTTCACACGGAACAATACTAAACCCTAGCTTCCCTGCTTCAAGTAATCTGAAATAAAAACTATCATGTGCTTCATAATCGTTATTGCTAATTGCTAGAATAGGATCAACTTCTTCTACCACTTCCCAGGCATACCAACTTAGTTTTCTGTCTTTGACGACCGATGTATCCAAACTTGAAAGTGTTCCTGCAGTAAGATTACGGCTATTTTTATATTCTCCATTTTTATTGATCTCTTCAAAGTCATCAAGCTTGATTAAAGCTTCACCATCGATAACATATTTGCCCTTTTTATTAATACGTAGTGGAACATTCATAAACTGTTTTACATGCTGTAAAATATCATTTCCTTCTGTACCATTGCCACGAGATTCCGCCCCGATTAATTCACCATCTTGGTAAATCAATCTACAACTAATACCATCAAGTTTAATAGAAGCTACAATATCGTGTCCTGCTGCAAATTTTTTGATTTCTTCTACAGAGTGGCATTTGTCAAGACTTAACATAGGAGTCTCATGTTTTACTTTGATAAGTGATTTTAGTACTGCTCCACCAACTCTATTGACTGGGCTGTTCGGAAATACTGTATTTGCTTCTTCTTCCAATTGCTTTAATTCAAGTAACTTTGAATCAAATTCGGCGTCACTCATAAGTGTTGTTCCTGATCCATAATAAGAATCTGATGCCCTATTCAGATCATGAATCAGTTCTTTCATTCGTTTGATCTTATCCATTTACCGATTTCTCCCCACACATTTCTTTTAAATATTCAAGCAATTCATTGTCTTCCAGATAATAAATATCAATATGTTTACATCCATCCAGCCATTTTTTAAAACCATCCCAAAATTGACCAATTCTCCAATCTGGTCTATATGTCATGTGTAATCTTGTTACTTCATTATAAAAATTATATAATCTATTTGGATCTCTCATATTTTCTTTCCTCTCGACTATTCTGTGATTTCTACAAATGTATTTGTTTCTGGTTCATACTTATATGGAAGACCATTTGGCGCAAAATATGGTGATGGTGTTGTTGAAGCTCGACCATATCCAATTGATCCGTTCCAAAAATACACGATTTTTGTTGTACTATCATAATATAAATATCCACCAATGTTAATTAAATTATCGGTTCCAAGAGATTTTACTGTTACAGTATCGTTCGTTTTTACATTTGCTTGTGCTGATTCTACTCTACATCCTGAAAATGATAGTAAAATACTGACACACAAAAATATTAGTAATTTGTTTTTCATAGATTTCACCCATTTTCAAAACTGCTTTTTAACACACCTTTTTTAATTAATTCATAAACAATATCAAGATAATCTCTTTTATCGCTATATCTGCAATTGACATTTTTATGGATTCTTGGATCGTCCTTTATCCAATCATTTTCCCCAAAGTATACATTACTCACAAAAAGCATCTTAGACCCTCGTGCTACACAAAGATAATAACACTCTGTATCTCTTGGCATTCCTTTACATTTTTTAAATCCGAATTTTTCAAATTCTTTTGCTGGTACTGTCGGAATTAGCATCATCTATTACCTTTCTTGTAAATTTATATTCTTCACCAAATTGATCAGTTGATTTATAATTCCATCGTCCTAAATTAAACAACTGCTCTTTGTACCCATAACGTTTAAGCCATTTTTTATTAATTCTCTTCTTATGATGTTTTCTTGCTTGGATTTTCTTGACATACAAAATATTAACTTGATCTGGCGTCTTAGAAAGATCAGCGCTAAGAATTGCTGGATTGATCTTTGATATATTTGCTGAAAACGAAAGAGTTCTTTCATCTTTTGTAATGATTGGTTTATACCTTATATAATCATGACATTGTTCGACTGTATTTCGTGTTATATTGATCTCTTGTATGTCATCAAAGAAACCTATTTTTTTCTTTGATTTTGGGTCTACTATGGTAATCCCACCACATACACGCTCATTCATGCAATAATTAATATTCATTATTCTCTCCGTCATCTTCTGGTGGAGCAAGCTCCAAACCTAAGATTTGTCCTACTTCATATGCAGCATACGATGTGCCACAAGATTCTCCATCAAAGAAACAATCATAATAATTTCCTTCTGAACGCTGTGGTGTAAATCCACATGCATATGGATCATAGTTTTTATTGACCCATTCTTTTAATTTTTCAATAATTTCTTCCATAGTCGATTCCTCAGTGTATTACCTTATTTTGATTATAATAGTAAAGATAAATGAAACCAAAATTTCATCATGATTTTATCACTATATATTGTATATATGCACGCTTCAATACACTATATATAGCATTAGCAAAACAACATATAGTGGTCATATTTTATTTATTCTCTATATCTATACCATCTCTGGATTCTCATCAAACATCTTGAGAAATTTCATCTCATCTTCCTTATCGGAACACCACAGCTCAAGTTCATCACCATGCTCTCCGACTAACGCTGCAATAGCTACATACTGTGTCAATGCAGATTTAAGATTGAATTTATCTCCATACTGTGATGTAAGAGTTACATCGCCTTTACATTCATTTACTACATTGAGAAATGTTTCTACGTCTTTAAGGTTTTTAATTTTCATTATCTTATTCTCTCCTTCTCGTCCATCATTTTTCTAAATTCCACATACTTTCTTGTATATTCATAAGAATCCTTGAAAATATTTGTTACTGCTTTATACAGTTTAGGTTCATACTTCTTAATTACATCTAATTCATTATCAAAATCTACCATAAGGGCAGCCACAGCAACCAGTGCGCTTTAAACCATATTCCGAATAACAATCACTATGATCAATACCATACGCTTTCTCATAATCTTCTTTATCTGAATTTTTATACCAAAACAACGGTCTGTAATTGTCAACATCATCATTATCATCAAAGCATGATTTATATGCTGTTGATCTAGCACCACCTTCAGCTTTCCTGATACCTATAATCTGCAAGTCAAATAATTTGCCATCTATTCCATACTTTACAATGTTATGTGCGACATCTTTCTTTGCATATTTACAACACTTGTTTGAAATATTGAATGTTGGTGGATTAGCAACTATAAATTCTTTTAACCATTTGTTTCTGGTAATATTAAAGCAACTGTCGCTACCTTTGTTGCAACACCACCACTCTAAGGCTGACTTACATTTTGGATACTTTTTATATAACGTATCAAAGTCTTCATCTTCCCATTGAAAATTATGTTTTTGTAATCTTTGGATAAATTCACTGACTTGTTTTGATAAAAACGGTTGTCCATATTCCTTGCAGGACGTTGGAATAGGTTTTATAGCCCTATAAGAATGAAACGTAATATCATATTTTTCTTCAAGATATTTTAAATGTTCTTTTGTGGCTTGATATTCTAATCCAGTATCAAACCATACATAATCTACTTTATTGTCTTTGTCACATCTCCAAACGATATCTAACATCACATCACTGTCTGAACCGCCTGAAATTGAACAAATGATTTTCTCATACTTATCATTGTTGATAATTGCCCATGCACGAATCAAATTATCACAAATCGTTTGATTTACAGGACAACCATTTAATAGTTCCTCAATTGTATTAGCTTTCTGTACCAATATGTACTTTCCTCACTGAAAAATATTTCATTTCAATGAGGTAAAGCCATACTCTTTAAAAATGAGTCTTGTTCATTTTTTCGTGGGTGTCTTTTTACGCCACTACCACATCACTTTTTCGATTTATATTAACCAATGATCCGTCTTTTATAAATCATCGTGACAACCTTCGCTGCACAAAGGTATTAAATACATATGGTGAAAAGCTAACCAATTGGTAGTACAGCTTCGCAAAGTCTTTCTATGTTGTTTATTTCACAATTTACCATCTTGTGATTTGGATTATCATTATTATAATCTCTCATAAACATATCGAGCCAGAAATCAAAATACTCATCATCTGCACTTGAATCCATTACTGCATATCTATCAACTGTTTTATAATTACCTTTTTCTGTAAGATAAGATAAATTGACTTTATATACCGGCAATGTAATTTTTGTTTTCAAGAAATTCTTTGGATGTATATTTCTTAGTTTTTCTTTTAAATCTGAATCATAAATTTCAAATACGTCAATTCCTGTCCTTAGAGAACAGTTTTTAAAAAACTCACTCGGATGCACTACTTTTCACCACCTTTCAAACTGAATGAAAAATTAATTTCATAATTAGAAGCACGTTCATTTCCGTACTTCATGAGAGCATCCTTATCCCTGACTACGTGAGGGATGCGGTTTGTTCCAGAGTATTATATTCTGAATGCACAGGTTCAACTCATACACCCATCGGTTGACTGAAATATTGCTAACAGTCTTCACCTTTACCTTTTAACCATCTCAGGCTTTCAGTTCCTTTCACCGCATTTATCTTTTTATTATTTTATTTCCAATTAAAATACGGAGTATATCTTCTACAGAAAAGATTGCAGCATCTTTCCTTATATACAAACTTATTATTCTCTAACACACATTCTCTAACCATAGATTTTCCGCACATCGGACATTTCTTTGTGATTTTACTATTTTTATTGCCAATCTTTACTTCATATCCAAGTAATTCATGCATAAATTAATTACCCCCATGACATTTATTCTCTTATCTCAAATAATTTTTCCACTGCTTTTACACGCTTGTTGTTATCAATTGTTCTTTTTACTTCTTGTTCCCAAATACACTCCCATTCTGAAGGTGCTTTATGTTCACTAATTAAAACAACATTCTTTTTACTCATTTTTTCAGCCCAATTCCAAAACCTATCATAATCAAAATTCTTACTTGATCCATACTGCTTTGTATTCTTATATGGAATATCACAGTAGAATAAACAGTCAATTTTATCAGAATATAACTCTTCATAATCTCCGCATTGGAACAGAATATCTTTTAATCGTGGAATCTGTTCTAATAAGTTTCTTCTTGCTTCATCATAATAATTTCTTTCAGTTCCAGCTTTTGTACGTACAACGCCTGAATATCCACCATCAAAGAATCGCCCGTTATAGCTCGCAAGAAATCCAACTGCTCCAATATACCAGCCAGGATATGTATTTAAGTCTTTGTTGAAGCATTCTCTTACTTCTGAGTAATGTTCTTTTGTAATAAAATCTGGAAGACTTTGAATCCGATTTAGATTCTTGAATATTTCTATAAGATATTTATGATTATCGGATGCAATTTTTGTATCACATTGAATCTTATCAATGATATTGCATCCACCACAGAACGGCTCTATATATGTTTTTATATCATAATCTTTTATTCTCTGCTGAATAATCGGAATTATATATTTCGATATTCGAGACTTTGATCCCATGTATTTCATTAACAACTATTAAGAGCAAAGAATTCTTTAATGTACGTACAAATCTCATACTCCTTTCGTTAAGTTTGTTTATTCAATTAACATGTTTTCCAATTTGTGAATTTCTTCTGTAAGTGAATTAATTCTTTTATTAAGCAGTGCGTTAAATCCTTTTATAGCTTCTTTTTCTGTGTCTGCAAAATATCTTGCGTAAAGTGACACACCATTTTTCTTTAAGTCTTTGCCATTAACTTTGTATTCATAAAAATATTTATCATTTTTAATTCTTCCTCTTACCGGCTTACACATAAGATTCAAAGCTCTCTCATCTTCTTTATAGGCGAAAGCCCAAATATCCTTGCTAATTGGTATATTCCACACCTTCAAATGGGATGTGGATGTAATATTGATATATTCTTACTGCATAATACATTTTGTAGTTCTCCTTTTAAGGTTATGTTGCACTCATCATTAATTGTTGATTTACATATTCTGCGATTCTTTTTTGACCAACTTTAAAAATGTCTTCATCTTTTTCAATACAAATATAATTCCTATTTGTATTCATAGCCGCAATCGCTGTTGTCATGCTTCCTGCACATGAATCCAAAATAAGATCACCAGGATTACTATATGTTTTGATTAATTCTTCAATCAGAGCAACTGGTTTTTGAGTGCTATGATATGCCGATTTTTGAGTATCTTTTGCAAAAGTCCATATAGATTTTGGGTATCTTTTAGTAGAATCATAATCAGTCCAACCACTCTCACCATAATTTGTAGTATCTTTGGCATTGACATGATGAGATGCTTTACTAACTTTTCTCTCGTGTCCATCTGTCATTTGTGGATTATATGTTGGAGGTTTCTTATAGAAAATACAGATATCTTCATGAGAACGAAGAGGCATTTTCTTCGCATTTAGGAATCCGGTAGGTTGTGTTTTCTCCCAGATTAGATTATATTTCCAGAGTTTTCGGTTGCTATGCATCAAATCTGCTGTAAACATTCCGTTCGCAAATAGAATAATTGCACCACGATCTTTGATAATTCTTTCGTACTGCTCCCATAATGGTTCAAATGGAATAACTGTATCCCATTTATTCCTAGCAGTCTGACCGAAAGGAAGATCCGTAATGATGCAATCAATTGACCCATCATCAATTTTTTTCATACATTTAAGACAATCTTCGTTGTATAGTGTGTTTACTTTTAACATTTATTATTTGGAGCAAATCATGATTTATGCTGCAGCAAATCTCATACTCCTTGTTTTATTTAATATAATGAAAACTAGATGTTTGTAACCATCTAATACCTTATTCTCTTGTCCAATTGGAAATTTTTGAGCTGAAACGCTCTAAGAATTTATTTTGTTTTTATCTTTTACAGGCAAAAGCCATTTTAATCCTGAAAAAGGAATGTGATACAATTTACCTTTTTCTTCGTTGTATAAATCAATATTATCAGAATTATAATTTAATAATATTCCAACAATATTTTCTTCACATCCTTTATAGACTTCGAAAGTAACTTTATACGTCTTGTTTAAGGCGTTTGAGAAGCAATTATATTTTTGAAATTTCATTCGTGCTATATTTCCTCTTTATTTAAATCCAAGTTTTTTAATGCTATAAAATCAATCTCTTTATGTGGCCAAGCTTTAATTAGTTTTTCATTAACATGTTTGCAGCTATCACATTTCCATTTCCATACAAGATCTTTCTCTGGATGTCCAAAACTGACATAAATATCTTTATATTCTTTACCACAATGATCACACTTTAAATATGTAATAATCTGACTCACACGCTTATTCCCCTTTTGCTTTAGTCATATTATGAATCATTTCTAATGCACTTCTAGAATCTTCACCAATATCATTTTGATAAGCAGCATTCTCAATTAATGTTTCAACACATTGTTTTGTAACATAGACAAGATTATAATTATTAATCCTACGCACTGTATCTACGTCTTTATCTCCGCATGGCATCGTATAACCAATCAGACGAGATAATACTTCGCAAATAACTTCTTTATCCATTTATTTCTCCTACAAACATATTTTTATCTCCCAAATGAAGATCTTTACAATCAACAAAATTTTTAGAAGGATCGATCAATCCTGCCAGTGTATACTGCTCCCAAACCTTTTCCATAGTTTTATATACGATATCGAAGAATACCGGATTACAAATAATACGTTCTTTTCTCTGTATTCTTCTTTTCTTACCACATCGCTTAAGAGGAAAACCAAGCCTTTTTAATGTATTATTGTTAAAAATATATAAGAGCTGATCATCCGAAAACTCTTCGCTGTCATATAATTTTCTCATCATTTCATTTTGATAAAAGTATCGTTTGATATAATCATGTTTTGATAGATTATCACGCGGCAAGATTCTAAGCTTATTAAATTCTTTCATATAATTTTCGTCCATATTTCATCACTCCAAATATTCTCTATTCAATCCCGCATCTACCATGATATTCTCTAACGTTTTGTCATCAAAATCATATGCATTTGGATATTGATATTGCGCAATACGCCAAACAAGAGAATGGATGACTTCCATAAGCTCGGTTTTACAATCATCAAATCCTTCTACGTATCCAATGTCTTTCCCGTTCATGTAAGACATTGTTTCATTGCTATCTATCATTTATAACAATTCCTCCATCTGTTCATCAGAAATCTCTTTATATTCTACTTCATATCCTAGATATTTCAGGAGATCAATCCAATCATCATAATCAATTCTATGCCCTTCTCTAATGTAATCTTTATAACGAAGAACTGCATAACCATCTACTGTTATAAGTTTAATTTTGTTGAACGATGTGTATTTTGTTAAATAACTATATTTTAAAAAATATTCTTGTCCAAAAGAATCTTCAACAAAAATTATTGCTGGCGTAGAATTACAATCTACTTTAAAGTTATAAACCATTTCACCTAATGTTCTATCTTTGTTTCTTTTGTAAATTTTTATACTGTCTAAATCGATATCATGATTGATTGGAACTGTATACTTATCAATAAAACATGTTATATACGGTATTTTATAATGCATAATTCTCACCTCATTTCTACCTCGCCAAATTGCATTGTATTATCACAAAAAGTTTTCATTCCACAATATGTTCCGCACAAACCATTTGACTGAACGCCTGTTAATCCGTCACAAGAAAGTCCAATTATGTTTACTAATTCGTCAATTGTATCTTCATTCATAAACAAATATGGTTTATATCCGTTCTCAAGTTCATAAGTGTGGATCTTTTTATTCAGTTTCATAAAAGCTAATTCTTTTGTTGTAATTGTAAATCTATCATATTTCATAGTTTTACTTACCTCGTTTCTTTCTTTCAATTGCACGTTGTTCTTTTAATAATTTACAACTTCCACAATTGTTTCTGTTTTTACAAAACCAACAGTTATCATTGTCTAATGTCCACCACCAAGGAGGCTGAGGACGCATTTTTCTTTTTTGCTTTACCCATTTATTCTCCTATAAAAAGTAAACGAGTGATACCAAATAATGCAAAACTTGGTCAGTTACATATGATATTTTTTGGTATCTTGCTTTTAGCGGATCAATAATACAGTGCGTCAAAAATACAACTCCAAGCTGCCATGTTAATCCAAAAACAAGGTAAAATGGTAAACAATACAACGCACAATGTACGAATAAATGATACCAATTACTTCCTTTAGTCTTTGCAATAAAATCGCTTTGTAAAACATAATCACCAACCAAATGACAAAACTCTAATAAAATTACCTTATTCATATATCCCATCCTTTACTTTAACAGGACAGTTATGTGCATCATAATAATTAACAATCTTATGCTCTTTCATGTCAATTTTTACATAAGCACTTGCATGTGGAAATCCACCATCAAATCCTTTTACATACATATAATCATCTACAGTTTTAGTTCCAACAATCTGAAGATAGTTTTCTTTAAACCATTTTCCCGAAATATTTTCTGCATATTCTTTTAAAATATCGTGATAATTATAATCTTCATACATACAAATCATATTATTACCTCCTAATATTCTCTAAATGAAAGAGTGATTTCAACGCTTTCCAATATCTGTCAATGGAATTCTCTTAACAATATTCTCTGCAATATAGTCCTCGAAAACGTAATCTGTAATTGGCTTCAGCAAATCACACATATCTACATTACACTCAGATCTATATTTACTACAAAACCAATCGCTACCACATTCCATTCTTGATAAAGGACATTCACTTGCACATCTTGGCATCTCATCTACAATAATTTTCATAATTTCCTTCCACATACAGGACAGTACTTAATTTCCATAATATTGCCAGTGTAATAATCATCATCACACTCGTGCCAAAAGTTATAATTATTGTTATTTTCATCATATGTAATACAATCACATACTTCACGGCAATATTGACTGTTCAATTCATCTTCATTGTATATTTTATTGCAAAAATCACACATTTATTTTTAATCCTTTCTGTTGATGGCTGTTCTACCCTTGAGATGCTGCTATTAGGCTCACATGGTAGATAACTATTTAAACTACACTGTTATACCATCACTCAATTGAAATCGACATTTCTTCTATTAATTCTTTTAAAATCTTTTTCAATTCATTATCATCACAAATAATTATATCTGAATTAAATGGACTATTTAATATAATAAATTGAAAATTTGTTTTATCCATACCATACTCTCTTTCTGTCGTGCCATTAATTCATGAATGATCGTATTTATCAAATATTACAACTCTTACTTTTTCGCCATCGTCCGTATCAATTATTTGCAACATTGAATCAAATGCACCAAGATATTCAGTTAATATCTCTTCTATTTCATATTCGTTTAATATCTCTCTAACTTTTACTGCCATATATTCACCTCATGAAATGTTAGTTTCATCAATCCAACAACTGTATTCACCCTTGCGCATTGCTGCCTCGATTTCAGGCATAATAGACGCTAATTCGGCATCTATTTGCTCTTTATATGCTTTGTTCGAGATATTTCTTGCTTCTTGTGCTGTAAACATATATTCTCCTCCTATGCTTATTGATTTAATAGAGTTAATAATAAAGTTTTTCTATCAAAATTTTCTTTTTTCTTTAAAGCCATATTAACTGTTCGAATTTCTCCAAGGTGATAGCAACGCTCTTTTGCTCTGCTCACTCCAACATATAGAAGATTCGAATTAAGCATAAACGTATGGCTCTTAGGTGTAAGCATAATTACAACTTTAAAAGATCCTCCCTGTGATTTATGCGTACTGATTGCATAGGCAAGTTTAATATTTTTCAGCTGTCCTTTTTCATAGTAAATTAAAGTACCATCATAATCCACAACAATATTATCTTTGTTTACATGCTTTACAATACCTGCTTCACCATTTGCAATAAATGTTTTTTCTTGTCCTTTATCATCCTTGCTAATATTCTCTTCTGAATATAGTACAGCTTTATAGTCATTTGAATAATTCATAACAATATCATTAAGGCGATATTCATTTTCTCCGAACTTAATATATTCCGTTGTATCATTTATCACTTTTTGAAGCTTCTGATTTAAAACAATAGTTCCATAATCGCCAACGTTGTAACAAGATAATACACCAATGTCTTCTAATGAATATCCTTTGGTCAAAAGTGTTTGGTACAGTTTAACTGTATAATCAATTATCTTTGTTTGATCCAACGGTACAAATACATATGCTTGATCATCTCCAAAAATCTGAATTCCTGTTTTAGTTTTATCTAAATATTCCTTACCTTGACGAATGTCCGTAGCCACACTTGACAAACCACCTGCTCCGTATCTGAAGATTTTATTTAACGTTACTGTTGGCACATGTTTCCATTTGAGTAAATCGTAAAGTACGTTTCCTGCTCCTACAGATGGTATCTGCGCATCGTCTCCAATCAATAATAATTTTGTGCGTGAAAAATCAATTGCTTCAAGTAAATGCTTAAACAGAAAAATATCAACCATAGAAAATTCATCTACAATAATTACATCATGCGGTAATTTATTTTCTGAATTATATTCCCATCTCCCTGGTGGCATATAACACAATCCTCTATGAATTGTTTGCGCTTCTTTTCCTGTATATCCAGTTAGCACTTTGGCAGCTCTTCCTGTAGGTGCTAATAACATATATGATTTATGGCATGTATCAAGCAAATTTACAAATGCTTGTGTAGAACTGCTCTTTCCCGATCCAGCATAACCAACTAATAACACAATATTATGATCACACATATATTTTGATGTTTTACATTGTTCCTCTGTTAATGTAAATCCATCCAATTCTTTAAATTGTTCCAGGTCATAATCCCATTTTATATTAACTTGGATAGCTTCTTTAATCCTATTCGCAACATATTGCTCAGTGTCATAAGTTTCTTTTCTACATACGCACATGAGATCACGATTAAAAATTACATCATTATCCCCTTTTAGAATTACTCCTAAATTATTTTTTGCTTCTGGAACTAGAACATCAAACTTTCTTTTTAATTCCCCAACGTCCATATATGTATTTCCAGATATTTCATTCTCATCTAATATGAAATCGACACATGCTTTCGCCCTTTGGTAAGATGTTACTAAATCGAATCCAAAATACAAGATTGGTTTTTCGCCTGTTTCGGCACATTTTTTTGCTTCTTTATCTAATGTCAAAAGTAGTAAATCAGCCGTTTTGAATCCAATTCCACCTAACCTGCACAAGCATTGATATGGTTCTTCTCGAAGCTTTTCTTTGATTTTATCTACAGATGTATATTTTTCATAAAGCTTTTTTACAACAGACATGTTAAATAATCCTTTAAACTCTTCTACAATATCTGCCAACTTAAAATTTTCAATAATTTTTCTTTTAATGACATTGAATGTATATTCTTTAATACCCTTTGTTTTGGATAAATCAACATCATCCAAACGATTATGAATAACTCTGTCAACAATATCTGGATATACCGCCAATAATGTATCTGCTTGATTTGGTGTTAAAATCTCGTATAAGAAATGCTTTGTCGCATCTAATGTTGTAGGCTTCTCTCGTTTCACATTTAAAACCTCGTATCCGACTCCATAGGAATCGGATACCTCCTTTGCCTTAACAAAATAATCTACACCAAGATTTAATTCGGAAATGTTTCCTTTAATAGTGACATTGTTATATTTATTTACTTTAATATCTGGATAATCAAATGGGTTAATTGATACGCCATAGATTTTAAAGTTTTCAGAGTTGTAAACACATCGTTCTGGGACGCATTTAAATTCTACAATATTACTCAAATTATCCTCCTTAGTAAACCGTCCATTTTTTTACGATTTTTTCAGTTTCATCCGTTTTTACCCATGATCCATTTATTTTTTTCATTTTATTTTTTTCTCCAAATTCTTTTACATGAATTACATTATTTGTATCAAATGGATTTTCAATAAAAGATTTTCCAGATGTGATTTTAGTTTTTAAATATTCGCCGTTTTTAAGATCATAAAGTTGAAGATATGGTTTTGTTTTATCTTTGTAGAATTTACACTCTATTACATAAAACATATTCTCTGGAGCACTTGGATTTTTGTATGTGATATTACCGAGATATTCTTGTTCTTTTAATATTTGCTCTTTAACTGACAAAGATTTGTTTTCAAACATTCCAATAAATATTTTAACAAGTTTTCTTTTGTTAACCGCGCTATATTGTTTTGGCGTTTCTTTCTCTGCACACTGTCTTACAATATTTTCATCGATGTTCATTGCTGAAATTTTATCTTTTTTAAATGTTTTACAAGTACCTAGTGAATTATACAGGTCAATAATTTCAAGCAAATATTTATTTTTACCATATTCGGAAAAGAAATTAAGAGTGGTAAGAATATGCAATTGCCTATCATCTACAGAAGTCTTACTAATAATATCTACAAGTAAATCAATAAAATTATCATAATTATTCTTAGACAGCTCATACAATTCGTCAGCAATCTGGTTGTTACAATATTTAATCGAACCAATTCCCTGATAAATCGTATTTTCATCTTTATCCATAAAATATTGTGCTTTTGATTTTCCGAATTTAACACCAGCAATATTAATTCCTTGGGACTTAATATACTCTTTGATGCTTGACATTTTTTCATTATTGTCAACGTATACATTTAGAGCTGCTGTCAATAGCTCAATCTTATGATAATAGCGTAACCACCCAATAAATAGTCCAATCATACTGTATGGTATCGAATGATTTCGAGAGAAGAGATAGTTTGATGCATCAGCGATAACAACAAGAAATGATTTAATAGCGCTTCTTGCTTCTTCTTCTGTCATCCCATATTTTTCTTGTGCTACAGCGATGAAACCTTTTATATATCGTGGATCTTTATCTCCATGAATATCAAGCATATAACCGCCATTTTCGATAATAGGGATGTCTGCTTCTGTACCAGTCTTCTTTGCGAAGTGTCTTCGAACAATATCTGCTTGTCCCATCGTAAATCCACAGAATTCATGTAAGAAATCAATGATTTGTTCCTGATATACTAAATATCCCAATGTCGGTTTTAAGAATTCATTCAACGCAGCATTTCCGTTATCGTTGTAAACACCAGCAAATAACTGTTCCCTATAAGATTCACCGGCAGGTCTAATTGCTCCACTAACCATAGCCATAATGTCAAGATATGAAATATTATCATTCTGTGCTTTAATATTCGCCAACGTTTCTTTGCTAAGTGTTCTTTTTAATGAATCACTTGCAAAACCGCTTTCAAACTGAAAAATTAATGTTGTGTCTTGAGCGATTGAATTAATAACATTTTCATCTGAGAAATTAATTTTATCTGGTGTCAAAAAATCAATTCCTGCAAGCTTACAAGCACCGTCAACTAAGCCCACGGCATTTAGCCCTAACAAATCTAGCTTGACAAAATTTAGTGAGTCTATTTCGTGCATGTCAATTTGACTTACGGGACGCGGATCAGAAGTAATTGATAAGGTTCCAAAATCATAACGAATATCTGTTGGACTACAAACAATACCTGCAGCATGTCTTCCCAAAGATGTCGTTGTGCCGATAACAATATCTACATATTTGAAAAGTTCCGGATATTTTTCTCTAATATCCTTTGGCATAAAATCATGCCCTTTTTCATCAACTTGTGTCAAATCAGATAATGTTTGAGTTTCTTCTGGTGTCATACCTAGCGCACGACCTACATCCTTAATAGCCCCTTTTAACTGAATCGTATTGAATGTAAGAATATTGCAACAATATAATCCTTCGCGGTTAAAAAGATATTCTCTTACTCGATATCTGTCCTCTGCATAAATATCTGTATCAACATCAGCAAGTGACATTCTCTCTGGATTCATAAATCGAGAAAAATTAAGATTGTACTTTACAGAATCTACATCTGTACAATTAATTAGATATGCTATTTCACTACCTGAAACAGATCCACGAGATGGGCCATAATGCATATTATTTTTTAAAAGCCAATTTTTATAATCAGAATCTAACAACATAAAATCAATTGCATCGTTATGTTCATATGTTTTTAGTTCCTCTTGAATTCTTGGAATGTATTCCGTCTTATAATTAGGGAGCTTGTTTATGCCTCTTTTTTCTACACCTTCTACAATACGTTTTACAAATTCGCCTTTCGCGTCTTTATATAATCGTGGATATTTATTACTATAATCAAGTTCATATGATTCTATCTGATCGACAAAATCTACTGTCTCTTGAATCGCAGCCATATATACAAAATCTGGTAATGAGCATTGTTTTTTGAATGCTTCTACCATTTCATCTCCATTTTTCCAATTAAGATCACATTGATCCTCATCATGAAAAATAACTTTTTTAGATTGCTGCATAATTGCACGACCATCAGCATAATCTTGATTTAGAGCATGAACGTCATTTGTTGCAATAAGTTTCAATCCATATTCATTTGCTATTCTATATAAATATTGGTTATATCGAATTTGTAAGTCAAAATTGTGTGGCTGAATCTCCAACCAGCATCTGTGTTTATTTTCAATAATAAACTTTAAAAATTTTTCTTGTGCATCTTTTGTACCTTTACACAAAATACCACCGACACAAGCAGTGCTAACTAAAATATTATCCGAAGTATTAATAAGTTCATCTAATGTAATTCGTGGATTGTAATAGAAATGTCCGTCTTTACGATTAAACGATATTGAAGACAAATAATTCAATTCTAGCACACCTTGATAATTTTTAGCAAATAAACAACAATGATAATTGTCTCTCACTAAATTATTCTCATCAATTGTTTCAGTTACATAGAACTCCTCTGCATTAATGTATTTAATTCCAGCCTTTTCACAAGCTTGACGTTTAGCAATATTGTGTAACACCGCACCATGTTCCGTGAAAGCAATTGCAGTCATCCCATCTTTTACGGCTTGATCAATATATTTTTGAAATGGCACAACAGAATCTACTTCCAATCCGCTATATGGGTTAGAATCCATGCTATGTAAATGTATATGATTAAATGCTACCACTAAGCCACCTCTTATAAGCTATTAATGAAATCTATCAGTTCATCATCTTCTGCATTATTTTCTTTATTTAGAAATAATTCTTTCTGTTTCAAATACGAATCATATGGTTTATGTTTTTGCCTGGAATATCCTGAAAGAGTTGCCAACCTAAACTCATCTGCAGCAGTTACCTCCTGCCAAAAAGTTTTTTCATCATGTGTGTCACGATACTCTTCCTCTTTTTTATGGATATCATGAATCGTTGAAATGATGTCATTTTTTAAATCTGTAATCTTTTCTTCTGACAATGGAACCTGTACATAACAATCATGGATTTGGATTTTCTCTCTAACTTCGTCTGGCAGACATTCCACATCATTATCTAAAACCATTTTATCAACATATTCATCCAATTTTTCTTCATAACCAAAATATTTTAACCACATCTTTGCGGTATTGATCAGACTTTCTCCAATTGAATTTCTCTCAATATAACGATCTTTTTTCTTTCCATTCTTCTGTTCAATTGTAACTGTCACATATTTGAGAAAATTCCATTCACACTCAATATTTTCAAGTGGAATATTGAGTAATTGGCGAATACCCTCTGCATATAAAACGAGCTGACCACATTCTTTATTGATTTTTTCTCCACGATATAATGTAGAAGTTTTCCAGTCCAACACTCGTACTTTTGTTTTTTCTTTTTTATTCTCATCAAAATATTTTTCAACAACAAGCATATCAATATATCCTTGCATGTAAATATCATCAGAAATTTTAATTGTAATGAATTTTTCTACGAAATGAGGAGATGTGATCATATTATGATGTTTAAAGAAATGTCGAATACAATTTTCATATTTATCAGCAATCGCTTCATTCTTCTCAGAATCGCTACGATTATACTTTAGCTCTGCACAATTCATTGTGAATAGACTATCTTCATATAGTTCTGCCATATCTTCATATTTGATCTGATCGGTATATAGCTGTTCAATAATTTCATGTACATTTCCGCCAGAAACACAGTAAATACTATTGGTACGATCTTCTTGCTCATGAAGTACATATTTTAAAAAATATTCATATGTATCTTGCTTATAGCAATGATATCTAGACCAAGACCATAATGTATCCACATGGAGCGTCTTGCATAACTCATTTAATTCTTGTTTTGTTTTTCTAGCCAATTTTTATATAATTTCCTTTCTTTTTCGTCATATACTGTTCTGTGTTTAAATAAAAAATTATAAATTTTATTCGGCATATCTGCTGGCGAATTTTTGCTACCTTTAGGTATTAAATCCCATCTATCATAGATATAACTTACTTTCCGGATCGGATAAAATTTTTCGCATTCTTTTCGAATATGGTTTATATCAATACCTTCATCTAAAGCAATCACTATTTCCACATCTAGACTGATTAGAATTCTAACTTGTTCATCTGTAATTTCACAATTTCCTAATGAAGATCCTGTATTGTCAAGTCTTGACGCTCTTTTCAATGTTGATTTCTCAGCTTCAAATACTACAATATAACCTGCTTCTTGAATATATTTATAATTTTCATTTAATCCATATATATTAATTCCTTTAGAAAATGGAATGATTCCAAAATATTTTGGGATATCCAATAATTCATATTTAGGGACTGTAGTTCTTCCAACAATCCCTAAATACTCATTTTCATCACCATCCCATTTTCTCCAAGGAATAATAATTCTACGTTTATCATAAGAATAACCTATATTAAAACGTTTGCACGTATCAGGCATAATACCTTCTCGTACCCATCCAATATATGGCAAATTTGCATATTCTTTTAAACATGAATCATCATATAGAGGAACGTCTTTATTGATTATTCTTTTTGTTTTTTTTACTTTTTTGAAAATAGCTAATGGGTCTTTGGTAACATTCTCTTTCTCATTTCTTTTGAAAGAATACTTTAACCCTAAAATACTATGTATGTACTTATTCGCTTGACCAAAAGACATATTTTTCAACGTCATAACAAGCGTAAAGATATCTCCATGTGCATTTTGATCAGAACTTCGAATTGCAATAGATAATGTATCCTTCTTTACAGATACCGCTGTTTTGTTTGTCCCATTTGGTAAAGCGGCTCGCCATTCTTTTGGATATTCTTTTATTGAATGACAATCTAAGGATTCTAAAATTTGTTCTACACAATTATTTTCAATAATGTATTCTTTTAATTTATCCGCATTAATTGTACTCACCGCCTTACTTAATATTAAAAATCAACTGGAACAGATGTAAATCCAACCTCTTTCAATAGATTTCTGCTCATATCATGTTCGCACACAATTTGGATGTTATTAGCAGCTCCTTCTCTATTTTTTACAATGAAAATAAGTTGATAATGTTTATCATGATCCAATTTAACTGGAATCTTAGATTTATTATTTTTACCATCAAGCCTATACACTTTTAATTCATTCCTTTCACCAGTATATTCATCCTCAAACACATCGCGCAACATTAGACATGTACTTGCTGGATCAATGATTGATTTTGCCATACCAATGTTATCCTGACTATAAAATCTTTGTCTTGCAGATGATTTTGCCAACTGAAATGTGATGGTAATATGCACGTTTTTACCACCTTCTGCTTTTACAGTGTCATAGATATCAACCATGTTCTGTTGCATATCTAACCACATACGATCAGACCGACTACCGGCATCAGCTTTATATGTATCAAGAATAAAATACTTTACACCAAGACTAGCATATTTTTTTATTACTCTAATCGCTTTCTGTGTTTCATATCTCGAGAATGGAATAATAGTTAACATATTATTCTCTGATTTTTCGGCAATCCAATCTGCACACTTATACAAAAGTTCTTTAACTTCGTCAGAGAATTTTCCATCCCTAACAACAAATTTTTGCAGATCTGTCTTGTAAATATTATTTGCAACCCAAACAATAAGTTCTCGCTGCCACTTAGCTTTTCCTTCCTCGTTAACTAAAATAACAAGTCGTTCACCGTATTTAACAGCACTTGGAATTAGCATTGTTCTTGTCAATGTGGTTTTACCCATATTGGATAATCCACCAACTAAAGTGATATTGCCTGGAAGCTGTCCACCCGTCTCTTTTGTTAGTGTTGGCATGTTATCGTATGGTAATCCTACTGCAATACCTTCATTCAATTGTTCAATGAGATCATAAATACCATCTGATAAAGAATAAGACATAACATCTTCTTCAGCGTTAATAAAGATATGATTGAGAAGTGCATCGTATTCTTTATATATTTCATCCAATGACATATCAACAAATTCTTTGATTCGATCAGTTACAGGAAACCCTGATGCAATCATTCTGATGACAGTTTCCCATTTTTTTAGTTCATTTACATATCCTGAAATATTGCTTGTCTTGATATACTCAGTTGCTTTGTCAATCGTGTCATATCCACCATATTCATCATATTTTTGCTTTAATTTTGAATGCTTTTCTAGATATAACCCAACTGTAATATCATCTAGAACCGATTTCTTTTCTTTAACAATGATATCGTATGCGATTTGCCAATATACTCGCCAAGTATTTTCAGAAAAATCTTCCAATTTTAGTTGGTAATCATACATTAACTCAGGTTTCTTATAAAAAATGCTAACGATATTTGCTTCACAAGCAACTTTATATTCTTTAACCTGTTTGGCGCATTTTAGTTTTTCTTCTTGGTATGGAGTTAGTTTTTTCTTTTCTGCCAATATTTAATTCTCCTAAAACAAACTCTTCATCTTTTCTGATACTTCTGTTGTTTTGGGCGTATACATTGCACCTTCATATACTTGATTTTCACAGTCCTTATCCGCTACACGCTCTTGTACTTTTTTAGTATTTTGAAGTCTCAGATAAACATCGTTAATTTCCGGTTCGATCATTTTTATAATAAGATTAATCCTATGATCTTCCCCATTGATTTTTGCTTCGTTATCATGTAAATATTTTACAATCTTATTCTTGTTTAATTTAAACGCACACAAAATTGTAAAATCATCATATGATGCAGATGCCCTAATGTTTTTATTTGCAATATGTTCACCTTTTTTAAGACCTTGCAATTTAAGTGCAAGATATTTTGGAAATTTCATATTTTCGTCATACTCCAAGATTTCTCTTTTTACATAATCGCATAACTCGTTCCAGGAACTTTTTTCTTCTTTTTTCTTTGCCATATAGATCTCCTATAAATTTTCTCCGGCAGAGATAATCCACCGGAGAAATTATGTATTACGCTAACTGAAGTTTTGCAAAGTCAATTAGCTCAGTAAGTACTTCAGGAGTCTGCATTTCTAGCTCTTTAATAGATACACCTTTATCTTTCATGAGCTTATTTACTTTGAGTAATGTATCTTTGTCTTTGAATGTTTTGAGAATATCTTTGAATTCCGCTGCGAGAACTTCAGATTTGTCTGCCTGATCAATCATAGACTCTGTAGAAGTTTTAAGATCGTTCTTGTAAGATGTGGTATTTGTCTCCAGACCATTCATAGAATCATAATAGTCTTTCCAAATATCGAAGCATGGGTTTTCGATCTGCTGACCTACTTTTGTCACGTTAGTTCTGTCTTTAATAACTTCTGCCCAGAATGACACGCTACCATCTTTTTCTTTCTTAGTATAATGTCTAAGGATTGTATCGTAATCGAATTTTACAGATTTATGCATATCTGGTTTATATCCAATTACTTTTTTTCCATCATCATCTTTGAGTTCAATTTCCTGAGCCACAGATACAACATGAGTACCTTTGGAAGAAAGGTCGATTTTAGCTTGCTGTAGCTTCATGTTGATAATCTTGATACGACCCCACTGTTTTACACTAATACCGGCATCATCAACATCGCCACCTTTTTTTCGTGCTCTTCTTTCCTCAACTTCTGTTGCACCAATCTGCATGGTGTTATAAAATTTTGTTTCGGAGTCAATGGATAATGTCTCGATCTGTCCATCGTATTCTCCGTTGATAAAATCATCAAGATCGCTCTCTAACTCATCAAGATCTGATGTATTATCTACCATAACCAGATTATTATATGTTTTGCCATTATTCAGTTCAATATCTTTACCTTCATAATGAGCAATACCTGTCTCTGAGTCAATACATGCTACTTTCGGGAATGTGAGCTGGAATGTTGATTTTCCAGATCCAGATTCTCCGTAACTTAGAAATTTTCCTCCAATTTTGGTCGCTCTTGCTTTTCTGAATGACATTTATTTTCCTCCAATTTTATATTATTTTTTTATCCGTCTTGCCAATTTTAATATTTGGCAAGACGTTTTATTTACTTAGGCCATATCTGCTAACATTTTTACCAGTTCATCATCTTCATCCGTCATTTCAGAAGAATCAGATGTAGAATCTGTGTCACCACTATCTTCTCCAGCAGCAAGAAGTGCTTGCTCATAGAAGATTAGGTCATCTTCTTCATATTTTCCTTCTTCAAAAGCCACTGTAGGCTTTCTGTCATCACCCTGACCGACATAGACAATATCCGGTTTTACAACAATCATTCTTCTCTCACGATTACCGTTTCCGCCAACAGCAATTTTCTTTACTGCTTCGTCTTCGGAATAAACTCCCATTTCAATCAGTTCTTTGATATCGTCTGGGATGTCGTCTTTTGTAATTGTTACTGTAGACCCACCTTCTACAAGCTTACCTGCTACAGTAATTTCATTAACTTGTCCTTTTTTCTTAGGATCAAAAAATCTTTTAATCATTTTTGCAGTGATTTCCGGATTTTCATTGACTTCAATTTCGAATGTTTTTGGGAATACAACATTCTTTTTAACTTCCACTTTTTTGCCGTCAACTTTTGGTTTCCCAACATAGTCAACAACATAAGCATCTAGCTCAATTGTTCCTTTTTCTTCCAGTGTTTTACCAATACATTTTGGCTCAATAAGAATTGTCTGAGAAAACGTTGCTTTAAAATCGTTTTCATCTTCTACTTTAGAAAGAACGATAGAAGTGATATCTTTTTTTACAGATACGTTTCCGTCATATTCGCTATATCCAAGATTACCTTTTACATTTACTACAACATTATCTTCTAGATATTCGTCGAGGTATTCTACCGCGTCATACGCCTGTAGAAATTTTTTATAAACGGTTTTACCATGCACATCTTTTTCAACTCCAACTGTAATTAGAGATGTGTCCGCCACAGTATCGAGAATTGATTCATCAAGACGATCTTCCCATGCAATCTCTACAGATTTACTCTTCCCATTTTCATCTTTATCATCTTTGCTGTATGCTCTAATGGTAGATTCATTGTCAGGAAAAAATCCGCTTCTCATCTCTGAATAGACTACATTGCCATTACCGCAATCAACGCCGATATACATGCTGTTATCTGTCCAACCAGAATCATATGTATTATTGAGGTTGAATGATTTATCGGTACGTTTTACTCTACCGATTAAATTGAAAGATGCTTTTCCTTTTTTTAGTGCTTTTGGTTCTTTAGTTTTAGCCAAAACTTTGTCCTCCTAAAATTAAAATTTATATTATTGTTAAATAAAACAATCTATTTTAACGCCCAATACATGGACGGAACACAGAATTAAATCTATGTTTAACTATGTAAACAGTGATTCAGGGCGCACAAACCCAAGGTATGCTGTTAGCCACCCAATTTTATATTCTCTATTGAATTATTTATTTTTTTTTTGGATTTTTTGACTTGATTAAGTCGGATTTGCTATTCGATATGCTAATCTTTTATCTGTAAATATTTCTTCTCCATTATCTTTTAGTTTTGTTATGTTACAAGACAAATGCATTTCATCATATTTTAGATTCGAAATTTTACAATTAGATTGTATACTGTTACCTTTCATAACTTTTGACTTGAAGAAAACTGCTTTACCATCATAATTCTTATGTGCTTCACAATATTCATTCCAACTGTCTGCTTCAACTATTCTTGATTGATGATCTCGAATCATATTATTTTCATCAATAATTAGATTTGTTTCAATTACTTCTATGTATATCATCTCATTCTATATATTCTCTACAATCTAATAATTTATTTATTAACCATAACACTTCCATCAGAATTTAATCTTGGAGTCATACCCCCCATTCCAGAATATCCTTCCTGATGTGAATAAACCCAATAATGAACCCCAGTATCAGGATCAACGAATTCATAAATATCATTATTATAGATTTTTGGAGTCGTTCCACTAAGATCCGTTGTAGTTCCCTTCACACATCCTGTCAGTGAAAATAATAGCATTGATGTTATTCCAAATAACACAAATTTCTTCTTCATCTTTTACATATTCTCCATCTTATTCTTTATTATGCTTCAAAATTGAATTCATCAGATGTGATTTTTGTATTGCTGATTTTCTGATAGATATCCACATATATTTCATCTTTGTCTCTATTATAAGTTACTTCTGCATACTTATTTACTCTCTGCTCTTAGAATCCCATTTAACAAAATCCTCTAAATCATACTCGCCAGATTCTTCTTCGTTGATCTCAGGAACAAATACATTATAATTACCTTCGTTACGATCATGTTCAATTATCTGCCGCAGCATCTCATACATATTTGTAATTCCTAACTGATATGCTCTCTTTTCACCATCAGTCATTCCATCGCAAACTTCATCATTCTTACTCTCTAAAAGATCCTTATACTTTTCTAAGCTTTCTACGATTAATAAAAATTGTTCGTTCATTCTTTTATTCTCCTTTGACTCTTGAAATATTTGGGTTTTCTGCTATAATACCCATACAGGTCATAGCAGCCTGGTTCGCCGCATACTGACTCAACAGCACGGCTATGCCTGGGGTTTATAAAATAACTCATGCGGAAGTACTACTTATGTAGTGCGTATAAAACATGAGAAAATAAATCTCAGATTGGAGGTAAATATTGTACATATTAGCAACAATTATATGTGCAGTTGTTGGACTAATCGCCGTTGGTATGTATTATCATTCCAAAAACCATGCAGTCGATATGATTTGCAGGTACTCATCTGAATTATCAGATAAGAAAGTGGAATGTATTACCAACATGATTTCCAAACAACATCGGGACATCCCGTTTTTGAAAAAGCTACCAAAATAATCTGTTTATTATTTATTTTCTCCTTTTAATCTATAACTTTTTATTATTCATCAGGTCGAATTTTGTGTCTAATCACAGATTCGACCTTTTGTACTTCCACATAAGATTATTTTCTTAATCTAAAATTACATCCACTGCAGAGATGAATCCATGTACTTTTTTAATTGATTCTTCATCTAACATATATCTTTCGCCCGCTATGTTCATTTCTTTATTAAGGCTATCAATAGAAAATATTAATTTTTCTTTTGCTATTTCTTTATTCTCTGCACAAACAACAATTCTTTTAAGTGCCAAACTTTTCTTCCATATATTATCAAAGTCATACCATTCTCTGTTCGCAATTCCAGTGTAAAAGTCTATTGCCGCTGCATCTTCTTCCTCTTCATCATTTTCTTCTTCCGATTCTCCATACTCACATGTATCGCAAGTAGAAAAATATTTGTCATGGACTTTACAGCATTCTGGTCTATTATCTTCGTTATAGCGTGTAATAAAATCATAAACTGACGCTTCAAGTTTAATTATTTTGTCAAATTTTATTCTATCTTTTTCGGATAACTTATTCCACTTTTCTAAAAGTGAATCTACTAATCTCATAACTACTTCCTTTCTTAAAAATTTATGAAATTTACTTTTCGTTAAGATTATAAACCCAATTCTTCGATTATAGGAAGAACCTTGTCTTTTAACTTAGGATATAATTTATCCAATGTTTCTCTAGCGTTCATTTGTTTATTCTGTGTTGTAAGTCTGGCACATTCCCAGTCTATAACCATTTGTACATAATCCGCATGTGTCCTTGCTCTCAAAGCATGATGCCTGGAATGCCCTCTATGTATCTTGTATACACGTTCGTAATCCATAATCATGTATAGGAATATTTTATCCAAATCATGCAAGTAACCACGAATTGTATTGTGCCCAAGTAATTGCCTTTCGATTATTCTGAATGCTTTTCTATGTTTTAATGTATATTTGATTTTATCTGTTTGCATTGTTTACCCCTTTCTTAAGTTTTAAATGGAGCTTGCATGACTTGAACATGCGACCGTCCAGTTATGAGCTGGATGCTCTCCCAACTGAGCTAAAGCTCCTGGTTGCACCATAAAGCGAAGCCATGCACGACCTCCAATGGATTAGTCTTTCATAATACCTTTTCGCTACATTTAGTTGCACAAAACATACGATTTTTGTGTTGCGATATTCTTTTACTTCCAACTAAACAAAGTTGCATACTTCATGATGCTAAATACTGACGGTGGGACTCGAACCCACATATCTGTGATCCTGGTGTTTGAAGCCAGTGCGTATGCCAATTCCGCCACGCCAGCATGTGTGCGATAGTTACTTCATCCGTTTAAGACATCTTCTAACGAGGATGCTGATCCAAACCCATCGCTTAAGTGATCAGTTTATTACAAGTGGAGGCTTGTATTGCGATACATGATAAGTTTTATGTCTTTCATGCTTGGACAATTATTTATTCTCTAACAAAAAATCACAGCTAACGTGATAAACAAGAAAATTAAAATGATTCCGCATGATACTCCAAAACTTACATCCTCTCCCCATCGTTTTTCAACATAAGTAATAATTTTATCATAAGATTTTGCGATAAATGTCATTCCAAATACAGACACAACTGCAATTGCGACAATTTCTAATACTAACGTTAAAAATAACATTAACCAATATTCATTCATATGTACATTCTCCTTCTAATACTGTCTAAAAGTAAAACCCTCACCACACTCAGTACAGACAACCGATCCAATTTCAACTTCTGCAAATTCTTGAAATTCATACTTGAATTGAACGTTTTTGCAATTAAATCTTTTATGTTTATTTACAACGTGCGAATCCATCCATAAATTAATTGTTGATTTTTCATCTTCTGAAATCGGAAATCCTCTCCGTAAATCTTCCTGCATAGCTTCGCATTTACTTTTCATCATTTGCAGTTCTGAGTCTTTATAAGATTCTTCCATTAATCTTTTATTCTCTTCTCGCAGTCGAGCAATTTCTTCGTCACGTTTTTTCAATCCATCTTCAACGTTTTTGACAATGTATGAAGTCTGATTTTCTTTATTTACAAGCTGATCTAGAATTTCGTTAATATTCTTACCCATGATCTTATTCTCCAATCTCTTCATTTAGCCATTTAACACAGTCGTTGATCGCATCAGACCTGTAAATAAATTTCTGTCCAGATGGTGACTCCCATACAAAAGATGATTCAAAAACAAAATAATTAGTTGGAATACCTGCTTTATCTTGTGTCTTTGTAACTAAATATTCCGCTAATCCATCGACCGGCATAATTCTCAACCTATCCAAATTTCGCATCCTTACACCTCCATATTCTCTCTTGTTGTATAGTGTTATTTCACTTAATACTCTGCATGGCTATTACACCATACAGAGTAAAATATATTATTTTTTCTTAGCTGCTTTTAATGAATCTAATTTCTTTTGAAGCTCTTCATCTTTCATCTTTTTATCCAGACGCTTCATCTGAACGTCAATGGAATTCTTGTAAGCGATTCTTGTACCGTCAGCCTGTTCTTTTGTTTTCTGAACGCCTTCACGAACCTTTTCAAGCATTCTATCTTCTTCTTGACTTGAAGCGCTTGTGGCAGATTGTAAAGATTTTACGGTTTCTGCAGCCTCGAGTGTGAATACTGCTTTATCCTTTTCTGCTTTTAAAGATTTAATTTCTTCCTGCAGAGCTGTTAAATTTTCTTTCTGTACATCTCTATTCTCTTTTAATTCTTTCAGAGTTGTCTTAATCGTTTCAATTTTGTCCGTGATTTCCTGCTGTCTTGCAAGATATACTTTTGCACCTTCGTCATCATTTCTATCAATACAGGATGCAACACTAAGATCCATCTGCATATTCTCTTTCTGCAACTGTCTTAATTGTGTTTCATAATTCTGGATTTTACCCTCGACCTGGGTATATAAAGAGTTTGTTTTGGTGTAAGTATCTTCCTTCTTCCAAATAATAGAATTATAGTAGGCTTTTGCTCCATCTGGCGTAGATGCATCATTGCCAATGATTTCATCTGCTGTTCCTGATGCTCTCATTTTTAGTCTCTTACCCGTTTTAGTTGTTGTAAAAAATACAACTGCCGCAATCACAAGAATTACGATAATCAATACTGTCATAGTTAATCCCTACCTTCGTCAATATCAAGTCCAAAGTTTTTAAATAGCTCTGTCATGCCTCCCATATATCCTGATCCAAGAGCCTGGAATTTGAATCCATCACCGTATCTATAAAGTCTACCCATCTCAACGGCATTGAGCTTTTCAAAATTCTCATTTTCAGAAAGATCATATTCCCACTTTGTTGTCGGATTGTCATAATCACAGATCATCATAGTTGCGTTATTAACCATTCCAAAATTCTGTAGTCTCTGTACAGCTCTGAAAATAGTAAGACAAATTGTAAAATCTGTTCTGTCTGACGGAAATGTATCTGCATGAACAATAAAATATTCATCATAATGATGTCCATCAAAAGTAATTCCCTGAGAATCGTCACCCGTAAGATTGTCTCCAGAATATTCTACCCACGGATATCCACTACCATCACCATATGTATTATAGTTTACAATATCTTTTGGATAAGCTACTTTTCGATCTGAATTTGTAAGAAATCCGTTAATATCAAAATCAATATCTGATTCACCTGCATAACGATTCTGATCCCAATTCACACCAATGAAAAAGTTTTTGATTGCAGTTCCATCTTCTTTTGTCATACTAATTTTCTGATTTTTGCTCATATTAATTACGTTTGCCATAATTATGTATTCTCCTTTTTTACTGTTTGTTATTTAGCCAATCTTTGTATGGTCTCAAAAGCTCTGTATATAGTTCTTCGTCAGTCATTCTGTTCATGTTTTTGACTGCGATAAATCCAGTGTTGTCACATTTTCTACCCTTCATATCATCCAGAGATCTCAGATAACTAAAATTCTCATTTCCAATGCCAACAAACTGTACAAACATATTGTAATTAGAAAGCTCTTTCACAATTTTATTTGTTTCGTCTGTATCCCAATTTTCACCATCTGTAATAAAAATGATAAATGCTGGAATTGTACTTGGCTCAATATCCTTATAATAGGAAACAATATCTTTCAAGACTGGAGCGTAATTAGTTCCACCCATACTCATATGAGAATTCATCATAATTTTTCGAACATAGTTCTTATAATTATCAATTGTCACTGGTTTCAAAGAATCAAAATCATTTGAAAATAGCCAAGATTCTAACTCCCCATTATCATCAAATTTAAGAGCGATTGGCAAAAGTCTTGTAATTACATCTTGTACAGATCCGTTTCTAAAAAGATTACCCATACTTCCAGAGTAATCCATAGCGAGCGCAACCCTTGCTTGATGCTTAGTCATATCAATTTTGCTTGATTTCGACATATTAATTAGCACATTATTTAAATTTTCTGCTGACTTAGACATATCAATTACAACTTGCTGCGCTGTATTTTCTTCATGTACCACAGCGGATGTATTATCCGCCATAGTATTTGTTGTTGTAGTCTTTTTTCCAAAAAGTTTGTCAAATAGTCCCATGATTTTTATTCTCTCCTTTGATAAATAATTTTCGAATAACATCAACCACGATTACAGTGAGTGATAGTCCAATGATTGCGATCCACTGACTCATATTCATTGCTGTTGCCTGGATAAGTCCGCCGAGTGCATTACATAAAGCAATAGTTCCAAGTACAATACCTGCTGCAATATATACAAATGTTTTATTGTTTTTCAGTCCATTGAGCAAATTAATATGTTCTGTACGAATACCAAATCCATTGCATACAGACATGATGCAAAGCATTGCAAATCTTGCAGTCATAGCTTCGACATCTGTTGTAAATAATTTTGATACTGGTGAAAACATAAGAATTCCATATAGTACAATAAATGTTACTGTGCTAATAGTAATTCGTTTCTTTGCACCTCGAATAAACAATCCAGAACCCTTCTTAATTGGATTCTCTGTCATATATTCAGCTTTCGGAGGTTCCCCGCCAAATGACAATGAATTAAGTGAATCCATGATAATATTGATAATCAGAATCTGAACGGAAGCTAGTAATGCTCCGCCAGATAAAATAGGAAATAGAATACTTAAAACCAGAAGTGAAAAGTTGATTGGCAACTGAAACTCCAAAAACATCATGATATCGTGCATAAATGTTCTACCAAGTTCCACGCCTCTAATAATACTTGCGAAGTTATTGTCTGTTAGAATAATATCGGATGCTTCTTTTGCAACATCTGTTCCAGCTTCCATGCCAAAGCCTACATCCGCTTTCTTTAAAGCAGGAGAATCATTTGTCCCATCTCCCGTCATTCCAACAGATCTACCAAGCTCCTGTGCAAGACTTACAAGTCTAAGCTTTGTATTAGGAGAGCATCTGGAAATAACTCTAAGAGTTGGAATAATCTTCTTAATTTCATCATCAGACATTGCCTCGAACTGTGCATTTGTAAGAGCAAGATCCCCTTCTTTATAAATACAAGCTTCTGTCGCTACTGCTACTGCAGTCTCATGGCAATCACCAGTAATTTCAATAACTTGAATACCTGCTTCATGCGCAATCTGTACAGCCTGTGGAACTTCTTTTCTTACTGGATCAACGACGCCAATAATTCCTAGAAATACCATATCATCTGGTAATGTATTCTCAACAATGTTCCCATTCGCCATCGCCAATGCGATGCAGCGCATGGATTTTTTCGTCATTGATTTGATAACATTTAAAAGTCTCTCTTTATCTTGTTTATTAAACGCTACAGGCTCTGAAATTAACATTTTAGAACAATGTTCGATAAGTTTCTCTGGCGCACCTTTATAATAGGAAATTCCGCTCTCAGACGTACAGGAAGAGTACTTATATTCACTTTGAAATACCTGTTTCATAATAATTTTGTTGTTTTTCTGAATATCAAAAAACTCAGTAAAATCAACGTATTTTAAGATTGCTCTGTCAATAGAGTTTCCGCCTGTGATATTATTCTCTGCATCATATGTGGCACTATTGTTCAAACAGATATTTTGTTTGATGCAATCCCAAAGATTAGTACCCTGATCAACTTCATTGCCATATCCGTCAATGACAGTCGTAGGTGTCATAACTCCTGTTGTAAGAGTTCCTGTTTTGTCAGTACAAATTAGATCTACGTATGCAAGTTCTGGAATCTTGTTTGGATTTTTTGCAAGAATATTGAATCGTTCCATTGTCTTGACATTCTGTTTTGTAACAAGCTTGATAATTAATGGAAGTCCTTCTGGAACAGCAGCCACAATGATTGTTAGAGCAACCGAAATATTCTGTGCAATCTTTTGGATAACTTCTAGCACACCACCATTGATATATTCTCTGAATCCAATATGCGCAATATCCGTTACCATCAGTGCAATAAACGTGACGACTGCAGCAATCGTTCCATATCTCGAAATTGTATCACAAAGTTTATCGATCGCAATCTGAAGTGCTGTTTTAGGTGGCTCAAGTGTCTGCATTTTTACAAGTGTGTCACCATTTATGGTGTTTACGCCAACTTCGCCTACGATCATCTTTCCTTCGCCAGACAGAATCGTTGTTCCAGCAAATAAGCTATTTTGATTCGTAAAATCATCGGTGGATGTTGATTTTTTGTATACATAATCATTAATTGGAATTTTCTGACATTCTTTACTTTCTCCGTTGATAGCAGCATTGCTTACAGAAATTTTACCCTCAATAATATATCCATCCGCGTAAATTTCCTGTCCAGTTCCAATACAAACCACATCACCAACAACTAAATTATCTTTGTTGATTGTCTGAACTTGCCCATCTCTGATAACATCACAATACCTAGTTGATGTCTTTGCTCTTAGTTCTTGTGTTGATTTTTGAATACCAAGCGCCATTTTTACACCAATATATGTACATAATGAAATAACTAAAATCACCATGATTGGTTCTGAAAATGATGCCAATCCAAATACTGCAGCGAAAATCTCATATGCAGATAATGCTAATAACAGCATTAGCGTTTTATCACCAAAGATATTTTCAATCGCAAATTCATACCATTTCTTAAGCTTTGGTTCTGGTAGTTTGTTTGAGCCATATTTTTCCAGACTCATTTTTACTTGTTCGTTTGTTAGTCCTTTCAATTTTACACTCCTTTTCTATTTGTTTTAGAATATCTATAACAAAGATAGTCCAAAAATAATAATGACTATCTTAGTCATCTAAATTGTTATTCTCTATCGAGCAATGTCACATTCGTGAAAATTTAACAACATCTGATATTTATATTCTCCAAATCTTTTCTTCCAACGTTCTTTAGATTTTTCTGTTGTCCAATTAAAAGGCACCATATGATAGTTAATTAGAAAACACATATCTGCAACGTCTTTATAAAATATTTCTGCAAAATTTTCTAAAATCATATATGAACCAATTGAATCATGCCCGTAATAATGCGCAACTCCATCATCATCTAATTCTTTACAGTACAATTTCCCATAATCATGCAATAACGCTGCCAGATTATATTTTGACGGATAACCATATCTTGAAAATAATTCATGTGTATTCTTACAATGGTCTGCAAGTGTCGAAGTATGATGTAGATTTTGCTGATTGAATCCTTCCATATTATCAAACATTTTCAACACATCTAATCTGTTCTTATTTTTCATATAATAGTGAATAATTCCTTCGTCAAAACCTTCTTCCATGAACGGAATCTGGAATTTTCTAAGTTGTCCATCTAACACTTCTTCAGGCACAGGATGTTGCCTGCCCAGGTTATCAATTTTACATTGCCTAAATGGTTTTGGAATTAGATAAACAATTTTATGACAATTAATACCTTTAATATTTTCAATAATTGCTCGTCTCGACTTCATGGTAATATTGGTTGCATCAGCAATTACATTTTTATTATTCTCTAAGTTCTCACGAATTTTTTTATGAAATATTTTAAATACTTCTTCATTGTGATCCTGATTTTCATAATCGCCAGTTAATTCTTCTCTGACAGAATTTGATGATACGATAACTGTATTTTCATGCTCCTGTGCTAATTGCTTGGCAATGGTAGATTTTCCGCTTCCACTCAGCCCGCACATAACCCAAAGCGTAGGTTTATTCATTCAATTCTCCTATCCATTGTGTTTTAATAAATATTCTCGACTGACATTTTTAAAACTCTGCTGTCCGTCCTGAGATCTATAGACGTATCCTTCTCTTCGAACTTTTGGATTAATCTCACTATATCCATCAGCTTCGAGTTTCATTTCTTCCATTGTTTTAGGTAAATAATATTCTGTAGAAACAATCGGCACATGTAACAGATTATTACCATCACAAAAATCTGCCATCTCTTTCGTCCCTACACGATTACCTTCAATAATAAGATTAAATACATATAACCTATTCTCTTTAAATTTATATGGATTACCCTGTACGTCTCCGACTCCTTCACCCTGTAGCACAACTCGATCATAATTATTCTCAATTGCCAATTTTGTTAATACACTTTCAATACCGTATTTATCAGCAAGCTCCCAATAAATATTAGAGTCGTGATAGCATTCCTGATTTTTATCTGCTTGTCTGACATTTCTGCTACAAACAATAAATTCGAATTTATCCTTACCTTTCTTCTGCCGGTTTATAGCGAATGTACAGGAAGTACCATCCAATTTTTCTGTCTTAATCCATGGATTTTTATTCTGCAAGTAAAAAGGAGCATTTTCAATTCTCGTTTCGTCGGTTTTAACAATCCATTTTGGAAACTCCTTTGGATTATCACGTTTCTTTCCAAGAAAGAAGAATAATAATTTCTTTCCCCACTCACGTTTCATTAACCATCTAAACCATTTTTTCTTTGCGAGATTTTTATGGCGAGCTGCCATAGATTTGAATTTTGCATTTGGATCAATAGAATTGCTTTTTCGTTTGACATCTTCTTCAGAAGAATATGTAATTTTTAGATCTTTGCTGACATCATCACCAATATTTTTTCCATCTAGTTCTGGAAATAGAGATAATGGAAGTGCTAATCCTTGACTAATTACTTTAAACTTTCCAAGTTTCATCGTCTTGACTTTATATTTCTTGTTTGTCAGAAACTCGAAACGTTCATCATTTTCAGGACACTTGCTATCAATTTCAATATAAATTGCTAAATCACCAGTCTGAAACTCACCTTTCTTTGCTACACAAACCCATCCTAACACTCCAATGAGTTCAATATTATTTGCTCCTTCAATTGGTTTTACCCATTCAATTTTTTCAATATGGGCTAATGCTCTTTCCTTATTCTCCAAGTCCCTCTTACCATTAGTAAGTAGTGCGCACTTTATCCTATAGGAACTTTTCTATTTTTCCTTTCTTATTTAATCTTCTAATTTGTTACCTTTTGCTTCATTACAAGGCTTACACATTGTTTGATAGTTACTAATATCATCAATCCCACCTTTTGAACGTGGTAAAATATGATCTTTTGTCATTAATATTTCATCACCATTATCATCAACTGCATACAAATTCAGATGATAACTTTTATCCTGCAAATGCCTTTCTTTCGCAAAATATTGTCCTTCAATTCCACAAACTGAGCATTTACAGCCTTTTGTAAAAAATGTCTGATATCGTTGACTATTACCTTTAATCAAATCTCCATCAAAATCAACTTTTGCATTTCGCTTGTCTTTTTCAAACAAAACATCTTTAACCTTACTGTATACATATTCTATGGAATATGCGGACTTTCTGATAAGATCATCATGTTTTGGTTTAATCTTATGCAGCCTAACATCTCTATTTGAAATAAAAATGTTTTCTACATTTTCTTTGCTTAATAAGTCAGTCAAATCTCTTACTGTACGAATTTTATTGGGAATAGAAATAGTACTGCCGTTCCATTTAATTTCTGTAATCTCTGTATCAAGAGTAGGTGACAATGGATTATTACTCTTTGGAAATTCTGTTTGTAAAAAATCTTCAATTGTTTTAAAGTGTTGAGATAATATTTTATCTTCTACTTTGTAACAAATTTTTAATCCTCGTTGTGCTTTAAACATAGCAACATCTCCTTCAAATTTTTATTATCACCTATATATTCTCTTCTTTCAACCAAACTACAGAACTACAAACACTACATCTTTCATTGTTGATGGGATTGTAAATACATTCTTCTTCTGTTTTATTTCGTATTCTTCTTTCCCATCTTCATTCTTCACTACTCTTGCTGTAAGAATCTTTCCTTTTTTAATCTTTGCACTGTCTTCGTTTTGATCTTTGAAGACTACATCTTTAATAAATTTAATTGTCATAATGTTTATTCTCTCCTTCTATTGAAAGAAATGTCGGATTCATTACTAATCAAATTGCGGAGATTTAATTTCCTCTTTAGAAACATATCCTAAGCAATATCTCTGTTCTTCTCTCATGGCATCACAGATTCTCATAATCTGTGAATATCCATCTGACTGACTTTCTGTGCATTTTGCTGCAATTTGTTCAATTCTCTTAATATATTCTTCCGTTGATTTATTCTCCCATACTACTTCAATAAATTTGCAATCTCATCAATCTCAAGTTCCGTTTTCTTATCATCAGATAGCAGCTTATCCAACTTACTCTCCATCTTCTTCAAATCTGCTTCCTCTTTCTTCAAACTAGATACTTCTAACTTACTTTTAATATCCTTAATCCAAGCCGTTACGCTGTATCCTGAAATCTCAAAATCAGACATTCCAAGGTCAACTGCAGACATAAAATATGAATTAAGTCTGATAAGTAATAACATTAATGCATCATCTGAACATACATTAAGATTAATTGTCATACCATCCATATTAAGAACGCAATTTGTTTCAGGAATAAACCTAACCTTCTTCTCAGAAATTGATTTCTTCTTTATTTCAATCTGTTTCTTTAATTCTAAAATTCTGTCATCATTTTTACTCATTAAACTCGTACTCCTTTTCGTATTCTCTACCATTTGCTAAATATTTCTGCTTACATACTGGTTTTAACTTTTCAAAAACTGTTTCAATAGAAACTGGGATCATATGCGTCTGAATTTCTTTTTGACCATAACGTACTTCCACTTCTCTTTCTTCTGTCGGGAAAATATCAACTGCTTCCTTATTTCCATAATAGATATTCTTGGCACTATATTTATAAACAGTATATTTGCCGTTATCTTCTGACATATATGGCGTTGTCATTTCATATTTAATATATTCTCCATCGTTGTTTACCATAAAGCGAACATTGATATATTTTCTTGTTATATCATCAACATATGTATTAATTGCTTTTTCACAAAAATCTTCGAACGAGATATTTACAATTTTATCCTTGCTATCGTCTATAGGAGAAAATTGATAAGATGATTCCATTGAATTATAAATTTCAGAATATTTAGATGTGCATTTATCATCAAGACAACTAATAAGTTTGTTTTTAGGAACACTTTTAAATTGCTCAAATTCATACTTCCCATCGCTTAATCTTGCAAACCAATGCATTTTACCATATGGAAGGTTGTTAATTACTTTATAAGAAATTTTTGTATATCCAAATCGAGCTGGTTCATTTGGAATATCTTTATAGGATTTAGTTCTTACAATTTTATCATCCTGCATAAATTCGTAACCATATCTATATGTTTCAAATCGTCCCATGTAAATCCAATTCTCGTTATCTTTAGTAAGATATGTCGCTCCAAGAATTAAATCCTTAGTTTTTATAGATTCGTTATTATGGACAATCTTATTAAACTCACTAATCTCTTTATAATCAGGTGATTCTACTGGCATAAGGACTAAATCTTTGCCGTCCCATCCATATACAAATTCTCCTTCAAGCCCTTTACCCTTGATACAATTTGCGTTTTCAAGAATGTATAGTAAATTCTCGATAGTAATCTCAAATTCAAAGCCTCGTGGATCGTATACTCTACAATATGCATGTCTATGATCCCAACCCGTAGAATAATCACCTGCTTTTTTATTAAGCACAAATCCTTCGGTTGGAATATTATCATATTCATTATTTGGAATATTCTCATCTCGCCAACCATTCCATGAAGCCTCTTTTCGCAACTTACCCTTTTCGTCATAGTATATTACATAAGCAAGCTTTCCTGTGTATGTTCCTGAACGATTCTGATAACCAACATTAATTGTTTTAGGGATAAAAATACTATTTCTCAATCGGTTTCCTCCTTTAATTATTCTCTGTTACAAAGTTACCCTACCAATATAATTCCTCATGTCTAGGATCAACAAACAACTCTTCTTTAGGTCTTGGATCTTTTAAATTATCATTGCCAATCTTAAACTCACCACCGTAATAACCATTCCAAGAACCACAACCCCAAAGTCCTAATCGTCCTTTATGAGTAATAGAAACAATTCTATAAGCTGGCTTGTCACAACATTGCCAGTAACTAACGACAAAACAATTATCTTTTGTTACATTCTTCAGATGTTTCGGTACTTCAGGCCACAAGTGACATTCGTTATTAATCTCTTCTAATGTTTTACCGCCACTAAGCATCTCATTAGCTTTTTCTGATTTTCTGTGCGACTCTTCATGTTCCAAACACCATTCTTCTGAACTAAACAATTCACCGCAGTAATCGCATATATATCTAATTACTTTCTCCATAATTTATTTCACCACTGCTAAATTCCCACATTTCGGACATACTAAAAGTTTTCCAATAATACCAACACCATCAGGTGTAAAAATATTATTTTCCAATCTTTCAACTCCATCTTGTTTTCCAACTTTGTAAGCTGCTGATTTCATGATTGTCCTACAAACAGGACATAATCTTGTTGCTTCTGCCATTGTTAGTTCCATCCTTAAATATTATCTAAACACACAACATATCCTTCCACAGTATCATAATAATACCATGCATAAGGACTAATCCCATCATTCATGATTTCTGCCAGCCCGTCTGCGTTGTCTTGATGTTTATGTGCTTCGTTTAGCATAACTGTTTTTTGAGAATCAAAATAAAGATTATCAACTATACGCATAACAATATGCACATAATTCCAACTCACTGATATATTCCTTTATAACCTTTAGCATCTTTGGAATGTTGTCTTTGAGGATCTGTTCATTTGCTAATTTTGAAGGATATAAAATATATAAATCTTTTTCACAAGATAATGAAAGGATTCTTTCATACACTATGTCTGATCGTAGACAATATTCACGTATTCTTTCTTCAAACGTCAATTCGCTTCACTCCTTTGTAATCATATCCAAGAACAACAATCTATCTTTATGTATACTGATATCATAATCTTTGCATTTTTCCATTGCATCCTTATATGATTTTTTAGCTGTTTCTACCTGAAATAAATCATCTTGTAATAGCCAAAGACGTAATTTATCTCGTATTTTATCCTTTAATTTCACTCTCTCGCCTCACTATTTAAAGATTCCCTCAATAACTTTCAACTTAATACTCTGACTAAATTCTGAACCAGCAGCTTTTGGATGACCACCGCCACCAAATAAACTTGCTACATCTTTACCAAGATCGATATTTTCTTTAACTGTTCTATAAGATACCGTACAGCCATCAATATCAACCATAGCCACAAAATCAATTTCAGGATGCATTTTACAAAGTTTATTACCTAATTCACTAACAAATCTATCTGCAAATACAAAACCACAAACCTTACCACACATAGGACTGGTAAACATAGTTTCATTCTTCTCTTCGATATATCTATCAATTTCATCCTGTTTAATCTTTAAAACAACCTCATCTTTAGCATATAATCTTGGGAATACCTCATCATGAATTTCTGAAACGCACCAACAAATAAAATCATCTCGACCATACAGATCAAGTAAGTCATTTACCTGCTTACAAATAACACCGTCTTCACCGAGTTCTGACCATCTCCAAGTGTCGTAATCTCTCACTAATTCAGCAAATCTTCTTAATGTATCTGAATTTTTCAAGTAACCATTCTTGATCAACCAATAATAAAACATCTCTGTTCCACTGGTTTTAACAGTTCCAAGTTCCATATCTTCATACTCAATAGTCACAGAACACCAAAGATATATATTAAGCCCAAGAGCTGTTGGATGATGGTCTAATAAATAAAAATTATTAAATCTGTCATCAATAATTTTCGCTGTATCTTCATTTACTCTAATATCTGTAATAATACACATATCAAATTCTGTTTCACTATTAATAAACTCCCTGACACTTGAATCAATGTTATCGTAATTACAATATGAAATATCTACATCATCTCCGAATGCAAGTTTTGCTAAAATACCACAACCGATTCCATCTAAATCTGTATGACTGAATAATTTAACCATGTAATCTCCTCTCTGCTATTTCTAATAATTTTTCTTTCTCATTTATATTTTCTCCACTAATAACTGAATCCAACAGATTATTTAATACCTCACCAATTTCTTTTCCTGGCTTATATCCAATCTCAATCAGATCCTTGCCATTAACAGCTAAATCCTTTAGAGAAAAACATTCATCATCCTGTAAGACTTCTTCTAAAATATATCCGATGTTATCAATCTTCTGTAATCTTGTTCCCTGATTAATGTCTGCTTGTGATTTAATATCAGCTCTACGAACATTTAACAGTCTTCTAAACTGTTCTTCTCCGATTTTATTAAGCCATCTTTTGACATATTTCTTTCCCACCTCAAAAGTAGCATCATGATAATAAACTAATTCAACAACTTTCTCTCTTGTGTCATTATCAAATCTTAATCGCTTCATTATTTCATTGGTCATATCAGCACTTACTCTTCCGTGACCTTTAAAATGTCTAATGCCATCCTCACTGTCTTGATAACAATGTGGCTTTCCAATATCATGAAAAAATACAGCCAATGACGTAATCAAATCTATTGGATTCAAGTCAGGTTCACAATCACATTCATAAGCTTGTACTGCACGTACTGTATGATTCCATACATCATAGATGTGATATGGATTATTCTGTTGAAAGTCAAACATGTCTTTAATTTCAGGAATGAATAACGAGAATACTTCACGGAATAATCCTATCTGTATATAAAACTCGCTTGATAATGCAATTTTACAGAACTCACTGTTGATTCTCTCAATAGATATATTCTCTAAATTCTTATACATTTTATGAATATTCAAACTTACATCAGAATCAACTACAAATCCCAGTTGTGAAGCAAACCGAATAGCACGTAAAATCCTTAAAGCATCTTCTGAAAATCTATCCTCTGCTCTGCCAACACATCTGATTTTATAATGCTCAATATCTTCCATGCCATTAAACGGATCTACAAGACCAACTACATCGTTATACGCCATTGCATTGATTGTAAAATCTCTACGCTTCAAATCTTCCTTAAGACTTCGTGTAAATGTTACACTATCAGGTCTACGACTATCTGAGTAATTACCGTCAATTCTGTAAGTGGTGCATTCATATCCTCCACCGTCAATTAAAATTGTAATAGTTCCATGCTGCAATCCAGTTTCAAGAATTCTCTTGTCCTTGAATACTTCCATCATTTCATCTGGTGTGGCAGAAGTTGTAATGTCATAATCGTGAATTGGTCTTCCAAGAATACTATCTCTCACACATCCTCCGACTAAAAAAGCTTCATATCCATTGTTTTGTAGACTATGGATAATTTCATTTGCACCAGATGGAATCTCAATTTTTAGATTAAATTTCACCTTTTACAACCCTTTCATTTACACTGGCAATAAATTCATTGATAGCTTTATAATTAGGATTATCAGGAAGACTTGTGTTTTTCTTCGCATAATCCAATTTCTTTTCATAATCATTTACCATTTCAAAGAATTCTGGGATTGGCTGATCATTGCTATCCAAATACTTACCATTACGAATATCCATAAGTAACTCATGTTCGTCTTCTCTATACGTGACTATTCTCTCTTTTTCAAGAATATCCAAACACATCATGTACAGACGAATCAAATGCATTGAATGTTTAGCGATTTTACCATGTTCAACTGCTTTTTCATTTCTCTTACCAATTTTTCCATACTGACGAACTGTATTCTGAAGCTCATTCCACATAGAACAATAATCTCTTAATGGGTAATGATGAAGATTTACGTCCATAAATATCTCTGTGTCATAACCTTCCTGCACAGCTTTATCAATATATAATTTCATAGAATCATCTTCATATGGTGTATATTTCTTTGTGAAGTCAGTCTGCATAAATTCAAGAGTCTTTAAAATATGTTTCTCTAATTCAGACTGCGACATTTGATGTGCAGCTTTCTGATTTAATCTGTATAATTGCTGATTAGCATAACCGCCAAACGAATAACAAGCTCTCTTTGATAAAAATAAATGTGCATTATCAATTAGTTCCTGACCAATAGATGATACATAAAAGTAATGTTCAGGCTTATTTCCAAGCATTTCTATTGTATTAGGATTAGTGTTACTCAATAACGCGATCAATTTATTAAATGCATAAATCGTGGTATCTGTTTCATTGTTTACAAATTGCTCAAAATTCTCATTAGTGAGAATCTGCATTTTACTATTCAATGTACAACCACGAATATCTAAATCACTACCCTCATTATTTGTTCCATATGCATGACTTCCACCAAGAGTTAAGATAATAATATTGTTACCCAAATTCTTATCTGTTCTTAGGAAGTCATACTCTTTTGATTTTAATTTGTCCTTAATCTGTTCAATTGTCATTGTCTTAACCACCAAAATTTTATATATTTGTTTTTGCACGTTCTTTGAAGTTAGGAATATCTTTATTGTCTTTATTTCTAGAACGAATTAGATATACATATAAATCAGACATTATATTATTCTCCTTTTAAACATGAATCGTTAGCAAAATTATTACCATCCATGACTTCACGGATATTCTTAATCATATCCATTACTTCACCATAATCACCACCAAAGGCATTACCTGTGGTTTTAATCTCGTAAATATAATTCTCTGGTTTATTTGTATACTCTACTGGATAGCCATGATACAAAACTGTACCTTTAGGAATTGTTACTGTTGCATATGTGTCAAGATAATCTCTTTTTAACTCTTTCAGACAAGACTGGCATCCTTTATTATATGTTTTACAATTGTCTCTTCCTGTATTATTGACTTCCACAATACGATTTGTTTTCTTAGAATAATCCTTGTATAAGAATTTATTTACAATAAACAGCACACCATCTACAATTCTATAAACATCTTGATACTCTGTGTTTGCTAATACTTCCATTTATTCTTCACCATCTTTCCATGCAGAACTTGCATATAACAACGAATCATATGGCACAATATATTTCTCAGGTATATTCGCAAATGCTTCTATAACTTTATCGTACTCTTCCTTGTCAACCATGAAATCATCATAAATTTTTAATTTTGCTCTAAGCCCTCTCGAATTTTTCTTAATATTAGTCGTACTCATCTCTGTAAAACTCCAATGCTCTAATAGTAATCTCCATCAATTCCTGCTGATTTTCTGATTTCTTTTGATGTGCTTCTGTGCTACCAAAATTAGCTTTTAACCGATATATCCGGCATTTAGCAGACTCAATCGCACGTTCTACTAAATCATATTCTTTATTATAATTACGACAATCTTTACAAAAATCTGGATGACCGTCAGAGTTACGTCTATCTGGTGGAACTAAATTATCTTGAAGTTCGTATCCCATGCCACATCTGTACATAATACCTATTCTCTATTTTATAAAATCTCAATATCAATACACAACACATCATGCAGATTCTTAATCTGTTCTTCGGTCGGTTTCTTCCATGGCATCATATCTGTAACATTAAAAACTATCACTCCACACAGTTTGATTCTTGCAATTGTTTTTGGTGGGCAATATTCTACGACTTTCGGCATCGGAATGTCGCAACTTGTTTTTGGTAATTGTGATTTCTGTGAATGCTCAAATGCTCTCAATTCATCTTTTCCAAGCCAACGTTGCCATGCTCCACAATCATCACAATATAACCCTGTGTTATTACCTTTTACTTCTGTATGTAATGATGTGCTTCCACACTTTTTACAACAATTCTGATACATAATTTCACCTCACAAACTCTTATTCGTTATGACCATCAAGTGCCATTTCACTAAATCTCTTCAAAACATCAGGAATATTCATTCTCTCGATCGTTTCTTTCGCAAGATTCTCTTTCAACTTCTGTTCCAGTGACTTCACAAGACTTTCTTCCACTTCTCTTTTTGCAGTAGCAATCATATTTTCTACTTTTGTACCAAGTTCTTTTTCCAAATATTGTCTCGTAATAAGATCGGCAGCTGACAGTATCCTGTCACTGGAATAAATTGCAGTGCATCCTTCTCTATCGTATCTCTTCTCTGTAAGAAACAATCCAAACCGCTTGCCTACATATTCAGACAACGGTATGTATGTTACTTTGCTACTCCAAGAATCTTCCTTTACAGGAATCATGATATTTGCAATCTTTTCTTCCGATACAGTCTTAACAAATTTATCTACAGTATTTTGAATCGTTCCTTCTGCTTCGAGAATTTTATCTGCAATAACCTTATCCACTCTCTGTACTGCTTCATCTGTTGCTTTTCTAAGAAGTGCATCCTTAACACCTCTTACAACCTGTTCTTTAATTTCTTCATCAATTGTGTATCCGGCTTCCTCGTCTACCCAATCAAGTTCTACCTCAATATTAAATTTTGCCATTATATTCTCCTTCCTAAGAAATCATTTCAGGATAGAAATCATATAAATAATCTCCAAAGTCTCCGCCAGTATCAGAACCAATTATCTTCTGCCAATGATTTATCCATTCCTTACCTTCTTTTGTTAGTATGAATTTTTCGTATTCCTCTTTAAGTTCTTTTTCTTTTGTATTCATTATTTATTTTTTACCCTCCAAATGAAACAAATCTTCTTCCATACCTATCTCCTATTGTTCGAAATATCTTACAATCTGTTCTCCAATCCATCTACCCATAGGTACCGCCACTGCATTACCAATTTGACGATAAGCATCATTATCAGTTCCGCAAAACTGAAACCAATCAGGAAATCCTTGTAGTCTCGCATATTCTCTAACCGTATATGGTCTTATTCTCTTTCCATCCTTAATTAATCTTGTCCCTTTATCCTTTGCATAGTGAGCAACACATGTTGGTGCAAGATCATCATTTTCTGGATCAGATACAATTGGGTTGTCCCTGTATTTTCCATTAATACGATTCAAAACATATTGCGGAATATCTACTTCACTATCTTTTTCCAGAATATCTTTCAATCTCAATGGTTTTCTTTCTGGATATTCAAAACGACTAAAAGGCTTTTTACTGCCAATTAGAATCAGTCGCTTTCTTTCCTGTGGCAACCACATATTCGCATTAACTGGACATTCAATTCGAACGTAATAATCCGGAAGTTTTGTCAGTGCTTCCATAACAACTCTAAACTTAAGCATTCCAGGCACATTCTCAACAACATACATTTCTGGTTTTGCTAATACAATATGTCGAAAGAAATGTAAAAACAAATCATCGCCTGTTCGTGTTCCATTAATGTCTGCAGCAGTTGAATATTTAGTACACGGAAATGTCCCAATGTAAACGTCCGCATCCTGCTGATCTAATACTGTTATTTTGGCAATATCACATTCGTTAACCTTATGATTAAAATTCTTTCGCAAAGTATCACAACATTTCTTGTCAATTTCAAATGACTCTAAAATGTTGATACCGGCTTCTTTAATCCCAAGATCCATGCCACCAGCTCCACTAAAATAACTCTTTGCTGTAATTCCCATATTTAATTTTCCTATTCTGTGAAATTATTTGAGCGAACACTCATAAATTATTTATTTCTATCTAAGACCTGTTTAATATCATAACATATTAACGAATTTATATCCCAAGCACAATTTGTACATAAATCTACTTCCGTTGGTTTTACCACATCAAAACACAAGATTGTATTGTTAAATTTATCATTCGCTTTTTCTTTGTACCGAAAAGGTAGTACGTACTTCGTGGTTTTCGCTTTTTTACCACAAATATCACAATATTCTTTGACCATATTTTCTCCTATGAAAGTGCAATTTCTTAGTTAAAATTTTTCATCTGAATTGAAATTCAAATTCTTCTTTGTGTATTTCATTTCAGCTTCTTTATAAGAAATATGTTTTTTCATAAAATATCTGATACATTCAGCACAAAAATCCACATCTGCTTCCTCAAAATCCGAATGCTGCGTTGTCTCATCATATATCAATTTTTGACACCTATCACATGTTTCTCTCCATACCCACCAATTCCCATTCGTGTTTGGAGTTCCATCGTAATTTACTTTATGTATATTGGTTTTCATTGTTAAAACATGTCTCCAATCGTCTTACTTAAAGCTTCCTTCGCAGCTTTCGTTCTTGATAATTTTTCTGCTAACTGATTCACTGCTTCTTTAATAATAGTTTCCTTATTTTCTTCTAAAAATGACTTGATGTTATCATTTACCATGTCTTTAATTTTCTGAGAATATTGATAAGCACTTGCATTGTCATTTCCAATTAATTGTTTCATACAATCTTTTTTAATTTCCGCTACAACTTGAGATCTAACATTGTTCTCTATCGTTTTCTTAATTTGATCATCATCAATACTGATCCCAAACTGAACTATATGTTCCATAATTACCTCCACTCTTTTCTACAACCACAATCTGGAAAGAAGTTTTCTACATCTACAATTAATTCATCGTAAAAACACATTCCGTGTTCCAAATCATTCATCCAGTTGATCAATTTCCTTAGAACCTGTATAAAATTTTCTTCACTACAATAATAAATTTGTCCAATATCATAGTCATCCTGATCACAAATAGTCACAGTAATGGTATATGGCTTATGCCAATCATCGCCTTTACTTGCCGTCAGAAGAACCCATGATCTACCACAGAAACACTCATTACAATCAAAATGCACGGTTCCATATACATTTAAATATTCAATATAAAGTTTCTCACTCTTATGATAATGTCTTTCAAATTCCATATCTACCCCATTTATTTGGATATACGACAAAATAACATATCCGTTTTCTTCTAACAACTTAATTCATCTATCGTATCTGGCCACCATACTTCTTTAACCCTCTCTTTAACAGCGTCCCATGTTTCGTAGTCATATTCTCCGTTCATAGTAAATGTCCTAGGAATTATTCGAGCATACACCAAAACTTCTTTTAATTCCTGTGGCATTTCTTTATCGATGATGCATCCATTGCACTTATAACCTCGATTAGTTTTTAAATCCGACAAATTGAAAACTCTCAAGACATTTGAATTTGAAAAGAATAAAACAGATGTGTTATCACGCCGAGAAAGAAGTAAATGTGATTCTTTTGGAATGTTTTCTAAAATCTTATCTAATAATTTTTCTACAATTATTTTTTTCTCCCGTGTAGAACAGAAAACTGCACTATGGAAATGTTCCATCTTTACACAATAATCAATTTGCTCTCTCAATGCCTCTTCCAATTGATTCATAATTATATTCTCCCATTCCATTTTCGAATTGCTTCGCATTTTGTTTTATCGTGTTCCTCTTCTTTTCTATAAGTATCTACACTACACGTTCCGCCTCTAGCATGACACTTATTGCAAATCACAAAATATGCAACTTTCGAATATCTTGTCTTTTGACCAATTCTTAATTTAGTCCACCCGCAGAACGGGCATGGTTTTAATTCTTTTTCTTTGATATTAATCATGTTTATCACTCCTATCAATTATTAAACACTATAACGTATTCATATTTTTTTGATTCATATTTATACCTTTCTGTATTTTTCAATGTCTTCTTCTCTCGCAAATTTACAATATGGATAACAATAACTGTCTCCTTTAGAAGACCAAGATGTTCTACCTTCAGAAAAAACTTCGAATTTATAATCATTAGCTAAATTACAATATTTACAAAAATATCTTCGAATCCATAGATCATTTTTGTCATTTCTTACCAACACGGGCGTATCTACAGGTACCATGCTCCAGTCAATTTCTGGTTCCTTATATCCAGAATTTGCCCATTTTTGAAAATCCATATCGCAATGATCTGAACTATAAAAATCACAATCATAACAACTTAATTCTCCACATGAACGCACTTCTCCATTTTTGACTCCACATGTATCATGATTAACAGCAATCTCAAAAATTTTTTCTCTATATTTTTCTTTATTTAACATCTTTTTCTACCTCTTATAATTCATCCTCATTACATCTCCAATAACCACTACCAGAAATCCATTTTCAATTTCTTGTTCTGGATCATTCCACTCATAAGATTCTATAACCTCTTCTTCGAGACTATAGCTATCTCCATCCAGCGGAACAATTCTTCCATCTACAGCAGCGAAACAACCTGCAAACGTCCCATGTTCTTCATCACAGCCTGGATAATCGATTCTATAAGACACATAATCATAATCATTGTCCTTGATTAATTCTCCAATGGTAGGATATGGCTTACTGTATTTGATATAATTAGATTCCTTCATATTCTTTCACACTTCCATCCATAATTTTCTCATCAATTTTGCTTTTGGTATATTTTTATAATATTCTTTCATACGATTTCCCTGACCATACACAATATTTATTCTCCTAACGAAATATCGCTTTCATATGGCAATCCAACATTCGCATCTTGGAAAAGAACAGCTACTTCATCACAACGTTCCGCACTTCTTTTTATTACATATCCTTTATTCATAAGAATTTTAATCGTTCTATCAGAAAGCCCCCTATACCACTCTCCTACGAACGATGGATCGATGCCTCCATATTTAATATGATGCTTCATTTCACTAATAATCATTTTTGCAGTATTTTCATCAGAATATTTTTTGTCAAAATATTTCTTCATTTTCTTTGCACTGATCATGTTTACTGTTCTCCATTAATTCTTTGCAGACATGTATTAAAACCTGCTGTCCAACCACGATCGAAACTACATAGATCTTCATCTCCGTTTTCTTCTTTTGGTAGTTCCTTTAATGGACACCCTTTCATTAACTCATCCCACGAATCACCAGCATTGAAATTTGCATCATCATCTTGTACTATGCATTTATCTTCACTATTTAATAATAGACAATGTATACATTTCTCTGGTGTATCCATTACTAATACTGATTTATCCATATTATGTTTTCCCTCAATTCAATAATTCTTTGTCAATAATCTGGAAGTTAGCTCTATGAATATATAATGCTTTTCCGTCGATCATTAATTTTGTCGTTTTCGGCAGATCTTCGCATACCTCATAATACACACTATCACCAGAATAAGCACAAATCGGATCACCAAGCTGAGACTGGATGACGACTACACGAGCCTTTCCAAAATAATTCTTAAATCTATTGACAACGCTTGCAATGATAACATTCTCTCCAAGACTACCATCAGTTTGACTATTAATTACTTCTGGACTTTGAAAATCCACATCAGGATTTAGTCCTTTTTCCGCAAAGATCATTGTAGTACCGCAGTTCTCCACTTCCTTGCCATTAATTGTGACCGTAACTACGCTGGACAATTTTTTCGTATAACCCCAACTGCCATCTGAATACGTTTCTTCTTCTACAATATTGGAATCCAGGTCAATTTTCTGTCCACTCATATCCATGAACTTTTCACCTTCATTCGTATAAAATGAAGCATTATATGTATTACCCGTAATAGACCCATTTAGATCGTTTACTTCGCTATTCAACCCTTCACATCCAGTAAGACATGATACCGCAAGTGCTGCCATTAGAATTCCTGCTACTAATTTTTTCTTCATATGTATTTTCTCCTTTATTTTTTTATAAATGTCACCCGTAGCTATGACACCACGGATGACAAAATATTATTCTCCAATACTTACGATGACTAATCTATTTTGACATTCATACTGTTATCATAAGACCATTCTTTAAAGTATTTTTCTTCTGCTTGTTTACGCGCCTTAACAGCATCGTCAAAATTGCTAAATACTCCAAGGTATATTCGTTTCCCATCTTTTCTAATATAAGCCGTCCATTTTTGAGTCCCTTTGTGAAAACAAACACCAGTTACACCAGAAGTATTATTTCTTGCCCTTGTTCTATTTACGTTATTATCCGAAATTGTTCCTATTCGTAAATACTTTTTCCGATTATCATATGTATTATGTTTAATATGATCCACCCGTTCTCCCTTTTGTGGATTCATAATAATGTTCTGCATGAAAATACAATTATCACCATCAGGTACAGTTGTTGCATAATGCCCATTGTCATGCCAACGATAATTTTTAATCTTATCATAATCTTCTAGATCAAAATAAAATTCTTTATTGGTATTCGTTGTCCATCCAATTCCATATTCTCCAGATAAATCATACACATTATCTTTTGAATTTTCTTTTCGAATTTTTTTAAGATTTTCGGATCTTAAACAACCACATGATTTTACATTTCCGTTTCTTAGATTGTCTCCTAATACATTAATTATTGTTTTTTCTTCACAAGAGCACTGGCATTCCCATTGAACATAGTGTCTCCCAGTCTTTTCGTCAACATAATCTTCAATACGTCTAAGAACCGTTAAACGGCAAAATTTTTTACCAGTTAAATCAATCAATTTCAAATTACGACCTCCTCATCTTAGATGTTTCCAAAAATTTCATTCTTGACTTTATATTCTCTATAGTCTTTTTCAATATTTCCTATAAAATTTTCTTTGTTAGTGAACGAGTTATAGCAAACTTCATGCAGAAGTATATTTGGAATATATTTATGATTATTAATCATCAAAATAACATTTTCGTCAGATCCTATATTTTCATTACAACAATAGCATTTTCTTGGATTCAAATACATTTGTAATTTTTTAAGATGATATACTTTAACAAATGAATCTTTATAATTTATTGTTTCCACTATTAAATCACCTCCATCATGAAAGACGCATTTTATTCTATGTTTGTAACAACAGGATGCGCCTTATTATATTCATCCTGCTTCTTTAAACATTCTCTATAGTAATCCGTCGATTTTAAACTTTGATCTTTACTGTTTTTCAAATCATTACAATACAAACATTTGTATCGTTCATGTTCTTCAATATCTCCTGCGTCATATAACTCTACTACCATATCTTTATGCATAATATTTCGCAATCCACACCATACCGAAAATGCATTATCAGATAAGTTCATATTCTCCACAATCATTTTCACAATAAACAAATTTTCATATGTTTCTTTTAAATTTCCTCTCCATACCGTTCTTCTTTGTTTTATTCTCTCCTTCGTTTCTTCATTCTTTTCGTTCTGTCGTTCCGTTACTACTTTTTCCATGGTAAAAGCGCGTACATTTTAAAGTACCGTTTTCCGAAAACTGGTAAAAAAGAGTACATCAACTGCACCCGTTTTAACAGTATAAGTAGTAAATAATATATAAGTAGTAGATAATATATTTCACTCTTACGAGTGAAGGATTTTTATCTTTTACTCTTTATTCTCTTTGAGCCATTCGTTAAAACTTAAATCATACATATTATTCATTTTATATCCATGTCTGGCATATTCTAATAAATCTTTAACAAATTGCATGATACTAGCAATACTATTAAGCTCATATTTATAATTACCTATGCAAAATCCAATATATTCTACTGCTTTTGTATATCCATATTTTCTTTCTTTATAAATCAGTTCGTGATATTCGTCTTCCGTAAAAGTATAAGTTTTGATTGTTTGAACAACTTTTTCTTCTTTAATTTCCACGCTGCATCCTTCCTCAATTTAATACGCATAGTCATAAGATAAATAGTATCCTTGATCAGATAGCTTTTTAAACCATTCAATGCGAGATCTCATATCGACCTTATCTATCTCGCTTCCATCTAAAATTCTCTGGCAAATCTCAGTCATTTCTTTTGGATCAATTAAATGTAAGTCCTGATCTTCTGAATCAAACCATTCTCCTTGTATAGTAGGTATTCTCTTTCCACTATATTTTTCGATCAAATCTTGTACCAATCCAATATTATATCCAGAATGTGATGTGCTACCTCCACCAACATATTCAATATCTGAATCATCGTAATCAAACATTGTAGTTCCTTTATGGATATGTATTTTGTACGATTTGAACCAATTAAATCCTACTGACATCTTTATACCCATTTACTTATTTTCCCACATATATGTAAGAAAATTATTCTTATTATCATCTTTTTTAAATTCCATATTATAATTTAAGCATTCAATAGATATTTTCTTTTTTATTTCATTCCTCATTTTTTTGATATTCAATTCTTCCCATTTATCTATAGTGATTGCTGCATCATGACAATTTGTAATATCGATTTGTATTTCACTTTCTTCACCTGTTTTAACGTCTTTTATAGTTGTGTATAATACAATTTTATCTATATCTTTAATTATCAAATTTTCTAATTCTTCTTTATTTGCGACCGTTTTTAACATATAATTAACCCTCTAATACTTCTTTAGGACAATACACAATCTGTTTACCAGCCTTTTGCGCTTTGCGAATCGTAGACCATACACCACCAGATTTTTTACCATCCCAAATTGCCAACAATACATCACAGTGGTCAACCATATATTGATCTCTTGCATTGTCGCAACCTTTGTAAAATTCATCAGATAATTCAATCCATTCGTCTGCATATTTTTTCATGTCATCATATAATGCATGTGACGAATTATAATCTTTACATGGTAGAACACAATGCAATCGCAACGGAATGATTTCGTACACCTTCACTAACATAGCTACTGTTCCAAATGCAAAATCGCTTCCTGAAGCCATACCACAATAGGTATCTAAATTCTCTCTCTCCAAATAACAAACTTCATACATTTTAAAGAGCTGTTTTACAATCCATTCTTCAATCTTTTCCCAAGCATCATCCGCTTCGTTTTCTGGAAGTCCAAGTCTTTCAGATCTATGTCCTGTTAATGCTATTTTCATATATTTTCTCCAATTATAATTCATAAATATCATTTCTTGTTTCACCGTCAGAATAATAAATATTCCATTCGTCAAATAATTCTTCTAACAATTTCATATCAACCGAATATTCATTACCGTGTGTGATAGCAATTGATTTCTTATCTCCGAATGTTCCAACATCTTTTTCACATCTATCGTATAATTCTTTTAAGTCTAACATTCCATATCTTAATGTATCCTGATGCGGATTTGGAATATTTGTTTTATCAAACATGTACGGATTGATTAAATATTTGTCGCATTCGCTAGGAAATTTTCCTGCTCCATGTCTTGTTAAATATGTACGAGATACATAACAGGTTTCAATATTGATATCATCAGCCCAGTTAGTATTTTCAATAATTTTCTTTGGATTTTTGATACCAGTATTTGATGGTGTAAGATGTGGAAAATAATCTGTATTATTCTGATCCAAAAGAAGCCCTTGTGCTGCTTCAAAGATAATATTATCAAAAACATTTAAAAAATCATTTGTTTCCATTTCAACACTATGAATGTTCATAAAATCCCAGTCGTTCCAAAAATGATGAAAAATTCCATCGTCAAGAAATAACTTTTCCCACTTATAAGACAATGATATCTTCTCTTTTTCAAACTGCTTTATATAATAGTCTCTGATAGAAAAATCAACATTTATTACACCAGCTTTATATCTTTTTATCGTTTCAAAAATTCCAAGCCCACAGCTACCATGCTTGTCCTTTCCACGGCTTTCTTCAATGATCTGATTCGCCATCATATCCCAAGGTGTCGTAATCATACAGTTTTTGTTGATATAAACTTCTGGTCGATATCCTAGATTGGTCAACTCATCATATTCCTGTTTGAAAATAATAGGATTTAAAATAAAATCTTCTGACAGATATGTAGCTGCTCCATTAAATGTGCCAGATCCAAAATGATGAAAGACATGTCGAATGCCATCTGGTGACGTAACCGTATGTCCTCGTTGCGCTCCACCATTAGAACATATAACAATACTATTTTTCTTTTGAGAAAAATAATTTGTTATCAACCCTTTTCCTTCGTCGCCAAACGATCCACCAATCACAATCTTAATGTCTTTCATCATTTTGTCTCCTATTCTACCAAACGATTTCTCCAGAAGTAGAAGTCATTACATTCATATTTGTCTCATTATTTTCTACTTCACCAACAATAATATCAACAATAGCATCTGCGATATTATTCATATTTACATTTCTAAAATGTTTATCATCCATATATTCTTTGAACGAATTTTCGATGGACTTCTGCCGATAATTATATCCGCCATGTTCAACATTGAGATGATAGAGATTGAATTTCTCCGATGTTTCTTTATACAAATCTCTTGTCTCTACATCTGCCTGTAAACTATCCCCTGTAATACTTTTCATACTACATCTAAGGCCTTCTAAAGGAAGATATGGGTTAAGCATTTCGTCTCCCATGGTGATAATGATGCCTTTCCTATTGCGATTTAAACAATCGAGTTTTGTATGATGAAGACCAAAATACCATGCAGCAGTATAGGATTCAAATCTATTTCCGCCACCGCCAAATTCAAAATACAATTTATCAAGCTGCTCTGCGATTCTAATGTCAGACTCAAATTGAGACGCCTGGATCGGATATCTATCGTAAGCTAAATCTCCAATACCCATAATCATAAACTCAACATCTGCAATTTTCTCATACAGCTTTGTCATTACTTCATTTAACGTTTTAGATACTTCAACTGCTGCGTCGCCCATACTACCCGTAACGTCTAACGCCAAGATAACAGGTAAAGTATTCGGGTGTTCTGCAGAATCACAGCACTCTCTAATTACATTCTTAGGATCTAAAGCATGATCAAGCGTTACTGCCTTAAACATATCCTGGTTAGAATATAAACCTCTGATTTTACCATCGTCTGATACATCAAGACCTTTCGTTGCTGAATAACTTACAAAATCATCTGACTTCCAACTTCCGCATCCCATAATTATTCTTCCTCCTCTACTTCATCTGTATCATCTTCGTCACTCATATCAAAATCAAACATTCCATCAAACATTTCAGACATGCCGTTTCCTCCACCCATCATCATAAAAGGAAGCATTGCGCTCATATTACCAAATGTCATAGAACCATTTGTCCCATCGTTACCATTCATCATCTGAGAAAGCATCATATATTTAAAAATGTTATTTGTTCCTTTTTTACTCTTAAACATATCGTTTCCAAACATGGAAACAATTTTTCCATAAAAATATGTATTTCCCATAAATACATGACGTTCTGGAAGAATCATATCTACCGCAGAGTCTTCATAATTAACGACTGTAATTTTATTTTTATCCGCTTCGATGACACACTTTGGTTTACCATTAACAAGAATGATGTCCCCTTTTTCAACTTTGTTAGTTGGAATAACAAAGAAAAACTCTTCTCCGATGTCGAATACAAAGTTGTTACAATTTGTAAGTTTTCCTGTCTTTACGTTATAGGTTTTGTATCCAGTGCTTGTCTTAACAGCGATATCACCATTCATAGACAATCTGCACATTCCGTTTCCTACCTTGCCAAACATACCATTTAAAAAATTGTTCATCATATTACTTTTCCTCCTAAAATTTTATTTGTTTTTATATTGTTCTCTCCTATGAAAACAACATTCTATCGGATTATTTTCGATCTTCCAACGGAATAACCATGTCTATATTCTTTAGAATTTGCATGATATTCCAAGGTTTTCCAGTGAATTCCTTGTCTACATCAATAAATCTTTCTACTAAATCTCTAATTGGAATTGTTTTATTTTCGTCAAGCATTTTCTTTTCGTAATACATATCACTTTCAGTGTTTTTGTATAATCCTGTTGATTCCAAATACTCTATGATTTCTTGTTTTGTCATAGGCTCTTTATTTTCGTCGTCTTCTGTACTATTTTCATCTTCATTTATTTTTTCGATAAAATTTTGATACTTTTGAGCGATACCAAAGCATCTATTGCTTAATATGTTTGTTTCATTAAGGTGAGGCTTATATCCATTCTGCTCAAGATCCATAAGGATTTTATTCTGATTTCGTAATACTCTGCTTAATGATTCAAACAATGTTTGTATTTCGTATTCTTCTAAATTTTCCATGCTTGTACTCATATTTATGCTCCTGTATTTGCAATCAATACGACCTGTTCTTGATCTAAATTTATTTTCTGCACCACAACGTCCGTAGCTTTTCGAAAATCATCAGAACTCCATCTTGCTTTTCTTTCTGCATGTTTTTCGTCTTCTGCTATAACTACCATGGCATAATCTTGACACCATTCAGTTTGTTTAATTTTCACCAAATACACATTCATCATTTATCTTACTATGTCCTCACTATTCATTGGTTTATTGTCTTCTTCAATCCTTTTATACAGTTCTCTTTCCAGATTTACAATACCTTTGACATAACCAGCAATCTCATCATTTGATGATTCATCCGTAATATCAGATACTTTTCTCCTGATCTGTCGAAATGCTTCCAGCTGTAATTCTTCTACTGTCATATACATTAGTCCCTCTTTCATATTAAGTTGGCATATTTATTTCTTTTGTATTTTCTTTAAAACAATATGCTTCGGCTTCTTCTCGTGTTTTGAAAAGATTCTTTTTTGAACGATTACGAACTGGAAAAGCGTATCTATTTTCTCCCAGTGCATGAACTCTATATTTGATCTTATCCGAACCATCACTGTAAAATGCTACGTCAATTCTATCGACAACAGCTTTACATACATCAAGAACTGACTGTTTTTGATTAACTATATTACCAGTAGCATTGCAATTTCTGCATTGAATTTCATATCCATTATAGGTAAAATGTCCTTTACCTTCACATACAGGACATATGTACTGCGTTTTCTTTTTACACGCTGTCCAGCATTTTTCTCCAATTTCAAAGCCATTATTTATTGTACGCATGATCGTTCTCCTTTTTTATGCTACTTTGTTGACCCATTCTTTGAATCTTCGAAAATCCTCTTTACTCATACAGATATCTGCATAATAAAAATCTTTATTACGGATAACAGCCCAAATTTTTCTCAGCTTTGTTGAAAAGGTATGACCTTGTTCTTTGTAAAAATTACCATTGGTAAATACCATAAAAACATAGTCATCAGTTTCAGTATCATGATCTAATTTAATATGAACTCCTTCATCACAACCACAACTGCAATTTACAACCAGTTCATCTTCTTCAAAATTTGTTAATACTGCCATAATCTTGTTCTCCTTTAATTTGATTGATATTTTTTCTCCATACCACATTTCTTACAACGGTATGTTTTTTCATGATATCTTGGCATTGATTCTAGCCTTCCCCAAAAATCATAACCATAAATATTGGTATCGAATATTAATTCCCATTCATGCTTACAAAAACAGGATCGAATATAATTGATTAACCGTCGCATTTTATTATTCTCCTAATGTTTTCGATATAATTTTAAAATCGTCCTCTTGCATAATGATTTCAAAAACTTTCTGTAGAACTTCTAAAGCTTCATAATTCGTATACATTAAGTCTCCTTCATCATTTAAAATCTTTGAAGGTGTCTCAGATAATTTATCTAAAAATAATTCAAGCAAATTATTTTCGAATTCTTCTGTAATATCATCTTTTGTAAAATTCATGACTCATATCCACCAATATTTTTAGGATATGGTGGAGATTCTCATTTAGCACCGCATGTATGACATTCAAATTTTTTATACTTCCAAATTGTATTTTTCTCCCAAAATCTCAACCACGAAAATTTATTGTTATTTTTATCATGTTTTCCATACCAAGTAGTCTCCCAATCCCAGACACCTTTAGAACTATGGCTATTATCACAACCAAACCTTTCTTTTTCTCCACAAAAACGGGAAAATGCCATATTTTTCAAGAATTTTATCTTCTGCTACAACAACCATGGCGTAATCCTGACACCAGCTTTTTCGCTTAATACTTACTAGATATACATTCAAAGTTTATATCCCCTTTCTTTACGATCAAAGATACGCTTTTGTTCACAACTTCCGTTTGGATATCTTGCAGGATTTTCTACCGTTTTCATACATCTGCAAAAATATTTACATGTATCACATTCGCAATTTTTATCGAACTTATGTTTTTTGTAATAATTATTACCCCAATTGTTCTCGTTTAAAGGCAAACTCAATTCTTTAGAATATAAGCGATCAAATTTTTCCATAAATTCATCAACTTCTTTTCTAAATTCAGTTCTATGCGTATAATAATAATAGATATAATTGTCATCGTCCAAGATATCTGGCACCCAATGAGGGGATGACAATTTGTATTTACTTAGAACTTCAATGCCACAATTTATTCTAGTTTTGTCATTCAGTGACATTTTTTCCCCTCTCATATACCTCTCAATTGCTTCTTCATTAACACCAACTATTTTCATGAATTGATCTATATCAATATTTTTGTCCCTTAAATATCCAGGCAAACTATTATACATGTCCATCATAAAACCCTCCTTGTCTTAAACAAATGCTATAACAACTTTTCGAGCCACAATATTTTCAAACTCTTGCGGAAACATTGATTTGCCATAGATGCTGTTTAGAAATTGATTTAATGACTTTGAATCTTTAAATTTATGACATGTTCTAAATTCATCCATGAAATACAGCGTTCCTACAGAGTCATTTCTTGTATGCAAGAATTCTCCATCTTTATTTTGTAATACAAAATACTGTTCTCTAATTTCCATCTTCTTGCTAACCTTCGCCTCTATCTATATTTTCTCTTATCTTTCTTTTCTCTGGTACGAAGGATAAATTTCTTATAATCTTCATAGGATGCAAACTGAATATATTTTCCTTCCATAACATCAAAACACTTACTCTCGTGTGCAAGTTCGTATTCATTAGAAGAAATCATAATATATAATTCGATGCCAAATTCTTTTGCGTTCTTAATAACAAGATCAAAAAAATCCTTCATCTCAATTACATTATCAATTGAATAGCCAGAGTCCATTGCATCAAGTAGAATCCAGCGTTCGTTCGATACGTTATTCTCTTCGTTATCATCTTTTAACGCGAGCGTCTTTGCCAACGCATTGAATCTATCTCCATTATCACCAGTTTCAACAAATTTTCTTAACTTTGATGCAATCTTAGAAAGATTTAAAGAAATATTTTCCCCTTCAGAAGAACACAATGCTGTAGCCGTAAAAGAAAGATTTCCATAAAATATACTTTCACTAATAGAATTATTCCCACCGTCTTTTTCATTATCATAATAAAATACTGGTATATCTTCTTTTTTAAGCTCAGATTTAATATTATGTAGAAGTGTTGTCTTGCCAGATCCGTTACAGCCAACCAGGACTGTTAATCCTTGTTGAATCTCAATCTGCTTTTTACGACATGTTGAAAATCCTGCGTCATATGGATCACGCCATGTTTTGATTATTCTGCTCATTTACATTCCTCTCTATTCAAAAATACAAATTATACCATTATTATCGACACCTGCAGTCTCATCAAAATAAATATAGGGCCATGAAATCCCTGAAATAACGTCAAAATTCATATCATGTGTAGCAATTTCTTTATCACCATATTTCTCCATCGCTTTCTGTAGCAGTTCGATAAAGTCCGAAATTTTATATACATTGTCTTTATCGAATGTCAATGCTTTTGTTATATGTTTATCAAGACATTCGAAATCTTCCTCGATGATCTTATTCATCCATATCTCCTCTACAAATTTTATTAGCATTTTCTTTGCCGTACACAACTTCATCTGCCAGTTTTCGAGAAATACGGCTAACCTGCTTTAATCCCTCTCTGATAATCGTTCCGCTTGGCTGCTGATGATTTTTGATAAATCCGATCCACTGATCTTCGTTTAGAATGTTTCTTTCACTTTCATATACTACTGCATAGCCTAGTTCCCGTTTTGCAAGGCAAAGTGTGTTGATCATGCAGTCGATATCATCTAATACATCTTTAATCGGCATTGGTTTTTGTCCTCTCTTTATGTAAATAGTTATATGTTTCTATGTAAGATTATTCTCCTATGATCCGTTTATAAAAAGCGTTCTACAATTTATATTCTTAATAGGTTAGAATTGATTGTAGAACGCTCATGATGGTGAATTGTTGTGGTTATTTTAGAATGCAAATCAGTCTAAATATGATTTCAGACCACTTTCAAAATATGGAATTGGTCTTCTCTTGAATCTGTATTTTTCAACCCTTGCATCGATAATAGCTTTTACTGCAGCATCATCAATTTCACCTGTTCTTGCATACCGATCGAATACAGAATATTTAAATCCAAGAGCGCTTTCATCAGAAGATCCACATAATCCGTCTGACGGCGTTTTGTCAACCATCTTTTTCAGTAGAATCGTCTCATATCCAATAGCTTTTACTTCCTGTACTGTGAAATCCTTTAATGGTGCAAAGTCTCCTACTGCATCGCCCCAGCGAGTTTCCCAAGATAAGAGTGTTTCCGAAAGATTGCATGTATTAGCAACTCGTCCATTCATACTCTGTGAAATTGCATAAAGTGTTGCCATTCTGATTCGAGGAGGCAGATTAATTGATGTCTGTTTTGACCAATGATCACCAATTTGTGGTCTGATTTCGTGCTTTAGCGCAAGAATTGCTGGATGAATATCTACAGTACAGTATTCAATACCTAAATGTTTAGCAACTTCATAGGCATCTTCAATATCTGTCTGTTCTCCGTCTGGCATGAGCACACCTAAAACTCTATTCTTTCCAAGAGCTTCCACACAGAGAGCCGCAACAATGCTTGAATCTTTACCCCCTGAAAGACCTACTGTGGCAATACAATCTTTCCCATTCTGCTCAAAGAACATTTTAATCCACTCGACAATCTTATTTTTTGTTTCTTTTGCATCAAAAATATACATATCTATTCTCCTCTCCTTTACTGATTTAATTTCCACAGTTCAACATGAGTATCAAGTTCATTAAAAATCTTCTGTATCATTGAATATACTTCGTCCCAATCTGCTCCACCACGATCACAGCCGATCTTATATGGCATAGCAATTGTTGCACTAAAATTATTGTTCCTTTCATGTGCTTTCCAACACATAGTTCTAAAACACTTTTCTAATGCTTCCAGAGAAGTATATTGTTTTCCGTCATATCCATAGTTATCTTGTGCAAAGAAATTACAAATCCACTGTTCATTACTTGGAATTGCAATCGATCCACAGTCGTATCCAATATATTTTGGCTTGACTGGTACAATTTGTACTTTCCCCAGCATATCCGATGATGCTACCTTTTTATATTCTTCGTATACATGTGGAAATCGCTGTCTGACCTGCAAAGCCACGCCAGATCCCATCTTTCCCATACAATTTACCTGATGACAAATAAATTTTGCATCCGTATCAAATAAATTTCCTTCGATAATTTCAATCATGATTTTCTCCATTTAGTCTTTCACGAATCTCTTCAAAAGTCTGTTCTTTTACTAATTCTCCATCTTTAAAGACGAGTTTCAGTTCATTTTCTTCTGGCATTGTATCTTCTGCATAACCATCATGACACACGAATTTATTTTCTTCTTTTACTACACAGCAAAGTCCTTTATGAGATTTCTTCAGATTATTTTTATCTGTTTTTGGATTCTTCTGAATGGTATATTCTTTGCCATCAATTACACAATAAGTGCTCTTCATTGCAAATCCAAAAGTATCTCTTGTTAAGCAAACCATTCCATCTTCTGGCGTACACATTGCAGAGAAAGAAAACGCACCTACTCCAAAAAGAATCGCATCTGCTGCAAATCCTAATCCTTCAAGCTGTGTCCAAATCTCTTTGATCTTACTGTACTGACAACCATCTCCGTAAATGATTCCAATCTTTGGATTTAACTCCTTATAACCTTTTGAGTTTACAGTTCCACCAAAAATCTGATATAATTTCTGAACAGTTTTTACTGAAATTTCAACGATATCGCCGCTATCAGGACGTACAAGGAATTTGCCATTATGCTCTTCGATTTCTTTTCTCAGTTTTGGAAGTGTTTCGTCAATAAGGTTCCAGTAATCAAATGTATCAGAGACATAACTGAAAGATGTATTCTTATATGTATCAGTCAGTAATCTTCTTAACAGATTTTCTTCTGTCTCGCATACAGCCAGATTACTGCATACGGTTGCATGTTCCAGGCTAACTGCTCCAATACCAATATGGTTCTTAGCACAATCAGCATCGTACATTTTATCAATATACTGAGTTGCAGGAATTGTAGAAGTTTTATTGAAAGATAGCAGCCATGAAGAACTTGCATGAACTCCGTTCTCAATGCCGAGTCCTCTGAATCCAAAATCCGCCATAGCCATTGCAGGATTAGCACCATCTGTAGTTTTCTCGTAAAATTCATTTGCAAGTGTTTTATATTTATGACCTACAGTTGCCCAGTTGCATGTCCCAAAAATAAAAGACTGCATAATGCATTCCAGCCATTGTACCGTCCATGCGAAATCTGGATGTGCGTTACTCATCTCGATACACGGGACTCCCATTGTTACAACAGATCCTTCTGGAAGAGCTTTGATCTCTACAGGTAAATACTGCAGATCCCATAATTTTTCGATACGTCCAAGATCATAACTCTGAGAACCGATCTGATTATCCAGATATTCTTTATATTCTGCAATAACTTCTTTTTTTGGTCTTTTGAAGAAAGTTTCATTTGCTAAATCAATCATATATTCCTTAATAAAACCCTGTAATCCAAAGAATACAACTTCATTCAGATTTTTGAACATTGATTTTCTAGGAGTAATATAAGAAGTTAATTTTGTAAGACCCTTTGGAAGAGCATCAGGATTTGTATTTTTATATGTATCTGCCATCAGCATAAAAGAAATGTTTCTCATTTTAGACCTCCATAACTGTGATTTTATCGTGTTTTCCTGTGAAAAGACTGTCTGTTGTAAATAATCTTTCAACTGTTCCATCTTCAAGTGATTTGATTAATGTTCCTTTTTCTCTATCAAGAACTGAATTTTCGGTATGTGATGCATAAGCATAAATTCTATCTACACCACGTTCTTTCAACGCTTTTGCACTATAATATAAAGAACCGCCATATGAAATGATGTCATCAATCATCAAAACTTTTTTACCTTTAAGATCAATATCGTTATCTCTGATTTTGAGTCCAAGAATTTTTCCTGTATTCCAATCTCGATTTTTCTCACCATAGCAATACGGAATGTCAGAAAACAATCCAGAATATCTTTTCGAACTGCCGGCATCCGGAAAATAAAGAATAAGATTTTCTTTACTAATCTGCTCAATTACTTCATCAATATATTCTCTTGGATTAAAAACATATACTCTATTCAAAAGCGCTGCTCCAACATTACTATGAACATCAAGTACCTCTACTCTATCAAATTCGAGCCAATTAATAACATCAGAGAACCCTTTTAATGTAAAAACCTCGCCCTGATCATGGATTCTGTCCATTCTGGCATTCGGAAGATAAAACATTGTAAGATCAATTGATTTAATATATGGAAAATTTTTTAAATGTTTTGTAATATAAATCAGCGCTGAAAGTTCTTCTTCTTTCTCATACTTCCATGTAATGTTGTTATATTTCTGATAAAAACAATCGTCTAATACGATTCTCTGTGTTCCATCTGGAAAGTGTTCTACTTTTACTTCTTTCCCATTTAAAATGATCATATCTTTATTCTCCAATCACATTAATCTGGCAGCTTTTCATGGCTTCGAGTGCCGCCTTATGTTTTTCTGGTGTAGATCCCGCGCAACAGCCTGCGTCTACTGTAATTTCCGTATTTGGAAACATAGCTTTAAGGACTAATGCATTTGAAATTACACATATATCCGTACACAAACCGACCAGATCGATATCACCATCTCCAATCCATGTCATATTTCTCCACTGCAAAGTTCCAAAAGTACTTTTGTTTACATATTTGCAGTTAGGAACCTCAATGTCGCTCACAACCTTCCATCCTCTTGTTCCAAAAACACAATGTTTTACTGGAAGTTTTCTTCCCTCCAGAGTATTTAAGTAATCGTCATAATGCGTATCTCTTGTAAAAATAATTTGATCTCCACGATTATAATACTCTTCAATTTTCTTTTTCACATTCGGAATAATCGCCTGTGCTTCTTCCGATCCAAGGCTACCATTTACGAAATCATTCTGCACATCTACTACAATTAAAGTTCTCATTGTTTATTCTCCTCTCTTACTTCGTCAAATCTCTTTACCCAGTCCTCAAATGACACATCGTCTCCCACTGTGCCATCGTATTTACACATCCAATATAGAGTTTTCTTTCTCTCGTATTCCAAGTCATCTCTTAAATTATGAATAATTGACTGAGCAAAATCTTTCATGTGATTGTATTCGCTTTTTAAGACTAATCCAAACATTAAATTTCCTCTTTATCTTCTGCAAGTTTATTCCAGACACTTGCAATTTCTGACATCACTTCTTCTACGGTTTTGCCATCCGTTGAAATTCCTAATCTATCAAGATATTCCTTTAATTCAGACATCGTGTTTTCCATTATTTTTTTCTCACTTTCCAAAATTTTAGTAATCGTTACTAATTTCTAATTTCGATTCTTTTTCGAATCTATCTACATATTCTCTGACACGTTCGTATGCTGCAGGAACACTAATATGTTCTTTCAGTAAAAGTTCTTCTACAGCTGCTCGTTCAATAAGAATTTTTCGATCGTGTTCTTCTTGCGTCATAATAATCACCTTATAAGTTTGGCTGACCAGTTTTATACCAGCCAGCCATTTTTTTAATCTAATTCACCAAGCATTTTCTGCAAATCTTCAACGGACGCATTTCGAAGTGCCTCGTCCTGCTTAGTAGCAATGATCTGCATAATTTTCTGTTTCTTCTCTTTACGTTCTGCAGCTTCCTGCCGATTCTTTTTCTCTTCCAGTTTCTCATTAAAGATATATTTTACAATCTCAATCTTGGTCGCAAGAATATCATCTTCCTCGGATTTGGTCTGAAGCAGACTTTCTTCATCCGTCTTCTTTACTTCTGCATTCAGCGTCTTAAACACTGTATCCAGCGATCCAAGCGGAAGATCATATAAATCTTCTACTACAATCTGTCCCTTATACGGGAAACGATATTTACCTTTTACTGCTTTTTCAAACATATTACTCATAATTTTATTCTCCTTTATTAAAATTTGATTTTCATAATTCTTTCTGTAGCACCTTTAACTTTTACAACAAGCTCATTGCGCTGCGTCAGACTAAAACCAACACCAGAGAGTTGATCATCGACGTCTGTTACACTACACTTTGCGCCAAGTGCTTCAAATACTTTACGATGTGGAACTAATTCATTCTTAAGATATTCCACAAAGAAACCATTCGGCTGTTCTGGATTTACACATCCATTCAGGAAGAAGAAAAGATGTTTATTCCCGATCCCATTCTGCTCATCAAAATAGTTCGGGCTGTAACTGATTACAGATACAGGTGTAAACTGATTTGTCTGCACTCCCCATACTTCTCTACTAGAAGTAGCCGAGTGACCAAAAAATTTTTCTTTGATGGTAAAGTTTCCGTTCTGATCCATAATTACTTCTGCGACGTCTACGTCTCCACGCACTGGGTTATTGTATTCAAACGAATAGATCTCTCCATCGAATTCAATTTCTGCTTTAAATCCTTTACTTCCTCGGTTGGTATACTGATTTACAAAGAATCTGTATTCGCCAGGAATCATTCTCGATTTGTCCTGCCATGTAATATTTTCCACTGCTGGCTTCCCTGGCATATCTCTATATGGCTGAATCACATCAATATCAAGCTGACCACCAAGTTTCGACATAGATGGTTTTCTATCACTACCAAAATAGATTTCATGACCATTTGGTTCAATGCAGTGAGCATCAAGATCACTGTTGTCATTCTGATCCTCGTTCCACATAATAGAGAATCTAAGCACTCCATCTACATTTCCACCAGCGTTCTTTACATTCTGTCTAATGTCAGAATCAGTAATATTACCTGTATAAGCCCAGCTTAGACCATTGCTCCATTTAAACATCGTCTTAGAATCCGGATTTTCTGGGGCAATCAGGGAAACAAAGTTTTTCTCATGTTTATTCTCTACAAATACTTCAACCTCTTTCGCAGTCGGAAGAACCTTTTCTACGAAATCCTGTGCCGTTACTTCTTCTACTCTTGAGAATTTCTTTGGATTAACTGCTACAGATTTTGACATCTCTGTAAAAATGTCTCCTCCACCAGAAATTCTCTTCGCTGCATCTTTATTAGAAAATAGAATATTATTTACTGTGATATCATCCAGATTTGCAAAGCGACGCTTCAGAGAATCCATATACCCAAGTTCTGTCAGAGTTTTCTTTGCATCGTCTAGCATTCTCTGAGTATAAATTGGCTTACTTCTTTTATAGTTGCTGGGTGCTACGATCTGCTCATATTTTTTAACTGCAGTATCAAGATCCATTCCTTCACTTACATTTACAAGTAGTGTTCCAATAGAATGATTTCTGATTTTACCAATAACGGCTCCTGCTTTCAGAGATTTCTCCCAAACATATAAATCTTTTTCTTCTTCTGGAAGTTTATCATATTCTGTTTTATACTTCTTGAATTCTACAAGGAGAACTTTCCATTCTGTTCCACGATACAGGGTATTAGAATTGATCAACTCTAAAACTGTCTCTACGGAGTCAATAGTAATCTCGTCAAGAGAACGTTTGAACACATTCCGGATATCCCTATATTCACCTTGAATTTCTCCAACAGATCTATAAGAATCAAAAACAAATTTCGTAGGAAGTTCAATATAGAAATGATCCCACTGATGAGATTTTCCGTTGATCATTTCAAAATTCTTATCTGTACCAATTTTCTTGAAATGGCTAACATACACATCAGTAACTTCTGCGTTATGAATGAGTGTTGAAAGAGCTTTTATCACCGGATCATAGATTGTTTCAGACATATCAACATCCCAGATGCTCTCCATTTTATTATTTTTAACTACAACTGCAGTACCAATAGTACGGATAAACTGTTTACAGCAGCTACAATCATGTTCTCTTCTTTCACGAAAGATATTATTCGTTCCTGGCGCAAAGCTATCAAGATATGTATCCCAAAGTTTATCCTTATCTACATTTACTTCGAATAACTTATCTGCGTCCTTAGTCATCTCCATAAAATGTTTCTGAAGCTTCTTCTTAAAAATTACGAACTGATCTAACATGATATTTTCTCCTTCTTTATGTTTTTCTTCTATTTTGTTATCTTTTACTCTACTTTGCTCTCTGTTTCCTTCATCTTATTGGTTGTTTCTTCTTTTACATTATTCTCCGAACTTTCTTCTTTATTATTTTCACCAACTACATTTGCTTTTTCTGGTTCTTTATTTTCCTTTGTATCTTCTGTAGTATTCTCTGCATCAGAAATCAGTTTTTCAACCTTTTTTACGATTTCTTTTGTTGATTCGGTCTGTTTTTCTTCCTCTTCTTTTTTAGATTCGAGTTTCTTTTTCTCTTCTTCAAACTCCATCATTGCCTGAAGATATGCTTCTTTCTGAATTGCAATCTGTTCATTCTTTCTCTCTTCTGCTCTTCTTGCGCGACGTCTTTCATTTCTCTCATGACGTTTCTGTTTCTGGCGAAGCTTAATTTCTTCCTCTTCTTTATCTAACGCAGCAAGTTTTTGCTGACATTCATATACTTTCAGAGCATTCTTGACTTTTGATACATAAAATTTTTCATATTTAAACTCATCAGCTTTCTTCTCAATACCTTCTGACGTATACGTGCCATTATATCTTTGTTTTGCATATGCGATATACAATGCTCTTTCAAGAGAAAAGATATCGTTTTTGTCGCATACTGTTTTTACTTTTGTATAAAAATAATCATTAAAGGTCACTTCCACTACTCGATTTGGTACAATAATATTGACAGAGCATACACCAGACTTATGGATATACTCTTTCATTTTGTTTTCAATACGTTCCCTCTGTGTTAATCCTACTTCCTGTTTTCTCATTTCTTTGTTCTCCTTTTTAGCGTTGAATGTAAATGTATCATTTTTATTTCCTGAGCCAGAGTTTGCAACGACTTTTTCAAGACACTCTTCTCCAAATTCAAAATCAGCACCGCAATTTAACTTATATACACTACTACCATTAGCATTTTTTATCACAACAGTTATAATATATGTACATCCGCAGTACTTTTTCATATATGGAACAAAAGAAAAACAATTAATATCTTGATAATCCTTAACTCTTACAATATCTCCTACTTTGAAACTCATGTTTCATCACTCCTCCATTTCTTTTGATAATTCTTTATACTCTTCCAGAAGCTTTGCAAATCTTGAATTCGTTTCTGCAAAAATCTCATATTTTTCATCATCTTTTGTTGACTGAATAATATTATCCATCATTTGTCTTAACTGATGTTTTTTATATTGTATTTTTGCTAATTCTTTTCGTCTTTTCTCTCGATCTTCGTAGGCCGTCATATCAATGGCGCTTGGGTTGATTTTACAAACAATTTCCTGTGTGATTTTTTCATTTTCATGAACATGCGTCATATCATCCAACGTAAGAATATTTTGAATTGTTAAAATTTGACCTCTACGATAGCCAGTAACTAATACTTTATCTCCTTTTTCGTATTTATAGCCATCGTTATAAATTGCAAAATATTCTTCCTTCCCCATAAGATTAATTCCTGCTACGGCTATATAGCCTGTTAATTCTTTTGCCATGTTTTACTCCTTCTTTCTGTTTATATATTCTCTAAAGAAATGTGCCTTTCATCGCGTTTTATATTTCAGTCATGCGATTTGAAATGCCTAAAAATGGATAGGCGGCGTATCCATCATCTCAGGTACTCTTTGCAGAGTGCGTCGGGAACCATTTCCGACCTCATTTTTAAGCATGTTAAATCGCATGACCTACTATTCTCCGTTAGTATATTCCGAAAAAGTTATACACTAGCTCAACTACGGTAGTTACAATAATAGTGATCCATAAAACCTTTTCACTTTTTCGTTCTGGCTTCTCTTCAATTAGATTTAACCAGGCGAAGATAATTAGAATGATTCTTAAAATTGTAAGTAGCATATTTTCACCTCTTTTCTTTTAAATCACATTAATAATTCGCGGATGGCGAGGATATCCATCAGTTCCATTAGCGAACATATCTGGGAACACTTTTTTCATAATTTGATATGCTCCATTTACATCTGCGTTGATATATTCTCCATTATTGGACTGAAAAAGTCCTCTATGTACACGACGATTTTTGTTATAATTCTCTAGGTTAGGTGATTCGTCATCCAAAAAGGAAGTACCAGATGTATAGCTTTCTTCAAATTCCTGAAACCTAATACCTCGATCTTCCATTTTATATGTAAGTTTTTTGATAGTTTCTGTATGACCAAGATAAACAAAATTTTGATTATTTACTTTTCCCATATCGCAATTTTGTTTCCACAATAAGTTATGTCCACATACAACATACGAAACATTATTTTTCAAACAAAATTCTGCAACTGCTGTTGTGGCTTTATGATAAAAATCTTCTAGTCGCATTGCTCTTCGATCAGTCAATCTTTGACATTCATTTGACCAATCTAAATTATGTCGTAGTTTTATACGAGACTTTTCTTCAGAAATCAATTTGTTATATTCCTGATTCATCGCTTTTGCTTTTCTTCCGTTTATAACAATTGGCACAATATCTTTCTGATTCGTAACAACTGTCATAAAATTATCAACACCGATATCAATAGCTGCCACAATATCGGTATCCTTCTTAGGTTCTGGACACTCAGTTTCGTATACAACTTCAATATCGTATTGTGATGGAAATGCATCTTTGTTTGGATGAAATCTCACTTGCATTAATTTTGCATTTTCTGGAATATGCGTTTTGAATCGATGATTAAAAGGTTCCATGCTTTTATCACGGCTAGAAAAAAATAAATATCCATCTATTATTCGACAGCACTGATTTGTAATTATATAATTAGCGCGTCCATGTTCTTTATTTTTATATCCAGGAAGTTTAGGCCTTCCAGTAAATTTTTCTGGATTTGTTTTCCATATTTTAATCGCTTCAAAAAATGACTTCCAATCTTTATCCAATAACTTTAATGTTTTCTGAGAAGAGGATGCTTTCATTGCTTTATAACAATCAGCAGTCTTACAATCTTTACATAATTGTTGATATTTTATCCACACAGCATGTTTTCGCAATCCTTGCTCTTTTTCTTTTGATGTATTAATAAATTCTTGTCTAACCATATAATTAGCATAATTATAGAGATTTTTTGATCTCCAGCATAAATCATCAATTATTTTAAACAAATCATCTGATTTTTTAATTATATGTATTTCAGTTCTATTACACATTATTAATGTTTCCTTTTTTATTAAATTGCACAAATTTGATTTTTGTCCTATGTTAAAATACATAGATCTAAAACTTTGCCTGGTTGCGGATTGACACTTCACTAGTTTTGTACCTATGTTAAAATACATAGATCTAAAACAAATCCGGGATTATGTCCCTCAAAATCGAAGTTTTGTACCTATGTTAAAATACATAGATCTAAAACCTCAAATATGTACTTTTCTATGAAGTTAACACAGATATTTATAAAGTTTTATTTCTGTTGTGAAATAATCGTTTATTGGCTGAAAACCGCAGCCACTATCCAATTGATTTCTCTTTTGGAATACATTTATAATAGGTTTATGGAAATTCAGCTTGAATCAGCCATTCAGATGTGATATCCTAATACTGAAGGAAATTCCTTCAACCTATTAATTTCTCTTTTTGAAGATCATCGTGATCTGGTCGCCAAACTTTCTCACAATGGTCTTCTATGTATACTATATATAGTGGTTTTATTTTCACTAGACCACTATATATAGTATACATTTTCCTATGAAATCAGTCTTTCATTCAGAAGAAACTCTTCGATGTCGGACACCTAAAGCATGATACACACTGTACCAAATCACACATGTGATGCTTTTTAATAAAGTCCTTATCTGCAGCTTATTCGTCTGTAATTACTGTTCCACATTCATCCATATTCTGGATCTCATGTTCTTCGTAAACCTTTCCTGAATATTTTCCTAACCTTTTCATTCGTCTCACCTCTTTTCTATTTCGTTTCTGTTTTGATAGTCACTCTTTTGTTTAAAAGTACTTTTTTATGTTTTACTCCCCCTTCGATATTCTCCGTTTGAATCCTTGTAACTTTCACTGGACTATATCCATATTTGGTTGCACACATTACTAAATCACCAACTTTGAGATTTTCAAGGAAAGATTTCCAGTTCTTATTTCTACGAATCTCCCAAGTATATTCCTGGCTTGTTGTACCATTAGCGTGAATATGTACTCCATTAATCAGTGCAACAGGCTGGCCTTTATACACAGTTTGAACTGTCTTAGCACCATTTCTTTTCATGATAAGATAACGGATATATCCATCTACAAGATAACCATTCTTATCCAGAACAATTGGCTTGTCTTGATGATTCGTCAGCAACCAATATTTCTCAACTTTTTCCATCTTTTCTGAAGATGGATGAGAAGCAAGAAACTGATCTGAAATTTTGATATCTTCAATGTTCATCTGCATAATATCATTCTCCTTTCTTTACGCTGCATTTCCATTTTTAACAAGATAATTCTCAAAATCTCTCTGCATAAATCTAAAATTAACGCCATCATTAGAGCTGTATTCCTCATTGGAATTCTGATACACTTTAACCCATTCTTCAAATTCCTGATCTTTTTCTTCATTACAGGCTTTTGCAACAACAGCAATCAATGCTTTGTAGCAATTCTGATACAGAGATGATGTTACTTTGACAGAATCTTCAATGATATCCTTATATAATTCAATATCATCAGAATCTACATTTAAGGACGTCTTTTCCATAACAAATCCAATCAGTTCATCATCCGAGAAGTCTTCTTTAGAACTATCCGTTTCTACCGGCTGTTCAGTTTCTTCCGTAACTTCTAGCTCTGAAATATTATTCTCTTCTTCATTTGCTACATTTTCAGTTTCTTCTTCGATTGCTACTAATCCATTATCAGTAACAAATTTTTCCAACAGAGTATGTAAAATAAATAATTTATCTTCGATAACCACACGATCTTTCGTAGACTTGCTTGCGTCTAAATCATTCCATGTCGTGATTAACGTTTCGTCATCATGTGGAATCTCTACGGAAACATCGGTATATGTATTGAAATTATTCAAAAATTCTTTAAAAATTTCATCTTTAACTCCATTTTTCATACAACGATCAAAGAACATAATCCAAATTAAAGAATTTTTTGTAGTAAACAGTGCTTCAGATGTATCTAAGGATGTAACTGTCATTAAATGATCCAGTAATTCTCTTGCACTGTTGAACATTTCATCAGTTGCGTTCTCGTTTAAATATTCTCCAATCTTTCTTGCGTTTTTTGTCCAATTGTCCCAAAAATTAAGTGCCATTACAATTTCTGCAATAATCTGGTTAATCTTTCCGTTTTTATGTACTGTTGGTGTAAAGTTTGCGCGATCAGACCAAAAATCATGTTCTGCCAATGCTTTTACACGTCTACCAACGTTAAGCATTCTTGTAAGAAGAATCTGTGCTGGTTTCATTTTTGCTCCACGATTATATCTCCTTAAATGACGAGCCATTTCTTCCGGTGTACAGTCGAGATGTTTTACAATCTTTACAGGGCAATCATCAAAATTTTCTTTCAACTTTGGAGGAAGATTAGCATAACCTTTATTCTTCAGAGAAAAGGTAACTTCGTCATACATAATATCTCCATTGTCATTTCTAATAAAAATACCATCTTTATCTCTTCGAGCTTCCTGATATGTGATCTCATTCGGATCAATATTCGCCCCAAGTTTAAATCCGCCAGCTTTGAAGTCTGAAATATATGTATACTTCTGTAAGCCGTCAATAATCCAAAGTGTTACACCTGTAGGAGTAATCTCTTCGCAGATTTTCAGAGCATCAAAATCTTCATTTAATAACATCGTAACAATAAAGTTATCACGATCTGAATGTTCCCACTGGTCAATGTCTCGCTGCAGGAAATAATCAGATCTAAGCTCTCCTCTCTCTGCCATGTCGCATACCTTTTTGCACATCCAAGTTTCTTCTTTAACTTTGTCTCGTATTAATCTCATAGTATTACTCCTTTCTTTTCTTACAGATTACGTATTAATTGTTTATTTTTTTCAGAACAAATCATTTTAAATGAATGTTCATAAGTTTTTTCGGAAATATGTAAAACTTCGCAAATCTCGTATTTGTTATAACGATTTGCAATTAACAGAGCGATTTTCTGCTGTAACGGCGAAAGTCTATGTAAAAAAATTCTTACCTTTGGATGCCATTTTTCATCTTCCGTCTTTTCTTTTTCACAAATGAGTTCTTCCAAATTAAAACGAGAAGCGACAAGTTCTTCCACATTTCTTGTTTTTCCATTTTGTTCATCGTTCTGAATTGGAGTATCTAGAGAAATATTTTGAACTACGATTGGCTTATCTTCTTCATCCTTTACAATAACTCCATTTTTCATAAGTAAATTGCATCGAATGCCACGTTCGAAATTATCTCTTCTCCATTCCAAATAGGATCGTTTAATATTTCCCATAAGAAATGTATTAAAAGATGCTTTCTTTTCATGCTCTGGATTGTATAATTCTACTGTTTCCATTAATACAGTCATTGCATCATCATATAAATCATCGTAATATTTCTGATCCAGAGTATCTTTCAGCCAAATAGTACGACATAATGTTTTGAGTTTTGTCATACTACAATCCATATATTCCTCGATGAGTTGCATCTGTGCTGGCGAAAAATGATATGGTTCTTTCCGTTGTTTTTTTACTTCCTCTTTTTCTTTCATAGTTATCACCCTACCCTTCTAATATTTTCATCGTTTCTTCGAATTTCGCAGTTCTTGGCTTATATTCGCTATATTCTCCATTCTCACTTTTGTTTAATTCATGCTGCAATTTTCCAATGGAGTATGAGCATGTAAGGGCATTCTTCATAGTAGTTACTTTTCTCATACATGCCTTGACATGTGCTCGATCAATTAAAATATGTAAAAACATATAAGCAACTTTTGCAATTTTGTGAGCCTGTGGCATTTTCCCATTGTGATTATGTGCGTAAATAACCAAAGCATGTTTAATATCACTCTCTTCAGAGTCAAGTTTTGACAAATATGTATTAAGCGATTCTGACATATTACTCAGTTCGGATTCATCCCAACCGGCTAGGCTTAAGTATTTCTCTGTTTCACCATCAATCTGATCGAGTAATGTAAGATCAACGAATATATCATTCTCTGCTAGAAAAGCACCACCGTTACCTTTTGCTTTCGGAGAAACAGATGGTGCCTTACCATCTTCTCCAACCATCGAGTATCCATGACGAATCCAACTCATCTTTTTGTTCCGTGAGTTTAACATACTCTTTGCCTGTTTGAACGTGAAGTATTTTGCTCTAGATGACATAGTTGATGCCATATACTCGCCTGGACGCATTGGGTTTTCAATGACCCAACATTTTCCATTTGTGATAGTGTACTGCATTTTCCAATCACTCCTTTTTTTATTTAGTTTTTAAAAATAGGTAACTTTAATACAGGTTCTTATTTTCATTTAAAATAATAAGCACCTTTTCGTATTTGTTATTCTCCTATTCTCTTTTAATGAAATTGTGAAATAATAGCGAACTGCTCAAGATAGACTTGCAGAATTGCAAATTAATATGTATAATGATACTTAAGCAGGACATTGCCATTATTCGTTTAAGCTGCTCCAACACCTTAAACACATATGAATATTGCTTGTTTTGCTTGTTATGTACAGGAAGGGATTCATACCGTATGCGCTCCAACGCAGGTATGATTCCCTTCTTTTATTTTGTTCGACAAAATTATAATACATCGAACTAATGTTCTTGTCAATATGTTTTCGAACATTTGTTTGTGCTACTATAATTTTGTTTTTCCTTATATTTCCATTTTATACCTCTTGACATGTATATTCCAGAGGTAAATATTTCCATTTTATTCCTTTAAATGTGGTAAAATAATGTCATGCATAATACCTTCTCGATTGATGTGTTCGATATCTTGTATCGTAGAATATAATTGCATATGTTCGATTATTTCATCTCTGTTAAGGAAAATAGTTTTTGCTTTTTTAATTAATTTACACCCTTCTGCAGGTGTAGTTATTTTTTTACTTTCTTCATTTTGATCATAATCAATTGTATAAATAAGAATTTTGTACTTCTTGTTCTTTTTTTCAAGTTCTTTCATTTTCTGCATCGCTTGGTTGTAATCAGAGTATTCATATGCTTCTATCATCTTATCATCCCTCCATTAATAATGTCTGTAAACTAATCTGCATTGCTCTGTTCACTTCTTTTTGCTTTTTGGGACTAATCTCTCCGATCTTATCCAACAATCTAGCTTTATCTATTGTTTTAATTTGTTCACATGTTACTAACGAATCGGAACTTAATCCATTCAACGCATCTTTTTCCAAAATGACATGAGTAGGAAGATTGGGCTTCCTTTTTGATGTGATTGCCACGACTATGGTTGTTGGAGAATGTTTATTCCCAATGTTATTTTGGACAACAAGTGCTGGGCGTTTTCCGCCTTGTTCAGATCCTTTCGTTTTCCCGAAATCTACCCAATAGATTTCACCACGTTTAATTTCGCCACAATGTACATCCATACCCGGTTCCTCCTTTCTCTCTTGTTTTTCTTACGTTGAACTCATTATATCAACATATCTTTAATATGTCAATACTTAATATAAATATATCTTTATTATTTTCACCATTATATTACAATTTATCTTTATTTACATAAACATATCTTTATGGATTTTATTATTTAATTATGTTATAATCATTGACACGGAGGTGCAATATGATTAAATTAGATATCCAACATTTAATATTGACTAAGTATAAAAGTCAAGCTGCATTTGCAGAAGCTACTGATCTCTCTTTACCATCAGTGTCAAAAATTTGTTCTGGTAATATGGCAAGTATTCGCTTTGAAACTCTTGAAAAAATTTGTGAAGCATTAGAATGCACCCCGAATGATCTACTTACTTCCGATAAAAACGAATGGGATACAAAAATTCCATCACATGTTACAGAATACATCGATCGAATGGAACATATCTCGCAAGAAATCCAGGATGCAAATTTCCGTTATAGAGCTGCAGCATATCATAAAGAAAGCGATGACTAAACCAGCCATCGCTTTCTTATTGCTCATATTCAGATCCACTCAAATCCATTCGAAAATTGATTTCTTGTATGCACCACCAATATAATTTTTCTGCATCCTCATTATCTTTTCGATCTCGATCCGTGAAAATCATTAATTCTATTACATTCTCTTCTGGCATATTCCTCAAATCTGCAGGTGTTACTGTATAGTCCAAATATTTTGGAATCATTTTTCTTTCACACCGTTTCGTTTTAATATTTCTGTTACTTGAGACACGGGAATGCAAAATCTTCTGGAAACTGCTTTCTTATCATGACATTTATCGAAATCTTCTAATACATCTTTATCTGTCCACTCTAACTGAATAGGAGCATTCATATAGTTTTCCATTGTTCTCTCCTTTTGAAATGTCTGTTTCATCGCTTACTAAAATTCGTAAATTCCTTTGTATCCTGGAATTTCTCTCTAAAAACTGAATCTCCGTATTTTAAACATTCATAATCCCATGGATATCCTAGGTTATCTACTTTTACGTTGAGCTGCTTACATTTCTTACAGTCTCTACTACATTCTATCATTTATACTCCTTACTTAATTCTGCCATTAATTCTGCATTCCTGGTTTCTGCTAGCTCAAATTTTACAATTCCTTTTTTTTCTAATGCGTTCATTGTTCTTGTATGAATTGGAACTCCTAAAGTGTAAGACAACCAAACAGAATTTCTATCAGTCTTATATAAATAAAATTCTTCTCGTTTTAAAAGTTCTATTGCCTCTTTCATTTTATTTGTCAAATTATTTTTCATTGATTAAAACCATTTTTCATCGTTCCAGATATTTCGTTGGAACTTCCTTAGTCAACCATACATTATTCACAGACAGGAAAAACTTGTATCCATCTCTGCACATTTGCCCTGAGTTTACTTGATATACGATTTCTTTTCCATGTCTCTTACCAACCTGTTCAGCCGTTTCCACATCTGTTGAAAGATGAACATATAACCGGCTTTTTGAAATTAACCCAATCTGATCGATTGACACTACATATTTTTCGCCAGTTCCATGATATAAAAATTCTGGTGGCTGTTTATCTTCTAACTCTACATCTACAGTAATCGAATGTCCTTGGTTGCATCTGATCAGTGTTTTATCTTCATTAAAAGAGTATCTTCCCTTCGAATCTGTTTTTACGATCTCGTACAGATGACCCAGATCGAATCCAGGATTGTCTTTCCTAATCCCGTCAATCAGTTCGTCAACATTAGCCCACCCATGTTCATCCAAAGTAATACCAATTGTTTCTGGTTTATGTCTGAGAATCAAACACATGTATTTACTAATATTTTCTAAGTTCATGCCTTTACTTCCTTTTATTTAATTTTATTTTTCAGATGCCAAACAAAATCTTTTGAATCAAGTAATGAGCCTTCAAACAACTTTTCGCCTTCAGCTTCATAAATTCTCAACGATCCATCAAAACCAACCACAATATATTTTCCGTTATATTTTTCCATATCAGTCAGCTTCCATTCAAGTGCTTGATACTGAGTTCCATCTTCCATCGCATCTGCATATCCATCATATGTAAATAACGGAATGTCAAACATATAAATTATATTATCCATATTTTGTTTCTTCCTTTTGTTGTCTATATTAATTATTATACTGTTTCTATATTTATTACTTCTAATAAATTATCTTCCAGCCATTCGCAAATATCTTGTACTACTGCATAAGTATCTTCATATCCATAGGAGGCATTGCTCCAGGTATAACAATCATTATATTCGTCAAACCAGATTTCTACAGATTCTCCATTTGATAAATCAAGCCTAATGGCAATTTTATCTTCTTGCTCTTCTGCATATTCCATTTCTTCGACAACATATTTGTTAATATCTGCTTCAGTCACAACATTTCACCTGCCTTCTGAAAACAATCTTTCATCGTTGTATAGCATCCAGAATAGCTTGTCGTTCTTTTTCAGCTTCTACTAAATCAATATCAAAAAATTCAGCAAGTAACTTTTCTTTATTGATATAGTCTCCGTTACCCATAACATTGGCAAATGGACTTTCTCTCTTTTGTTTTCTGTCAAACATGGTATATTTTCTTAAGAGCCAATCAAGAAATTCTCCACAAAGCTGTGATTGTTCCTGAATTTCAATCATTATATCCAGCGTTGGTGTTTCAATTTTATTCATATTTTCATCCTTCTTTTCACATGAAAGCAATTTTTCAACTTATTCTACAATCTGTATAATATGAACATTCTCTTTTAAATAATTCATCTTCAAGCAATCGTCTTTGAATTTTCTTGCAGCGTCCAATGTCATTTCATCACTCATGTGATAACCACCATTATATCCTTTATATATAACTCTATACATATCTACTCCTTTAAAATCGTCATTTCTTCTGCTCGTCAATTAAATCCAATACCTCACACAAAGTTTTATATCTACCTTCTTCCATATCATTCATATTGCGATTTACCGTTTCATTTTCTAAATCCTCAATAAGCTGCTCAATTTTAATTCTTAATTCGTCCACTGTTATACCTTCCAATCTCTTTCCAATCTCTTCGTTACTTGGACACTTCTGTAATTGATTTATTGAAACATGTCTCTGTTCTATATATCCATCTTCCATTTCAAAATCCACATCTGCTTCTTTATCCGATTCCCATGCATATCCAACAAATGTACCAAATAATCTTAAATTTTTATGAAATACTCTATCTCCTGCTTTAAATTTCATAATTTCCTCCAATCCAAATAAATTGTCATTTTATACTTCATATTCAAAATTCCATTTTGTTTCTTTTTACATAATCCCACGAGATTTCTTCTGGCGCATTCTCTTCACATTCGAATACCGTAACATAGCAATACCCATCTCCGATAAGCTTCTGTGCGTTCGCTTTACATTCATCAAGATTATTAAAATCTCCTAGAATATAAGGCTGACCCATAAAATCGTTTCCATCTTTTTCCTTGTATGCAATCAGATATATCATCTAAACTTTTCTCCTTACTTTTTCACTCCGATCGGTCACGTCTAAATAATAATCGGTACATTCTTCAACTTCAAAATCGTTACTTCTAGGATTATCCCACTCACTTTTCGAAAGAAATCCGAGGCCTTTGCAACTATTTAAATCTTCATTATTAGAAAGCCAAATTATATCACCAATATTAAATGTACCATCTGAACTTGCCTTTGTCACTTTGTACAATTTCAATTTTTCCATATTATCACCATTTGAAAGTTAAATTTCATTACCATTTGATAATCCATTTTAATTTTCCGTTTACGAACTGATATGTTTTATTTCCAACTGTCACAAAATCACATTTATATTTTCTATTATTCATAAGTACCTCTTTATTTTAATGTATCAAGATTTCTCTTATAATTACGTTCTACTCTACCCCATAACTCTTTCAACTATCTATCTGTTTTATCTTTAAAGAAATTTTTCAAAAATAATCATCTCCTATCATAAAAATTAAATCTTAGATTTGATGTGATTTTACATAATCCCAAGTTACATTATTCAAGATGTGTAATTTTTATTAAAGGGAATTATAATACTTAATAATATCTGCATCTGTAGCATAATAATCCTCCCAGCCTAGAACAGTATAAGATTTACCATTTTTAATATCAAATATAATTCCCTGAACTTCTTCTTTTGTTAACTTATATAAGCACTTAAATGTAATCATATTCATATCTCCTAACGAAACCTAGATTTCATTAATAATATTTTTTCAAATACCTAATGGCAGCCATAATTTCTTTTTCATATTCCTTTCCTAAACCGGCATAAGGGATTGTTTCTGCAAGATATTCTAACTCATTCGCAGTTTCTTCGTCTGTAAGTTCCCTTCCTTCCGTTTCCATTCTTGCTACCAATCTGCTTTCCAGACAACCGTGACGAATATTTATAGCTCTTTCAAATAATGACTTCATAGTGTTATTCTCCTTTCAATTCCACATGAAAACTTGGTTTCATTTTTTAATTCTTTTCTGCATTGCGGACATAATACTCTATAATTATCATCATGCGTCCACTCTTTTGACATCGCTTTCAGTTTTTTAATCCAATCTGGCGAATAGTAATCTCCAATTGCTGCCCCACATCTTCCACAAGATATTTCACACCAAATCACATTCATATTGTTTTCCTTTCTTTTTATTATTGAAATGCTTAATTCATCGTTTTAATGTGTATGCTGGCATACCATCGACAGAGATAAAGTGATACCATCTCGTTACCTCATCCTTGCACCATCCCATATTTTCTACATCGTAACAAGCACAGATGCCGTAGTCTTTCGGATAACCATAGGCTTCACGCGCCTGTTTTAATGCTAACCACAATGGAATATATACTCTTTTCTCCATATAATATTCTCCATCTCTATGAATCTATTATTTCTTCGTATCATTTACTACATTAATATTTACTGTATTTGGAGTTCCATTGACAAATGTCGGAGCTACCCATTTTAATATCAGTTTTCTTTCGTCAGTATTCATTTTCCCTGTCCAAAAATGATGCCAATGCCCTTTCCTACTATGTGGAGCTTTTGTTCCTCCTGATATACCAACTTCTCCATGCAAAGAATCGCTTTTCTTTTCTGAAATTAAAAAAGTTCTGATCTTTTCTGAAATTTTGTTTCCACAATCCCAGATCTGAACTTCTCTATATTTATCTTTTATAAATTGTTTGTTTGTAGGCTTTCTTGTAATCATTTTCTGTTCTGGATTTTCTTCTATTTCTTTGTTCTCTGCACAGATATACAAAACTAATTGTATAATTTTAGGTAATATACTATAAAAAGAATTATTGTATACGTCTAACATTGCTCCCTTTGCATATTCTAAAACATCTTTGTCTTCATACGAAAGCGCTTCATTCGTTTGGGTGTTAACTAATCTCATTTCTTTTAACATCGTATTCATTAATGCACCATAAATTCCTGTATCGCTATTTATATCATCATCGTATCTTATTGCAACAGAATCAAAAGACAAATCCTCATATACAACACAGATTTCATAAGTAATACTTCCATTTAAATTTACAGTCGCATCCGTTCTCTTTACAAAAAATCCTAATATTGATTTTTCTTTATATGAAATATTATTAGTTTCTATATAAAGACAATCATATGGAAGATTTTCAAATATTTTAATTGGTGTATCCATACCATCATTTTGATCATATAAAAGCTTTTCCATTTCTACATGGAATCTATATATTTGCTTATGAATCCTCCATGTATACAAAAATTCTGCCAAATGAACAAGGTTCGGATCTACTACATACTTTATCATTTCACTACTTATACCGTAATGTTCAATTTCTGCAACTTTTTCATATTTTTCATTAAATAGTTTAATCAAATCGGACGTTGTGCTATTTGTCTTTCTTTCCTCAACTGGTCTATCCTTCTGTTTTTGATGGAGTTTTTCTAGTTCGTCCCATAGACCAGGATATTTATTCCCATATCGGTTTGTTAACATCAAAGGTACACAATTATTAATCATATACATTTACCTCCCAATGAAACAATTCTTTCAGCTACCGTTCGCATTCCATGCAAACGTCTTTCCCATTATAGTCATCTGGCTGCTCATAATGTCCAGGAAAACAATGCATACAACTATAACATGATTGATCCCATCCCATTGGACATTTCTTTGTCTCTTTTGCTTCATGCGTATAAATATATTTTTCTTCATAATAACTCATAGGTTTTGACATATTTATACTTCCTCTCTTTCCGCTAAATCGTAATCTGAGCCATTCACAAATTCTCCATCTGTATTTGTGTCGCAATATTCAAGTGCATATTCTTCTACATCAACGCAATCAGGATGTTCGTCATATGTACATTTATATTTTGCCAATTCTGCTTTTGCTTCATTGAGCTGATCGTATGTCCATCGTTTTAATTCTTCTGGATCAGTATTTGGTCCATAAATACAATCTCCTTCAGAGTAATTTTTGAACTGTTTTTTCGTATAAGATCCTTCAGCATGTCGCAAAATAATTGTATTATAATATTCTCCCATTCTATTTTCCTCCAACTTTTATATAATTATTTATATTATATCATATTCCTTAGCAATAACATAGTTTTTCTATGCAGTTTCACCCAACAAAATTTTTCTAAACAGGCTTTCAAAGATCGGAACACAAATGCTATTGCCAGCTTGTTTATACAATGCCATTCTATATCTTCCTCGTTTCTGTTGTACAGATGCGGCTGCTTCATAGTCCTGATCCGTATAACCCATAAGTCTCCAACATTCCCGTTCCGTAAGATATCTATACTTTCCATTATGTAAGTCAATTACCTGTGCAGGTGTCCGATCCTGGCGAGTCGTGATTGTATAAGCATATTGGTCAATTACAGTTGCTCTTCTAATTCCGGATGCGCCAATACATTCCAGAATGCTCGGTTGTGTTACCTCATATACTGGATCAACTTTCTGTTCCAAAAACTCATGAATGTTTCTCATTGGCGTTCTAATCAGATCAGAAAAATCAAATTCCTTTCCTTTTAAACAGCTTACAGTGAAATAGCGTTCTCTTGCTTGTGGAATACCAAACTCTCTTGCGTCTAATAGTTCATATGTACTTGTATATCCAAGTTTACTTAATTCTTCCATATATCTGTCATGATTATGCATCATATATTTACTTCTGACATTTTTAACATTTTCCCAAATCACATATTTTGGTTTCCATTCTCCCATCTGTTTAATAATATTAATTGTTTCCCACATAAGACTCGATCTTGTCCCAGACCCTTCTTCTGCGCCAGCTCCATGATTTATTCTTCCATTTCCAGTAGCTGTGCCTTGATGTCCAGCAACAGACATATCCTGGCAAGGAGAACCATGTATCAGAATATCTGGACGAAGATTGTATCCGACCACTGTTTGCGTTTTATACGGAAGATCTTTTGCGAACATTGCATTATATGATCTGACTGCTGCTTCGTCAATTTCAACATAATCAATTGATTTAACAGGAATACCAATATTCCGTAATGCGCACCGTGGACTTCCAATTCCACCGAATAATTCTAAAATTTGTACCATAATAATTTCCTTTCTTATATGAGGCGGTAAACAGGAAGTCTACCGCCTCGTTGATGATTAGATAATATTTTTCATGATTTCTACAGATTCTTTTTGTGCTTTTTCTTCCATTCCTCTTACATACAACAGCGTTGTATTAATTGATGCATGATGTAAATTTTTCTGTACAAGCACAATATCACCAGTTGCATTGTACAATGTAGTACCATATGTTGCCCTTAGTTTATGTGGACTAATTGTTTTTCCTTTTATATTACAAGCATATTTTTTTGTAATATCCGAAATTGCACTTGTTGACAATCTCTTTCCGGTTTTCCCAAGAAACAGAGCTGGCGTATCGCGTGCTGTTACAAGCTGATCCCTGTATACTAACCATTTCTGCAATTCATCCAAAACTTTCGGAATTAAAATGAATGTATGAACTTTTTTCCCCTTGTCTGTTACAATCAAAGTTCCTTTATCCATATTTAAGTTTTCTATATCCATATTGGATAACGCTGCGCAGCGTACACCTGTAGAAAGGAAAAGTTTTATGACTGCAATATCCCTTTGTGACCAAATAGCTGATGGTTTTCTTGTTTTTCCTGTTAGCTTATGATCAACATTATAAAGATACGTTTGTGTTTCTTCTAGTGTCAAATAGCTCTTTTCTCTTCTTTCTATTGTTCTCTGTTGCTCTCTATTTTTTGGCTTCGCAATTTCTTCCATATAATTTTTCGAAAAAATTTTATATGCAAACATACATTTTGAAAAAAGTTTTAGTGCAGAATAAACTGCAATTTGATAAGAAGAAACTGTTTCTAATCCATTGTCTTTATCTTGTATTTTTGCCATATAGGATACAAAATCTCTCAGTTCAAGATCTTCTTCTTTTTCTTTTTCTGTGAACTTTAGAAATTTTAATACATCACACATGTAAACATATTTTGTCTTTTCTGATAAATCATGCATATATAAAAGGAAGTCTTGTAGATTCTTAGACTTCCCTTTCATAATGTTTTCGATTTTTCGTTTATATTTAAGTTTTTCTTCCTCTAAGCCTGTCTGGACTTTTTCATTCATTTTATTCCTCCAATTATAAATCGGCAATCGCAGCAATAATTATAATAATAATGACCCCAATTGCAACAAATGTTCCATAGTATCCCACGGCATATTCAAGTGACATAATATCTTCCTCCTAAAATTTAACTACTCAAAAATGTATGACGGAAACATCAGCTCTAACTCCTCTTTTGAAATTTCCATATTTTTGTTTTGGCTTTTAAATTCTTCATCGAATTGATGATTTAATTTCAAAACATTGTAAGCACTTTCAATCACCCACTCCCTGATAAACTCCATATCTGATTCCGACAAATCATATCCATATAGTTCTACATACCTAATCAACTTCTTTCTTATATTTGTTTGTGCTGGGTTCCATTTCTTTTCCAAATTCTCGAACTTACACACATCCGTTTGACAATATTCCTTGAACGTTTTTCTTTTCATATATTCTCCTTTCTTTGCAACAAAAAACCGGCACATTTTTGTACCGGTTAATAACGTTCCTCTTTTTTGATTTTATTCAATTTCTCTTTCTTTTGATTGATGTGTCGGACTTTTGCTCGTGGCCTATATTTATCACAGTGTTGACAATAATGATGGTGATCTGCTTCTCTCCCCTTACTACATTGTCCTGCGCAAATATAGTATAAACATGGTGTTTCTCTTGTCTTACTCATCTTTTATCTACTCCTATCGGCATGATAATATAACCAGAAATACGGAACCCTCTGGACGCAAGTTCTTTTAAATCTGTTGCAATTCTACCTTCTTTCAATAATTTATGCATATTACAATGGATAGTGCCTTTGCTTTTAATTCCAACACCTTTTCCAATCTCGTCATAAGACGGAGCATAACCATGCTCAAAAATGTAGTCTTTGCAAAATTCATAGATTTTATCTGTTGTGTCCTGTATGTTATCATATTTATTTACCATAATTATTCTCCCTTCTTTTTAAAAACATCACTAACCTGCCACGAAATCATCTCATTTCCAAGCTCAATAACTCTATCATTGAAATTTTGAACAAAATCCGCTGTAATAACTTTTGCAATATTTACATTGGTTGGTTCTATATCACCTTCGACCAATGCATTTATAATATCATCTTTTGTCCAGGTAGTGTTCATATCTTTGCATTTTTCTAGTTCAGATATCGAAATTGTTTCTTCGATGGCGTCAAAATCAATACATCCATAACCAATTCTCTCTCCGTTTTCAGCTAAATATAACATATAAAACATTCCTTCATTTTCGCCATTACCCCGTAACTCATCAATGTTGTTGCCATATACAATATCAATTAAATTCCCTTCCCATGGATGATCTGCATAAAAGTCACAATCATAACCATCTTCTGCATCGTATCTGTCATCTTCTTCTGTTACAATCATCATGTACTTCTTATCTGTTCTCATATTCTTTACCTCCACTTTTATATATTGAACCTCTTCTGTCTTATACTTCATAATCAAACTCGCTTAGACCGCCACTATCCATTACGTAAGCTTGTGCTGCTTCTGTATACGTTCCATCAAAATTTCCATTTTCAGTATCGTAATCACTAACATGATTTTCAATTTCAGATTCATAGAACGAAAATTAAATTTTCCATTTCAGTTCTAGGTTCATATCCCTGTTTTCTGATCCATACTGCCATTCGATCATAATCACACCATTTCTCTTTCGGATATTGTGAGTAATCCTTTTCCTCTGTCCATCGTCCAAACCAATCAACCATATTTATACCGCCTTTCTGATAATTATTTTTCAACTTTTTTCATAGCAATTTCAATCCGTGAACCGTCTGGAAGATTCCACATTCTTTTCATATTATTCACCACCTAACAAATTCCGTTTTCTCTAAATTCTACAAGCAGCCCATACATCCGTCCTTTCTTTTCAAAGAAATCGTTCCAATTAGATAATTCTTCGATCGAATAATTCTGATTGTACATATCTGCTTGCCATTCGATTGCTTTATCTCTCCATTTTGCTTTTTGTTTTACATAACTTTCATGTCGTGATAACGCTCTATGTTTTGTATAATCTGACTGTCTCATAATCTATTCTCCTTTTCTGCAATTAAAAAACAGACAACATATAGTCATCTGTTTCTACACATCAAAATTATATTCTGGATAAAGATATTCCAAATTCAAATCTTCCTCGAACCAACAATGATCTGAAATATCCGGAATATCTACAATCACATGATCTGGGTGTATTTCTTTTATTTCTCCATTATGCCACCCACCTGTGTCTGGATCATGATACCTAACTTTTTGTTTTGCCTTGAATAAATGTGTTAAATTTGCCATAATTTTTTATCTCTGTTTCTTGTGTCAATATAATCATCGCCATATTCTTCTTGATCTTCTTTATTGTAGATAATGCTTACATCACATTTTGGAATGTTATATTTATTATCATGTTTCCATTCTGTGAATAGTTTTCGTGCTTCATTTTCACTTGTTGCACAAAACTGAATCGACCCATAGCCATCTACATTTTCATCATAACAAAATTGATATGTATACATACATTTAGTCCTCCGTTATAAAAATAATTCTATAATATAAAGTGCAATTTTGTTCCAGTAATTTTTCCATTTTTATATGATGAATCAAGTAATCTATATAATCCTGTTTCTTTTTCTTTTCCATTGTAGCTTTCTAGAAAATCTTTATAATTACCTTCATACATCTCATTATAAATTTCATCAAAATCATGATTATCCACATCTCCAGTTACCTCAACATAACCGCCTTTCTCTTTGTAAGACACATTATGTAACAATACAACTTCATCACTGTTAATTGTATTTTGAATATCGGCATATGCTTTAAGTAACATGCCTTTCTTACCACAAACATCAAAATCAAAATAATATGCATCTAGTTCTAATGTTCCTTGTATATAATCCTCGTATACTTGCTCTTTAATTTCGCTTTTTGTATATAGCATATAATAACCTCCACTTTTTCATATTTGGTTTTATCTGTGTTATAATACTATTTAAATCTCCGTTTTTATGTATTATCTTTGTTTTATATATACGTTCTCCATATTTTCAATCCGTCCACATAGTAAGTTCAATACCAATTTCAATTTTTCCATATCATTATATTCGAATGCCAATATAAGACCTTGAAGTGTTTTATTTCTATATTCTTCATCATCATATACATCTGACAAACATGAGCAAATTCTTTTTGCTAACTTTTTCGTCATTCGCTTCTTTTTCCCAGTCATACACCGGAATGTCATCAATAACATCTGCGTCTCTATCCATTCGGATCAAGTCAATTCCATTTATCCATGCATACTGAAGTAAGATCCGTAAATCTTTTGGCATATCACTGATATTGGTTTCGTTTTTATCTGGAACACTCATAAAAATACCTTCTTCACATTCATAGGTATATGGTGGTTCCATGGCATTGAGTCCTTCAAGTGTTTTCTGTTTTAAATGTGCTGTGCTGATCTCCAGATATTTTCTTTCATTTGTTTTCATATTTTGATTCTCCCTTCTGAAATCTCTGTTTCATTTTTTATTATTCTCCAACAAAAAAGGAACCATACACTATTCTGTATGATTCCTTCGTTTCGCATATTCATTTACACTTTCACATAAAGCTTGTTACTAAATCTCTGGCTTCTTTCCATATGTCTTCTGGGCATTTTTCTTTGAATTTTCCATTACGTGCTCCAATATCAAGCATTTTTGCCTGGTCGCATAATATCACGCCCGTTGTCTGCGTTCTGTCGTCCAGCTCGATATGAAACGGATGATGTTTATTTGTATTTGTGATTGGACACACCATTGCCATGGAACTATGATAATTTAAAATATCATTGCTTATTACAAGCGCTGGTCTTCTTCCTGACTGTTCATGTCCTTGCTGCGGATTGAAATCCATTGTAATAATATCACCTTGAGTATAATTTACCAAACCTCGTCCCCTACATGAGTACCTACATCAACCTCTTGACTGCTTTCTACATAAATATCATCAATCGGTTTGTTGTAAAATGCTTCAAGCCTTTCTTTCAAAGTTAAATATTTGGGTTTTACCTTTTTGATGGTAATAACGCCATTGTTTACGCTAATTTCTACACTATCGTTTTCTTTTAATCCCGCACTACTAATAATTTCTTTTGATAAGCGAATACCTTGGCTATTCCCCCATTTTTTTATGGCTGTTTGTGAAATGAATATGCTTTCCTTTCTGTTTGCGATTGCCATTCCCTCAACCTCCTTGTCAAGTATATACAACGGATATACCTTAATAATAGTATATACAAAGTATATCCATTTGTCAATGATTTTATTCTTGCAATATTTTATAAATTAGTAGGTTCATCATTCTCATCATACTCAATCGGTTGACACTCCCCATAGCTAAAGCAAGAAGTTTTACGACGCATTGGATAAAATAGAACCTCCTTGAAATGCGGTTTTCATTTACTCAATACTTTCCATTTATCAATATTTTCAGTATCAAAAAACGAATGTAATTCCTCTTCTGATAATGGTGTAATTCCATAAACACCATCATATCCAAATTTTTTCAAATCATCTTTTATAAACTCTTCTGCTTCTTCAAAAGTTGGATAATGATCTGCTTTGATTGCTATACTATACTCCGTATCAATAAGACCTCTATTGATTTCACATCCATTTTCTGCTCCATTTTTAATTTCTTCTTCTGTTGCCTTTACTCCGCAATTTAATTCGTAATATTTAATCTTCATAATATTCCTCCCAATCTTCTTCACTTAACGATTTCCATAATTCAAGACTCATTTCCTCGCACGCTTCCATATCCTCATAAACATCTTTCATATCATATGGTGCGCCATTTGTTCCATGCCCTGTATTGTCTAGCCACAAATAAGCCTCATAGCTGCAATCATAATTATCATAATAATCTTTAATGTTATTTAATAGTGCGTATACATTATTATCTTCCATCTCTGCCTCAAAATTGAAATCTTGACCTGCCGGACTATATTTAGAAAATTCATAAGAAAAATTATCTCCGTCATTTGATTCAACATCAACTTTCCATCCGTTTTCTTCTGCAATTTCTACAATTCTATCTCTCATGGCTTGTAATTTATTCATACCATCTACCTCCGATCAAATATATTGTTATTCACATTCTATACAATTATTTTCAATTTCTTCTTCTGTTTTCCATTCTTCAAGTCCAACGCATCTGCATTCACAACTATCTTTTTCATCACAGTAAAAGCAACATTTAGAGCATTTACTATCTTCTGGAACAGAAACATCAATTAAACATTTCAACATATTATCACCTCACCAAAATAATTAATCTTCATAAACTCTATACATTTCCTCATATTCTTCCGACAAACTTCTCAATACATCTTTATAGATGTAAAGTTGATTATTTTCTAAATAGTTACGCAATCCTGTTTCCGTATCAAAGAATTCCTCAACTGCTGTCGAATTCGCCCATCTGTCAAAAGATACCAACGCAGCTACTCTTAACATCCATTTTCCATTTGTTCCGCTATGTGGTTCTACAACCAGGAATAAAATTGTATCTGTTTTCGCTTGTAGTATGGCTTCGTATTCATCGACTTCATAACCGTTATCTTTGAACCAATTCTTTATAATATCCATGATTTTTTCCTCATTGAAATGTGCTTTTCATCGCACTTTTATTTCCATCTCCACATAAGATATGGAGTATATCTTTTGCAATATGGATTGCAACATCTCTCTACTAATATACATTTATCATTTTTCCATACGAATTCTTGTATAACGGATTTCCTTCCACATATATAACACATTTTCATTTTCTCGCCTCCAATTAAATTTCCGTTTCATCCCTATTTTATTTTCTCCATGCTTTAACAAATCTATCGGCATGATCTCTCCATTCCAAATTTCCATATTTCCCTCTTACAATCATATCTTTGGTAATATTTCCATCATCTAAAAGAACTTTTACTTCTTCATATGCATTTGGTAATTCATCATTTTTAGATATCCATTCATTATCATTTTCTTCAATCACCATTGCTAATCCATTATTAACCAATACTCTTTCTATCTCAGCACCTTTCGATTCTTCACTCAAATAATCAGAATCCATCACGTTCATAATCTCATCCACAATCATATCCATACTTTCTCTTGTAATTGCATTAATTGCTACCATTCTTATCTACTCTCCTTTTTAAACTGTCACTTCAATATAATTTCTATTGCATTGTCTAATGGTGTTATTCTCTCGATTTCTTCATCCATATATTCTCTAAGTGCCTGATTTATATATGGTGTTTCACAATCAACAAGAATATCATTTTCTCTTACAAGAACAACGCTATCAGTATTTAATACTTCTAATAAATCTCTTATTTTCATATTGCTTTCCTCCACCATCTAATACAATTCATTAAAAGCATCTATAATTTCCTGTCGCAGCTTTTGTTTCTGTTTAAGACTTTCTCCGCTGCACAATTCCATTCTGTGATCTGCACTTGTGATATAATGTTCTCCATCTTTCCGTAAGTACACATCTATTTCTTCAATTCTTATATTGTCTAATCTTATTCTCATATAAATATGAGTTCCATATGTATGTTCTATTAACTTTTCCGGCATATTATTCCTCCTGATACTTTCCGTTTCATTACAAATCATAATCTCTGCATAAATCCAACACTGTATCAATAATATTCTGTACGGAATCAATTCCATACCCACTTAACATATCAAATGAAGTATTGTCAGATGCGTATACTAAATCACAATAATGACACCATCCATCTTCTTCGTTATTAACAAATGTAATTTCAAGATTCACATCATCTGTTAATGCATACTGCCAACTATGTTCATCAAACGATTCTGGCTTATTTCCGTTGCCATTCCACATATCAGGATTCATGTCTTTTAAAAATTCTGTTACAATTTTAGTTGCTTTTTCTCTTATCATATAGATTCACTCCCATGTAATTAATAATTATTCTATTTATAATTTAACTCCATCAGTAGGAAGTCCAAATTCTTTTACAAGTTCGTCAAATACATCATCTGGCATCTGACTTAAATTATCTTCAATGTCATCTTTGCTAAACCCATGTTCTGCATATCCGAAAAACTGTTCAATTTGTTCATCGTTTGCCTTATGTAATATAAAGTCCATCATCATTTCTTCAATATCCATGTAGTTTTCCTCCGTGTTTATTTTATCCTTGCATAAGTTATAAATAATTCCTCGTAGATCTTCAATTTCTGTTTCCGAAAGATATTCGCTTCTGTTAGTCTCCGGAATGTCATAAATACTACAACTATCATTTTCAAACCATATTTCAAAAATATAATTCCATATTCCATTATCACAATTGTATTCACAGTGGATAAAATATGAATTACCTTCTTTGTCAATCAACTCTCCATCCCCAATATCTAAAACAAATGAAGAAACATCATTCCAATATGAATTGCATTTGAATTTTCTTCCATCGTTCCAATCTATCTCATTGAGCATATTTTCAGTTTCTATATATTTCATTTCTATCACTCCTAATTTTGAAATCTACGTTTCATTTGTTGTCTTTGTTTTCCTTTTCTCTTCCTCTTTCCCTAATGTGTTCACACATTTCTTCTGATACTCCATGCTGCTTTAACTGTTTTGCAAATCTTTCATAAAAAGGAAGATCTTTCCATCTCGGTTTGCCTTTAGACATTGTTTTTACTCCTTCATATATTCTTTATCTAACCAATCCTTGAATGGTGTCCAATCATTAACGATAAATCCGCTTTCTTTTTCTTTCCATCCACCATACCACTTTCCATCGAAAACTAAATAATAATTCCCAGCTTTACATTCTCCAAAATCTTTTTTACAATAAATAACTTCGCTACCATCAATATAGAAATATGGTTTTAATTCTTCATAGCTATAATCTCTTTTCTTATTGGTAAATCTGTATGAATAACATTTCCAGTTCTTATATCTACCCATAATTATTTCCTCTCTACGTTTCATACTAATCTTATTTCTACTTTTCTTACTCGAGCTCCAATAAATTCTTTTGTAAATTGTTCTGTCACGTATTTACTATTTAAAAAGTTATTGGCAGAGTCTTCAGAATTATATCTCTCACAAAATTCAAAATCATCAGTAAAATACGGATATCCACCAGATAAATTATCTGGTGTAAAGAATTCTCCTTTTTTATCTTGAATCACATAATATATCTTTTCTGTCATATTTGTTTCCTTTCTATATTTGAAATGCGATTTTAATCATGAATAGTTGCACCGTATTTGTTTCCACAAATACATCTAAATTCAAGGGTTATCTTTTCAAGCTTTCCAACCTCCTTATAATGATGTGTTGGAATAATTCGTGCTTCTCTCCCACATTTATTACAAATAATTTTAAATCCATCACTATTTCCATATTCTTCTGTTCCAAAAGCTCTCATATTATTCACCATTTACCTTTCCGAAGGAATATCCATTTACTCCTTATTAAAAATCTCTGCAATCATTTCATTTAGCTGCTTCTATTACAATGGTAGAATCTTGTGTTGTGATATACTTTATTTTCATATCAAGAATACGATCCAATGGTTTATTAAAACCGTCTCTTTTTGTGCAAAAAATCAATTCTGCTCCATCACCATATTGCTTTCCGTCTGAGCAATCATAAATATCATAATTACAATTACAATCAAAATCATCATTATAAACTAAATCGCCAACAACCATTCTTGTATCCTCCGATCATCAATTTCTTGTTTCTCTTTTTCGTGGATCTGTTCAAGCTCTTCATAAGTTACAGTTCGAGAATTATAACCTATACTTCTATAATATTTGGTATAATGATTTGCATTCTCTCTATCACAGCTTGTACATGTTTTTATAAATCCAGTATGCTTTTCTGTTGCAATCACGCAGACAACATTATCTTCCATAATTGTTTCCTCTCTTTTCTCTTTCCGTTTTCGTTTCTGAAATCATCGTTTCTTATGGCTAAATAAATTCTTCAACATATCCCATCGCTAACACATCTTGCATATAATTATAAAAATTTCTAGTTACAATTATTTTTTCAGGCGAATAAATAATATGTCTTTCATCGTATAATCTGTTTAGAATTTCAATTTCTTCTTCATCCATTTTTGAATAGCTCCATCCTTGACATGCATTTTTTATTGAATAGTCTATATACGGATATAATCTAAGTTCCTTTTGTGAAATTGTTCTATTCAAGAATGCCACCGCTTTTTCTTGAATGCTATCTGTTAGTATTCCTCTCATATAAAAACCTCTCTTTCCTAGTAAATCCTCATTTCATTGTCTCAATTTTTATTAATGGTTTTATTCTTCTCCTACCAACATTTTTCCCTTGTCGTTTAAGTAACGATAAAGTTTTATTATATGTTTCAACATCTATAATTGGCTCAAAATTTCCTTTATAAGTTTCTCCACAAAAAATATTGTACCCACAATATTGTGTTCGTGTAAGAATTTTTTGAACACTATAAGCTGTTGGAACTTTGCCTCTCTTACCTTTAAATCCTCTTTCTCTTGCTTCTTTCGCAACTTCTGATAAATTTTTTCTTAACGAATACTCAGAAAAACAAAAACGCACATATTCTGCTTCTTTTTTATTGATTTTAAATGAATCCTTTCCATCTAAATCATATCCTAATATTTCAGAACAAGTACGTTTTCCTTGTGCGGCTCTCTCTGCCATAGCTGCACTAACTCTTTCACTTGTTAATTCTCTTTCTAGCTGTGCGAATACACCAACAATACCAATCATTGCTCTACCCATTGGAGTAGATGTATCAAAAGCTTCAGTATATGAAACCATAGATATATTCCATTGTTGGAATTTTTCCATTGTCGAATATAAATCCGATACACTTCTTGTAAATCTACTAAGTGCCCAAAATAAAACTAAATCAAATTTCCCATTTTTTGCATCATATAATAATCTATTTATATCTGGTCTATGTTCAATATCCTTCCCTGAAATTCCTTTATCTGCATACAAATCATAAACATTATATTTCCGTTCCTCACACCATTTCCTAAGCGTTTTTTCTTGTGCATCTAAAGAATATCCTTCACGGGCTTGATCGAGTGTGCTTACACGTATATATATTGCTACTTGTTTTTTATTCTCCACATACAACACCTCTATTCCTTTTTTATTCCAAATTCAAAACAAGCAGCACATCCCATTTTATCAGGGTACATGCCATCATTGTCAGCCACAATTTCCCATCCATATTCAAAAGATACTATGTTATCATATACTGCTTGTGGATTATCTTCATTACCATCCCAATCCGCAACTGGATTATCTCCATTTTTTAATGCTTCTAAATCACATATTAACCTTCCATGTTTCCCATATTCATATCCGCTATGTAAATAATCGACTTTACCATTTTTATTAAAAACAACTAAAGTTAATCCACCGCCATTATCCTCAATAACTTCATATTTCCTCATAATATTTTTCCCCTCCAATCTTCAAATGAAAATCTTGTTTCAAGTTTAATCGTTGCATGTATCGCAAGCCATACAATTTCCATCTTCCATCATACAAAAGTGTGATAGAAGCAAGTTGCCAATTTTATTCATTCCATCCTGATCGGAATAAAATATAGCATACTCGTCACCATCTTCGTCTCTCCATTTTGTTTTCTCGTCCATGTAATAAATCTTACCAACTTCAATTTGCTTTGGCATAAATTCTCTAATACTAACGCATTTTACCCTTTTCATGATCATCACTCCTTAATCTACTTGAATAATCAATTTGATCTGCTTTCCACCTACACAATCAATAACAATTCCGTTATCTCGTGTGACATACATATCTGAATAACGACCAACTCTTTCAATCTCAGGTGCATCACCAGTTTCCATTTTATCATTGAAGAAATCATATAAATTATTCTCAACAGACTCTTTTGTAATCACCTTTTCAATCTCAAATCCAACGTGACAAAATCCTGTCTCGTCTGATAACCAATCTGAAATCTCTTCAAGTGCATATTCTCTATCTTTCTTGTACATTTCCTCTAATTCATCAGTAATAATCATTTCCGTTGGAAGCTCATTGAATACTTCCATATCTCCATCTGTGTCCCATTTAATATTTATTGCTTTTAACATATAAATCACTCCATTTCCGTAAATCCATTTTTCTTTAAATGCTCTATGTAATCTTCAATATCTGATTTCTTTTTAACCTCAATATTTTCTGGATGATAATATCCATAAAAAGCATTCGTATATACCTTATATGTTTTATTTTCCATATCAACAATGAGGTTATAATTGTTGGCACAATCACCACGTTTCTTCCAATTCTTATCAAGCCAAAATAGATGTAATCTCATGTCAAAACCTCCTTTGAAATTGCTATCTCTTAACAATAAAGCTCCCATCCTTTTCTTTGACTTCCAAGTTTTCGTTCAATTACAATACTTTCACCTTCACCTATTAAATATCCTTCTCTGCAAATTTCTGTATCTCCTAAACGAATCCATGGATAAATATAAAACTGCGTGATCTCTTTATAATTTGATAGATCATCTTTAAATCCATTTTCTCTGTTTTCTTTCAAGCATTCCTTCCAGATCTTTTCAAATTCAGTTCTACATTTCCGCTTAGACATTCGATTTGACTTAGTAACCTCATTTCCAGCATAATAATAACCACCTTCTGCTGGTTCATAAATCGGATATTCTGAATAAAATGTTAGATATCTCATATTATTTTCCTTCTCTCACACAATCATTCTGTTTCACTTTCCTAATATGATAAGATTTTGTCTTCATAGTCATTTTCCCAATGTTCCATTTCCGTGTCTCTTAAATTCCGAGTAAATCTTCTAATTCTCTCATCCGATCATGCTTAAAACCAATACATACAAGTGCCTGAAGAATACCTTCTGCATATCCTCTGTGATTTTCAGCTTTCATCCGTAAAGTTTCAAAATGCACTCTGTTATCGGTTTCATTTGCTTCTGTAAATTCTTTAATCGCCTGATTTGCATTTCGAATTCCTTCTTCCATAACTCTTTTACATTTTTCACATTCTATTTTATTCATTTACATCTCTCTCACTTTCTGTTATAATAACTATTCAAGGAATTGGGGACTTACATGGAATTTCCATTGCCCCATTGTTGTTAGTCTTCAATATATTCCAAGGCTTCTTGTTCTGTTGGAAAAGCAATGCTGCATCCTGGGATATACCAGTTTCCGTATTTCATGTACGGCATAGCTACACACCTCCTTGTATGTATTTATAGAAAAAGCAGAGATGGCGTTCTCTGCTTTTATCTATCTCGTTATGTTATTCTCCGTTCTACGTCATAAAATGTATTCATCAGTCTTGGGTGATTGCGGTACAAACTAAATATAATCCGGATGGCTTACGAACCTCACATATTTTAATATGTATTCACTCGCATTATCTAATTCCTTATCATCCATTTCGTTTGCATTTTTTAAGCCAAGCTTAAATTTTTCAGAAACATTGTTGACTGCTTCTTCTATCGAATAATATTTTTTCATGTATTACCTCCATTTGAAATTGCTATTCTATCCGTAAAAATCCATATTTTACTCTCCAATCTCAAACAATTCATCACCGGAAAAATCAACCATATCTTGTAAAACGGCATGAGCAAATTCCTTTGCATATTCCGACCATATTTTATCTTGTAATTCTTCTGGATTTAATCCACAAAGTTTATAACATTCTATAAATTTCTCTATAATATTTTTCATTCTATATTCATATTCTTGTTCAATCGTGTGAATGTACATAACTTATACCTCCTACATTTCCAATTCACTATAAGGAAACCCATATCTTTCTAAAAATACGTCCTGTTCGTCCTCATATCCCTCCAACAGATCATATAAATCAGGATGCTGCCAATCAACATAATTAAAAAGGCTTTCCGCAAGATTTACATGACCTTGTGCTTCTTCTAGAAAATCATTTGTTGTATAACAGTTGTTTAGCACATTTTTTATTTCGTATTCTGTCAGAAAATCCGTATCAATATCAATGTCATTTAAGAATATATCTGGAATATAGATAATATTCTCCGCATTGTTCAGATCAAATTTTCATTTATAGATGGTACAGTCTTGACCATCTGAAAATTCAAACAGATCTTTCAGATGTTTTCCACATTCAAGTTCTTTTCTAAGGATTTCTCTTGTAATTCTATTCATTTATTTGTCCTCCAATCTAATTTTGTAATTCTTCTATCGTTTCACACAATCTGATCAATACAATTTTGATTGGATTGTCATTACTTATTTGTGACAAGCTATCATAAAGAAGATTTTCAGCTTCATCTCTGTTCTCTTCATCGTCATATCCATCAGATAAGCAATCAACAATCCGTTTTGACAATTTTGAACTATTCATTATTTACCTCCTCATAGTCTTCAAGTAATTCTTTTAAATTTCCTTTTCTCCATCTATGTAGTTTTCTATCTCCTAATAGATTTTTAACATTGACTTCTGTCCAATACATATACTGACGAACAGAATTGTGATAATATCCGTCATTATGAACTTCAATATATTTATTTTTATTTTTCTTATTTCTATAGATTTTTATTACCACAATTTTCACCGTCTCTCTTTTTCAAATCTCTTCAAGAATCCATTTCTCAACAAAATCAAGTACAGCTTCAGGAATGACACCAACTATTCCTTCGCCATAATTGAATGTTTTTCCTACAAGTGTTGTTTCAAACTCAATGTCCTCGTTGTATGTAATTTTATATGTTTTTAATTTACCAACTTCTCTTACTAATTCTACTCTCAAAACATTCATTCTTTTTTCCTCCTTTTAAAATCTTAGTTTCAACCTATATATATCCTTACAACATAATCATTAATTTCAACTGCGTTTGGTGTATGTTGTAAGTTGTTTTCTGTAAGTGGCAACTCTCCCCATATACCAGCTTCGTCTAACAAATGAATCTCTTTGCCTTTATTTTCTTCTATAATCTGTTTAACTGTTTTTTCTACCATATTTATTTCCTCTCCAATCTTCTAAAGAAATGCGAATTTCTTACTTGTGTCACTCTTTTTCAAATTTAGTTCCCTTCCAATCTAACCCATCAATCAGATAATTGGATAACTCGTCAAGTACATCGTCGGGTGTTTCATTGATGAATCTATTCATATTTACTGTAGTTCTGTCGTGTGTATATTCATCAATAAAGTCCATGATTTCCTTTACTGTAATATCCGTTCTCTGAATTTTATAAAAATCAGGATACCATCTATCAGAAAATCTGCCGTTAAAGTAGTCTGTTGCATACTGACCTGTTTTCATAGGAACTTTAATCCCGTGACTGTAAAAAATTTCTTCTACTGCCTTTTCTTTCTCATTTTCCTTAAATGTATTTGTATTGATTACTTTATCTTCGTATGAAGAAAAATCTGCCGAATACATTTCATAACAATCTTTTGATGGATCGTCCCAATCAGGCGAAATATCTGCACCAATCAGAGTTGCATTTCCACATGCTGCACAAATAAGAAGGAAGTTTTTATCAGCATCTAATGCCTTTTCAATCCTCTCATTTGGGATAGCATGAATCCGTCCACATTTACAAATTCTAATATCATACTTTCTACTCATATCTTACCTTTCCTTTCCAATGAAACGCATTTACTTACAAATTTTCAATATCATTTTGCACATTAGCGATGTCATCAATGAGATTGTTTATAGCTGCATCTTCTCCGTATTCCATATTTTCATGCATATACTTTGTAAACTCATAAAACATTCTAATTTTCTGTTTATCGTCCATTTCATCAAAACACTTCTGCATTTCTTTATTCATTTCTATCATGGCTATTCTTCTTCCTTTCTTTAAATGAAAACATTATACGTCCATTGTATTATTTGAAATAATTATTCCGCCTTATCTAGTAAAATGTTACCGACTTCTTCCTCTGTAAGTTCTCTGATTATCTTCATTTTCTTCGCAAGAATCCAACTTCCGCCCTGGCTTTCTGGTCTGTTATAGCTTGCCCAATCTTCTACTTCACATTCGACCCATACACGCTGCTCTCCGTTTGCAAGCTTCATTGATAAATGAGGAGCAAATGGTCTAAAGCAACAATGCCAGCCGCATCTAACCGCAAATCCCTTTGTAGGATAACACTCAGCCTGCATCCATTCATTGATTGGTGTGGAATACGTTTTATGTATAAAAAGAGGATATAAATTCCCATCAGATAATTTTCTCAATAATTTATATGCTTTCATACTTTACTCCTCCATTTCGATTCCGAACTCTTCATGCAGCAGTTTTTCAAATTCCGGATCTCTCTTCACGTATTCATCGAGGAATTCTTCTTCACTGCATGGCGCAAGATCAAAATGCACATCTTCTCGAATATCATCATTCATATATGTGACGATTGCGTCCCAAAGATTTTTGTCTAAATCTAATTTTTCTCCATACCGTAACATCACAAGTTCTCCTTTTCATAAAAAATAAGGAACAAGATTTCTCTTGTCCCTTTGTTATTCTCTTTTTAAATTCGGACATAATCCAAGACCACTATCAATTTCTGATTTGTTCCTCGCTTTCCATTGCTAACTCAATCAACTCATAAACTTCATCCTTGTTGTCTAACATAAACTTTCTAAATCCGTCATCATCGCTTTCTCTTCCGTCAATTAATCTTCCATCATCATCACGAATCCAACGTTCCCACATTGTGTCTTCAACAATTGTTGCATTGATTCGCTTTCCTTTATATTCAATCTCGGGATCGTTCCATTCTCCATGCCATATAAATCCTACACCTGTAAGACCATACCAATCTGGAAGTTCTTTCATTTTTCCAAATAAAATTCCTTCAATGCTATTATCTCTTTCCAATGTACTAATCATATTTTTCACCTTCTAATAGTCTTCATCAATACATTCGTCTGCTTCGCTATAATATTCACCATCATATCCTTTTTCCATTAATTTCTCCCAACAATCATAGCATACCAATCTAAAAGTAATTCCGTGACAGTCTCTTGTAAAATTCATATCATTTCTTTCTACTTCTTTTCCACACACTGGACAAATTCTCATATCCTTTTCTTCCATATTTTTATTCCTTTCTATTTATACATTTCTCCATCTTCTGTTCTTGAAATCGTTCTTTCAACTGGTTTTATATAACTTCTTTCCAATCAAGTATCTGTTTATATCCGTCTGCCTGTAAGATATGAATTTCTTCATCCTTGTCAAGCTCATATCTGTTTTTGAAAAATTCTTTTAATCCCTCTTCTCTTTCTGCTCTCCACAATTCATCATGAGTGATTATATCTCCAAATTCTTCCTCATCAGTTGTTACGGTAATATCAGAAATCTTTCCAAAATACATTGCTTCAAGTAAATCTGTATCCACATCTCCCTTGACAATGTAATTTTGCCAATCACCTTGACAATAACCTCTAATCGTTCCGTCTTTAAAAGCATCTTCTGGATAAAGCAACCGTAATACATCAATCATGATATCTTCTGTACATCTGCATTTATCGTAAAGCTCCTTTAATTTTGCATTTACTTCTTCGGATGTATATTCAGGATATAATTCATAGCAATCAATATCTTCTATTACTTCTTTTGCCTTTTGATACCATTCAGCATCTTTATATTCCTTACAATGTCTATTCCCAGTAAGAACCACCTGTTCATCAAAATTGTCACACCTACAATAATCTTTCCACACATTATTATCATTGTATAACCACCATGTTCCATCGCCAGTATTATCAATTCTAATTTCTACCATTCCGTTATACCTCCATTATGCTGTCTTACTCATCTCAATATATTTTGCAATTCTCTTTTCAGCTTTAACCTTTACATCTTTAATATTAACTGGTAGAATCAAGAAGCTATATGTATCTCCCTTAATAATCCACGGGCAAACCTCTTTTGTCCCATAGAAAATCGGGTATTCAGAATCTACGATACTCATTACATCCACAAGAAAATTTGGATTAAAGCCAATATAAAAATCTTTTTCTGGTTTCTCTTTGACTTCGATTTCATCAAAAGCTTCATATCTCGTTGTACTTGCATACGAGTATAAATTTCCATTTTCTGCATGAAATGTAACTGGCAATTTCGATTCTTTCAAAAGGTCTGCGTCGTACTTCATTGCCTCTAATAGCTTTTTTGCATTTGCAGTAAATTTATAATCCCATTCATCCGACAACATCTGATTTACTTTGAAGTATTCACCATCAATTCTTTTTGTAATATATGCAAAGTTTTCACTTTCTACTTTTACATACTTATCGTTCTGAGAAATAATGACTTTCCTTTCTGATTTTTTGTCCAATAATTTCTTAAACACTGGAACACATCTGCAATGCAGTTTTACTGTTTCAAACGGATTTTCTGTTTCTTTAAGAATCATATCGTCTTCTAACTGTCGCATTCCGATCATATATTTCCATAATGCTTCTACACGTTTCTCTTTTGTATTGAAATTGAACACGCTCATCATCTGATTGACTTTTTCTCTATTTGACACAAATACTGACAAATTAGAAATTGTTTCAGATAACCAGTTTTCTTTTACATCCAGAATGTTTTCTCCGTTATCTAATACCGGAAGAAAAACATCTGTATTTTCAAATCGTGGAATAGAAACATTTTTCTTGCCACACTTGATATTGATTTTCTCTTCTTTATCTGATGTGATATCTTCTATGGTAATTTCTCCTGACATTTTTGAAATAATTTTAATATCTTCAATGTCGATTCCGAACATACCAGGTTCTGTATGGTACGTATTTTCTGTTCTTGCTTCGACATAATGCTCAATATCTGTACTAAGAATTTTTAAAATTCCCTTATCATCAATCGAGAAGTACAGTCTTTTAAGACTCGGAACAGATGCTTTTTTATTTACTACCGTCATTGCTTTATCCATCATGGTTTTGAGTTCTTTTGCGTTCATCGTAAATTTGATCATATTATTTTACCTCCACTGTATTATATTTTTCTACGAGATATCTTAATTCATTTCTTTCTTTTCTCAATCTCTCAACATGTCTTGATAATTTCTTATTTCCTTCTAATAACGCTCGATTGTTATTGCGAAGCGATTTGTTTGAAATTTTGATTCTAGTATTTTCATTTTCTAATTGAGAAATATAAAGTTTCGCCTCTTCTAATTCCATTTTATATTCATCAATACTCATTTTTCTTCACCTTTCTTATGCTATCTTTTCCCATTCAATGTGTGTATTTTTTCTATGTGCTTCTCTTGATACAATGAGGATATCTCCTTTATAATATCTAAACATTATATCTTCTAAATGCGGTCTTGCTAAAATGTTCTGTTTAATTTTTGCCATTTCTCTTCCACCGTGTTCAGCTTCATATTTTTCCAGTACCCATTCTAAATCCTCATAGAAATCTAACAATGCACATTTAACTGATCGTTTATAATTCTCTTCCATGATCTCATGCATTCTTTTTTCAGCAGCTTCATATGTCTCAAAAACTTCATCTGGATATCTGTCATTATGACTTCCATAGCACTGCGTCCATGCAGGATATTTCTTTCTCAATCTATATGTATCGTGATTAAATTCTGGTTCAATAATTGGTTCTACATTTTCCATTTTGACAAGATAACCATTATCAAATAACCACTGAAGATCCGATGGACATGTAAAATATCTACCTTTCATTGCTGCATTGATTTTTTCTTTTTTATCAAGGTTTTCTGTTACGGTATATAAATCAGTGCTATATGTCCATCCTTTAGGAACTTTTTTAAATTCCGTTTCTGACTGAAAATCATCAAATGGAACTCCATTTATTAGTCTTATTTCTGGTGCTTTCAACCGTGATACCTTATGTCCACCATACGTTTTTTCATATTCGTACATTCCATACGAAACATATAATTTCCCGTTAAATCCTCTTTCAACATAATAACAAACCTGATTGTGTTTCATTGCTTTTATCTCCTTTACATATTTTTTAATTGTTCGTCTGAATACTTAAGCCACTTGCCAGTTTGGATATTATTCATCCGTTCTGTAAAAGTTCTCTTTCGCATCTCATACATTTCCGTTGCAATTCTATACATGTCGTAAACTACATTTTTTTCAATGTAAATGACCATGAACTTATGAGGATCATCTGTGCTATCTAATACATATTGCATAAAGTCTCTAAACATAATCAACCTATTTGTAATACACCAGGCGACTATTTTATCTTTTTCTTTTGTTACAAATTTTACCTTTTGCATTTTTCTCCTTTCTAATAAATAAGGCAGATACATTTCTGCATCTGCCTTATTATTCTCTGCCCATGAAACTAATATTTCATTCATGTTTTTATCTAGCTTTCGCTTCAGCAAGCTATGAATTCCAAGTTACCCAAGCACTCGTTTTTCTGTTTCATTTCCAACGCTTTGCTCATAGCATAGTGATAACACTCTGCTTCTGTATCAAAGAAGTTATCTCCATCAAATTCTATTTTACGTTTTATGGATTTGATAGAACTTTCTAAGTCCATAACATCGTATTTTGCTTCAAATATCCACATGATAATTCTTCCTTCTAAATTGCACTCCTATCTACTCCATTTACCAACCTTATTTCCGTTGATATCCATAATTGTTCCGCTTGTTTCTCCATATTCGAGCTTTTCACAAATCTCTTTTAAGATTCTTTTAAGTTCCAATGCCTCATCCATATTATTCTCTTCTCCTGTATATGGATCACAAAATGCTGCATTTCCTGTTTTGATTTCACATTTAAACATAACTTTCGCTCCCTTCCAATCCAAGTACATAACAATCTCTCTTACCATTCCAGAAATACGATTTCAAATCTGCATATCAATCACTAATCCTTTCTCTCCACTTTTTAATTCGCACAGGGTAAGTTACGTTTTCTCTGTATGTTTTCAATTGTGCTTTTGCATCTGCTCTATCTTCACAATTACACTCAATATCCCATCCATAACCACAATTTCCTTCGATTGCATAACAATCTTTCGTCTTTCTCTTATATGTCATAATCAATATACCTCTTCATAAAATTTAATTGTTCCTTCCTTTTCAGCTTTATATTTCGCTTTATCAGTAAATAATGTGAGATAAATATCTCCCTCACAATATGTAAATACCGCCATCTGTTCATCTGAATAAGCGTAAGAGCTATAACCATTTACCTGCACTAAATCGAATTTGCATTTCTTTGCGAACTGATAGCTCAAATCAGACATCCAATGTCCACTCAACATATAGTTTCCATTTCTATCTTCTGTCTCTTCCATGAAGTTTACGTTCGCAATCCGTTTTGTATCTTCGTTCAATGGATACACTGACAAATCTAAATCGGCAATGTCATATTCTTCTTTATCTGGGATTCTTCCAGTTTCTCTAATCATCTGATAGTATTTGTTTCTTGGTATATATTTCATTATTTCATCCTCACTTTCATCATTTCTTTTCTGTATTCTTTTATCTGTTCCAAAGTCAACCATTCCGGTTTCTCTTCCAGTGAGTTCCAAATCCGTTCCATTTCGTCACAAATTGCTTCTACACTGCCACCCCACAGATGACCTTCATAACCGTTTCCATTTCCGAGGAAATAGTTACAATCACTTCTCATTCTGTCTAATAACATGTAATCCTTTTCTCTTGGATGACGAACAAAAGGATCATCGCATTCAACTGGTTCTGTTACTCTATTACATGGCTCACCACAGATTTCATCCCATTCGGTTCTATAAGCACCTGTGTAGAGATTAAGTCCGTTTTCTCCATTGTTCTCGTCAAAATACAACTTCCCATTTTCATCTTCGTAGCATGGAACTTCCATGTATCCACCAAACCCAACATATTTTACTTTCATACTTTTCAACCTGCCTTTCTATCCGATCCACTGTTTTGTTACTGTGTCATAAATCGCCCCGTTTGCATCCTGATATTCTTTGTATCTGGAATATGTAAACCGTAAACATTTATGACCGTTCGCATAAACAATGGTCTTATTTCCATTATCAATGGCAAATCTTTCACGCCATCCGGCTGCTTCCCATGCTTTTTTTCATTTCGCCTTTAAATTTTCTTTCCTTTTCCATTTTTATACCTCCTGTTTTCTCTTCATAATCCCATTTGCCGCCTGAACACATCCGTATAACCAACCATTCAGGTAATCAATGTTGTAGCAATACTGCGTCCAATCTCCGTTTTTTGCCCTTTCTTCACTGGTAAAAACATAAAATCCACCCCCATAATCAGCATCTTCAATTTTAATAAAGTCGAAGTTTGCCTTATAAGACCGCAAGTTATCTTTAATAATTTCTTCCTGACGTTTTGTCATCTTCTTTTTCTCCAATTAAATAAGGCAGCTAGGTATTTATTCTCCTAACTGCCTTTGATTTGCGTTATCTTGTTTAGTTGCTAAACCTTACAGATATTCTGCAAAAACCTGAAGGTCAAATTTATTGCTTAACTTTTCAATGGTCATATCTTTGAGTTCCTTTGCAAGTGATAATTCATTTGCATTGTAAGCCCATTCTATTTTACACCCATTTGGTGTTGCAGGGAATTTTACTTCTACACAAATTTCATTTCCATAGTCCGTAACTTCTGTTACTGTACCAAAGAAACTTTTATGAAATCGTACACCATATTCTTCTTCGTACTTTGTATCTGGATTAGATACATATACTAAATCACCAACTTTAAACATTTGCCTTCACTCCTTTTCTTGAAATCTTAATTTCATTAGAAATCCCAGTCTGAACAATTTTCACATGTTCTTCCTTTGTTACTTAAGCATACAAGCTCTGTATACATTCCGCAGCAATCACAATATCCAAGAAGACTGTTTCTTGTCCACTTACCATTAATTTTGACGTATCTATATTTATAGTTCTGCATTATTTCTGGAATTTTATCGGAATATATAACAACTCTTGCACCTGCATGAATACTTGTATTTGATTCTACAAACACAACCTTCTTTCCTTGTGATAAAATTTCATTTTGTCGCTTTTCTAATTTATCGTAAAAATCAAGTGAAGTAAAACCATAAATGATTTCCTTATTTGATTCGCATCCATCATATAGATTCATAATATCCTCCTACAATGCCAAATCTTTCAGCAATTCTCTATTTTCTGGTGTATCAATATAAGCTGCTGAATTTTCATCATTAAATTCCATATCATGAATAATTTTAATTCCATCACGTTCTGCCTGTTCAGCAGCTTCGTCATCATCCTAAAATACATTCATAAAGTCAATTTTCTGAATGTGTTCTGCATCATTCCCATAATCTGATGTAAAAATTGCATAACCTTTTTCTGCATCTTCCCTTTTTCATCCATCTTCAATAGCGTCTAAAATCATTTCTTCTGTTATTTCTCTCATATTGTTACCATTCCTTTCTCAACCAAATGAAACACGTATTTCTAACTACTTGCTAATATAAATTCTTACTGAGTTTTCGTCATCAAATGCCTTTATGACATCATCTTCCGTTTCTAAGAATGTATAATTGATTCTGTATCTAATTCTTGCATTACTATAAAGTTTCTTGTAGAAATAATCGTCAAACTCCTTCATTGTCATTTCCGTTGGCTTGTCATTTTCAAATACTGTCACACCATCAATTCTATTGAATGACACATATTTTCCAGAATGAATTAACTCATCGTAAGTAACTGACTTTTTCAGCATTCTCAACAAGTGCATTCCATAATCATAATAAGTACAATATCTACTTCCGATTTTCAAGTCAAAGCCCTCTGATTCTTTGGATGGTTTACTATCATTTTTGAATCCTTCTGCAAACTTGATAAAATCTTCTTTTGTATAAATTTTCCCTTGCCAATCATCGTTTTTTCTGCCTTCATTGTCATTGTTACAACCTTGTAAACTCAGATGTAAAATTCTCCCATCTGATAAGTTCACAATTTTTGTTTTAAAGATAATACCATATCCCATATAATCACCATTTGTCTTTCTGATCTTCCTATGAAATGTTGCTTTCTTACACTAAGCTATAATTTTAGTAACTTTTAATTGAGCCATCTGCGTTTACATGCCATTTTTCAGATGGTCTAAAGTTCTTTCCGTTGTTGATATGCAAAATCCATATGTCACCCTTCGGACAAAACCAATTAGCATGTTCCATCCGATGCTCCATACATTCTTCAAAAGAAGAAAATATATCTACAACTTCACCGCTTCTTTCGCTTGTTTCAACATATATTGCATAAAAATCAAACTTAACCATTATTCTCCCTTCTGAAATTTCTCTTTCATCCGATGAATCCATAGAAATAACCAAAAACTTTTTCTGGTTTATGAATAGTTACTGTGCTACATTAACCATGTTTTATTACCTCAGTTTCAATTTCATTCCCATCATCATCTTCCAGCCAATATTTCAAACCGAGATAATCTGTATCCTGTAAATTTTCTACCAGCATTTTCGCTTTCGGAAGAGAAACAGTTGATTTTAATTTTCTGGCTTGTGTTTCTACACCATTACTTGCTACAATGTACACATTCCCTTGCCTCCTTCTCTTACAGATTTTCTTGTTGCAAATAATCGACCGTCAAGACTCATATATACATCAACCATTGTATTTTTTGTTCTTACATACAAGACGGTCATATGCCGCAAAGCGTCTTTCTGTACATATAGTACGGGTTCGTACCGATCAAAGATTTTTATCCAAATCACCATAAAATCGCTTTCCTTTCTGTGATTACTAACAGCCCAAATAAAATGAACGTTACCCCTAACGGCCAGGTATCGCTTGCATATCTAATAAGTAGATACCCAATGCCCATAAGCATCACGCAAAAGATTCTTTGTGCTATAAGTTTTTTACGCTGCCGCTCTCTTTTGCGTTTGGCTTTCGCTTTCTGGATTTCCATTTCGCGCTGTTGCTCGATGTGTTGACGGTATTTTTCATAATTGGTTATGTCAATTATGTTGTAATGATCTGGATCAAATACAGCACATTGTTGCGTTCTCAATTCTTTTCGCTCCTTTCACTTTTTTATTCGACATAAGGTTATTCTCTTTAATCAGTCTTGCTTTTACTTCTCTGTTCAGCCGTGTGTTTACTTCAATTCTCTTGTGAGTTACACGGTTTAAATAATGCAAATGCGATCCAGTACCATCTCTTCCGTTTACTCTTGTTTCTCTGAATCCATTAGGAAATAAATATTCCTTTTCAAAGTCCAGAACTTCCTTTGGCTTTCGTCGTCTCGACATTATTCATCGTCTCCTTTTAATAATCCGAAAAATTCTAATTCTGCATCATCCATAGCACATTCATTCATGAAATATTCATACTGTTCTTCGTCTGTCATATTACATTCTTCCAGAAGAGTATCTTTCCATTGCGTTGCAAGTTCTTCCAGGCGTGAACGTGGAATGTATGTAATTTCCGTTCTAGCACGAAATGAATCAATCGCATTCTGCATAACCAGATATTCTTCTCTACCATATTTTCCATACATCCATGAGCAGACAGTGTAAGCCCAACTTCCATCAGCACAGATGCCAGATACGATCTTGTACTCTTCTGTACTTTCCATTTTGATGAGTGCGTACTCTTTCTTTTGGGCAATGATTTCATAATCAAAGCCAGCTGGATTATGTCGTTTTTCCATTTTATTTTCCTCTCTTTCTTGTGATTTAAGTAATCACATTGGAACGGACAAGTTTCCTTATCCGCTCTGTCTAACTACTTAATTTTCACTTTCGCTTTCGGACAGATATTCTTCTAATCCTGCATATTCATCATCCGAAAGCAGATTCCGTAAATCATCCATTGACATAATCGTTATTCTCCTTTCTCGTTTGCGTTTTTGAGTGAAAGAAAACACCATCAGTTAGCTAGGCTGACGGTGTTTCTTCCTATATATATATGTGGAGGGATAAGGTGGTGCTTTCTTATTCCGAACTCCCTATGTAAAATATGTATATGTATTGCTTGCTATGTATTATGTAAGATATGTATTATTTATTGACTTCGCTTTCCAGAATGTCAAACAACTGTGCATTACTCTTAACAGGAAATACCTTACTTTCGTAGAAAGCTGCTCCGCTACAATGTTTCTTCAAAAGATTTAATGTTTCCGTTCCGTGAATGCTTTCCATCTTCAGAAGAACATTGATATTTCGCTGTGTGAATGCATTCTTTTCTGTAGATCCACACCATTTTAATTCTTTAATCATAACGATTGCATGTTTAAGTGATTCAGGTCTGCGTTTTGCCATTCTTAACAGATTCATGGTTGGTGTAACTTTCCCAATAGGATTTTCTTTCCGATTCAGGTCAGCCGAGATCTGGATGTTGTATGCATCGAAAATCATTTTGAAATTAATATAATCTTCTTCGTTCGCTTCAATACCAGCTCTATACATATCACTAACCGACATAGGTTTCCTTCCTGCCTGCTGTCCTAAGAAAACTAATACGGCCTCACACATTGTTTTACAATCAATAATCTCAACCAGAATTTTTAATTTTTCTGCTTTCCCTAACAGATTGTTTTTCATAATGAATGCAGCTAATCTATGTGCGCCATCGGCTACATATAATTTTCCATCAATAAGGAACACTTTGATCGGATCGAATTTCGATTCATTGAAATTTTCTTCAATCTCTTTTGCCTTTACCATGTCCGTACTTCTCTGCCAGTCTGGAATATGTACAAACAGTGGGTTGATTGTTATATATTTTTTATTTCCTACTGTCAAAGGATACCGTAATGCATTGCTTACTTCCGATGTTTCCATTTCTGCATCAAAATCCCTCTGTTCATTAATCCAATTTTCGAAATCGACTGATGTCATATAATGCCGGAATCCTTTTGCTCTTCTATATTTTTCATATGTCTTTCCCATCGAATCTGAAAAGCTGTATCCTACATCATGAATTTCGATGTCGTCTTTATTGATCTTCAGAATAAAGCAGATTTTGTCTACTTTCTCTTCCGACGGATTACTTCGACCTGTTTCATAATTTGAAATTGTGCTTTCAGCAACTCCAAGTTTCTTTGCAAGTGCATTCTGTGACATACCGGCTTTCTCTCTCATCTCTGTTAATTTTACTCCATTGATTTTACACATAATTTTGCTCTCCTTTTTCTATGTTTTATTATTTTGGCTTTCCCTTTTGATTTTGAGCATAAAAATAACAGGTATATTTCAACCTGCTTTTCTATGCTCTGTGTTCAGTTTTCGAAACCACATAATGTATATGGTTCTAGCGTACATACCATATAACAATATATAGCATTATCATATAGTATGTCATCTTCGGCAATTCGCTTCCAATTTTCAAGCGTTGCCTTCTTATTTTCTCTTAGTCCTCCACCGTATTCTTTCCAGATCGTATCACGGCTTGCAATGTTTAGTTCTGCTAATCTACGATCCATTTGCCGTAAAGATTCTATACGACGGTTTAGTGACCATGATTCTATTTTGCGTTGTGTGATTGTGCATCAGCTCCTTTCTATGGTTTTGCCTTACTGGATTTTATAAAAGCTTTCATTCCAACCAGGAAGAAGAAATTCTGTCAACCGATCATTGTTCATCATCGCATCGAATCCGATTTCCGTTACAATGTCAACAATTTCTTTTTTAGTAAGGATAAATTCTTGCGTTGTCTTTTTAATAGTTCTTACACAGATTTCCGCAAGTTCTCTTTCTGCTTCTTTCTGCTTGTACAATACCTGACAGCTGATGTCATGGAACAGATCGTCTAACGCTTCTTTTACCTGCTGAATAGTAATATATTCTTCATGCAGTTTTTTGTATTTTTCTACAGACTCGTTGAATTTCCGTTCTTCCGCCAGCTTGTTACAATACTGGACTGCTGCCGCGAACTCTGCGTCTGTCATATCACAGGTAAAAATAATGACATCTGGTTTCTCTTTTGTTTTGAAGTCGATTCCGGATAATGCAAGATAAGAATAAAAACTTGCGCTACTTGTTACTTTGATTTCGAATACTTTTCTCATGTTCTAATTTCCCTTTCTTAATTAATTTGATTATGTATATATTATGCATAATTATAAGTTATGCATTTATACTACATAGTTCTTAGTGCTGCGAAATGATCCAGTTTCCGTTATTCACTTCGCCAAAAGCTACGACATAAGTAAGACATAAAGCTCCCGGAACTAGATACCAAAGACTGCTTTCTGAACTGAGCAGGAACCAGATTGCGCCGATCCATGCCAGGATATAACTTGCTTTTAAAATTTTATCTCTCATTTCTTTTTCTCCTTTGCCTTTTTGTTTTATCTTTGGAAGTAATTGAGCGGAAGAGGAATGTCTTCTTTACCTTCTTCTTGAAAGAATTTAAATTCTCTTCCTTTCCATCTTCCGGTGATAGAAAGAATCAGTCTTTCCGTTCCGTCAAGCCAGTGACCTGCACCCAGGCTATAATAGTTCTTATCATTCGGAAGCATGAACAGAATGACTACTTCATCATCCCAGTCAAGCGGGATTTCATAGATTTCTGCATTCTGTGGAATGTTTACGAGATTCATAAGTTCCCTTGCAAGTTTCGATTTATTTAAGGATCTGCAATCAGTTGCTTCCATGTTACAAATTTCTTTTACAAGCAACATAAACTTTAACTTTTCTGGTTTCATTTTTTGATTTCCTTTCTGTGTAGTTTCTTTTTTTCTTTTATTCTCCGAACACCTGATAGATTGTTCCATCTTTTGTGTAGATACGGATTTTGCCTTCTGCCTTTTCCACGTCGGTGATGTCATCAAGTGCGACGTATGCCTTGTTGAAGGTATACTCGTTTGCAGACTTATAGGCGTAAAATTCATAGCCGTCTGATGTCATGAGCGCAAGTTCTGTTCCGTCTGTATTCCAATCTACTACGTCAGCAATAAACGAATCTGCATAGCTGTAGTCCTGTTCGGCAGAATAATCAAGTTTTCCGTTGTGGGTTTCCGTTTCTGTGATGATTTCCGTTGCGGAGTTCTGCCGTGATTCTGCCTTTACTGGTTCTGCTGCTGTTTTGGTGGTTTTGTAAGCAGATATTCCGGAAAAAATAGTTGTTGCTGTTAAGAGTGTGATGACTAATTTTTTGAACATAGTTCTGTTCCTCCTTTTTTACCTAATATCATTTGCAATACGTCCAGCATTGCCTTTACCTTCCCAATGTGCAAGCTCTGTTACTTCATTCCATTGTAAAGGTGGATTAATTTGATACGTATTGATCCGCGCACCGCTTCCCTTTTTATGCAAAGCGGAATGTTTCATCATGTTACGCACATTGTCAAAAGTAAGATCTGCCTTATCTACTATCGGCGTTCTGCCTAATTTCCGCAAAGCAATCGTGATAAACTGCTGAATTTTTGCAGATGCAGACTCATATTCCCATTTTGCCTTTTTATTTTCTGTCAAAATATAAACAGAATATGCGTCGTTTACCTTTTTGAAGTCATCGCAGACCCAAAATACCTGTTCACCATTTGCGTTCTGGAAACGACCATAAAAAGAGCCGGTATGTACCACAAAATTTTCTGGGAACATTACCGGCTTTGTTGCTAAACGCACGTAGAATTTTGGTGCATGTTTTACCTTGCACATTTCTATTTCACCTCCTGTGGGTAATAATTACCCGTTTCTCTGTTATAGTGATACAGAGTAACTTTGATTTTCTGTTCTCTGCACACGTTTAAAACAGCTACGAGCGCAACCGTCAGACCTGTTACGTACAGGTTTAGTGCGAAAACGCCGCGGAGCTGTTCTGATGCTTCTCTTTCCATTCCGGAGAGATCGAGCGGATCAAGTTCCGTTCCGAAAATAGATCCGTCGATTGCCTGGGGAATCTCGTGTCTGCCTTCGCAGAGCGACATATAGACTTCAGCTACAGGAATCTGTGTTGGTTCTGCGTCCTGATCATTCCATACTGGGCATTCTTCTGAATAGAAGCAACCCCAGCAATTATTACCACACCGTGAACATGCGTATTCATATCTTTCTTTTCTTGCCATAATTTACCTTCTTTCTACCATTTTTGGCATGGTTGCCTTTTTATTTTTTGTAAAACCATCGGGCGGAATTGCACCGCCCTTTTCTGGCTTTCCAGTATGGTTATTTTTTATTTTTCTTCTACTGCCCCCTCTTCTTTTTCCGGTTTAATGACAACGTGTTTTTCCGGATTGTCCAGGATTACAGACAGCAGAGTTGTGAATGCTGCTTCCTGTGTTTTCTGGTTTCCGGACTTGTCAATCCAATTGTGATTACTGAACTTGACAATTTCTTTGCCGTCTTTATCTTTTTCTTTGGTTTCGGTTCTTTTAGCCTGACCGCCAAAGATAGCAAGGAAGTTCCGGATGTCTACATCATCAAAACTAGATTTTCTAACTTTGATTCCGTAGAACAGATCACCTTCCGTTCCTAACAGACGATGGAAAATCGGCTGAAGGACTTCTTTTAATTTGTTCGCACCTTTGCCGGATGTGTACCAGTTCTTGACCGGAGTCGCAACGTCGATCTCATCAAAAATTTTGGTGAGAACTACAGACGGGCAGATAATGTGCGCCATCAGAAGAACCCACGTTCTGTCTGTCTGGCAAAGGCTAGTAATCTGGTCAAGCGGAACACAAGCCTCTACTTCCTTTTTAAGAGCCTGGTACTCTGCACGATCTTTCAGGAAGGAAGCACCTTTTTCAGCGCCCAGCACTTCCAGCACAACGGTTTCTTTGCAGGTCAACGCGTCAACGTCAACATGTGCGGATTCGATTGCTTCCCGGGCATCCTTGAATGCCTTTTTCCGTGAAATTTTAGCCCACTCAGTGTTGCGAACTTCTGAAATAACCAGATCACGAACACGGTCGATGTTTTCGGAAACTTTCAGTGCATCGCTTTTTACATAAAATTTTTCTGTTTTGATCATAACAAACCTCTTTCTTCTGTTTTACGCACAGATGCGAAAAATTATTATTGTTTTTTTGTTATAACTCTGCTATAATAGCAGGAAAGCCGGGAACGGATTCGAACCGTTTCTTTAATACGGTTAAGCCGTAAGACCTTCTAAAAAGGCAGACTGCACCTGCTGCAACCCGGCTAATGATTTAAACTTTTTTCACGGGGTAAAGTCCGTTACTTATCAACCCTAATTGTCAAGGTACAATTTGTAAAACCTATGTAAAACTTTCTAATGTTTCGGATTGAAAAAACATTGAAAAGTGAATCTGGAAACATTGTTTTCATGCACAGGTATAACCTATACATTTTTATCAAATTTACAACGCGGCTTGTTGGAATTGTACGCTTGTAAATCTGGTAACCGTAAAAAGGAAAAACCTTAGAACGGAAGTGAAAACTTTGTTATTGATAGTTTCAACTACTCGTTGCTCAGTATAGCAAGTACAAAGCACGCCTAACTGGTTATTAGCTACTCGTTGATGTCGAACTTACTTGTTATTAAAAATCAATAACAAGTAATCGTTTTCAGACTTGCAACCCCTACGGTTGTAGTATCACGGCAACACCTTACTTTCCTAGTCCTTTGACCGTGTGGACTTTGCACGGGTAGCATTTGAGATCTTGCCTAACTGGCAAGTGCTACAAACTGAGTCTTTCGGAATCTGGTATAGACTCAACCACTTGTCATCTGCTAACAAGTGCCCGTATAGTGGTTACGCATACACGGTTGCGGGTTTTTAGAAATTGTCCTTTTTCAATAGCACATACCATCATGTGCGCCCGTCCCCGGTCGAACGGAATACAGTCTTTTGATCACCGCGAACGAAACGACCGTTCGCGTATCAACTAAGGTCATCCCTTATTGACAAGTCAAGTATAACATGTAGGGACTCATATTTCAAGTATTTTTTGGTAAAATAATCACGGTTTTATAAGTGCCTACATATATATTTTTATGCATATTGCTAGTTAGTTAAATGTAATTGTACAATATGAACAACAAACATAGTGCAAATAGTAATGTTATGCAGCATATTAACGAACAGTAATATTGCACAATAGATGCAATAGTTTATTGTGCAAAGTGCTGAAAATAAAATAATTTATTATTGTATATGCAAAAGGAGTTATTGTGTATGAGTACAGAAGCAGAAAAGAAAGCTGTTAGAAAGTATCAGGCAAAATGCAAAGAAGTAAGAATAAAGTACACTGAAAAAGAAATATCAGAATACAATAGATTGCAAGAATATTTATCAGAAAATAATATCAAAGTGACCGAATATTTGAAAAATTTAATAAAAGCAGATCTGAGCAAAAAGGGATATTGATTGCAAAGCGTGCCGGAATAGAAGGTTGACTAATGGTCATATTTTTATGACTAATGGTCATATTTTTATGACTAATGGTCAGTTTAGAAAATTAGGAATTATTACTATTATTGATTTTATGGAAATGTGAGGTTTAGTACTGGTAAACTTTTTGTTTAGTATTTGTATATGTGGAAATTGTGGATAATGTGGAAAACTTATGTGGATAACTTGATAATAGTAATCATTCCTATTTTCGATATATAAAATTTTTACATATGACTTTACGTCACCCTACCACCCTTTTTTCGCCTTGTCACCGGAAGACTGCACATCATGGTCAAAAATTTTTATTTTACCAAACAATAGAAAAAATTTTATCTATTGTCAAAATATTTTAAATTGTACTGAAATTGTGTTATGCCATGTAAAATACCTGTTTTTCGGGGTAAAATAGTGATGTGATCTGTTTATTGCCTGAATGTTCAGACGGGGGTAGTTAAAATCAGTAAATTGTCTGAATTTTCTGAAATCTCACATAGCTGGTTCATCCACACACTAACTCCAAAACTCATCATCACCATCCCATTCCGCCCATCAAAAAACAATCCCCAATTTACCCAATAATCAAGCCAAAAATCCAATCATTTCACCACAAAACACCTTATCGTACCCTTTATCGTTAACCCCAGTAATCAAGCCCTAAAATCACTCCACCATTCATATTTCATTTCCAACTTTCACACATCCGTTCCAAAATAATCCATATAAATTCCAAACTCTAACGATAAGTATTTCACCACGCAAAAATTGCTCTCTTCTACTCTCACATCCACGCATACCATCACAAATCATCCTTACTATTGATCTAAGGACAAAACAGTATTATAATCGACCTAGAATCCATTCAAACACCTATACCCTATAAACTGTCAACCTATACAAGAAAAGAGGAAAATCATGTCATTTCGTGATGAATTGTCCAGCCTTACCCCAACACAAAAGCAGATCCAGGTCAAAGCAACATCTGAAGCACAAACAAATGCCAGACTTGATTATTCTGGTGTAAAAGATCTTTTACGCTCCAAAGCACAGCATAATGAGTACACAACTATAGGCAATCATAAATATATCTCTTGCTATTATCCGGATTCCTATTCAGGCGAACCAGAAGCTGCAGAATATGTCAGACGAGTCTGTGAAACAAGAACAACCATGCATAGAAGAGGATTATTTTCTGGACAAGTACAAGAAACATCATGCGTAATCTCTTATATTATTACAAACCAATCTGCATATGATGAATATTTAAAAGAATTACAAAGACTCGCTGCAGAAGATGATATTCGTATATCTGTAGTAGGATATAATAAATTAGAAAAACGCACCGAAATATCAATTCCCTGTTGTCTCGGATCGACTTTACTGGCAAACAATTATATGTACAGAATCAAACTTAGTGTCAGCATCACATTTTAAATAGGAAATAACTCAAATAAAATAAGGGTAGATGACCATAAAATCACCTACCCTATACAAAAAGATACTTCTACAAGTTTTAAATCAATCTTATATCCGTACCTTAACAACTATCCACCAAACACATCTAAATCCGTCCTAGAAAAATAATCTCGCATACTCTCCCACGATTGCACCTAAGAAATGATATGTATACTCGCTTACCGAATGCACTATAGGGAGGGGTATTTAAAACTACAACAGCAAAACATCTTTGCCATTCAATACACTACAATTAAAAATCAAAAAATAAAATTTCCAATGAGAGAATAATATTTTGCAAAAGAAAAAATTATATCTTAAAGGAGATTTTAAGCTATGAATACATATTTAGTACCAACTACTGCAACTTATTGTTATGAACCATACGATCATATCTTTATGATATATGCAGAATCAGCCAAAGAAGCTTACACAAATACTTATACTAAATTACAAGGACAAAATATTCCTCTAAAACAAGATTCGTATGAGTCTTATCCATGTGAATTGTATTTACCAGAATATACCTCCGCAGATCCATTTCATGAATCCAGAAAATATGATATACTTAGAACAGCATTTAAAAATACGAAGGGGATGGAATATATGGCACACTTCAATGTAAATTGGAAGGATTATACAGATATACTTGCCAGGAAAGCAAAAGAAGAAAATTGGTCGAACAAAACATATCCTAATAATGGAATTCTAACAAACTACCTGGTTCATACATATAAAAAGCTTAGAACGGATGGACAAATCATTTATAGAACAAATTATGCATTATTCAACACAGGATTGTTTACGAAATATTATGAGCCAATCTATGCTTATTCAAATTCAGAATATAATATCTCTTTCCTTACTGGACATGAATTAAATCAGCATGGGATATCAGAACGACCTCAGAAAGCAAACTATTTCAAAGATCCATCACTACTGCTCTTCGATTGGCACTACCCTATAGATATTCATTTTAAGCATATTCTAGAAGATGAAAGAAATAAAGAACGTTTACCCGAAGGGTTCCTAGAAAAAGAAAATAAAATGTGTATTCTTACAGGTGCCGTTGAGTTAATGAAACGCAGAGTCTCAGCAAATTATAAATTAGCAATACCGCAATGTTATGAAGATAAAATCCAATTACTATTACCATTGTGCCTAGATACCGATGAAGGAAGCCCAAATCTAGCATTAGCTGTTACAAAATTAGGTAATTGTTATCAAGGATTCACTTGTCTAACATTAGATATGGCATATAATAATGCTAGATTGATTGCAAGTTCTGATACAGGATGGTTAACTGATACAGAAATAGAATAAAACAAAATACAAAAATAATTTTAATAGCAGATGAGAGAAATCTTGTCTGCTATTTTTTATGCTCAAAATTAAGGATTAACAAAATCATAAAATTAAAAATAGTTCAAATCGTATGGAGAATAAATAAATATCAGAAGAAAACATAAATACAAAGGAGATATTTACTATGAATAATAATTTAAAACTAATTACAACAGAGAAATTTGGAGAACTGGACTGCAGCTTTTACAGAAATATGAATGATGACATTTTATTGACAAGAGAACAAATTGGGCAAGCGTTGGAATATAAAGATCCAATAAAATCAATCCAAAATATTCATATGAAACACAAAGATCGTCTTGATCATTTATCATTAAAAATCAAAACAGAAACTTTCGACCACCATCAAAGTGATGTATGTCGAAACAATAATCTTATGACAGAACGTGTCTACTATACCGAAAGAGGAATTATGGAAATTTGCAGATGGTCAAGACAACCAAAAGCAGACGAATTTATGGATTGGGTATGGGATATTGTAGAAAAATATAGAAATAATACTTTTACATCTATAAATTTACAGCCAATTATTAAAACTCTCCAAACGCTTATTCAAACTCAAAATGACATAAATCAGGCAGTTAGCTCTTTATATGACAGATATAATGCTGATATTACTCAACTAAATGAACGATTGACCTCATTAGAAAATAATATGAATACATTTGGAACAATATCAAATAAGAAAATGCCATATTGGGTAAGTATTATGATGCCTAAATTCAAGCGGATTATGATGAAATATGGAATTGATGATTACAAAACATTATATAGAAAATTATTTAAAGAGTTTGGAGAACAATATACAGATAAGGATTTAAATCAGATGATAGATGACTATTGTCATAATAATAATCTAAAGAATTGTATGACCATGGATGCACTAGCTTATGACAAAGAATATAGAAGTTTATTTGAAGAGATGGTTGATGCAATTCTGGATGAGTGAACAATTTGATAAAACCATTATTCTATTAGAGAATGAATTATCAAAAAGTGGCTACGGTAGTTTTTGGTTACACGGTTGGATTGACAATAGTGTGCCACGCTACTAGCGCGGAGATGCAGTAGCTCTCCTTGCTCTGGCGTCTGCTAAAGCAGCCACCAGGTACTGAATCATTTATAAAGTATTTATTAAAAGTATGAACAAAGTATAAAATAGAGCAATTTTACCCTTATAAATTATGGGTGAAATTACTGTACCAAAAGTTCCCTATATATAATATATATTAGGAAGAAATGGTACAGTAAAATTTTTTCAGAATATATAAGGTAAAAATGACTCTAAAATTACCATTTTGAAAAGGAGACATTTTTATGGACAAGAATAATTTTGAAGTAGGACTTATTTCTGAACAAGATCTAGTAACTCGTTATGGCAGTCAATCCCAAAAGGATTCATATGAAAAATTGGGTTATATGCAAACAAAAAATAAACAGACTCTTTTAAAAAAAGTAAGTAGATATTGTAAAATCGAACCTCATGGAAAAAAGGAATATATGATCAAAGAAGTATATCCTTATATTTTACCAGCTAATTTTAGCAAAATGAACACATCTTTATATCAGTATATTGTTCCACTGCTACTAGAAAAAATCATTAATGGACATGATAAAAATCGAAAGATTGATATCACACTTGGTAAATGGGCCAGAGAAATCAATATGGTCAACCAAAATTATAATCTCTGTAAATATAATAAAGAGGAAACTAGCAGAGCTATTAAATACGAATTGGATACTATTAATGAATTTTATAATAAATCAGATGATATGATTGAGTATTATATTATGAATGCTCTGGATTATCTTAAATCCGCAGGTCTTATCATCTGGCGTGATGTGTACAAAATCACTTCTGAAGTATCAGACGAGATGATTGAAATCGATTCAGATGGAGTTGTTCATGCAAATATTAAATTGGAAACTAGAGAGGCGTCTAAAGAAGATATGGATTTTTATGCTGCTTGTATTAAGGTTGCTGATGAAAAAGCAAATATCACAAATGCATCAGAAAGATATTACAGCAAAAAATCACAACGATTTAATGAAGCCCTCAAAGATGAATTATATAAACGCAAAATCAAACTTGTCTATAAGTCATATGAAGCTTATTACATCGATCTTGACAAATGTAGTTTTGTTCTAAATCAATTCCCATATCAATCCAATATTATCAAAAAATTTAATGATACTTTCACAGAGATGATTATTGGCAATGCTCAAAAACGTTTTGATAAATCACCTCGAAAATATACGATCTATGAAAGCAAAGATGATTATTCCCTGTGTTTTAAGGGATTGTGCGAAATGACAATAAACAATGAAACCGAATATCTTGGGAAGAGAATTAATAAACGTAAAGTTGAAGATGAATACACGCTTCAAATTAATTAGCAAAGGAGATAAAAAATGGAATTTAATACAAACCAAAAAGAAGCCATTCACACCATAGACGGAAATATGGTTGTCATTGCTGCAGCTGGATCTGGAAAGACATCTGTACTTACATATAGAATTTTAAACATGGTCAAGAATCATGGAATTGATCCCACTACTATTTTGGCTGTTACATTCAGTAAAAAGGCAAAAGAAAGCATTGAGCATAGATTAGGAAAACTTGGAGTAGCTAGTGTAAATGTAGAAACTTTTCACTCTCTCGCTCTTAAAATTATTACTTCTACATATGGATATGGAAAATACAAGGTATGGACTGCATCTTGGGAAAAAGAAAAAGCACTGAAAGAAATTTGCTGTGATTTACTTGGATTATGTAGGAATAAAGATGATGTTCCTTATAATGGAATACTGAGATTTTTGGGAATTCAAAAGACAAATATGTTAGTGTCAACAGATAGTTTGATTTATTCAGATGACGATCCGTATCCTGATGATCGGATGAAAAAGATTTATAAAATGTACGAAGATTATAAAAAGGATAAGTCATATATTGAATTTGATGATTTCCTGAATATGGCAAATCAGTGTTTTGACAAATTCCCAGATATTTTAAAATTTTATCAGAATAAATATCTGTACGTATTATCAGATGAGTTTCAGGATGTGTCTATGGCACAGTCTCTTCTTCTTAAAAGAATTAATAATAAAAACACTATGATTGTAGGTGATCCTTTACAGGCAATCTATTCTTTTCGTGGTGGGCGAAGTGAATACATTATGCAGTTTGATCAGGATTATTCTGATGTGAAAATCGTCCATTTAAACACGAATTACAGATGTAGTACAGATATTGTACGCATGGCGAATATGTTAGCACAACATATTCCTGACAGTAAGGATAAGAATTATGTAGAAAGTATTGCTTCTAAAGGAACAAATCAGTTCCCTGAATACAGAAAATTTGTAAGTGAATATGATGAAGCCTCTTGGATTTGTAAAAAGATCACAGAGAAAAAAGAGAATAATGAGTATAGAGATATGGCTGTTCTAGCAAGGACAAATGCCCAGTTGACAATATTGCAAACTGTCATGTCTAAAAATATGATTCCATATGACGTTGTTAATGGGATTATGTTTACGGAGCTACCAGAGATTAAGTTACTGATCTCTTATCTTAAATTGGCATTGCACGAAGGAGATAATTCAGCATTTTCGTATGTGTATAATAAACCAAATCGTTGGTTAGACCAGAAATTTTTCGCTGAAGTCAAGGAAAATGCTACGAGGAAAAACACTTCGTTGTACAATGCAATGTTTACGATTGATCGCAGAAATTGGCGTTTCAAAAATGGAATTGATCAATTATATGAAGTTATTAATACACTACAGAACAGAAAATTCGAGTCGGTTGGTAAGATGATTGAATATTTGAGATTCTATCTTAAAATCGATGATTTTGTTAGCAAGGGTAAACAGGCTGATGATGGTGGATTTTCGGAACAGATTGAAAATATGGATGCTTTTCAGAATATTGCAGAAAAGTATTTTGATTTAAACGAGTTTATGTTGTACTTAGATGACATCAATAGACAAGTTGCAATGGAGAATAATGATAAAGTACATCTCTCAACAATTCATAGAGCAAAAGGTTTGGAATATCCAATCGTGTTCATTGTTGGATTGAATGATGGACTGCTCCCACATGCAAAAAGTGACAATCTCGATGATGAACGCAGGTTATTATATGTCGGAATTACAAGAGCAGAGAATGAATTATATCTCTCTTCTACTGCATCATACAATGATAATCTTATGACTCCTAGTCCGTTTATTGATGAACTTGGAGATAGCGTTAAAAAGATGAAATGTTGATGGATGTTTAGAGAATATAAAATTAGGAACTATTAATCATCCCTATAACTAAGGAGTGATAGAAATGTATTTAAAAATTATGAAAATCAAAGGAGATATTAATTATGAAAGAGAACACAAGATTTTGCACAAGAAGTATGAGAGATAACACAAAATTTGGAGGACTGATTCATTTTACAGAACTTTCTCCATATCCGAATTCTACTACCCTATCACATGGATCGCACTTCGCAGAAAAGATTATTGCAGACAGAAAGTTTGATGAACAGTGTCATCGAAATATTATTCAAACACAAAAATTAAAAGCAAAACAGTCCACAGTAAAGGAAGTGGATGAGTTTGTTTACTAAAACTGATCGTAGATATTTATCTAAAGCGAGACAGGCTGCAGATATTTCTGATTATAAAAACGTACATATTGGTTGTGTAGCAGTATATAAGGGAAATATTATTGGCATTGGTTGTAATACCAACAAAACACATCCAGTACAGAAATATTATAACAAATATAGAATTACTGACGTTGATCAGGAAACACTTCTCCCTAAAATACATGCAGAAATTAGCTGTATCAATTCCATCCGACATCTGGATATAGATTTTTCCAAAGTAAAATTATATATATATCGAAAACGAAATGATAAACCTTATGGTATGTCTAGGCCATGTCCGTCATGTATGGCTGCCATCAAGGATTTAGGCATAAAACACATTTACTATACTACAAATGAAGGCTTTGCTTATGAATGTGTAACACAGGAGGATTTGGTATGAATATTAATACAAATATTATAGATTTTGTATGGAATTTTAAAAATTTTAAACTTAATGATTTTGGATTAGATCCTGAGTATAACATGTTGTGTGCGCCAGTATGTGGATGCAGATGTGGTGAGAAGATGAATGTTTTATTGGCAGATGATGATGACATCTATGATTTTTGTTATGAGCTTGTAGATACTCAAGATTGCAATTATTGTGTTGTTTTTGCAATCAATGAAAAGAATAAAATGATTGGTGTAATTAAAGATGATGGTGAAATTCATTGTATTAAATTGAAAAACATTTCTGAAGACTATCTTCAAGTTGGTGGTATGTTTAATAATTTAGAGCTACATCAATATGGAATTATTGTCTGTGTTGGCGATGGAGAATATAAGATTTTGGAGGAATAAAAGATATATGGCAGGTATTAATGTACCTCAGTATGAGATTTTTAAAATTGGAACAGATAAATTAAAATATTCTAAATGGAATTTGAATATTGATAAAAAAGAAGCATTTAAATACCAAGAATCTGTTTCATTATTTGAGGGTCAACAATTTCGAATTATGGCAAAGAAAATTATGAAGAAAGCAAAATGGAAATGCGATTTTTCGAAACTTTTTATGCAAGTCGTTATTGACAAAAAAACAGATTTTGCAAGAGCAACAAACAAAAAAGGGGTTATTGTAAATAGTATAAATTATAGACGTTTTGTTGGAACAACAGGTGGTTTGAAGAATGACACTCTTCTATTTTGTAATTCGGAATACATAGATAAACTAAATGAATTATGTGAATGTAGGCGAAACAAAGAAGTGCCATTAGTTCCAGCAAAATACGAAGCATATAAAGCGTTAACTTGCTCTGCATCGCAGCCAATTTGCGAACCACATGGAATTTTAGTTGTAAAAGATTGCATTACTCAATACGAAGATGATGTGATTTCTCTCGATAGTGGAGTTGGAGACGGTGAGCCAATTCGTGAAAAAAAACATAAAGTAATGGAAAATACAGTGTCTGATGGGTTTAATTTATGTACTATTGGATACATGCAAAGAGTTGCTGAATCTCTTGGATTAGATTATACTCCTGCAGGTGTATGTTTGCGAAATGCCTGGTTAAAAGGTATGCTTTATCCTTTCCCAATTATAGAGTTTATCGAAAAATATAATGGTGGGAATTATTTTATCGAGGATATTTGGGGTAATGTGCAGGACATTCGAGAGTGTGAAATGATTCTCACGGAATCTTCATTGAAATTATGGTCGGCATATGAAAGTATTGACGAATATATTGCCGCATATAGAGAGTGTGGATATGAATTTGCAGTTACGAAAATTTCTCCTCATATCTTAGATGAAGAACGTGAATTAAATTATCAATATTTACAGTCTTATGAATTCACTGATGATGATATTAAAGAATTGTGCAATCCTACCATTCAGCATTTAAAAGATGCTATGTGTGGAGACTACGAATCCACCATTAAATTTCTTGGAATTAATGAAAATACAGACGTGAATTCATGGCAACGTGCATTATATACAAGCCAATATATGCTTGGTGATCCGTATATTATTGATTCAACGCATAGGTATATTAAGAAGAAAATAAATGATGCAAAAATTGGTAAATTAATTGTAAATGGTAATTATCAAATTGCTAGTGGTGATCCGTTTGCGTTAATGCAATCAATTTGTGGCCTAGAAATAACTGGCTTATTAAAAGCTGATCAATGCTACTCAAAATTCTGGATTGACAAATCTGTAGATTCTGTAGTTATCTTTCGAAGTCCAATGACTTCTCACAATAATATTCGAAAATGCAATGTAATTTCAAACGAAGAATGTTTGTATTGGTATCAGTATATGGATACTATTATGATTATCAATGCATGGGATTCTTTTTGTGTGGCGGAAAACGGTTGCGATTGGGATGGCGATCTTTTATATTCAACCAATAACAAAGTCTTACTTCGTTGTTTTAGAAAATTATTAGCAATTGAATGTGTTCAAAGAAAAGCCAATAAGATTATTATTAATGAAAAAGAAGTCAAAAAAACAAATAAAAACGGCATGGGAAATCAGGTTGGTCAGATTACAAATCGTGTAACTTCTATGATTGAAGTGTTATCTCGATTTGAAGAAGGATCTAATGAATATAATGATTTATTATATCGTATTGAATGTGGACAGCTTCATCAACAGGATGAATTGGATAAAATCAAAGGAATTATTGCAAAGCCAATGGCAAAATATTGGTATAATCTTGGTGCTTGCAAAGATAATCATTATTTACAATCAATTTGTGCTTATCGAAAACCGTATTTTATGATCTATATTTATGATGAGATTAAACGTAAGTATAAGAATTATATCAAGGAAAGCGAGATAAAATGTGCTGCATTATATGATTGCAGTATTCAAGATTTATATAGTAAAAAGGATAATTTAACTGACGAACAAAAGGATTTTTTATTTTGGTATGAGTATAAAATGCCGGTTGGCATTGGAGCCTGTGCAATGAATAAAATCTGCTGGTATGTTGAAAGTCAATTAGACGGATATAAATCACAATTACATCATGATTCTACTTTTGATTACAATCGTTTAAAAGTTAAACGTCGATGCACAGAAGAACATCGAAAAGCTTTACATGATCTTGAACAAGAGTATCGTGAATGTATTAAGGAGTATAAAGCAAACAGATCTTCCGACAAAGAACAATCAAATAATAACAGAAAATATTTATGCGAAAAATTTAGGCAAGAGGCTATTGAACTTTGCCCAAACGATGAAGAGCGTATGAATATTATCCTTGATATTACCTATGGTTATAAGGGGAATCGACAGTTTTGTTGGGACTGTATTGGTGACTTGCTTATTAAACGTTTGGAAGAAATGGAGAATGAAAATGTATATACTGAATGAGAAGGATTATATTAGATCTGTTCTGGCTTCAAAGAAGAAACCAGAAGATCTATCTATTGGCTATTTGATTGTTTTAACAGCAAAATATTATTATATTAATGATATAAATGTAGAAAAAAAACAGTTAGTTGAAATCGTTGCAAATAAGATTTCTGACATGATGATTTATGGCTATCAGGAGTATAAATGGATTCACAAAATTGAGAATGTATGTGATATTTTTTATGATAACGAGAAAGATAAAAAGTCAAAGCAAAAGGAAGAAATTAACGAAAAAGACAAACAATTCAGAGAATTAAAATATGTTCCAATTTATCAAGAAGAAATTGATCTTATTAATTCACTTCCTAATGACAGACAAAAGAAATTTATGTTTACTTTATATGCCGTAGCTCGTTATATGGATTCTGATGGATGGATTAATAAAAAGGATCTTAGAGGATTGTCTGAAATTTTTAAATTGGCAAATATTACTCTTACGTCGGATAAAAAGAACGAAATGCTTCATGAGTTATATAAAAATGGTTATATTTATTTTGGTAAACAAATAGATAACCTGAATATTAGAGTTAATTTAGCTGAATCTGATAATGTGGCATATAAGATAAAAGAATTTTCTAATTTGGGAAATCAATATATCGGTAACTTTAAAAAAGGATATAGGCAATGTGCAAATCCATCATGTGGAAAAAGAGTTAAAATGACTGCACCAAATAGGATTTATTGTAGTAAGTGTGCAGAAGAAATTGATCGAGAAAAAGCAAAAGATCGCATGAAGAAGCTGAGAAACCATAAAATGTTCGAAGCTGACAGTATGAAAAATGCTTAATTTTGTTGAGATTTTTGTCTCTTTTTCAAAAAAAATTGTTTTTCTTTGAAGGGAATAAATAATCATTTTTTATTCTGACTACACCGGAAGAAACAAAACCTGTAGTCTATTCAACGGGCGGTTACTCTCTGCCGCCCTTTTAAAAAGGTTAATTCTTTATGTTAATTTCATAATTATCTCCTCTTTCTTTTATGTTTTATTTTTCACTGGCAGATGCAATAGTCTGCCAGTATTTTCGCGGGATATGCTGGATCGGTTCCACGAGAGATTCATATTCTCTAAAGCTACGTTCGACTCGTAGTCCCGCAACTCGTGGCATAGCACAGATACATGCGTGTGAGCGTATTAAAGGCGAATTTACAACTCGTCGCCATGAAAATTGGTCAATCTATGCAAAACTAACATCCCAGGCACTCAAAAAGTGCAGTTTCATACCGGTAAAACGAGTAAGTCCTGTGTGGAAATAGTATCAGGAAATAGGGAGCAACAAGGTGATTCAGGGGCAACCGCTGAGAATCATTTTTCTGCGCAACAGAATAGCTCACGCGAACCTATGAAGATATGATGGGGAATTAGGAGGATATATGGTGCGAGTCCTTATTAGACAAGTGCGATGTCCATTTGGGTAAGTGAATTGGTAGAGATGCCAAATTAGCTTATGCAGGATGCGAGTAGGGATTATAACCGAAAGCTACGAAGGCGTGATGGATTTTGTTATCCAAAAGATAATGAAACATCTGGTGCAGCGCGTCTTCTGTATTCAATTTCGTTTCTATTAATTAGTATGTTCAGGAAGAATATAAAAATTGGTTTAATGCAAAAGGTAAACAAATTATACAAGCGAAAGTCTGTACCTCTGTATGGTGTAAGCAGCCAAAATGTGTAATCTCTTTTGAGGTAATACACACACTGAAAGATACGCAATATCTGGATGTGTTAAGCGGATTCTGCACAGTTCTCTTAGCGGAGATTTATAGCACGGCAGTGTTAATGGAACGATGAAACTTGAGTAGTCATACAGTAAAGAAGATAAGCCTCTTCTCAAAAGGCGGTTGTGGAAGATACTATGTGTGTGCGTAAGCAACATATAGTGGATAACCGAAGAAAAAATAATGTCGGTAAAGGTTTCCGAAGATACGTTTAATCTCAGCGTACTTATTTTGCTACTTATGTAGCATTATTGCGGTGTAGCTCAGTTGGTGAGAGCATTCGGCTTATATCCGAACGGTCGTGGGTTCGAGTCCCACCACCCCAACTATTTATCTTTGCTGGTAAATGCAAAGAAATTTAAAATGAAAGGTGTGTATTAATATAGTACTCATTACTAAACAAGAGAAAGAATATTTAGTAAAACATGGAGTTCCTTATGCAGAAGGTGGCGTATCCCATTCGGAATCATGTCATAAACGCAAAAAGTTCTATCTGTGTGAAAGTCCTCATAATATGAGACTTCTCGAAAATTATAGAAAAAAATTATATCATCGCTAATGCGAAATTTAATGAGAAAGGTGGTTTAAGCCATCGCTAAGAAAAAGAAAGAGATTGCTCTTGAGGTTATTGGAGGAAATGCCGAAGGAGTAACTGGAAGTTGTACAAAAATAGATTGTTATGATCATACAATTCTGTTTGAATTGGGAATGATCCAGGATAATAATACAGTCTTGGAAAATTATAAAGCCAATTGTGCATTGTTTAATAAAATCAAAAGCAAAACTGTAGATATGGTTATCGTTGGACATAACCATTGCGATCATATTGGACTAATTCCAATGCTATTTGCAAGAGGAAACACAAAAGCAAGAATTATTGTTCCAAAATATAGTACATCTATTCTTCGTGAAATGTGGCTTGATTGTGCATGGATTAATCAAAGAGATGTAGATTCTTTGAATTATAAAGGTGATCATAATTATACACCACTATATACAGAACATGAAGTAGAAATTGCTTTAAAACATATCGAAGAATATGATTGTGGACAAATTTTTAATCTGGATGAGAATATAGCTATTCGTTATACTCCAGCAGGTCATATTCTTTGTTCATGTCAAACAGAATTATTTATCAATGGTGGATCTCATACTAGAAAAATTTTGTTTACATCTGATCTTGGTAATACAATGATCGAAGACAGAAAAGTTTTTGTAGAACCATTTCAAAGAGTAAATTCTGCACAAATTGTTATTGGAGAATGCACTTACGGAAGACGAAAAGGCTCTATGAAAAAGAAAGATATTGAATTAGACCGTCAAAAAATGAAAACGGTTATTGATCAATATTGTATAGATAATCATCATCGTGTTCTTATTCCTACATTTTCTTTGGATAGATTCCCATTTATTATTTGGGAATTATATCAGCTCTTTGGACATGATCCATCTTTTAATATTCCAATTATATTAGACAGCCCATTATCAAATCGTCTTCTTGAGTGCTACTCTTCTATACTCGAAGGTGACAGAAAAGAAAAATTTGATGAAATGATGCAATGGAAAAATTTGCGAAGAATAATTACACCAGAAGACAGTAAAGCAGCCATCGCTGATAAATCTGCAAAAGTTATTTTAGCTAGTTCTGGCATGTTGTGTGCAGGTCGTTCAGTTAAATGGGTTCAAGATATTTTGCCAAAAGAAAATGATTGTATTTTGTTTGTCGGATTCGCTGGAGGCGATACTTTAGCCGGAAAGATAAAGAATGGACGAGAGCAAAAAACAATAAATATTAATGGAAAACCGTATAAGAATAAGTGTCAGCTTGTAGATTTGCATTCGTATTCAAGTCATATGCAACGAAATGATCTTTTAAATTATTATAAGGGAATTAACGCAGAAAAGATTTATTTGGTACATGGTGATCAGCAAGCTCGATTTGAATTTAAAGAAGATTTGGAAATCGCAATTTCTGATGCACTTAAAACAACAAGAGTTATTATCACAAATAAAGGAACGAAAATTAAATTATAAAATCCTTTTATAGGAAATATTATGAAAGCACGAGGCATATTGCCAATGGAGAAAAAGGAACTCAAGAAAAAATTAGAAGCAACATATTTAGACATTGCAATTCCAAGTAATGTAGAAAATTTACAGTTGCCAGATCCTACGCTATTACAATTTTATAAAAATTACGATGATAGAATTATTTGGATTGATGATGAAATTACAACCATGACTTTGGAATATGCAAAGATGATTATGCAGTGGAATTCGGAAGATAAGAAAAATAATATTCCAGTAGAAGAACGTAAACCAATTAAAGTAATCTTCTTTAGTCCTGGTGGCGATTTAGAAGTAAATAACTGTTTGGTTGATACAATTCAACTAAGCCAAACAAAAGTTATTGGAATCAATGTTGGTATGGCTGCATCAAGTGGATGCTTTATTTATTTAGCATGTCATGAGCGTTTTACATTTCCAACGGCAGAATTTCTCATCCATAAGGGAGCTGGTAAATTTGCTGGAACATACAATGATGTAGTCGCAGCAATTTTAAATTATCAACGACAAATCGAAGAACTTGGAGACTTTGTTTTATCTAGGACAAGAATTCCAGAAGATGTCTTTAATGAAAACTTTGAAAATGACTGGTATTTATCTGCAAAAGAAGCTATTAAATATGGTGTTGCTGATAAAATTATCACAAGTTTAGATGAAATTATTTAAGGAAGAGTTTACTACTCTTCTATTTTTTATACAAATTTTTAGGATTAAAAGGAGAATTATACGATATGGCAGCATTTACTTATAAGAAAACATCGACAACTTCAATGAAAGTTACTGGTATTTTAAATCCACAGACTATGGTAATTAATGTTGGTGGAGAAGATAAGCAACTTTCTACCCTTCTACGTGACTTCGCAGACCTACCAGTAGAAATTAATATTAATGTCAAGGACGAGGAAAAACTGGATGAACCAGTTGATGTTGAGTAAGAAGGGAGTGATCTACTATTACTTCCTATACAAGATTACCTGGTGAAACAGACGATCAACTTATCTATAGAGTTACTAAAGACAAGGATCTAATCGGTTCTTGGAATGATGTAGCTGATGTGCTAAACGAGTTACTTGGTACTCATTATGGAGAATCAAAATTTCGGAAGGATAAAGCGACATTTGATCGAATGCTGAATGCAAATCGTGATATGTTTGTTGATTCTGATAAACAGTTGCAGGATATCCGGATCGCGCAAAGAGAATTAGAAAAAACTCGTAAGAAAATCCAAACAGAAAAACTAGAATATTCAAAATGGCTACGCGAAGATGCGAGAGCTGAAATGGTTACAGAAAAAATTTGCAATGCAGTTCGTGAATTAAAAACATTGGATATTCCGGAATATATTCCACCTATACATGATCATAAATCATATCTTCTGTGTTTAGCTGATGCTCATTATGGGATTGAATTTGAGATTAAAGATTTGTTTGGAAATATTATCAATGAATATAGTCCAGAGATCTTCGAAACACGTATGTGGAATCTTTTAAATAAAGTTGTTCAGATTGTGAATAAAGAACATATTACAGAATTAAATGTTTGGGAGTTAGGCGATGGACTGCAGGGTGTCTTGCGTTTAAATTCCCAACTTATGAAGCTTAGATATGGTATTATCGACTCTTCTATTCTGTATGCCAATTTCCTTGCAAATTGGTTAAATGAACTTAGTAAATATGTACGAATCAAATTTCAAATGGTGATTGATTCAAATCATAATCAGCTTAGAATTTGCGGTGCGCCGAAAAATGCATTCGTAGATGAAAATATGAGTAAATCAATGCTTGTATTAATTAAAGAACGGCTTAAAGGCAATAAGAATATTGTAATTCTTGAAAATCCAACTGGAATGGATTATTCCGTACTAAGCACATATGCAATATTAGGTATTCATGGCGAAGTTCCGAACATTAAAACCGCAATTGATGAATATGCGCGAGCTTATCAAACACATTTTGATTATTTGATTGGCGCTCATTGCCATCATAAAATGAATGTGGAAGTTGGAATTGATGCAGAATGTCTTACTGTCAGATCTATTATTGGCGTAGATCCATATGGAATGTCTCTAAGGAAGACATCTAACCCTGGCGCGAGTTTATTTGAGTTCGAGCTTGGACAAGGGCTTACAACACAACATTCAATTAAGCTTAATTAATGGAGAATACAATTATGGGAGAAATTGACGAAAATCCAGTGTTGGATTATGACGAACTTAATTCATACATTCAAGGTCGAGCTGGTTTAGATTATGACACGGTAGCTAATGTACTGGATCTTGAAACAGAATACATGATCAAAGTAGGAATTATTGAGTCACAAAATCCTGCTGAAGTAGAAAAATAAGTACAGATACATCTGTACTTACATATAAAGAAGGTCATCGGCTACCTAAAATTGAATACAAGAACTCTTATCAGAGAGCCTGATCCATCTGGACGTTGCGTGGTGCGCTCCTCGGTTTTTATCGTGGTCGAGGTAGCGAACGCCAATGCTCACGGACAAATTCCCATCTATTTAGACGGAAACGCCAATAAGCATTAACGTGAACTGGCGTTAATATCGAATATGACATAGCCATGTTACTTCACCTGCCTTTCCGTTGTTATACAACAAATGTACAAAACTCGGGAAAAGCCGATGACCAAGAATACGGAAGATGCTCCGTACTTATAGAGAATAACACATTATAAAAAATTAGACAAGCACTTCATAAGTGCAAAATATATTTGAACAAAAGGAGAATATTAAAATGAACAAACAAGATATTATTAAAACCGTAGCAGCAAACCTAGAAGTAACCCAGAAAGATGCAGCAAAATATGTAGATGCTGTTTTCGTTACCATCAAAGATGCAATGGCTGATGGAGAATCTGTAAATATCGCAGGATTTGGAAAATTCGAGGTTGTAGAAAAGGCAGAATCTAAGAGACGTAATCCTCAGACTGGTGAAACAATTATGGTTGCTGCTCATAAAGCACCGAAATTCAAGGCAGCTACTGCTCTTAAAGAGGCTGTTCTCTAATAGATCGGTGGTGATTTTATGCATACACTGAAATGTAAAAGTATTGAAGAATTAGTCGAAGTAGTTGTCGAGACTTATGAGCTACTACATGATTGTGATCGAAACGTAAGTTTTGTTGCTAAGTATGATCATGCAAAAGAAATTTTGAGAGAATTGGTATTTTACGATTATGATCTAAAATTTGTTGAGTTAGCAGATCCTGAGTGGGATAACTATGAAGACGAATATGTTATTAGTATTGTGTGTGATGAAATATTTTGCGAGAAGCTAAAATTGGACGGAAGATATTGTATGCTATCTCCAAAATTTGTATTTTTTGATGAAAATGCAAATTCTAAATGCGTTAAATATTTTGAATCGGATATGAAATATGAATTTGAAATCACGGAAGAAGAATCTGGTGATGACTCTGATCATATGATCGACCACCATGATTGTGATGACTACGACTGTGATTCACGTTCCAAAGACAATTCTATGAATGTAGATTTCTCTGATGATGGACAGGGATTTACATGTAGCAAGCATGATAAGAATGGATATAGTTCTATTTCATATTGGTCATCTGAACAGGTTGATAAAGTTCGTCTATCTGAGATTTTGAAAAGTTTTTATTTATAATTTTGTTGAGTGTGTAAGACTGCAGCTTACGCATTCAAATACAGGTCGTTAGTGTAATTGGCAACACGACAGTCTCCAAAACTGTTAATCAGGGTTCGAATCCCTGGCTTCCTGTTTACAATTTTCCGTAAATGAATGCAGAGAATAAATGATTAGAGACGGGTGGATAACCTGATAATGAGCTATATAGAATAGTTTTTACTCTTCTATTTCATCTCTGTTGGTGGAACTAATGTATAGGGTACGCTCCTATCACACCACGTTGCGGAGAGATTTGGTGGATAATTACCACCCACTCTCCTTTTACTAAAAATAACTATTTTAGAAAAGGAGAAATAAAATGAACGAAATTATTTTAAAAAATGAAAATGGACAAGTTGTTACTAGTAGCCGCGATGTAGCTTAAAAGTTTAATAAGAATCACAGAGATGTTCTTGATTCCATTAGAAATATCACGGCGGAAAATTCCGCAGTGAAAAATATGTTTTATCTTTCAGAGTATACCAATTCAAGAGGAAGAAAATATAATGAATATCTTATGAATAGAGATGGTTTTTCTTTGTTATGTATGGGATTTACTGGGAAAGAAGCTCTTGAATGGAAACTTAAATACATAGATGCATTTAATAAAATGGAAGAAAAACTAAAAACTGGAAATTATCTTTCTGAAGAAGAAAAATATAAACTTCAGCTATTTAGTAAAGATCCATCGGAAGTAGCTTATGCGCATCAGAAACTTGTTGAACTTGCCACAGCTCAACTTATTGCAGAAAATGAAGAAATGAAGCCGAAAGCAGAATATCATGACACCGTATTGAAGAAAGATGGTCTTATTACTACAACTATTGTAGCAAAAGATTTAGGGTTTTCAAGTGCCGTTAAATTAAATCAAGTTATGTATGCGAACCATATTATTTTTAAAAATAAATCTGGTACATGGTGTCCGTATGCCGAATATGAATGGTTGATTTCAGAGGATTATGCAGACTATCAAAGTTATACAGATACTAAAGCAAAACCTTGTCTGAAATGGACAGAAAAAGGAAGAAAATGGATTATTGAGAATTATAACAATTGGGTTATGAATCTAGCGATCTAAGTTTTAAATGAAGAATATTTTAAAAGAGCAGATAGTAATTTACTACTATTCTGCTCTTTGCTTTGAAAGGAAGTGAGATTATTGGCTGTAAGAGGTCGTATTTATCATAATTTTTATACGCCTGAATTATGGGCGCAAGTAAATAAAGAGAATAAAAGAATAATGGATGATTTTCTTCAAGAATATAAACAAAGAAAAATGAGCAAAGGAACGATCTCGGGATATCATAATGATCTTCGTATTATTATGATTTACATTCTTAAAGAGTTAGATAATCGTTGCGTCCTGGAATTAAAGAAAAAAGATTTTCGTAATTTAAGTTTATATTTTACAGAAGAATGTGAAATGTCTGCTGCAAGAACAAATCGTCTTAAAAGTGCAATCAATAGTCTCTTAACATTTTGTGAAGATGATGATGACTATGATTATGAAATTAATTATGCCAAAAAAGTACATGGCATTCCAAAATCGCGTGTAAAAGACGATGATGATGATTTCTTTTTTACTTTTGATGAATTTATTAAAGTTCGTGACATTTTAGTGTCTCAAGAAAAATGGCAATTAGCTGTTTTATGGAGTATAGGATTTGATTCTGCTGGACGAAAGAATGAATTATTTCAGATACAGAAACATGGATTATTAGACGGGAATAAAACAAATATTGTTGTCGGTAAAAGAGGTAAAAAATTTCCACTTGTATATTTAGACGACACAAAAGAATTAATAAGAAAGTATCTCGAATGGCGAGGAGATGATACTATTGATTCTCTTTGGATTAAGGGTTGCGGAGATAATAAACAGCCATTATCTGATTCGAATGTTTTATATGATAGAATTGTAAGTATTTCAAAAATATTATCAGAAGTACGTGGAGAACCATGTAATATTTTTACACATACAATGCGACATAGCAGACTTGAATGTTTATCTCAGGGAACCGATTTACGTCTTCTTGATAAAAATGGAAATCCTAAAAAGTTTCCTTTGGAACAAGTACAAGTATTTGCACATCACTCTGATCCAAGTACGACACAGGGATATTTAAAGGATCATTCAGAAGATACAATTAATTTTATGTTTGGAATTTAACATTCCATCCGGAGAATAATACAATATAGATCATATATTGACTTATGCGGAAGCTGTTTTATTCTACTACAAATTTGTCATTTGTCAAGACTTGACTTGACATTCCTCAAAAATTAGGGTATATTACATTTGTAAGTAAGACAAAGTAAGTAGAAGTAGAACAATGTAGAGTGATCTAGTAGTCTACATAATTATTTAAATAAATAAAATAACCACTTGCTAATCAAGTGGCTTTCAATAAATTGAATATAGAATGGGATATTCACCCAAGTGGATTTCTCAGAGCCGAAGGGGTATCGGCTGATTTCAACTTACGAAAAGGATCGCTTATTTAGCGGTCTTTTTTCGTTGGGACAATATTCTGTAAAAACATTAGAACTGTCCCGGCAACAATCGTAGATAGTAAATTACTATCATTCACAATTGTGTATGTATCTTTAAAAAATCTTAGAAACGTATCTATATCGCATCACCCTCCTTTCGTAGCAAGGGTATCTATATAACGAAGCATCACTGCTTCGACGCGACTCTGAAAAATCCTTGGCATTGCATCCAGCCGTAAATGAACGCCTGGGTGAACTCCTACGTATAGATTATATGTCAACAGGAAAAATCTGTCAATACAAAGATATGGACAATCTATAGATAGATCGTGTAGCAACACGTAAACTGCAATCTCCGACAGACGTCTAGGAATCGGTATTGGCACAAACCTGAGAAAATGTGCGACGTCAAAAAATACAAAAAATCGCAAAAATATTTATAAAAAGAACGTGCTGTACCTTTACAAAATTTTCCTATTGTGATAATGTGAAATTATCAAATACAGGAGGTAATTTTGTATGGACTATGTAGTAAAAAGACAGAGTGCAAAGAACTTTACTAAAGATATCGCAAAAGAAAAATACAGTATGAAACACAAGTTTCAACGCCAGGAAAATCAGTGGGGCAATCGTCAGAAAAGTTTACTGATTGACTCTATGCTTCGTCCGTATCCAATCGATCCAATTAGATGCGAAGTCGGATCTGACGATGTAAGAAGAATTTTTGATGGCGTTCAGCGCGCTACCACAGTAAGAGACTTTTTTAAGAAAGATGGTTTTAGATTGGCTAAAAATTTAAAACCAGTTACAGTTGATGGCGAGGTATATGAAATTGCTGGTAAAAAATATGCACAGCTCGATGAAGCCGTACAAGATAAGCTGAATGATTATGAGATGACAATCTATGTGTTTACTGATTGTACTGGAGAAGATATTCGAGAAATGTTTACTCGTCAGAACAATGGTAAACCATTGAACAATACTCAAAAACGTACAGCAATCGAGAGTGAAAAAGTAAGTGATGTTATCTTTAATTTTGCAGATCATGAGTTCTTTGAGAAAGTCCTTACTGATGCACAATATAAGAAAGATGTTCAGCGTGATCTGATCCGCGAAACCCTTATGCTGATTAATACAAATGAAGAAAATGATTTTACATCATTTAGAGCGAAAGATATCGACAGTTTTGTTGTTTGGTATGATGAAAATATCAATGCTACTGATATCAGTATATTAACAGATGTATTAGATACTTTCAATACAGGAGATGAAGTAATCAAGGTAAAATCTACTTCTATTCCAATGATCCTGTATGGCGGTTATAAATGTATTAAAGACGGAAAAGATTTTAGAAAATTCGAAGCTGCAGTAAATGAGTTTGTTGAGAATTATGATTCTAACGAAGCATATAAACAACTTGTACAATCTGGTACTACTGCTTCTGCTGGTGTTAAAGCTCGTCTACAGTATTGGAATAACGTCGTAGATAATTTATAATTTTTTGTGAAATAATTTGATATGATTTTTATTATGGAGAGTGGAGCAATCTACTCTCCATTTTTGGTTTGCGCGCCATGGGCGCGCTCTAATGGGTGAAAGTCCCGAACACGCCTAGGCAACGAGGAAGTGTATAGCAGAACAGCAAGGGTGTCCATCGTGAGGTGGAATCTGAAGGAAGCTGTAAGCAAACTCTTGGTCCGACGGACAGAAATCACATATAAGGCTCGGAAATACGGATAAGTCTGCCAAAAGAGATGAAGTCCTAAAGTTGCTGGAAGTACGAGTAAATGTGGCGGATAGATGAGAGGAAAGAGCGTGCACCTTAAGCGTGGAGGTCTCACAGGGGTTTCATTAGCCTAGTAACAACGAACTGTGAGAAGTCAGCCGAGCCCATAGTAGTGAAGAAGTCTCTGTAATAGAGATGGAGCAAAGGGGCGAACAATCAATAAGTTTGAGTATGTCTCGTATTGCAGAAGAGATAACATCTGCCGTAACCAATCGGGTAAAAGATGGTCAAATCAAGCGAGACGGAAAGGAAAGAACGCATGGACACAAGTAGTCTAATGGAGCAGATATTATCTAGCGATAACCTCAACAGAGCATATCTGCAGGTCGTACGAAACAAAGGTGCAGAGGGAGTGGACGGAATGAAGTGCACAGAACTTAAGGAACATCTTGCAAAGAACGGCGAAATCATTAAGGAGCAGCTGAGGACAAGAAAGTATAAACCTCAGCCAGTACGGAGAGTGGAGATACCAAAACCCGATGGCGGTTTCAGAAACCTGGGAGTGCCAACAGTAACAGACAGATTTATACAACAAGCTATTGCACAGGTCTTAACACCAATCTATGAGGAGCAGTTCCATGATCATAGTTATGGATTCAGACCGAACAGATGTGCACAACAGGCAATCCTGACAGCACTTGATATGATGAACGAGGGCAACGACTGGATTGTAGACATTGACTTGGAAAAGTTCTTTGATACAGTAAACCATGACAAGCTTATGACCATCATAGGCAGAACTATAAAAGATGGAGATGTTATCTCTATCATTAGGAAATATCTTGTCAGTGGAATCATGATTGATGATGAGTATGAGGATTCTATTGTGGGAACACCACAAGGAGGAAATCTTTCACCATTACTGGCAAATATCATGCTGAATGAACTTGATAAGGAAATGGAAAAGAGAAGGCTTAACTTTGTACGATACGCGGATGACTGTATTATTATGGTCGGAAGCGAAATGTCTGCCAATCGTGTAATGAGAAACATATCTCGTTTTATTGAAGAGAAAGTAGGACTCAAAGTTAACATGACCAAGAGCAAAGTAGATAGACCAAGAGGATTGAAATATCTGGGTTTCGGATTCTACTTTGATTCAAGAGCACACCAATTTAAGGCAAAACCACATGCAAAATCAGTAGCAAAGTTCAAGAGGCGAATGAAAGAACTCACTTGTCGTAGCTGGGGCGTTAGTAACAGCTATAAGGTTGAGAAACTTAATCAGCTTATCAGAGGGTGGATTAACTACTTTAAAATAGGTAGTATGAAGGTGTTATGTGCCACGCTCGACCAAAGCATAAGATTTCGATTGCGCATGTGTATATGGAAACATTGGAAAACTCCACAGAATCGCGCGAAGAACTTAATAAAGCTAGGGGTATATAAGAAACTAGCGTACTCAACGGCTTATAATGGTGCGAGAATCGCACACTGCTGTCAAGGCGGTGCCATGAATGTAGCCGTTACAAAAGAAAGACTAACCCGTTTTGGATTAATCTCAATGTTAGATTACTACACCGAAAGGTGTGTTACTTGTTAAGTTGACTGAACCGCCGTGTACCGAACGGTACGCACGGTGGTGTGAGAGGTCGGGAAATCACTCAGATTTCCCTCCTACTCGATTATGGGCAGATGTGCTTAGTGGCGATAGCAGTGGGCCGTAACCCCACCACATTAGAAACACCGTAGGTTCGACTCCTACTCTGCTCATTTTTGTTTTGGAGCTTTACTCAAGTTGGATGAAGAGATCAGTCCTGAAAACTGACAGGCCGTTAACAACGGCGCGTGGGTTCGAATCCTACAGGCTCCGTATATAATTAGTGAATGGAGGCAGTGCCTCCGTATGCCGGTATGGTGGAATTGGTAGACACATCTGGTTTAAGCCCAGATTGCTATGAGCAGTGCGAGTTCGAGTCTCGCTGCCGGTATTATTTTTTGTAAAAAGGAGACATACATATGAAAGGTATGACCGGAATTTACAGGATCAATCCTGCATTGTTTGGTGGAATTCTTGGTGGATGCACTGGTATTCTACTTCGGATTCTATTGTTTTAAGGCGTTATGAATCCTAATAAATAAAATATTAAAGCAACTACAAATGAAACAATTGCGGTATTTCTCCAATAGTGTCTATTACTATTTTCAAGGTTTTTATTCACCGCTTTTAATTCTGCATTTACATTTCTTAAAGTATTCAATTCTTCTAAATTTGAATCAATCGTTTTGTTTTGTATTTCAATTTGTGCATTCAATTTCATGTTTTCGTACTGAATTTTTCTCATAGCTTCTGTCTGACTTTCAAGCTCAGATTGCATAGAATCCATTTTGTCAGTAAGGAATTTTAAACGTTCTTCTGGAGATTGGAATTTTGGCATGTAATCAAATATATTCATGCTGGCATTATTGTTCAGCATTTGCTGATAGCTTGCATCTGATATTAGTTTTTCAGAAAATTCCTGTAGTTTTTGGAGATTTTTAGATAGAGCTACTGGTTCCAATATTTTTCCATCTGGTGTGGTTATAGTTTTACACATTTAAATCACCTTTCTTTATTTTGTTTCATGTTTTATATTTTTATTCTCTTTAAATTCATTGGAGAATAAGTAATCATAAGCAGTTTGGTGCTTATTGCTCTGTCAGTGGAGCGTGATTAATTTTTTGGAGTAGGAAACCAGAGAAGTCATGAGCTTTGGCATAGTAGACACTCGCACTACTCTCCTACTCTTTTTTAATTGTTATGCGAGTGGAAAGCGAGAAATAAAAATGGGATATACTCATGGAACAAGTATTGAATCAAAAACAAGAATTTGTACAAAATGTGGAAAAGAATTCCCGAATACAAATAAATTCTTTTCTTATGCAAATAAAAAACTTGGACGATTAAATGCTTTATGTAAAGAATGTCAAAAAATAATTAGTAAAGAAAAGCGCCTGAAGATTATTGAGAAAAATAAAAATAAAGATTTATTTTATTCAGGGACACGACATTGTAAAAAATGCAATAGAGATTTACCAAATAATAAATTATATTTTCCTATCGATCTATCTTGTATTGATGGTTTAAGAAATGTATGTAGAGAATGCAGCAAAAAGGAATCTGGTTTTCTTGATCCCAATTATACAGTTTCCGAAAAATGGACGGATGAAGAAAATAATGTATTGTTAGAAAAATATAAAGATTTTACTGGCGAAGAATTGCATAATTTATTTTTGCCAAATAGAACCGTTAGATCTATAGAATGTCATGCAGCGCTTCTTGGTCTGCAAGGCAAGAATTACGATGCACAAGTTAGAGCTAATTTGTCTAGAAGTATAAAAAATAGTGAAAAGTTGAAAGGGCGAGCATTATCTGAAGAATCCAGAAAGAAAATTTCTGAAACAAAAAGAGAATATTTTAAGACTCATAATGGATGGTGGAAAGGTAAAAGACGTAGCCCAGAACAATGCAAAATGATAAGCGAAAGGCAAAAGGGAAAATGGGCTGGAGATAAAAATCCAAGACATTTAAATCCATTAGTTGGCGAAGAAAATGGTCGTTGGAAAGGTGGAATTAATTCTACTTATGTCGAGTTAAGATCTGATACAAAAAGTTGGTTCAATGATTCAATGGGATTTTGTAATTATAAATGTGTTATAACTGGCGGTGAATTTGATAATGTACATCATACAACAGCATTTAGAGATATCGTTGATGAAGTTTTTAAAATAACAGGAATAGAAGTAAAACAGCAAGTATGTGATTATAACAAAGAAGATTTCGATGAATTAAGATTAACATTAAAAGATTTGCATATGTTATATGGGTATGGAGCATGTATAAACAAAGAGGTACATAAATTATTCCATGACAATTATGGATATACAAAATTCTCTCCATTTGACTTTTTGGATTTTTTATACAGAATCGATACTGGAGAATTTGATACTTGGTTCACGGAAAATAATTTGAAAATAAATATAAATTATGAATATGTAGAATATTTAGAAAGCACTTTGTCAGTTCTTGCGGAAAGTGCTTAATTTATTGAAATAAAAGGAGGTGGCTGTTAATTGGCTACAAAAGCAACTGCACCGAAATTAACGGCTGCTCAAGCAAGAGAAAAAGTTGTTGAATTACAAAATAAATTAGATAACTATAACAAAACAGCACAATGTCCGATGTGTAGGAAGCATAAGGATGTAAAAATCGGATTTTATATGGACACAGACCCAATTCTTGGCGGGGATAGTTTTAGTAGAATATGCCGTGACTGTGCAAGGAAAATTGCATTGCGTGTGGATAAAAATGGAATTGAGCATGACCCAACTAAAGAATCCGCACAAAAAGCACTATATTATTTAAATAAACCTTTTATTGAGTCATTGTGGAATTCAAGTATACAAGAGTCTGAAAATTTAGTAACAGGAAAAGGGAAAAGCAACGCCTGGAATGCTTATATTAAAAATATAAGTATGGTTAACTATAACGGGCAAGGTTATATGGATTCTGATATGTTTAAAGAAAAAATTGTTTATGCTGACGAAGAGAAAAAGCAAAATACAAAAGAGGAATTGTCTGAAGATGTTGTTGAAATGTACAAAATAAACAAACGTACAGTTCTTCGTTTTTTAGGTTATGATCCATTTGAAAATGAACCAGAAGAAGAAAAACCTCTTTTATATTCCAAACTTGTAGGATATTTTGATGAATCAGTAAAAGATGATGGGTTAAAACTTGAAGCAGTTATAGAGATAGTGCAAAGTTTTAAAGATGTCAAGACAATTAACGATGCAATTTCACAATATAAAAAGCAGCTAGGTAGCAATCCAGGCGTTATTTCCACAATTAAATCTCTTGCTGACACAAAACAAAAAATGATTAATTCTGCACTTGCTCTAGCAAAAGATAATGGGATCTCAGAGAATAATAATAACAGAAAAAGTAAAGGTGCTGGAACATTGACAGGTATTATAAAGGAACTTCAGGAAATGAATCTAAATGGTTCAGAAGTTAATACTTTTGATTATGAAACAAATTTGGCGATCGAAGATATTATGACTAGAAATCATCAGAACCAATTAAGACAATTGAATCCAGACGAGAATGATTGGGAAAAAGAAGTAGTTCATCAAAAAGAACTACTTTTTAATTTGCAAAAAGAACGGGATAACGCCGTTGAATTTAGTAGGTTATTAAAAAAAGAAAATAAAGATTTAAAAGATTTTCTTTTAGAAAAAGGATTAATTGATGAAAAGGGACAAGTAATCGAAGATGAATGAAAATAAAAATATTGTCCTAATGGGGGATAAAATTAACGAATTTACCCCAAAGAATTTTACTTTTTTTACAAAACCTACGTATTATGATATGTCTGAACTGAAATTGGAAGGATTAAAGAAATTTGCTGAAATCATTCAATGGGGGAGGCGCAATCCCGTCAAATTCTGCGAAAGATTCTTTGGGATAGAATTTCTTGATTATCAAAAATACGTATTTATGATGTCGTGGATAACCCCAAACGTTGTATGGTGTATGAGTCGTAATGCTGGAAAAACAACATTAGGTAGCCCATTTCTTATGGCAAAGACAATGTTATTGCCTAAATTTGAAGCATATATTTTAAGTTCAACTGGTTCACAAAGTATTGGTATGATGAAAAAGATTGAATCAATTGCCAAAAAAGAAATTGCTTCATTTACGGGTTTAACAGATGTTTTTCTTAATGAACTTGTTAAAAGTGCAAATTCTGAAGGGTTCCGGCATGATCCAGCATCTTATTCATTTAAGCTTTATTCAGGATCAAGTTTGGCTACAGTAAATTCAAATTTTGATGGATCTCGTGGACGTCGAAGTAGACTAAATTTTTATGATGAAGCATCCTATGTGTCAGAAGATATGTTTGCTGCTACTCTTCCATTTGTCACACAAAATAGTGATTTTGCCCTTGGAGGAGATGTTGACGTAACTTTACTTCCTCCAAATTTCCCGAATCAAGTTATTTGTGCTAGTTCTGCAGGTTCGATGGATGACGTTTTTTATAAAAGATATAAAGAAGCAGCTATGCATTCCATGGCGGGAGACAAAAATTATTTTTGTGCAGATATTGATTGCGAAGTTATTCTTCATGCTACATATAATGGAAAAATTTACCCTGTACCACTTCTTACTCAAGCAAAAATTGATTCTGAGATGAAAATGAATCCAACAAAAGCAACAAGAGAATACATGAATAAGTTCGATTCCGATCTTGGCGATGATATTGCAGTCAAGAAATCACAGGTATTAAGGAACAGTGTAGTAAGACCACCTATGTTGGTTAATGAAGATAATTCATATATGGTAATTTGCTTCGATCCAGCCAAAAAACGCGATAATAGTTTTGTATTAATTGGTAAATTACATAGGGATGATCGGCGCGGATGGTTATTGGATGTTGTAAACGGAATAAACCTCATTGATAAAGAAACGAAAAAACCATTGACAACTCCAGAACAGATAAAAATGTTACAAGATATTATTGTTCGATACAACGGATATGGCGTTCCCGATTATAAAAATATACATGGTATATATATAGACGCTGGTTCTGGTGGAGGAGCTACCCAAATGTGCGATCTTCTTTTTGATAATTTTTATGAATCAGGACATAAAGGAGAAAAAGATTATGAACATCATGGTTTAATAGATGCAAATTATGATTATGCAGCTCCATATGTGAAAAGATATCCTGATGCTATAGATATCATTCGAATGAGAGAACCGTCAAAATATAAAACAATTATGTATTCACAATTATGTGAGATGATTGATCAAGATTTAATAAGTTTTACCGCAGAATATGATTATCATGGTAATCTTACAATACTATCAGAAGAAAATGGCGAAGTCAAAGAGCAAGTTTATAACCTTACATTGGAAGAGGAAGTCGGATTAAAACAATTGGATGCAATGAAAGAAGAAGTTACCCATATGTATAAATACAAAGCTTCGAATGGCAATGTAAGATATGACTTAGCTCCTGGATTTGAAAGTATTTTGCATGATGATAGAAGTTACTGTCTCGCTCTTATGGCTCATAGTCTCTTCGAGTTAAGAAGTAAGGACAAGGTAAGGCAAAAACGCCCACAAGAGTCCACTCAATCTCTCCTCTCTAAACTTTCAATCAATCAACCAAAACGTATCTCTTCGTTTTCCAAAACAATCTAAATAAAAATCCAAAACACAACTAAATAGAAAAGGAGGTGTTCTCGTCAAAAATGACACAATCCAAAAAAGAGATGGCAGAAACATCTCCAACACGTAAAAAACAACCAACAGCTGCAGAACGAAAATTGTATATGCAAAGTCTTGAACGTCAGCAAAAGAGATTTGCAGAAACGCAGAATGCATTTAAACAAGTTCGTGATGTTACAAAAACGACAAGACAAATTCCTATAAGTTCATATAACAAGGGAAATGTAATTAAATATCTTCAAAATATAGACAGTTATGAAGATGAATTGCGTGGTTTATCTCGTTACTTATTTTATCGTTGTCAGATATATTTTAGATTAATTATGTATAATGCAACTATGTTTGACCTAAATGCAAGGTACGTAGTTCCTACATATGATCCAACTGGTGACAACGACAAGGAAAGTATATTAAAAGATTATTATGACACTTTGGTATGGCTAGATAGAATGTCTTTACAAGGGAACTTCTTACAGGTATTAATTAATAACTTTATAGAAGATGTATTCTATGGATGCTGTTGGCTGGACGAAACCGGAATGTTTATTTTAAAAATTCCACCAGATTATTGCAGAATTTCTGGTAAATATTTTACTGGCGATTATTCTTTCTCTGTAGATATGAGTAAATATAAAAAATTCGAAGACGTGCTTGAATACCTTGGTGATCCATTATTATCAATGTATAAAAAATACGGTGGGAATAATCAAAATAAATGGCAACCTATGCCTGATGAATATGCTTTGTGTACAAAGTCAAGAGTTGAGACATGGGAAACTATTGTTCCAATTTATAGTGGATTATTTATTGATTTAATTGGTCTTTTAAATCTTGGTGATGTACAAGCTGTTGCGGATGAACAACAAATTTATAAATTAATTACTGCTACCATCCCGACATTATCTGGTGCTGATGAACCAGATCAATGGGCTGTAAACATTGATTTTGCCGTAGATTATTATAATAAATTGGTTGATAGCCTTCCACCTTATATTGGTTCTGTGATAAGTCCATTGCCACTTAATACAATATCTTTTTCTGATGATCAAACAACAGACACGACGAAGGTACAAAAAGCCACAAAAGAAGTGTTGAATACTTCTGGTGGAGCACAAATACTTAATTCTTCTAGCATTTCTGGTGCTGAAGCATTTCGAGCTGCTACAAAGGCAGATACTGAATTAGCAATTTCTGCACTTTTAGGTCAGATTCAAGGATGGGTAAATAGAATGCTATCATACCAAGTCAAAAATGCGGCGAAGGTTAAATTTTTTGAAGTGTCTTCTTATACAAAAGATACTCTTAGAGAAGCCATGCAAAAAGATCTGCAATATGATAGTTCTAAAATGATATTAATAAATGCATTAAATGGGATTAGTGAGCTTGATACCCTTTCGATGACTTTCTTAGCCAATGATGTATTAGATTTAAAGAATAAATTTGTTCCACTTGTATCAGCAAATACAGTATCAAACACAAGTGACGAAGGGGGCAGACCAGAGGTTTCTGATTCAGAAATAAGTGACGATGGAGCTAAAACGAGAGACAGAAAATAATGAGGTGGTCATATGAAAGAAAAGTTTTTAAAAACAACAGACACTACTACCTCTGAAAACTTAAAGAAACTTGGATTTCAAGTAGTAAGTGAATTGAATGGAATGTATATATTTTTGAATACTGACAAACTTCAGTTTTCAAATATAGATAAATCAAAAATACAGTATAGCAATATACTTACTTTTTAGCCACTCTTCTATTTCTTGAGTGGTATTTTTTATACCTAATATTTAAGGAAAGGAGGAATCGCTAAATATCATGTCAAAAAAAAGACTTCTTTTTATAGAAGATTTATATGATTTTTATTTAAACAAATATAAAAGATCTACACATTTTAGTAGCGAAAAAAATGGAGAACCTTTGGTTGTTCAAGTGCACGGCAAAGTTAATTTTGATCAGTCTGACAAAAATAAAGATGGACTACTTCCAGTTCATCTCCAATCTTGTCACACAGATTTAAATGTAAATGGATCAAATATTAACAAAACTGTTATGGAAGCAGCATTGCCATCATTCAGCAATCGTCCGATTCTTGGTTATATCCATAAGGTAGTTACAGATGAAAATCCGGATGGTCAGTGGGAGTTTTACAGTCACAATATGCATGAAAATGAAAATGGAGAGCTTGTTTATGACGAATATCCGATTGGAATCATTCCGGAGAGCTGTAATGCACAACTTGTTTACGATGAAGAAAAAGAAAAAACCTATTGTGAAGTTGATGGATATATCTTTGAAGAGTATTCAAAAGCTGCTGAGATTTTAGAGCGTGAAGGTGAATGCTTTGTATCGGTTGAACTTTCAATTCGAGAATTAAGCTATGATGCAAAATCAAAGTATTTAAACATCGAAGACTTTTTCTTTAGTGGAGTAACAATTTTGGGAAAAACTCCACAGGGAGAAACCGTAAAGCCTGGAATGTCCGGATCAAATATTAAACTTACTGATTTTAAAGCAAAAAATAACAGTTTATTTGAAAATTATGAATCAAAAATGGATGAGTTGCAAGAACGACTAAATAAATTAGAGTCTACTTGCTTCAGTATTAAGGAGCAAACTTCTGCTCTACTATTACAAAAGGAAGGAGGAAATGAAAGTAAAATGAATAAATTTGAAGAGTTATTAGAGAAATACAATAAAACTGTAGAAGACATTACATTTGAATATTCTAATTTATCAGATGAAGAATTAGAAGTTAAATTTAAAGAAGTTTTCGAAGATAGTTCTATTGGCAAAGGGGAGGCATCTAGTGACTGTGAAAATAACAAAGGACAGGGATTTGAAAAACTTGTTCGTACATATGAAATTTCACATGAAGATGTTCGATACGCATTGTATAATTTATTAGTTCCATACGAGGAGCTAGACGATGATTACTATTACATCTCAAATGTTTATGATTCTTATTTTGTATATGAAGGATGGTGTACAGATAAGATTTATCGTCAGGGTTATGTAAAAGATGGTGACAATGTTTCATTTGATGGAGAACGTACAGAATTATTCCGTGAACTTTTAACAGCAAGTGAAAAAGCAGAATTAGAAGAAATGCGTTCAAACTATGCAGAATTAAAAGTGTTCAAAGAAGAAATTGAATTAAATGAACTTCGTGAAAAAAAGAAAGAAATTCTTGATTCTGAGAAATATGAAATTCTTGCACAGAAAGATGAAGAAGGAAAATTCGTAAATAAAGATTATGAGAAACTTGTTTCTGAAATGGATAACTACTCTCTCGCTGATCTTGAGACAGAAATTAAAGTTCTTCATTCTGATTATGTTTCTGAGCATGGTAACTTTGCACTTTCTAATAACAAAGAAAAGACAGCTACATCAAAGAAACAATTTGTAAATGTAAATAAAAAAGCTTCGAAACCTAGCAGATATGGAAAACTGTTTGCTGAAGAAGAAAAATAAATAAACAAAATAACTTTTTATTTTAAAGATCGCAACAAGCGGTCTTTTTATTTTGTAAAAAAAACAAAAGGAGGAAAAATCAAATGGCTATTAAATATAAAATTGATCAGCATCATGTATGCTTCCCAACCAAAGTCCTTTCTGACAAAGTTGGTCGTGTATTAAACATGGTTATCAAAGAAGATACGGATAACGGTACAGTTTGCGGCAAAGGAAAATATGTAAGCTTTGACCAATATGAGGTTGCAGATGCACCAGCTGGTTTTGAAGGAGAAATTCTTGAGCAAGCTGCTGACGGAAACTGGTATGTAGAGGTTAAGAAAGTCGATCCAAATGCACCAGCAATTCTTATTTATGAAGTTCCTGAAATTGCAGAAACCTATAATAGTGAATTTACCAAAACTTCTAACTTCTTCAACGCAGCAACAGCCGAAAGAACAAAAACAGTTAGAGGACTTGTGCTTACAGTAACAGACGTTTATGAGCTTAGTGAAGATGCATTTGACGGAACACCTGTAGCTGGTAAGAAAGTAACTGTTGAAGCTAGAAGTCAGAAACACAAAGTTTCAGAACTATAAAGAAGGGAGGAATAAGCAATGAATAAGATGAATTTTAGCGCACATGTGCTTAATGTATTCGATGAAATGAAAACTTCTTATGAAGAAGTAAAAAATCTGATGTTCGATTTATATAAAAATGAACTCGACGATGGAATTTCTAAGAGAGAGGCCGAAGATAAACTTAGAGAAGTATCTCTCAAAATTTTCGGTCTTACCAAAGACTCTTCTCGTAGAGAAAGAGAACGTGCTTACAGAGATCATGCTCGTCAGTATTTCGATGTAATTGAAGAAGTAACTGATTGGACAGTTTCTACAGGACTTAAAGAAAATGAGTGGTTCAACGCACTTGTTAATTACAAAAACCTTAAAGATGGAGATGCTAATCTTTTCGTTAATGAGCATGAAGAAGTAATTCTTTCTGTAGCAAGAATGGGCAAGAGACATCACGATACAATGCTTCAGAGATTACCAGAGAACACAACATATTCTGTAGAGACGGATGTTTATGGTGCTGCTGTTGGTGCTGATATTGATAGATATCTTATTGGCCAAGAAGATTGGACAAAACTTGTAGATGCTATCACTAAAGCATTTGTTGTAAAGATTCAAGAGCTTATCTTTGCTGAGATTCTTGAAGCACCAAAGAAACTTCCTGCACAGTCTGAGTTCGTACAGACAGGTGCTCTCAACACAACAAACAGAAAGAAATTCAATAAGATTCTTCAAAATGTATCTGTTGCAAATGATAATGCAGATGTAGTGATTATGGGAACAATGGTTGCACTTCAGGAGCTTGAGAACCTTATCGATGTTAAATGGGTTGCTGATTCTCAGAAAGAAGATATTGCAAAGATGGGTCGTCTTGGAAATTACGGACGTTACACACTTGTTGAAATTCCACAGAGATTTGCAAGAAATGATGTAACTAAGTCTATGTACAAGGACGATACTCTCTTTGTATTTGCGTCTGGAGATAACAAACTTGTTGATATGGTTGACGTTGGCGAGACTCATATCGAGGAAATCACAGAGCGTGGAACAGCTAATAGTAACATCGCTGATATCATGAAATACGAAGTTCAGAGAGAGCTTGGAGTATCTACAAGAATTGGTCGTTACTTTGGTTCATGGACCATTACTGACTAATCTAAGTAATAAAAAATATATTAGAGGAGTAGTTTAACCGCTACTCTTCTATTTTTTAATGGAGGAAAAGCCATGCCGACAGCACGAGCAAAAAAGGAAACCGCTACTGCAACTAGAAAAGTAGCTACTAAAGTTGAGACAAAAACAACCGTAGAAGAACCGGTTATTGCTGAAAAACCAATTGAAGAAAAAATCGAAAAAGAGAAAAAGGTATTTACCGATTCAGATTATATTCTGTGTCGATCAGTATGTTATGGTGGATTAAACATCACGTCTCAATCTGGAAATGTTTATGAATTCAAAGATTATGGATATGATTGCGAGATCAATTATCGTGACCTTGTTTCTTTGATTAGAAAAGGTTCAGACCATGTATTCTTACCAAGATTTGTTATCCTGGATGACGATTTACTGGAAGATTTTCCTACTGTAAAAAGAGTATATGAAAAAATGTATACAAGAAATGATTTACTTAAAATTCTTGATATGCCTACAAGACAGATGGAAATGGAAATCAAAGAGCTGCCAGAAGCTACAAGAACCATCCTGGAACAGATGATTGCTACAGAGATTGCTAATGGTCATCTTGACAGTATTGCAAAAGTAAGAAAACTCAGTGAAATCTTTGATTCGGATTTTAATCTTCTAAGTGAATTATTTGTTAAATAAAGGAGGTTAAGATGATACTTCCTTATGAAACTATCTTTTCAAGGGCATTGGGAAAAATTGATGATCCGAAAGAATTAGCATTAAACTCTAATGATTTTTATGAGATTTACACCGAAAGACTACACAATGTACTTGGAGATGCAAGAATCAGAAGACTCTTCTCTTCTATTGTATTGGACGATGAATTTCAAGAAGTTTCTTTTAATCTTGTAAATACAATAGATGAAAGTTCTGATATTGAATATGTGTGTAAACTATTTGTTCTAGGGATTACAATTGAATGGCTCAGTCCAAGAGTCGATTCTTTGAATTATACCATTATGATGGTTGGTGGAAAAGAAGAAAAAATGCTAAACAATCCATACAGATTGCTTCAGACAAGATTAGAAAATGTACAGAAGGAATTAAGTAAGACTATTAGAGATCATGGTTATCTTTATAACTCTTATATTAATAATGGTATATAATATGGATTATTTATATGGAACTTTTTCTGACGAGCAAATAAAAAACGCAGCATGTTTAATGCACAAAAATATTCATAGATTACTTTTATATAAAGATAAGCTAGTGACAGACAGAATTTTTAATTCAGATGATGATTTTAAAAAATACTTTGAAGATATTCTATTTAAATTCGGTGGACTTAATACATTATTAGGTTATCCAAATGATATGCTGCTTTTAATTTCGACATTACAGGCGGCATACGATCTAATAGATAGTCCAAAATATAGTTATAGAATATTTAGAAAAGCTATTCTAGATTCTCATGGATATATTAAAGCTATGTTAGAGGAGGTAAATAGTCATGCCAAACCTATCAACAGCTAGACGTATATCAAGCATACGATTAAATGATGCAAAAACAATTGGTGAAATAACAAAAGAAAACTCAGATTTTCTTATGGAACAAACATTTGATCATGACATCCAGGCAAAAAAGTGTTATATATATGATTTTTACCATGATGATCAGCCAGATAAAAATCAGAATATGACTTATGACAATACAACCAAAACTCCAATTGATGCAAAGTTTATTATTAATTCTTATCAGTCTATAGATAAGGATCAGGTTCCTTATTATCTACAATTTCGTCCGTCTCAAAAATATTCTTTTTCCGAGAATGATGATTTGTATTATTATGAAACAGATTATCACGAACGGTATCTAGCCGATTTTCCGATTGGGTTATTCGTCGATATCCCAGATGATAATAAAATTTATCATAAATGGTTAATTGTTGGAAGAGAAATTGCAAACCAATTTCGGAAGTATTTAATTCTTCCATGTGATTATAATTTGACATGGATTGAAAAAACTGGTCAGAACAGAATCAAACGAAAAATGTGGGGAGTTCTTAGAAATCAAAATTCGTACACAACTGGAAAATACAGAGATCACTACTTTGCCCACCCAGACAACCAGGATAAAATCTGGTTCCCATTAAATCAAATTACTGAAAAGTTTTGGTATAACGATGATGTTAACAAAACAATGCGTCTTATTATTAGCGCGCCAACAGAACATCCTTTGGTATGGTCTGTAACAAAAATAGAAAACACAAAACCTGTCGGAATCCAAAAGCTTACAATTTATCAAGATTTTTGGGATGAACATAGAGATTATATTGAACGTGACGAAAACGGCAAGATTATTGGTATGTATGCTGATTATTATGATTCGTCTGTTATCCCTGTCGAACCATCAACGCCTGGAGAAATTGCCGGTATAAATAAAACAATTATAGCATCTTCCACCAATGTAAAAGTTGGTGGCAGTTACAAACTGTTTACTATAAAAATACTAGACGAGGATCACAATGACATATCTGATCAATATAAAGGAGGAGAATTTACTTGGAAATGCTCCGTAGAAAATAATGAATTATCTGATTATGTATCGTGGTCAAAATCTGGTTGTAAATATAATCAAATTAAAATGAAATTTATCAACGATCGAAATTATTTAGGGAAATTATTATTAATATCATGTGATGTTTCTTTAAATAATAACATTATTCGAGTTGCTGAAAATTTTGAAATTACTGTATAGGGGGTATATGAATGAATAAAATAAATGAATACTCCTTTCATACAAAAGATGATATGCTTAATAAATTACGCGCGTATACACATAATCCAGATGATGATAATATTCGTATTAAAAATCAAGTATATCAAATATTATTACACTGTCCAGAATTACTGTATGCAATTCATGATGCAGAGTTGGAATCCGAATTATTTGACGATGATGGAAATTTGAACGTTGATGAAGATGGCGAACCATTAGGTGAGTGGGATCGTTATTTTGGTGAAAATGCCCATATCCGTCCATACATATTTTTCCCAGAAACAGAAACAGATTCTAGGAATTATGTATGTTATCAAACAAGTTTTAGCGACTTAGCAAGATATAATAATTCTGTAAAAACACTTCTTCTTACTTTTACAATATTTATCCATGAAAAAGATGTCATAGATGATCTTACTGGTTTACCAAGACATGATCTAATTGCTGCAATATTGCGAGATAGATTTGCATGGATTGGAACTGAGGTTGAAAATCCGATTCCATCTTTAGATAAAGAATCAACGATGGATAATAACTATCTTGTTCGTACTTTGCAATATCAAATTATTACCTCAAACAATATTACAAAAACAGAGAATGGTAAATCCTTCTATAGTAATAAAAGGTGGTAAATTATGGGGTTTGCGAATAATGATCTTGTACAAAGTGCAATTGAAGCACAGATAGCAAATGAAGAAAATAATGAAGAAGAATATTTAGATTTTAATCCTCTTCAACTATATTTTGGAGATGATTATGTAGTGAATGATAAAATCACAATTCATCAGCCATCAATTCAAGACTATATAACATACGGAGAAGAAAATATACAATCTGTTATTTATCCATTTATTTCAAATACAACAAAATGTCGTTTACAACTTTGGAACAATGGAATTGACTGGAATGATATCACAAATCAGCAATTGTTTTCCATTTTAATCAAAAGTATTGATTTGGAATATTCAAAACTGATGTTTGGTGACATTGATTTTCATGGTTTTTCTTTCTTTACCGAAGAAAAAGATGGAAAAGAAAGTGTTATTTTATATAATCCTATTCAAGACATAAAGATTGACGAACCAACACGAATTAAAATGTGTAAATATATTCAATATATGTTTCATACATTTCCGCCAGAAGAGGAATTTACTTCTAGTAAGACTCTCAAAAGAGATCTCATTAATAGAGACAAACAGAATTTGCTGGCGATGAAAAGAGACAGTTCTTTAAAACCACCAAGTCTATTATCCATGATTTCTTTCTATCTGAATCACCCTGGATCGAAATATAAAAAGAATGAACTACGCAATGTTGGAATTGTGGAATTCTATGATAGTGTACAAAGACTTCAAATTTATGAATCAACACATGCTGTCATTAATGGCAGTTATTCTGGATTTGTTGATACATCAAAAATTCCCAAAAATGAATTTAATTTCATGCGAGATCTTAAAGGATCTGCATGATTTTTTTATACAAAAATTTAAGGAGGAAAAACAAATGAGTTTTAAATTAGGTGACAAAATCTATAAAGAGATTCTATACTTTTATGCAGAAGATAAAGGTACTGGTATTCCACAATATGTACTCACCCAATTAAGTGATGCAAATATTGAAATCACTGCTGAATCTAAAGATGTTACCGATAAAAATGGTAATCTTGTAAAGAAGATATGGAAATCTAAAGCAGGTACTTTTTCTGCAACAAATGCTTTTGTTAACACCAATATCGTTGCTGCATCTTCTGGATCTCAGCCAATCTTTGCATCCAAAAGTGGTAAAGTTAAAATGCCAAGACTGATGCATGTTAAAAATGGTGTTAAAACCGTTACGATTACCGGATATATAGAAGGGTCTGTAAAAGTAGCTCAGTATTTTGGCGATGGTTCTATTGGAAAAACATATACTATGGATACGACTGCTGCCACAGATAAATTTTCTATTGCAAAAGAAGGTGCTGTACTAACTCTTCCATTAGATGAAGACGCAGAAATGTTCTTTGTTCGTTATGATCGTGAAGTAGAGACAGGTGCTGTAATCCACAATAGAGCAGATAAATTCCCAACATCTGTATACGCAATTATGAAAGCTACATACTACAATCCATGTAAGAAAAATGAGCTAAAAGCAGATTACATTGTAATGCCATCATTCCAGGTATCTCCAGAAACCACTGTTCCAGTTAGTGCTGACACTACAACCATGGATTTCAAAGGTGATCTAGAGATCGAATATTGTGGAGATGATAAGATTCTGTATAGCGTTTACGATGCTGATGAGGTTGACGAAGACTGATTCTAATCAGAAGGGAGAAACAAATGGCAAATAACAGAGTATGTCTTACTTGTGGTAAGGCTTATGAGTATTGCGGATATTGTCCTACGAGCAAGAATCTCCCGATGTGGATGAATCTGTTTGATACAGAAAATTGCAAAAATGTTTTTGAAACTGTAAGCGATTACGCTCAAGGTGCAATAAGTAAAGAAACAGCAGCTACAAATCTATCATTGTGTGATTTATCAAAAGTTTCTACCTACAAGGAAAATATCCAAAAACTTGTATCAGAAATTATTGATAATAAGAATGATAAAAAAGTTACTGCGACTAAAAAAAGAGAACAAACTGTAAAGATTGTTCCAAAATCTAAAGTGAATAAAAATAGTGTTGATTGATATATGAGAATTATAGGGGTACGTATATATCAATTATACGCACCCCTATTTTTTACGCTTATATATCAGGAAGGAATAAAAGGAAAAAATGAAGTTTGACAAAGAATACGCGACTTCTTTTGTTGACGAGTATAAATATCTAAAAGAATACGGTATTCGTTATGAATTCGTAAAGGTCGATGATACCGGAAAAACTGTTTGGAAATATAAAAAGACACCGGAATTATTTGAAGCATTGAAAAATTTTTACATCAACAATGAATATTATGATTAGCAGGTGTGACTATGAAAATTTATTTAGATAATGCTGCCACTACTCCATTAAATCAAGAGACAAAAGATTATATTATATCTATTTTAGACGATTATTATAATCCATCCAGTGCTTATCAGGAAGGAAGAAATATTCGAAACAAGATTAACGAAGCAAGAAAAAATATTGCTGATTTTATTCATGCAGATGAAAGTAATATTTTATTTACTTCTGGAGGATCAGCTTCTAATACGTTAGCAGTCAAAGGATATAAAGACCAAAATGAATGTGTTATTCTGTACTCTCCTATTGCGCATAAATCAATTTTAAATTATGTAAAAACAGTTAGAAGTGCTATTCCATTAAAAGTCAATGAACAGGGCGAAATTAATTTTGATGATTTGAAATCTCTTCTTTCTATATATCATAAAAGAAGTTTTGTGGTTATGGATTATGCTAATAGTGAAATCGGTACAATACAAGATGTAAAAAAACTCACTGATTTAATCCATTTTTATAACGGTAAAATTTATGTTGATTGTACTGGATCGATCAGTCAAATTCCACTAGATGTCAAGAAATTGGATATTGATATTGCAGGGTTTTCTGCGCATAAATTAGGATCTTTAAAAGGATGTGGGGTTTTATATAAAAAGGATAATATTCAATTGTCTCCTATTATATATGGTTCACAAGAACATGGACTTTTTGGTGGAACAGAGAACACACTCGGCATCTTAACTCTAGGATACGTCGTAAAGCATTATAATTATGATCAATGTACATCAGAAAAACGAGATTATCTAGTGCAAAAATTATCAGGATTAGTTCCAAATTTTTTTGTTGTTGGCTCTTATAATAATAGATTACCATATAATTTATTCTTGTGTTTTGAAGGAGTATCTGGCGAAGCATTAATGACCTTACTTCATGAGTATGGTGTAATTGTATCTACTGGGTCTGCTTGTAATTCCGGAAGTTTGAAATCATCTGATACCTTACTTGCAATCGGAATGAAAGAAAAATATATTCATAATGGTATCCGTTTAACTTTGTGCGGATCAGAAACAAAAGAAGAATTAGATTACATATGTAACCAAATAAAAAATTGTGTCATGACATTGAGGAACTTAACATAGGTTGCTCATGGTTATGGGCGTAAAAGTGTATTATCACTCTCCTATCATATCAAAATTATGGAGGGCAAAATTATGAGAAATATTAACTGGCTCGTTAGAGTAAAAAATAAAATGTTCTGGATTTCATTAATTCCAGCGGTAATCGTACTTATTCAAACTATTGCTGCAGTATTTGGTTTCACAATTGACTTGAGCGAGTTTGGAGACAATTTAGTTAACGTTGTTAATGCAGTGTTCGTAGTATTGGCAATTTTAGGTATTGTAATTGATCCTACGACAGCAGGTGCTGGTGATTCAGAGAATGCTATGACTTACACAGAGCCAAAGGCTTAGAAAGTGTAGGTGCAATGTGGAACCTATACGTGATTTTTTTGGTATAGACTGGAAGGCGTTCGGAATAACAATCTTTGTAGCGTTGCTAGGATTTCAGGCAATTATTCAAGTATTACACTGGTTTTTGTTCGAATTCTTTGGAATAGAAACTAAAGCTATGCGTGAGAAAAAAGAAGAACATGAGTTACTACTTTTTACTCAGCAGAAGATCCAAGATTTGGAAATCAGTCAAAAAAATGATGAGAAAGAACTCCATCGTAGTAATAAAGAGCTGAAAGAATGTATTGAAAACCTGACAAAGATGTATGTTGATAAGGAAATTGATGATATTCGTTGGGAGATATTAGACTTCTCTTCTGCTGTAACATGTGGTCGAAAATATAATCGTGAAACTTTTGAACATATTTTTAGAATGTACGAAAAATATGAAATGATTCTTCAAGAAAATCATTTAGAAAATGGACTTGTTACTGAGAGTATGGAAGTAATCAAAGAAGTTTATCATAAACAGCTCAAAGACGGAGTTATCAAATAAAAGATGAGTTTCATTCAATAATATGACCGCGAATTTTATTGCAATAATTCGCGGTCAATAAAAGAGAAAGAAGGTCTTTATATGTTAAAAAAATCTCAAAAAATTATACAACAAATTTATAAGTATGATTGTCGAAAGAGTCTCTGTCGAAAAAACAAAGCAGTCAATCTACAAAGACATGAAAAATGATTATAATAAGCTGTGTCCTTAATTATCTAAATCATGTAGCTTTAAAACGAATTTTTTAATTAGCTCTAGTGTTATGGATACATTCGCCGCAACAACGCCATCCTCGTCCATGCCTTTATCTAAGCATTCTTTATAAAGTTTATTAGTAACCTGTTCTAATTCTTCATCTGTAAAATTACGCATAATGAAATATCTCCAAGATTTTTATTTAATTATATCGCATTCAAAATGCTTTTACTAGGTTAAAGTTCAGTCGCCTGGTAAGGGCATTTTCTTTGTGGAGAGTAGAAATGACTGAACACTACTCTCCCGCTCTATTGTATAGGAAGGAAGTGATTTTAATCGCCATTAACGCAGGAAAACAATTTGAAACTGATTGGAAAAACTCTGTTAATAAATTACCAGACGTTTGGTACTATCGCTTGAAAGATAATGCAGCCAGCTTTGCATCTGGGGAAAATACAAGATTTGCAAGTCATAACATGTGTGATTGTTTGGTTTTAGATGACAAGTCAAAAACACTCTATTGTTTAGAGCAAAAATCAACTAAGGGTACTAGTATACCACTAAGCATGATTCGAAAGAATCAAATTAATGAGCTTACGGACGCAAGCGAACATAATTTAATTGCAGGATTTTTATTCAATTTTCGAACAAAAAACAATGATACATATTTTATGAGGATTCAAGAATTTAACAAGATGATATCGGAAATTGGCAAGAAATCTTTTAATCAAAAGGATTTATCAAAATACAATACAGTACGAGTACAGTCACGTATTAAAAAAGTAAATTATTCTTATGACGTTAAGCAGTTTATAAAAGATACATGCGAGGTAAACAATGTACTCCAGTGAAATAGATGATATTTTAAAAAAGAGAAATTATTGTTTGCCGTCACACTTGTATTTCAAAATAGTAGATAATTCTTCTCAAATTTGTCAGGTGAAGTATGATGCTTATTCTGATAAATATAGTATTCATACAGATGACGGATATCATTGGGAAGTTAGAGTTTATCAGGAATAAAAAGGAGAAAAATAAATGATTACAAAATATGTAAAAATTAAACCGGTTATTACACTTGCAGATGAGAAAAAAGCAATTGACTTCATTGTAGATTATATGTTTGAAGGCGGTGAGTATACACCGTGGAATAAGGAAGCTGCACTTATTACTGCTATTGCTGTTTATTTTATTGACGGTGTTGAATTTGAAAAAGACGATGTAATCTATGGTTGTGTTATGCAAGACCAAAATCTTCATGCGCATGTAAATAAATTTTTCTATAATGTAGATAAATCAGATAAGAAAAATGATATTAATTTTACGTATATCAATACCAAAAACCATGTGATGGAAAGTGTACAAAAGATTGTAGATTTTAAACTACAAAAAATGATTCATTGTACGGATGAAAAACATGAAATGTATACGGAAATTGCAGAAATGGCAAATGCTGTAGCAAATATTGGACGAAATGTTCAGATTGCTGCAAAACCTGTTCTTGAAAATCCAGAAAGCATTGGAATGATTATGAATATTCTTAAAAAAATGAATGAAAGTAAAATGCTTAACGCAAAAGCAATTCGAGATGTGATGGTTGATACCGTAATGGATGTACAGAAAAGAATGACAGGAAAATAATAAATAAAGCAAGAATACATTAAATCTTCTGGCAGTCAAATGCCAGGAGATTTTTTAATTTATCAATATGGAGGTGGTGGTAAAAATGGGTAATATAACAAAGGAACTACAAAAGCTACTGAAAGATTACAACAAAAAAGTATTACAATCTGTTCCTACAATGGCACGTCAAATTGCAACTGATGCAGAACCAGAATATAGAAAAATTATTAATGAATCAATTAATCAATATTATGCAACACACAAAGGAGACTTTAGCGAGGGTAGATTAGAAAACATGACTGGCAATATAAGTGCTGAAGGTTCATCTATAATTTTTGAAGATACAGAAGAAAACGTTCCAAATTATCACGGATTCTGGGGACAAGAACTAACAAACGAAGGCGTGTTTGATTTGATGTATTTAAAGGGTGAACATGGTAACGGTAAGTGGCATCTTGTAGATACTACTCCTCCACCATTTGATTATGTTGAGCAAGAACTGGTCAATGGTAGATTAGATAAAATCATTGATAATTCAGTACATAAAGTGCTTGATAATATAGAATTATAAAGGTGGTGAAAAAATGCCAAAACAACATACAATTAACCTCGAAGCTGTTATAAAGTAAGCGCAAAATATTGCTACGTTACTCATGAATTACGCTTGCACCAAAATG